>ERZ824600.4597-NODE-4597-length-11968-cov-5.988248_pt1 | contig 11968 bp, 10 predicted proteins | sample MGYA00519933_ERZ824600 | MGnify/ENA primary metagenome ERZ824600 (study PRJEB31778, sample SAMEA3449178) | human gut metagenome | biome: human gut; feature: human-associated habitat; material: faeces | place: United Kingdom | collected 2010/2012 ... | reverse complement strand
ACGTGGCTTCTGGCTATTACCAAAGGCAATGGGAACGTACTTGATGAATGGGTATTGAGTTTTCAAGCTGCTTTGGGAGGCCGTAAAGAACCCCCTCACTTTCCATGCCGAAAAATGAAGGGGTTGAGCGGAAATATTTTTTAAATTTCCAAAAGTTTTTTTAGCTTGCCAAGTATCCTGCGTTTTCGGTCGTTTATTGTCTTTTGCGGAATCCCCGTCTCTGCTGACCATTCCCGTTCTGTCTTGCTCTCAAAGAATAAGGCCCAAACTAATACCTGTTCTTCTTCGGTCAGCAGGGAAAGGCAGATATGTAGCTTGTCCAGCAGGATTTTGCGCGTAACCTGTTCCTCTATATCCATACCGTCCGAGACAAGAATATCCGCGCCGTTAAACTGCTCCGTCGTCAACATATCAATAGATATGTCCCGGTTTTCTCTGGAACGCTCATATAAATATTTCTGGCGGCGGCGATCCCTATAAAAGTCCTCATACTGTTCCGCTGTGACTTCCATAAGCATACCGTGCAGGGGCAGGAATCTCCGGCTTTTGTAAGACGGGTCAGTTTCTTCCCGGCGCAGCAGTTCCCCGTAGGTGATTTCCTCATAACCGCTGCCTGTACGTATAAAGCATTTGGATTTGGCAAAATCTTTTGCCATTTTCTTCTCCTCCGATCAATCTGAAATTTTTTGAAAATCAGATTGATCGGGGGGCTACGGTTCCTTGCTTTCATATCGTCCTTTCCGCTTTTTAAGCAGAATGGACGCAAAAAAAGGCATGACAATACAGCTTAAAAAGCTGTCTGTCATGCCCTAACTCGAAAGTCCTCGTTCTCACCTTAGCGTGGTGGATGCAGGCTCTTTTCCGGCTTGCTTTACCGATTTATCGGCGTGTCCGGCGGCTGGCGCTATGTACGAGACATAGTATTATTTTGTTTTTGGATGGTTAATTATCGGCTGTAATGAGATAACGTGCGGAACAGCATGGGCATTTTACAACCACATGGTCAAGCCCTTTGCCTTCTATCTGTAAAAGGCTGACCTTTGCACCTTTCGGCTTATCACACAGCCTGCCTTTTCCGCATTTCGGGCAACGGATATAGTCGTATTCCTCATATTGTCCTTTTTCAATTTTGCTGATACGTATCAATCTTTACCCCTCCCAAAGCATAACGTTCAGTTTTTATTGAACGTTATGCTTATAAAAAACCGTTGTCCGGATTTTTATAGCAGATGATGTTCTTTCAAGCGGATTTCCATTGCCTGTTTGGATACGCCGAACCGCTTGGCAAGAATCTCCGTTTTGTTGCTTCCTATGATATGGTAAAAGCAGCGTTTCACTTGGTTTATCGGCATAAGCAGGGCGCTGGCCAACATATCCGCCTGCCGCTCAATGCTTTTATCGGCGTCTGAACTTTTTACAATGCTCTTGTGCATGGCGGCAATATCCCCTGAACCGCAGTATAACTCCTGATGAATCAGCCAATGGGCAAGTTCGTGAGCGCAGGTAAAGCGCAGCCGCCCATCAGCAGGGGATTCCAACAGGCTGGCGTCGATAATAATCGTCCCTCGCTCCATATAGACGAGTTCATATTTTTTCTTTTCCATATTATACAGAGGGATGTAGTCGTTATCGAAAACTGTCTCGCCGAGAATACGGCCATTCTTGCGGATATACTGATACTCTATGGCAAGGCCCAAACTTTCTATGATTTCCTCTATGGGAACACAAAAATTCTCCATACTGTCAATCAGGTGCGGGTCAAATCTTTTCAATGTATTTCTGGCAATCGCTTCCAACAATTCGGGGCGCATATATCTCGGTGCGTTCACTGCGGTTCCTCCTGTCCGGCTTTTCGCTTGGCTTCCAGCATGGCAATGAATGCCTGCCATTCCTCATCGGTAGCATCCACATCCTTTGCGGTGCGGAGCGCCACACGGACAATATCCCTGTCCATTATGTATTCAGGCAAGTCTTGGGAAACGACGGGTATTTTTTTGGATTTCGCTGCCAGATCAAAAAACAAGGCGGTTTCTTCTTCTGTAAGCAGGAGCAGCTTAACCATACGATTCAAAACTTCCTCGCTTGGCGCAGGATTCCGGTCTTTTTCCATATTGCACATATACACTGGCGATATTCCTGCCAGCCCCGCAAATCTGCGAAGCGATATGTTTTTACTTTGGCGTTTTTCTTTTAGGAACCCTCCGAAAGTAGCCGTATCTTCCATGAAATTTCCTCCTGTACATTCTGTTTTGACTGAACGGCACAAGCACATTATATAAAAACATTTGTTCTATTTCAATGGCTTGAGACAAATAAAAATGAGATGGGCGTTTTAGAACCCATCCCAATTTTTCATTGTGTATTTTCCTGATTCAACGCAGCTGTTAGGCGTTCCCTATACTCCTGTTTCACCGCTGGCGGCGACAGGAGTTCAACCATTCCGCCATATGTAAAAACCCATGCAAAGAAGGTCGGGCTGACCGATACTTCCACAACAGCGATGAAATGGGCGCAGTCCGCTTTCCGCGTCTGCACGCCCTCACCAAAGCGGTCAACCACCGCGTTCATCAGCGCATTTTCACATTTCAGTTCCACCGTACACAGCGTTCCGTCATACATGGAGAACACCTGGCGGCAATATTCTGAAATGTTGTAGTCGTTTGGCTTGGGGTAATAGGGGGACTCGGCCAGTTCCGCCCCATATATACGATCCACACGGAATTTTACTACCTTGCCGTGGCTCTTGGAAAAACCGAACACATAATAGGCGTCATTGCTCCATACCAAATCGTAAGGGGATAGGATATAGGTCTGTCCTTTGTGCCGGTATGTCTTTTGCTTCTCCGGTGTAAATTCAATGTATTTGAATGTGACGGTTTTCTGTGACTGGATCGCGACATGGAGCATATCCACAATGTAATATACCTTTTCGTTGCTGGTTTTTACCTTGCCGTCCACATAAAGGCTGCGCTTTAACTCCACCGCCTGATGTGGGCTGGCTAATGCAGACACCTTATCTATCAGTTCCATGCTCTTTCTGGAGGAGATAAACTTCGCCGCTTGTACGGCGTCTACAATCAGCTTCAGTTCTGCAAGCTCCAGAGAGCGGGAACCGATAAAGTATTCGTTCTGGCGGCTGCGGTTGCAAATCACATCCAAACCGGTGCATTGCAGTTCGTTTACGTCCTCTGCCACAGTCTTTCGTGTTGTAGGGATACCAAGGGAAGCAAGATATTCCATAATATCTTTTGTGGTGGCGGGATAATTTTCATCCGTATGCTCCCACAGGTATTTAAAGATATATAAGGCTCTGTTTTTGTTGGCCATATTATTCTATTCAATCCCTCAAGCAATTAAGCTTTTTAGCAGGCTTATGCTATTGAATTTGAAGCAGTGGTGCTATGAAAAATCATAGCACCACTGCCTTATTGAGTAGGGAAACCGTCGGTATTGTCAGTGGAGATGATATCAATTAGATTGCTTCCATTACTGGTATCAACTCCCGAACTGCGCCCAGTGGTGATAAAGCACCTTAGTCCGGCTAATTCATTTTATTTGTACTGATCCTCTTTAAGTGCAGGCACAACAGAAGAAAAAGCACTTGATTTCCCCTCAATGTCGTAAATTGTGCCCTCGAAAGAGATACATGGTTGAATAAAGTCAATAGAGGACGAAGCGTTATCATAATATATAATTTTACAATCTGTTATTTGGATATTTTTACCAAGTTTTACCTTCTCTCCGTCAAAACTCAACCACGTATCGGGAGATAATATTCTTGTCTGTGCTTCTTGAATTGTTTTACACTCTATAGTACGGTCTAAAACGTAATTGTTATAGACGCTATATACCTCGGAAATACCATGTTCATTATACGTTACTGTAATATCGGAATGCCCATACACATCGTAGCCGTCAATTTTACGAAAAAAACCTACGGTTTTTTCGTAAATTATTGGCTCTGGGTCTATGGAGGATCCAACGGTCGAATATCCCACCCCTCCAACGTAAAAATTTTCAGGGAGCAAGCCATTTTCCTCTAAAAATATTTTAGCTTGTCTCTTCACATCATCATCACTCATAGATACTGCGATATCCCCATAATCCTGATGATCTATAAATATAAAATTACCATTATCAATAACACAGAGTTCCTTTTCTCCTTCTGTATATATGGTTTGATTTCTATTGGTTGTGTCTTTTGCAGTCATAACAGTTGGATCAATAAAACCAAAAACAGTTAACAATTTATCAACTTCTGATTGCGCCAATGGCGAATTTGATACCCGGTAAACTGGTAATTCTTTTTCAAAGGCTGTTTTGGCTAGTTTAAATGTTACCTCGGCGTTACTTAAATCCATTTCTTGCGCCAGTTGAGGAAATTCGGGCTTTTTAAAATCTTTATTAGCTGTGCCACACGATGAAAGCATTATAGTTGCCAAAAGAAGTGTTATCCATATCGCTACTGTTTTCATACATATACCACCTTTCGTTTATTATAAGTTCAGCGATAACAGATATAAAGTCTAAGCACGTGGTGGGTAGGATTTGGTGCGATAACTTATTACCTCCACTCCATACTCACCAGCCGCCTTCAAATAGTTATACAGCGTGTCATTTCGAGCATCAGAAACATAAACCGCTTTCAGAATACCAGTGCCTACATCATTGGGGGCATACTGTGTGTGATATGTTCCTGCGTCGATCCATGAGTCAATAATATTTCCTCCTGGTTTAAGCTTTTGAGCGAAAGTACCCATCTGATCCCTCACTAAAAAGCTTGCTGAGGCATAGCCTAAAACAACATTTACTCCCTTAAACATTGAATATACAGAGTCATTTGAACCAGTTAAAAAATTACAAGTATACGCTGCTACCCATTTGGTCTTTGCATTTCCATATCCAAAGGTAGCTTCCGAACGGGGCAAATTTAGATTTGCTGCGTCGTGAACTGCGCCGTGAGATACACCGTTTGTAAAGTGAAGACCGTAATCCGCACGACCATGTCCCACGAACAGCATAAAATCGACATCGTCAATATTCGCATTGCTATTTGGATGAAATGCTTTTGATAGGAAATCGTTTTTTGATGCGCTACCGTTTTTCCGATTAAACAAAGCAGAAAACGTGACATTATTATATCCAGTTCCACCTAAAAATTGTCCAAAATAGTCTGCACATTGTGAAGATACTCGTGACCCAAAACCGCATGTATTATTAAGATAATTGTCAGACGACATCCCCATATACAAAACTCCGCTATGATTTACCATACCTTTAGATGATCTTGGCTCAAAATACCACTTTTGGCTATTGCCCCCATACCAAGTGCTTTGTATCACATTAGCGGCGGAGGTGGTGGATGCGCCTGAAACAGTTAGCACCTTAGATGTTTTCTCACTCCACTTATTAACCAATCGATACGAACCATCACCATTGGGCACAATGGCCCATAGCAACCAATCACCTGATCCATCTGGATACACATCGATATTATTAGATGAGAGATCTTGCACATCTAAACATTTATTTTTATAAGAGGGGCTCATAGAATAAAGTTTGTAATAACCATTTCCTTGATAAACTACTTTCCATTGCTGGTTTTGATCTCCATGAAAGCCATACTGCATCACGTTACTCGATTTTGAGGCACTACCGTCAACATCTAAATAAAGTCCACTATGTGCTGCTTTAATATAGTAAACTTTATTGCTGGAAATGCCAGAAGCGTAAGAATATGTATAGGTTACTGTCAATGTCGGTGCTCGATGCGCTTCACCCTCGGAGGAAACAACACTGTTATAGTCATTATAATCCTCATTGCTATAAGTGAAATCTATACCGTAATTCGACGATCCACTGTACCAAGCTTGTACCATAGATGTAATATTAGCATCAAAGTAATCCAAGTAACTTCCATTATACGCGATGTCTACTGATGTGCTTGAAGTTGTAGACGGCTTGTTGTTCCACGTGATGGAAGATTCAGTCCATGATCCTCCGGTTATACGACGAACCCGCATTCTTATTCCTGAGTTTTTAGCGGGCGTTGTTTGACCAGAACGAAAAGTGAATTTCAGATAGGCAGACGTGACAGACGCTCCCGTCGGAATAGCTGGAAGACTAGTAAAACGGTGATAGCCGAAATTTTTATAACCACTTACCTTACCAAATCGAATATAATCGAGGTTGCCGTTGTTTTGTGTACTCGGAGTTGCAGCATCGACAAAAGTGTCCTGTGCATTGCCGTTACTGCTAACATAAGGTTCTAACGACGGATCAATTGTCACAGGATATACGATTTCTGGATGAGAAAGATATGCTTCTGGAACCACTACGGTTATAGTATATGTGCCGTCTTCATTATCGGTTAATTCATAATACAAATCCTCATTCATATGACGGAAATCCTGATTTGACGGTGTAGAATCCTTGGCAGGATCATATGAGTCATATGCGTATAGGCTTAAAAAACGGTAGTCTATTTTATTAGGATTATTTTTATCTGCTATTAATAAATACTTTCCGTTTTCCACAAGGACAGGAACATGTGTTTCTGAACGGAAGGTAAAATCAAAGCGATTCTGTCCAGTATACTCATTTAAAATGATGTTTTCTTTCAGGCCGCCTTCAGTGTTGATATACTCAACTTTTGTATTAGGTCCAAAGGCATTGGGATATATGATTTTCCCATGTCCATTTTCAGCTTGAACCGGACTATTCTGTATTTGTGCAGTTTTGCTACTGACAGTATTGGAATTTACTTCAAATATGAACGCATTATCAAAATTGATCCCCTTCGATGCCGTGTTCCCAAATTCGACCAAAAAGCTATTTGCGGCATTACGATAGATAAATCCGCTTTGAACACTTTCTGCCGCTGTGACAGGTTTCATTGAGGTATCAATAAACTGCATTTTTCCTGTGCTGTCCATATATTTTACAGGAACAGAATACACGGTTATTGTTCCTTCACCCGTTTCGGAATTTATCGTGCGTAAAGTAAACAGTTCCGCTTCATCTTCGGTCTCGGAATCCATAATTATTTTATCCGCTGTGGGGTCGGGAACGAGACTTTTAATATTATCGGGTACTTTAGATATTGAAACCGTATTTTCTTCAGTAAAGCCCATTGAAATATCTGTAGCCGAGGGCCACTCACTAATTGCATCTGAATCGGCAGAAACGGTCGAGAAAGAAACCAAATTGAAAATCATTGCAAAGACCAACAGCCATGACAATCTCCGCTTTTTCATAAGTTATTATCATCCTTTCCCAATATTTTTAACCCTCTGCTTGATTACGCTTTAATTCAAAACACTGGAATCACCTCTTTACAATTTATATACACCCATATAATACCAATAATTTCGGATATTTGCAACAATTTCCTCGAATAATATTTGCATAAATTTTTCAGTTAATTATATAATAAACATAGAAAACTCCACTTTTGATAAAAAATTTGTATTTTTTACTGGACATCGCTTTTGGGCTTTTATATACTATTTAATATGGGGTTTTTCATATTCACTGTTAAAGTAACTCTCTCTTGCTGGGATGTTATATGTACCAACCGCTTATAGAAGATATATGCAGTTGGTTTTTTTGAGCAAGTCTCCGCTCGCCGAGAGTACCATAGTGATGATTCATCCTTCGCTATCGGCAACGCCACCAAGGATCGGTTCCCACATGGAATCGCTCTTCTCCGCAAGAAATTCCGAAAGCTGCGCCTTCTGCTCCTCGTTAAAGCCGTATTGATCCGCCATTTCGTCAACAGTTTTGTGGGCGACCGTAATATAGAGATAGGTGCGGGTTACAGTTTTTTCTGTCTCCACCATGTTCCCATGCCCGTCATCGGAGACTTCAATCACTGTTTCCGTTTTGGTTGCGGTACTGGAGGAAATCACATTCATCTCCCAGAAAATTCCGGTGAGGATCTGCTTTTTGGCTGCGTCCATTGTAGCGACTTCCTGCGCGTTGGCCGGATCGGAAGTAGTTTTCACTGCGTAAACCGCCAGCACCTCTTGCCAAACCGCCTTGGAATCGATCACCTCCAGCACGTCATAGGCGTGGGATTCCTTGATTTCATTCAGTTGGCTTTGGTAGTCGGTGTTGATTTCCTGCACCACACTTTGTAGGGTCATACCACTGCCCCCGGAACTCTCATTGGAAAAGAAAATGCCAAAGCAGGAACCAACAATCATGGCAACCAGGCAAATCACGATAATGATAAGCACAGCAATCCAGCCACCGGCGGCAATAGCGGCGATCAACGCTTTTGTTCCCGCGATAATGGCCTTGACCGCAGCGACCACCGCCTTTGCAGCCGCTTTTGCCGTAGTAACCGCCGCCTTTGCAGCGGCACGGGCAGCCTGAGCAGCCTTTTGAGCCGTTTTTGCAGCGGCTTTTGCTGCCCGCTGCGTAGTCTTGATTGCGGTTTTGGCTCTGCGCTCGGCGGTCTTGACCGTTTTTTGAGCAGTTTTCACCGTTCCTTTGGCGGTGGATTTCGCCGTTTGCTTAATCGTCCTGCTGCTCCGGTCTATGGTTTTAATGGATTTTGTTGCGTGCTGTGTGGACTGGCGGATACGTTCCATAGCCTTGCACTGCATTTGTTGTTTTGGCCGGTCAAGCGCCTGTTTTTGCAGATGTTCCTTGGCTTTGGAAATGTTCTCCTTGGTGGTTTTCAGCCCTTTACGCCCCAGCCGGTCAAATTCCCGTACCGCACCGCGCGCGGCTGAATCCGTCCCGCCTGATACACGGTCGGCGGCATACTCATGCGGTGAATTTTCACCAAAGTCCATGTTATGCCCGGCTGTATCTTTGGTTCGGATATAGGCGTTTTTCATCCGCTGGGCGGCTGCGGCTTTATCAATGGTTTTTATTGTCCCTTTGGCAACATCTTTCACCTTAATATCCGGCACTCTCGTTCACCTCCTCCGCTGAAAGGACAAGGAGGCGGCGCTAAACGCCGCCTCCATTAACATCTTAGCGTGCCTGTTCTTTAGCAACCGGCGCTTTTGCCGGTTCGGAACGTCCAGCTTTTAACTGATACAGTTCGGACTTCACCGACTGCTTGGCATTTTCACGCTGAATTTTACCGAGCAGTCGGTCTGTGCTGCGTTCCATGTCGGAAAGCCTGCTGCTGAACGATTCCAGCCCATTCCGTATTTTGGCAAGCAAGCCTTTATCTGCTTTGAGCGTTTTCGGCTCGGCGGGTACTTTTCCCGACAATGCGCGTCCGGCATTTTGGATATGGCCGCCCGCTTCATGGATTTGTTCCCGCAGCGCGTCCAGCCTGCCCGCGCTTTCCCGGACAAACCGTGCCGCGTGTGACAGCCCGTTTTTCATACTGGACAGGACAGAGGGGATCCGTATAGCCTGAACCGCCTGTATCAGCGCGGATTTGCCTTTTTCCTGAAAAGCCTTGACAGCGTTTTCGGCGGATTGAATCGTTTTCACCTTTACAATGGAAACCATTGTTTTTGCCTGCTGGACTTTATCTTCTACTTTGGTAACGATTTTCGTACATTGGGCGCGAATCCCTTTATCATGCAGGCGATTTACCTCCGTGTGCATTTCCTGTATTTCTGACATCATGGCAGACAGGCTGTATTCCATATTCTCGATATATCCCACAAGGGATTGTACGTCCTCTTTCTGCTTGTGCAGCCCGCTTTGCTCCAACACCTCATATAAATCTATGATTTGCGGGTGGACGTTCAAACTAATTGTTGGCGTTTCCATTTTATCGCTCCCTTTCCCTGTGATTCCGAATGCTTTGTTTAACATCGTCCATTGTCGGTACTTTCTCGAAATTCTCTAATGTCCCGTCCTCGATCATTTGCTGAATTTGCTCCGGCGTTCCTCCGGCTTTTAGCACCTTTGCTGCTTCCCGTATTTCAAACGGATACAGGCACAGATGGGAAGAAGAGAGGTTGACAACCTTTGCCGTAGTTTCGTTTCCGAAATCCTGTTTGATAAAATAGAAAGAGGCATAGTAAGAATCCAACCATGCAGATACCGCCTGTTCTGTGGGAAGGGGAATGAAGTCCAGATATTGTTCGGACTTTACGCACTCCTTTGCCCACGTTACCCATTTTTCAATATTCTCTGTGGGACAGCCGTTCATTAGCCGTCCCATATCCCGGATAAACTTCTCTGGTTTCATGCGTTATTCACCGTCCCTTTCATTGTCGGTATCTGGCCTCCAAAAACACCCTCGCCGGGCTTGGTCGTCATAAGCTGATACAACTTCGTGTTTTTGGGAAATCGGTTGATAAAGGGAACAAGGGCGCTGCCGTACTTGATAAGGCCGCAGCCCGCGTCCGCATTGGTGACATAGCCCATTTGCTCATCGGAAATATTGAGGAGTTTCGCCAGCTTCGCCCGGTCGGACGCGGCCTGATTGAGCATGACTACAAATTCCGAGTTTGAGAGCATGGTACTGGCCTGCACCGAATCCAGCAGGTACTCGACATTCTGGGTGATAGCGGTCGGGTACGCCCCGCGCTTTCTGAATTGCCGCCATGCGCTGTTAAAGAAAATCCCGCTTTGCTCGTTTTCAAAAACGACGTGGAACTCGTCTATAAAAACATGGGTGCGCTTTCCCATTTTCCAGTTGAGTGTAACGCGGTTGAGAATCGTGTCGGTGATGACCAGAAGGCCGGTAGGCTTTAATTGGCTGCCGAGACTGTGAATATCGAAAACTACCACGCGCTTGTCGAGGTCAACGGTGCTTTCTTTGCCGAAAATATCAAGGGAACCGGTGGTAAACAATTCCATAGACAAGGCGATTTCCTTTGCCTTTTCCTCCGGCTGCTGCAAAATCATCTCACGCAGGCTGCACAGGGTCGCCGTTTTTCCGGTTTTCGCCGCCTCCTGATACACCAGCGCCGTACAGCGGTCAATAATGGATTTTTGCTGCGGCCCTACGCCGTTTTTGTCGATCTGTTCCACCAGCGACATGACAAACTGCGATTTTTCCACAACCGGATTGTTTTCGCCGTACCCCTCCACCATATACATGGCGTTTAATCGGTCTTTGCCGCCCGCTGCCATGTGAATCACCGTCGCCGTGTCTCGCCCCAACGCTTCGGCAAGAGGCCCAAATTCATTTTCCGGGTCGCAAATCAGTACGTCCTCATCCGTGTTAAGCAGCAAAAAGGCGATTAGTTCCTTGGCACTGAAGGATTTTCCTGAGCCGGGTATACCGAGCAGAAAAGCCGACTGGTTGAGCAGGTTGGCCTTGTTGCAAAGAATCAGATTGTGGGAAATGGCGTTTTCCCCGAAATAGATGCCGCCTTTATCCTGAATTTCCTGTACCTTAAACGGCATGAAAACCGCAAGGGATTCGGTGGTTAAAGTCCGAAACGCATTGATTTTCCGCGCACCGATAGGCAGCGTGGTATTCAGGCCGTCAAGCTGCTGGAATTTCAGCGGGGCAAGCTGGCACATGTGTTTTCTCGCAACCGACAGCACCGCTTCGGTATCGCTGTCAAGCTGTTCCTTGCTGTCCGAGCAGAGAACCATTGTGATAACGGCGAACATCATGCGCTGGTCGCGGGTGGTCAAGTCGTCCAGAAATTCCTTGCTCTCTTTGCGCTGCAATTCCATGTCGTAAGGGATAACCGCTGAAAAGTTGTTGTTGGCGTTCTGGCGGCGTTGCCAGTTAGTGATATTCGTTTCGACCCCCAACAGCCGGTTTTCCACCTCTCGCACCGCTTCGTCGGTAGGAATGGGAACCACGTCAATCGACAGCATCATGTTGCGGTTGAAATCGGTCAGCTCCGTCACCATGCTATCTTTAATATATGACGCATAATCCTTCAAAAATAAGACCCGGCAATACTGATTGCCGAGCCGTAGATAGTCGCTGTTCTTTTCCATGAAATCGGGGCAGATATAGTCGCGGAAATCGTGTCCCTTTTTCATCATATCCTGCGGGTCGAAGTGGAAGGCTGCTTCC
>ERZ824600.4593-NODE-4593-length-11975-cov-3.672819_pt1 | contig 11975 bp, 10 predicted proteins | sample MGYA00519933_ERZ824600 | MGnify/ENA primary metagenome ERZ824600 (study PRJEB31778, sample SAMEA3449178) | human gut metagenome | biome: human gut; feature: human-associated habitat; material: faeces | place: United Kingdom | collected 2010/2012 ... | reverse complement strand
AGTATTAAAAGTTAAGGGTAGAGCTTTTTCTTCTGCAAAAAGAATTGAAATTCAATTTAAAGATGTTAATGGGTTAAGACCGGGTGCAGGTGTTCAGATTATGGGGCTAAAAGTCGGTCAAGTAGAAGAAATTACCCCGATTGTAGAGGGTGAAGACAGTTTTGTAAAAGTTAAGTTTGTAATAACTGATCCAAATGTTCAGATACCGAGAGCTTCATCTTTTTCTATCCAGCAATCAGGTCTTATCGGTGAATTGTTTTTAGAAATTACGCCTCCTAAAACTAAAACAATATACATACCAATGGTAAATAGAAATTTGTTATTTAAAAATGATCCGGTTCAAATGAAATTAAGCGGAAAGTATTATGATGTTGGATTGGTAAAAGGGGTCGATGTAGTAGCAAAAGATTCTATACCTTATAATTATAAAAATAGTATTCATACTAATTATGCGTACAAAGTTGAATATTTTATTAATTTGCCGGGATTGATTCTTCCGGAATTTTTAAGAGGTTCTGCTGTAACAGATGATAATAGTCATAAATTAAGACTGGTATCCCTTGATAATATGCCTCTGCAGTACCCTAAGCAAAAGACTCCGTATACGATTATTGAACCAATGAGATTGTCAGATTTTATGGATTGGCAGTATAAAGCTGCTGAAACACTAACAGAAACCAATAAAAAGGTTAATGATATTTTAACAGATGAAACGATTGCAGACTTAAAGAAAACAATTGCTAATGTTAATGCTCTAACTGCAAGAACATCTGTAACTTTTGACAAGGTTGATGCGTTGTTAGATTCTTCTAAAGCTGATATTGAACAATTACTTGCAATGACGCAGCAGGCAACTGATGATTTTTCAAAACTATCTGAAAATGTTAATAATATAATTGGAGATAAAGAATTTAAGACAAAACTTATGTCTACAACAGATTCTGTTGATGCATTAGCTAGAAATCTAAACAAAGTTATGGATGCTGCAGATGCAGAGCAGACAGGTAAGAATATTAAGATTATAGCAGAGAACCTCTCTCAAATTAGTGAAAGTGTAAATGCAATTACTTCAGACGATAAATTGAAAAAACAGATAACCTGTGCAATTACAAATGTGAATAATGCTATGGTAGAAGTTTCTACAGCTTTAGAAACTGTCAATAATGTAAATCCATCAAGTCCAAATCAGGCTTCTGACTTGAAGAAAATTGTTGATGATACTGTTGTAACTACTGCTAACTTGAGAAAATTCTCAGAAAAATTGAATAAAAGATTCTTGTTATTCAGATTGATGTTTTAATATATGATAAATTTAAAAACAAAAATTACACAAATACATTATCAAAGAGATCCTGATGGGCTTCTTTTTGAAATTCTAAAATTCTGTTCTTATTTTTATGGATTTGGAAGCAGGTTAAAGAATTTTTTTTATGATAAAAAATGGCTAAAACCAAAGCGGGTTAATGCATTTGTTGTTTCTGTAGGGAATATGACTACAGGCGGTGTTGGAAAAACTCCTGTAGTTTCTGAAATTGCAAAATATTTTGTGAATAATGGTGAAAAAGTTGCGATTGTTTCCAGAGGATATGGCGGACGTTTAAATAACAAAAATGTAAATATGATTTCTGATGGGGCATCAATATATTTTGATGCTTTGCAAGCAGGTGATGAACCATTCTGGCTGGCAGAAAATACTCCGGGGTGCTATGTTTTTACCTGTAGTAGCAGATATTTGGCAGCAAAGTATGCAGTTGAAAAATTTGGGATTACAAAAATTATTCTGGATGATGGGTTTCAGCATCGAAAATTACACCGTGATTTAGATATTGTGCTAATGGACAGTGTAAAAGGTTTTGGAAATGAGAATTTACTGCCGGCAGGCCCATTAAGAGAAGGACCGGAAGCTCTTGATAGAATAGACAAACTTGTTATTGTTAGTAAGAATGTAGAGCATAAGACAGCTGAAAAAGTTGCAAGAATCATGCATAAAAGATTGGAACTTCCTACAAGTGTTTGTTATACAGAGCCGGATTATGTTTATAATATTAAAACGGGCCAGCGTTTGATGCAGGGCTTAGCGGTAACTGCTATTTGTGCAATAGGTCAACCGCAGCAGTTTTATGATTTTTTAACGGATTATCAGGTCGTAAAAACTATAACTTTTGATGATCATCATCAGTATACACCTACTGATATTCTCGATATTGGGGGTAGTATTATTACAACTGAAAAAGATGCCGTCAAACTTCAGCGTTTTGATATGGATAATATATATGCATTAAAGTTAAGAACAGTTATCGATGTTGAAAGGTTATTGAATTCATGAACTCAGAGGCTATAGGTAATATTGTAGATATATTAATAAAAGCTGAACAGCCGCAAAGTGATTTTGTAAAACTCATGGATTCATTTAAAGACCCATATCTTGTTTTAATTGCCTGTATTTTAAGCTTACGGACAAATGATAGAACTACATATCCTGCAACTTTAAGAATGCTGGATCTTGCATCTACTCCGGAGTCAATGATGAGTGTTTGTGAAGAGGATTTGGCTAAAGCAATTTATCCGGTTGGATTTTATAAAAATAAAGCAGGTCAGATTATTGAGTTGTCAAGACGGATAGTTGAAGAATATAACGGTTGCGTGCCAAATTCTATAGATGAGTTGTGTAAATTTCGCGGAGTTGGCAGAAAAACTGCCAATCTGGTTATGACACTTGGCTTTGGCGAACCTGCAATTTGTGTTGATGTTCATGTGCATAGAATATTTAACAGATTAGGGTATATAAAAACAAAATCTCCAGAAGAAACTGAATTTGCATTAAGAGAAAAACTTCCGGTTGAATACTGGATACCTATTAATACTCTTATGGTAACTCACGGGCAAAATATATGTAAACCTATTACACCTAAATGTGGCGAGTGTCCTATTTTTGCTTTTTGTGATAAGCTAATACAACCAAAGAAATAAATATTTAATAGGGGGATATATGAAGATATCGCCATTGTGTCAAAATTTTAAAAATATTACATCTGAATTAAAACGTTTTTATTTAAATGAATCGGTGGCTATAGCAAAAGCTTATGGCAGAGATTCTGTTTCGACAGCGTTATGCGATTTAGCATTAGTGAAAGATGTTTTTGTTCCATATGCCAGAAGTAAAAGTGTATATTTGTCTATTGATAGAGCGTCTTCTATTATTTCAGATGAAGCTAAGATAAGTCCTAAATTAAAAGATAAACTTGATAGAAGTATTATTCTAACAGTGGAAGATAAGCTTACCGGAAAGACAGATAATGCAATTGTGGATGCAACAAAAGATTCTTTTATATATTCTGGTGTAAAGAAAATAGTCTTGAGAGATGAATTTGGTTTATACGATGTCGTCCAGGCAAAATACAGTCATGAGGATAATTTTTTGCGGAAAGTCTACAGAACATTTGAGTATTTAACCGCTCAGGTTAATAAAAAATAGTCTGTTTGAGTGTATTTTTTTAATTAATTTGCATTTTTTTTTTGTTCTGTGCTATTCTATAATCATTAATTGCTTTGGTCTCAAATTTAACAGTGTTCAGAGCGATTGTGGGTTAATACAATTACATATAGAGGAGTGCGAGAATGAGTGTAAATAGTTCTCGTAAAATCGACACAACTAAATTAGATCAAATTATTGAATCCTATGATTCTAAAAAGTCTAATTTGATAGCGATTTTACAAAAAGTTCAGGAAGAATACAGATACTTGCCTGAAGATGCGTTGATTTATATTGGAACAAAAATCGAGGGGCTTTCTCCTGCAACGGTTTATGGTGTTGCTACTTTTTATGCACAATTTTCATTGGATCCTAAGGGAAAATATGAAATTAAAGTTTGTGACGGCACTGCATGTCATGTTAGAGGTTCAATGCCAGTTTTAAATGCTATTAAAGCTCATCTGGATTTGCAAGACGGTAAAATGACAACGAATGACGGGCTTTTTTCACTGGAAACTGTAAGTTGTCTTGGTGCTTGCGGGCTTGCTCCGGTATGTGTCATAAACGGAAAGGTTTATCCGCAGATGACATCTGATGCAATTAAAGTTATATTAGATACTCTTATTCGCGAGGAAAGATAATATGGAAAAAACATCATTGAATATAGATATAAAGCAAGAGCAATTAAAAGCTCAAGAAGAAATTGCCAAACAAGGTTTAAGAGTCTTGGTCTGTGCTGGAACCGGATGTGTTGCAAATGGTTCTTTAAAAATTATTGAAAAATTTAAGGAGTTAGGCGCTGATGTTTCTGTCCTGTCTGATTACGATAAAATGACTATTGTGCCAACAGGTTGTCATGGTTTTTGTGAACAAGGTGTTCTAGTTATTATTCCAGATAAGGATGTTACATATGTTAAAGTGCATCTGGAAGATGTTGAAGAAATTTATGAAAGTCATATAAAAAACAATAAACCGGTTGAAAGGCTTTTATATACTGATCCTTGGACCCATCAAAAGGTTCATAGAAATGAAGATATAAATTTTTATGCAAAACAAACAAGAACTGCTCTTGCTAATTGTGGTCATATAAACGCAGAATGTCTTGATGAAGCTATTGCCGTTCGAGGTTATGAAGCTCTTGCAAAAGTTTTGGAACAAAACAATCCTGATGCTGTAATTGATGAGATAGAGAAATCAGGCTTGAGAGGCAGGGGTGGCGGTGGATTCCCTACCGGTAGAAAATGGAGATTGACGGCTGCAAATAGAGGCGGTAAATCCTATGTTGTATGTAATGGTGATGAGGGCGATCCTGGTGCATTCATGGATAGGTCAGTTATGGAAGGTGATCCTCATAAATTATTAGAAGGTATTGCAATTGCAGCATTTGCTATAGGTGCAGATGAAGCATATATTTATGTCCGTGCCGAATATCCGTTAGCTATAAAACGTTTGAGAAAGGCTATTGCAGATGCAGAAGAACGTCATTTCTTAGGCAAAAATATAATGGGTTCAGATTTTAGTCTTGATATTCATATAAAAGAGGGCGCCGGAGCTTTTGTTTGCGGTGAAGAAACTGCTCTGATAGCTTCAATTGAGGGAGAACGAGGAATGCCTCGTCCAAAACCGCCATTCCCTGCAAATAAAGGGTTATTTGGCAGACCTACATTAATTAATAACGTGGAAACTCTTGCAAATGTACCTGTTATTTTATTAAGAGGGGCTGATTGGTTTAGTTCTATGGGGACAGAAACTTCTAAAGGAACTAAAACATTTGCGCTAACCGGCGAGGTTAATAATACCGGTCTGATTGAAGTTCCTATGGGAACAACATTGCGAGAAATTATTTTTGATATAGGCGGCGGAGTTCGTAATGGTAAAAAATTTAAGGCTGTGCAAATCGGCGGTCCATCCGGTGGGTGTTTAACCGAAGAACATTTAGATATCCCTATGGATTATGATAATTTAATTAAAGCGGGTGCAATGGTTGGTTCCGGTGGACTTGTTGTAATGGCTGAAGATACCTGTATTGTCGAAGTTGCAAGATTCTTTATGAACTTTACCCAGAATGAAAGCTGTGGTAAATGTGTTCCTTGTAGAGAGGGAACAAAAAATATGCTTAGAATTCTCGAAAAAATTGTTGCAGGAAAAGGCGAGATGAAAGATTTGGAATTATTGGAAGAACTTGCAATAACAGTTAAAGAGGGTTCTTTATGCGGGCTTGGTAAGACTGCTCCAAATCCTGTATTGTCGACTTTGAAATATTTTAGAGATGAATATATTGCGCATATTAAAGATAAAAAATGTCCTGCAGGTGTTTGTACAGCAATGAAGAAAGTTGTAATTCAGGAATCTCTTTGCAAAGGCTGTACAAAATGTGCAAGAACTTGTCCTGTGGGAGCTATATCAGGTGAAGTTAAGCAGCCGCACCATATTGATCAATCAAAATGTATTAAGTGCGAAGCTTGTTTAACTAATTGTCCGTTCAAGGCGATTGTATTAGAGTAAAAAACTTCAGTTCGGCTGAATTTCTTTCAGATCTCTGGTAAAAAAGGGTTTTGAAATTATTTCAGGATTACAAAAGAAAAGGAATAAAAAATGACAGATAAAAAAGTATTATTTATTGACGGAAAAGAGGTTGAGTTCACAGACGAACCTAATCTTCTTGAGGTTATTAGAAAGGCAGGCATGAATGTGCCTACGTTTTGCTATCGTCCTGATTTAACTTCTTTTGGGGCTTGCAGAATGTGTGTTGTTGAAGTAGAAGGAAGAGGTATTCAATCTTCTTGTACTATGCCGCCGGAAAACGGTTTAAAAATTCATCTTAATACAGAAAAAACAAGAAGAATTCGCAAAACTGTTCTGGAACTTCTTCTGGCTAACCATGATAGAAAATGTTTGACCTGTGAACGCAGTGGAAATTGTGAACTTCAACAGTATGCAGAAGAATACGGAATCAAAGATATAAGATTTCCGGATAAAGATTTAGACGATTATCTGCCTGTAGATGACAGCAGTCCGTCAATAGTCAGAGATCCTAATAAATGTATTCTATGCGGAGCCTGCGTAAGAGCCTGTACTGAATTTCAGGGGCATTCAGTTTTAGGATTTGCCAATAGAGGGTCTAAAACAGTTGTTCAGCCAATGAATGGAAGACCTCTCGGGCAGGTTGATTGTGTAAACTGCGGTCAATGTGCTGCAGTGTGTCCAACCGGAGCTTTGTCTATCAAAAATGAAACAGATAAAGTTTGGGATGAAATAACTAACCCTGCTAAAACTGTTGTTGTGCAAATGGCGCCGGCTACACGTGTCGCTCTGGGTGAAATGTTTTGACTGGAACCGGGTGAAAATACAATTGGCTTGATGAATGCAGCTTTAAGAAAAATTGGTTTTAACCATGTTTTTGATACTAATTTTTCTGCTGATTTAACAATTATGGAAGAAGCAACAGAATTTTTAGAAAGATTAAAATCAGGTAAAAATCTGCCGTTGTTTACATCTTGCTGTCCTGCCTGGATTAAATACCTTGAAGATGCTCATCCAGATATGTTAAATCATTTATCTACCTGTAAATCTCCAATGAGTATGTTATCTTCTGTACTTGTAGATTTAGTTCCTAAATATTTCAATGTAGAGCGTGAAAATTTAGTTGTTGTTGCTGTTATGCCTTGTACGGCTAAAAAATATGAATGCAAACGTCCTGAAATGTATAGAAATGGCAGAGCAGATACAGATTATGTTGTAACAACGCAAGAATTGGGCAAAATGATTAAATCTGCAGGTATTGATTTTAATACATTAACACCTGAGGCTAATGATTCGCCATTTGGAGAATATTCAGGAGCAGCTACAATATTTGGAGCGTCCGGAGGCGTTGCTGAAGCTGCAGTAAGAACGGCGTATGAATTTGCCAGTGGTGAGCCTTTACAAGATGTTGATATTAAACAAATGAGAGGAACCTCAAATCGTTCAAGAAGTATTTCTCTTGATATAAAAGGTACAAAACTGGTTGTTCGAATTGTTTCCACATTAAAAGAAGCAGAAAAAGCTTTGCAAGAAATACAATCAGGGACAGCAGATTTTCAGATGCTTGAAGTTATGGCTTGTCCGGGCGGTTGTATCAATGGCGGCGGTCAGCCTCGCAGTTGCGATGATTCTGGTATAAAGCAGGACAGGGCTGATGGATTATATAAGGAAGATTCTGAGCTTTCTGTTAGAAAATCTCATTTGAATCAGTCTGTTCAAAAATTGTATCAGGAATACCTTGAGCATCCTGGTTCACATAAATCTCATGAGATTTTGCACACTATCTACACAGATAAGTTTGCCGGCTCATATAAGGATATATAATTGCAAAAAGCACTCTTGATTACCAAGAGTGCTTTTTTATTTGGAAAAATTTTAATTATTTTACAACTTTAATAATTTCAGCTGTTATATCTTTTCCGCCATATAGAACAATTCCCTTGCTTAATACTAAATCGTAGCCATCAGCTTTAGCTTTTTCATTAATCTGTTGTGAAATAGAAGTATCAAGTGCTTTTAGCTTTTCAGCGTATTCAGAATCCATTTTTTGTTTTTTTGCGACTAATTCTTTGTTGTATTTTTCTTCTGCAGCTTTTTTCTTTGATGCATCTGTTATTGAAGCTACATCTTTTCTTGCTTTTTCTACAAATTTAATAATTTCATCAGCTTTAGCTTGTTGTTCTTTTTTTAGAGCCTGAACTTGACCGGATGCATTTACAACTTGCGGAACATCAACAATGGCAACAGAAAACCCTTCAGCAAGTGCAGCTGAACCAAAAGATAGACAACCAAGTATTGTAAAAGATGCTGCTAATAAACCTAAATTTTTTCTCATAATAACTCTCCTTTTAACAAATTTATGTTATCACAAAATATCAGTTATTGTATAGTAATCCATTCGGTTTATTTTTTTTGTAACATCTTTACATAAATTTAGTAATTCTGTATAATATTATGGTGGATTTATAATATTTAATTTTGTAAACTTTTGTAATAAAAGGTCAAAAAAAAGTTTTTATATTATTTAATTCGTATGAAAATAAAACAAAGTATATGGTTTTAGATATATAACTAGATATATAAGTTAACTTAATAATAGAAGGTGAATACAAGCAATGAAGAAGATTAAGAAAAGTAATCGATTGTTTTTAACATTTATAGCAGCATCTGCTTGTTGTGCGATTACTCTTGCTGGAATGTTTAATCCTGTTTTTGCAGCAGGTGAGGGTGTTGGTAACGCAGGAAGTATCAATGCCGGTTTTGGATATACGCACGGTATAGTTCCTGTTATGAATGAAGTTGGTGGAGCCGCAATTCATGATTCTGACATGATGAGATATGACAAGAATCGCAGACGTATGGATTCTGATTATTATCAATATGAGCAGAAACGTTATGGTACAGGCGGTTCATCAGTAACAAACTCTGCAGCTCCGGAAGCAAGTATTCCTGATGCAATGAAGGCTACAGTTGATGAAATTGGTTCTAAAGGTGTTTATGTCAATTCTATTGAAGTTTCACCTTCTGAAATCCTTAGTAAGGAAGAAATTAATGGCGTTATTGGTCAATATGTCGGCCGTAACGTTTTTATGTCAGATATCCAGGCTGCAATTAATGCTCTGAATAATTTATATGCAGAAAAAGGTTATGTAACAGCAAGAGCATATTTACCTGAACAAACAGTATCAAATGGTAATATTAAAATTGAATTAATCGAAAGTAAAATCGGAAATATTACTGTTGCAAATAATAAATATACCAGAAGTAAGTATATTTTGGATCGTATGCCTCAAAAATCAGGCGAGTTATTTGATATTGTCGATTTAGAAAAAGATGTTTTAGACTTTAACAGATATCATGACGGTGTTAATCTTGCTGCAAATTTGAAAGCCGGTGAAACACCTGGTACAACTGATATTGAATTAACCGCACAAGAAACTTTTCCATTCCACTTAATCGGGGTTATGGATAATGCCGGCAGAAGAAGTACCGGTCAGTTAAGAGGCGGTCCTATGATTGTTGCTGATAGTTTATTCCACCGCAGAGACCAGATGTCAATGGGGTCTTATTTTTCTAAAGGTTCTATAAGCCCATTCTTTGATTACAGTGTTCCTGTTAATAGAAAAGATGGTAGAGTTGGTTTTTCTTATTCTTCAACTTTTGCCAATGTTAAGTACGGTTCAGCTGCGCCTTTGGGGTTAAAAAGTAATTCATATATATATAGTTTATACTATGATCAACCGATTGTTAGAAATCGTGGTTTTGAATTAAAAACTTATACTGCTTTAAATTATAAACGAGCTAGAACTTGGTCAAGATATGATGATGCTTTTGAGGCTTTAATGGGGTCTTCTCCATTTGCAGATGTCGATCAGGTTACAAGTCTTGACGTTGGTTTGAATATGAGAAAAGATACGAAATATGGTATTTGGTATTTAAGTCAGAATGCGTCAATGGCATTCCCTATATTTGACAGTGATTCAAGCTACTTCAAATATAGCGGCGGTTTATTAAGATTGCATGACTTTTCTCACGGTGTAATCGGTCAGTTACGCGGTAGTTATCAAATTATTCCAAACAGTAAATATATTCCATACTTAGATCAATTCCAAACAGGTGGTCTTGCAACTGTTAGAGGATATTCTGAAGGTATTGTAATGGGTAAAAGCGGTTACTTCTTAAGTGGAGAGTTGATGTTCCCATTATTACCTCGTACATTTACTACTAAGAGTGGTGAAACTAAAAACTTTATAGGTCAATATATTAAAGGGGCAGTCTTTGCTGATACTGCCGGTGTATTCCCTTGGGTTGGGCAGGATATTTATGGCGGTAGCTACTTCCTTGCTTCTGTTGGTATGGGCTTGAGAGTTCAGCTTCCTGGTGACTTAAGTGCCAGATTATACTGGGGTTATCCTTTGATTAACAATGCTTATGAACAGCACAGAAAATATGGTAGATTCCACTTTGAATTGACTCTGGAACCTGATTTTGATGCATTGTTAAGCAGAAGATCTACAAAACCTCAACCTGTTCCTCAAAAAGAAGTTGAATCAAAAATTGCACCTCCAGATAGTTTAAATAACTATGATGATATTAGACACTATGACTACTTGTTAGATGGTGGCGCAACATTATAAAATTAGTTGTTAACTAAAAATATTTTTGCAATATAATAAAAGCGGTAACAAAGTTGTTATCGCTTTTATATTTTAATAATCGAAAGCGTTGATTCACAATGAAATGTTTTCCAAAAGCGGAGCTGCATGGGCAGTGAAGCGCTGGCAAGCCTTCGGACGCCATATTCCTCGTTTACGCGCTTGAAAAAAGCATCGCCGATTACGCCCGAATCACGGCGGCGAAGCCGGGAACGGGCGTTTCGCTGCGCTGGATGACGGAGCTTTTCTTTTTCCCCGGACGTGAAGAATGGATAACACCCCTACTGATTCTTTTGATCGAGCTACTCCAGCGCTTCGCGCAGCAGCTCGATGCCGTGCTTTTCCACGCGGGAGACCTCTCACTCGTTTTAACCACAAAAAAGCGTTCTCTACAAGATGCCTGATTTTGTAGAGATAGCGGTCATATTCGCGCTGTTCCTTACGGTTCTTCTTGGGCGGGATGACAACGTTTATTCCGGCCGAAAGCGCGAAAGCAACGATTTCCGATGTGTCATAGCCACGATCGGCCAGAAGATTTTGGGCGTCTATTCCCTCGATAAGGTGTATAGCCTCCTTGCAATCAGCTCGGGTGCCTTCTGTGATAATCGCTCTGACCGGCATACCAGACGAATCCACGGCAAGGTGAATCTTGGTGTTGAGCCCCCTTTTGTGCGGCTCATATCCTGATTGCCGCCCTTTGCTCCGGCGGCGTGAGGATGAACCTTGCAATGGCTTGCATCGATCATAAGCCATTCATAATCCGGGTCGTCTATCAACGCTTCGAGAATCTTCTCCCATATGCCTTTATCCCGCCATCGGCGAAACCGCTGATGAACGGATCCCCACTTCCCGTAGTCCGGCGGCAGATCACGCCATGGCGCTCCGGTGCGAAGAATCCAGAACACTCCGTTGATAAATCTGCGGTTGTCCTCCGCGATGCCGCCCCATTGCCCTCGCTGTCCCGGCAGCATTGGCTCTAAAATTGCCCACGCTTTGTCGCTGATATCATGCCGATGCTGTGATTTCTCCATGATGACACCCTCTTTACTGTGATAGTGCCATTATATCACTTGGCTCGTGTAGACGCAACCTAGGGTGTATCTGAAAAATTCCCTGAGACTCCATCACGGCGTCTTTTCCGCCATTTCAGCGTCGGAAAATCTCGATTTAGCCCCGCTAAACCTTCGGTTTCCCTCCTTGAACTGACGAAAAATCCGCTCGTGCTGTCGCCTCTTCCTTTTTCAGATACCCCTACGATCTTGCTTTGCCTTTATCTTACAGGCTGCGCTTTGTTTCGTCAAGGCGCAAAGCGCCGTTTTCCCGTA
>ERZ824600.4591-NODE-4591-length-11976-cov-3.664542_pt1 | contig 11976 bp, 12 predicted proteins | sample MGYA00519933_ERZ824600 | MGnify/ENA primary metagenome ERZ824600 (study PRJEB31778, sample SAMEA3449178) | human gut metagenome | biome: human gut; feature: human-associated habitat; material: faeces | place: United Kingdom | collected 2010/2012 ... | reverse complement strand
GTTATTTCATCGGGCGAAGGATTTGGGCATCAAGGACACTACAAAGCCCTCACCGGAGCAGCTCCGGCGAGACGTCGCCTTTGACCACATAAAACGCCACAGGCAGGTGTAGAACACATGGAAAACTCAGGTTGCAAGATGTTAAGAAAGGAATTAAAATCGAGAAAAACCTCTAAGAGCGACTAAAAATTCAGAAAAATGTTGCAACAGCTCTTGGGACCAGGAGGCCGTGCGTACGAGCTGCACTACTCGGATCAAACCGCGCAACCGAACCGCGTTATGACGGCTGGGCGTCGCTTGTGGACGACATCCGCTGTCTGACCACGATGCTATCCGGCACGCCTATGCGTATCTGCGGCCAGATCTCAAAAAACGGAATGAAGCGATCCAAAGCGGAGAGTCAGGGAGCCCACTCCCTGCTTTATAAGCATGGTGAAATTCAAAATGTTGATTCCTGTCTGGAGCACACCCTGCAAACAATGGGGCCTGGCGGTCTATTTGTCACCGGAGCAAACGCACTGGACGCGTTCGGCCACGCTGCACTGTTGATCGGAAGCCCCGGCGGAGGCGGCTACGGAACCTGTATGCCGTTCCTTTATATTCTGCCACTGTGGAACAGGCGCAGCGGCAGAAGAAGATCGGCGCAGACGTCATCGCTCTAAGCTGCACCGGGATGTCCAGCATCCAAATCGCGCCAGCCCTGGAACGTGAAACGGGTCTTCCTGTGCTGGATCCTGTTATGTGCGAGGGTTTGATGACTCTCTTTGAACTGATTCGAAAGGACGCTCAAGCCAAATAAGCCATACCTCCTATGGGGCTATTTAATCAAGCATTGTGTTGGAAGCGCTTTTCAAACTTGTCAGCCCAGAAAAAAAGAGTGGTTACTATCTCAGATAGTAACCGCTCTTTTTCATCGGGAAAAGCAGCCTTCTTCTCACAGACGGAAGTGCTTCTTGAGTTTTTGGTTTTCCTCCAGCACGAGCAGTGTCATATCAGCGTCCAGCACCGTTTCGGGCGAGATGTTCACGTCGGTTTTGTTCTCCCGCTTCACACCGAGGATGTTGACGCCGTATTTTCTGCGGATGTCCAGCTCGCCGATGCTGCGGCCCTGCCAATCCTCCGGCACGGCAACCTCGATAATGGCGTGCTGCTCGTCCAGCTCAATGTAGCTGAAAATATGGTTGGCGGTATAGCGGATGGCCGCCCACTTCGCCAGCTGCTTTTCCGGGTAGGCGACCGCGTCCGCGCCGTTGCGCAGCAGAAATTTCGCCTGCACATCCCGCTCGGCGCGGGACACTACATACTTTGCCCCCAGTTCCTTGAGCAGCGACGTCGTCTCCAGCGAATTCTGAAAATTCCCGCTGATGGTGACATAGCAGACATCGTAATTGCTCACGCCCAGCGAGCGCAGAAAGTCCACACGGGTGCTGTCGCCGATCTGCGCGTTGGTGACAAAGGGCATGCACTCGTTGACGCGCTCCTCGTCCCTGTCTACTGCCATCACCTGATGGCCCAGCTCGTTGAGCTGCATTGCAAGATGCCGCCCGAAGCGGCCCAGTCCGATCAATAATACCGTTTTCATCGTGTGCTCCTTTCAGCCTACGGTAATTTTCTCCTGCGGATAGCGGGCGTAAGTCAGATCATGCCCGGAGAATGCGGCGTAAATCAAGGTCAATCCGCCGACGCGCCCGAAATACATCAGCAGGATGAGAATGCTCTGCGACAGGACTCCCAGCTGCGGCGTCAGCCCCAGCGTCAGGCCCACCGTACCGGCGGCGGACGCTGTTTCATAGAGACAGGCACCGAGGGGAAGCTCCTCCGCTGTGCTGATGACCGCCGCCCCCGCAAAGGTCAGCCCCAGATACAGCAGCAGAATGGCGGCGGCGTTGCGGACGGCGGAGTGTTCCAATCTGCGGTGGAAGAGCTGCGGATCCTCCCGCCTGCGGAAGGCGGCAACGGCGTTGGCGATCAGGACGGCCAGCGTTGTGACCTTCATGCCGCCCGCCGTGGAGCCGGGTGCTCCGCCGGTGAGCATCAGCAAAATGGTGACCGCCTGAGAGGCATCCGTCATCTCCGTCAGATCCACTGTGTTATAGCCGGCCGTCCGCGGCGTGACCGACTGAAAAAGGGAGGCCAATATCCGCTCTCCTATCGGCAGGTCCGCAAAATCCGTCAGGAAAAAGAGGACTGCCGGGAGCGCGATCAGCAGCGCCGTCATGCTCAGAATGACCTTGCTCTGCATCCGGTAACGCCGCAGGTGCAGACCGTGCGTACAGACATCGTCCCACGTTAGAAAGCCGATGCCGCCCACGATGATCAGCAGCATGATAACGATGTTGACCAGCGGGTCTGCGGCATAGGCCGTCAGCGAGGGGTAGAAGGAATCCGTCCGCCCCAGAATATCGAAGCCCGCATTACAGAAAGCGGAAACGGAATGGAAAACGGACATCCATACGCCCCGCAGTCCATAATCCCGGCAGAAGATTGGCAGCAGCGCCAGCGCGCCCAGCAGCTCGACCAGAAAGGTCCCCTTGAGGATAAATCTCGTCAGGCGCACGATGCCGCCCACCGCGGGAGCGGAGATGGCGTCCTGCATGGCGCTGCGCTCCTTGAGCGTGATATTCCTGCCTGAGAGCATCAGAAAGGTCACCGCACCGGTGATCACGCCCAGCCCGCCGATCTGGATCAGCAGCAAAATGACCGTCTGACCAAAGGCAGACCAATAGCTGCCGGTATCCTGCACCACCAGCCCCGTCACGCAGACAGCGGAGGTGGAGGTGAACAGTGCCTCATGAAACGGCGTCCAGACCCGCTGTACTGTGGCGATAGGCAGCATCAGCACCAGCGCCCCCAACAGGATCACACCCGCAAAGCCGAGGATCATGATTTGAAAAGAAGTCAGATGCCGCTTTAAGCGAAACACAGTCTCCGTCACATCACACACCTCCTTGAAACAATGGTACTCTCAATTTCCCGTACAGTATAGCACGGCTTTTGCAATGTGTCTGTATGTATCTTGTAAAATTTTCAGGTGCAGAGTCCTTATTTGCAGCCCAGAGGCGGGCTGCAAAGCTGCGGTTGACAGACTTTGGTGCATAGAATTCTCCGCGTGACCTGTGAATTTCTCCTAAATTTTTAGTGAACTCCACATTTATTGAGGCACACTCAGCCAAAAAAGCAATACATGGCATTTTAGCCATAAAGCCAATATTGGAACCGATGTGCATTATGAAAATCCGCCTCAGCCCAATGAAACACCACATTTTGAAAACTTATTGCTTGACATATGCCGTATCTTGTGGTGTATAAAAATCGTAATTGATTCTATGCACACTTTCCTCCTCGGAGGCGTGGGCTGTCTGGCCTATGTGCGGAGAGATCCGCCTGTGCACGTTTGTTAGGTTTGTACGTTGTGTAACACTTATAGGAAATTACTATGCCCTTTTGAGGAGAAGATTTGCTCTGTGTTTGTATGGATTTTTGCCGAATGGCTTTGCAGCTGCTCAGCATATTGGAAAGAGACGAAAGGCAGCTTTATGCCAGTTCGTCTCTTTTCGTATTCTGTAGACTACGGAAAAACTCCAACTAAGCTTTATCTGCGGCCTGCGCTCGGCAATATTCCGCTTGAAACGCTAAAGGCTCACACGATTCAGCGCCTTTATAACTCGCTCTCGCAGGAACATGATGGGCAGCCCGCACTGAGTGCTAAAACCATCAAGAATATTCACGGTGTGCTGCACAAAGCGCTCCAACAGGCCGTTCTTCTCAACTACATCCGCTACAATCCGACGACCGCGTGTGTTTTGCCCAAAATCGTCAAAAAAGAGATTCATCCGCTGACCGACCAACAGACCGCTCAGCTTTTGAATCTCTTAAAAGGCAGCAAGTATGAAATTCCGCTCACCGTCGATCTCTTCACCGGCTTGCGTGAAGGCGAACTGCTCGGCCTGATGTGGGACTGCGTTGATTTTGAAAAAGGTACGCTCCTCATCAATAAGCAGCTTCGCAGAAGTCAGCGGAAAGGCGGAACATACTATTTCTCCCCACCGAAAAACAACAAGAGCCGCACCATCACTCCTGCGCCGTATGTGATGAAGCTGCTGCAAGCGCAGAAGGTGCAGCAGGCCAAGCAGCGGTTACTGGCAGGCCCGGCATGGGAGGACAGCGGCTTGGTGTTCACCAATGAGTTTGGACGCTATGTCTCCTACCGTGCGATCTTTGATAGCTTCAAACGTATCGTGAAGCGTATTGGCCTTCCCGACGCAAGGATACACGACCTTCGCCATACTTACGCCGTCAACTGCATCCGCGCCGGTGATGACATCAAAACCGTGCAGAGCAATCTCGGTCACGCGACCGCCGCCTTTACCCTTGACGTCTACGGTCATTTCACAGACGATATGCGCTCGGTCAGCGCGCAGCGTATGGAAGGCTTCATTACAAATGTTCTCAATTTATAAAGGGTACGATAAAGGGTAAATGGCACCTCAGGGCAGCAAAAAAACCTTGAAGCCATTGAAGCTTCAAGGTTTTTCTCTGGTGCGCGGTACAGGACTCGAAAGAGGTTCTTTATATTCGCTTTCTTTTCGCAGTCTCCGTGTTGCTTGATATTTCTTAATTTTCTTCATTTTGTATTTCATGTCATTTGACGATTTTTGTTTTTTTCTGTCATTTCGTGGAACAAACGTGGAACAAAAAGCGCCCGAAATTACTACCTTTTTCTGTCTCAGAAGCGAGGCACAAATTGGTAGCGATTCGGGCGCTTTATACTGTCCCCATTATAGGAGTGCAGATTTAGGTAGTAACAAGTCAGCTTTTGCTGTCTGGGTGTTTTGTGCTTAGACAGTCAGCGCATCGTCGCAAGCTTGCGGATCAAGTCGTCGCCGTACTGATACCCCCTCATGTTGGCTTCTTCCAGCTTGCTCAGCAACGCTTGCGCCACGCGGTCGATGTCGGCGTCCTCACGCACCGTCATACCGTTGATGACGATCTGGATGCTGCCGACGCCGTTTTTCTCCTGCCTGGCCTCGCCGGCCGTCAGAACCTTTTCACCCTCATGCAGCAGGGCGGGGAAGTTATCATAAGGGACGTAGTCGATGCCCATGGCGCGCTGGTGGCCGGAACGGTGCTTCGTATAACCGGAATTGAAATTGTTCACCGCATCCGCCCAGGCGGAATCCGTTGTCGCTGCGGCGCGGCCCTTGGAAAACTCCTGTCCGAGCGTATAACCGGCATTCCAGTAAGAATTGTTGAGCGCCGTATCGTTGCGCACAGACTCGATCAGGCTCAGCTCTTGGGTGAGTTCTTCATCCTTGCCTTCGTTGGCGTTATACTCGTTCATGCCGTCGATTTTCGCCTTCATCAAGATACGGCCCATCTCGGCAGCGTCACCTTCGGCTGTTTTATACGCCTCGCTGCCCATGGCGTCGTTCATCGCGTCGCGGATGTACTGTTCTCTGGCATTTTCCAGCGAGGCCTTCCAGGCGCCGATCGCGGTGTAGGCTTCCTGCATTTCCTGGCCACTGTCACCGGCGAGCCATTCCTTCTGCGCCTCAAGGCCCTGCATGCGCGTCTGGTTGTAGCCTTCGCCCATGGCGTTGTCGAGCTCCTGTTGCAGGCCCTCAATGGTGGATGTGATGCCGCTGAAGGTCTTGGACTGCGCCTCCATTGACCCTGCAAAGCTGTCCGAGAGCGCGTCCAGAATGATCCTGGCAGCGTCCTGCCCGGCAACTTCGCCCTTGGAGATCATGCTGTACATCGTGCCCTGATCCACGCCGTATGCGTCAGAGAGCATCCCGACCGCGCCGATACCGCGGTCATTGAGGATGTTGAGGTATTCGAGCGTCGTCTTGTTGCTGCTCTTCATGCGGCCGATGGCCGTGGCCACGGCGGTCATATCGTTCGTAGACTGGCCGAGCGCCGCGCCCGCGTCGCCGATGGTCTGCAACACCGGCAGGATGCTGTCTGCATCGTAGCCGTAGGTCGCGAGCGTCTTGCTCATGCTTGTCAGGTCGTCATAAAGAAACGGCGTCGAGTTGGCCATGCCGACAAGGTTTGTGAGATAGCTGTCCGCGGTCTCTTTGCTGCCGAACAGCGTCGCGAAGGAGATTTTGTCGGTCTCGCGCCCCGCGGCGATCGAGCTGCCGCTCGTCAGCGACTCGCTCTGCGCGTCCAGCTGCTCCTGCACAGCGTCCTGCACGTAAGACTTGAAGGAGGAATCCTGCGATTCATATCGTTGTGCACTTCCCGATATTGCTCCGGTAATGCCGCCTACTGTGGCACCTGCCAGCACGCCGAGCGGCCCAAATGCTGACCCGGTTATTGCGCCGGAGAGCACAGAGGAGATCATGCTGGATGCAAGGGTACCGGAATCGCTTCCCAAAGCACTGCCGATTTTTGTGTTTAGAGATCCTTGTACTGCGCCGCCAATCATCTGCGCTGCCTGCATAGTGACGAGTGCGTTTGTGATTGACTTGAAGCCGCCGCCTATGCCGCCCGAGCTGTTCATCGACTTGTTGGCCTTCGTGTCAAGGTTTTCGATCTCCTTGCGGGCCTTTTCGGCTTCTTTGCTGACGGAACGGAACTGATAGGATAAATTATCGAAGTTCGCCTGTGCGGCCTCCATCTTGAGGCCATCCATGGCATCCTGCGTCTCATTGAATTTTTTCTTTGCTTCGGTCAGCTCTTTTTTTGCTTTATCGAAGTTCGCATTGAGCGTAGCTTTCTCTTTACTGAGAGAATGCGCTTTGTCCTGAAGTTCACGGAGCTTACTGCCGAGATCGGCGGCGTTCTTCGCAATCGTCTTCATCCCCTCAGAAGACTTGTCTTGCGTCTTGATTACGATTGAGGTTTCTGGCAATTCTTTCACCGCCTTATCATTGACTTTGTCGCGAAAATGCATATAATGAAAGCAAGGAGCGTGATACCTATGACGAAGACATCTATCATCACAATAGCAGTCTCACTTCTGATTGCGGTATTGCTTCCATTTTTCATTTAGAGTTTCAGCCGCCCGAATGGGCGGCTTTATTTTTTACCCCGCGTGACCTTGATGGCTTTGCCGCGCGGCGTGGGGCGGCTGCGTGCAGCAGCCTCATAGGAGGACAGCGCCCAGATGAGGTCCTTTTCTCCCTGCGGGCGGTTGTAGTCGCCCGGCAGGATGCCGTGCACGTGAAAAAGGTAGTAGGCAAGCCCCAGCTCCGGATCGCTGCCCTCCGTCAGGCGTTTTTTACCTTTTCGATGGTCGCGCGGCGATAGCCGCTCAGACGTTCAACCTCGCGGCTCAGATCGGCGATTTCGCCGGGCAGCAGCATCGCCTTGAGCGTCTCCGCCGGCGTGATCCCGCCAAATTTGTGCTGCAGCGGCGTGCTCTTCAGGTCGGGGTCGATGCAGCCTGCCAGCAGGATCTGAAGCTCGGCGTCCTGATCGAGACGGCTTATGTCCTGCACACGCCCGTAGGGCAGAGCCTGGAGCGTGAAGATGACCGGCGCGCCGGCTGCCTCGCTCAGGCGCGGGACCTCAAACTTGGCCGTCGGCAGGTTCTTCGCCACATTGATGACCTTTTCGCCCAGCAGCAGATCCAGCACAGACGGCTGCTCTGCGGCGGCGTTCTGATTGACGATGGTATTTTCCATAATTCCCTCCAAATTTGACTATGCGCAGCGCCGCCGGTCTCCCGACGGTGCTGCGCAATATTTTCAGGTGTCCAGCATCTGATAGTCGTTGAATGTGAACGGGGACTCGATCTGCCCGAGCTTGGCGGCCTCCCAGTCCGCAAGCGTCAGGTCGTCAAAGCTGACGCCCATGAGCGCGATGCGCTGGTTGTTCGGGTTATCGGGGTCGTCCAGATTGCTGATGATCGTGTGGCGCAGGTCCTTGCCGGTCTTGAGCGCCTCGCCCTCCAGCTCAATGAGGCGGGAAGTCGCGTTATAGATGCGGATGGAGCCGGTGCCCTTGGTGGATACGAGCTTGCTGTCCTCCATCATGGCGCGGCAACGGGGAACGCTCTCCTTGGTCTTGCTGATCTTAGCCTGGCAGCCGTAGCACTCGGCGACCTGTTCACCGTCGATCCACAGGCTGCCCCATGTGCCGCTGCGTACCAGCGTGGTGTCAATAGCTTCACTCATGTGTGTTTCCTCCTATCAGGCTGCAATGACGCTCGGAGAGACCTCGAAAACGATGGCGAAGTCTTCCATGGCGTCCATGATGTTACCGTAGAGCTTCAAAAACACCTTGCTGCCGGTGTTCTCCTTGATGACCTCATTGTCGCTGAGCTTTTTGATGCGCTCTGCCTCGGTGGCATCGTCGCCGGCGGCGGTGATGAGATACTTGCGCGTCGCGTCGGCGTCGAGCACCGCGCCGGACGAACCGCTCTCCAGCACCTTGGAGTCCTCCAGACTCTTGAGGTAGTCCTGCAACGCCAGCAGCAGGACACACTTGTCATCGTAGGTGTTGGCGCACTTGCCGAAGTAGTCGTCCTCGACGCTCGAGACGGCGTAGTAGCGGATCAGGTCGATGGCCGCGGTCATCTTGATCTTCTTGAGCGCCTCGGGTTCCGTGTCGCCGATCGTGACCTTGCTGGTCACGGCGCGGCTCAGCTTGCGCACGCGGCCGTCGTCGATGATGAAGAGCTTGCCGGCGTCGACCGCTGCGTCGGGGTTCTCGGTCGCCGTCACGCCGGTCACCTCGCTCAGCTGCGCATAGGTCGCGCTGCACTGCGCGGGCGTACCGGCCAGCATACCCGCAATGCGCGAGCAGTAAGCCGCGGCAGAGAAAGCCGTCTTGCCGCCGGCGGCGATACCGGCAGACACAAAGTTGATGACGCCCTCATAATCCGCCGCAGTGTTGGGCAGCACTGCCTTGCCGATATAGCGCAGCTTGCGGCGCTCCTTGACGAGAGCGGCAAGCGCCGTGGCGTCTTCAGCAGAGATGTCGGACGGGCCCGCGATGTAGTCATAGGTGTAGGCCGCCAGTGCACTGAAGCCTGCCGCGATCGTTCCGGCCGCCGGCACAACGGAGACGTACACAGCGCTCGGGCGGTTGATGTAGCCCATCAGGGTACGCTTGATGTATGCGATATTGTCCGCGCCAAGCGTCGTCGGGATATCGCTCTCCTGGCAAACGACGTGTACGCCGTTCGCTTTGGCGTCGCGCAGGATCAGCGCGACAGCGCCGCGGGAAATGCGGGTGGATACCGTCTCCGCGGCTTTTTTCAGGGTAAAAGTGAGTTCAGGCAGTCCCATACTCATTCGCTCCTTTGATAAATTTCTCCGCCGTTTACCTGCACGGAGATCTGGTAAGAGTCCGCCGTCGGGATCTCCGGTGCGGTCTCTTCATTGCTTTCCATAAATTCAAAATTCAGCAGAATAGCGGCTCTGTCAACGTCCCGCGGCATGCTCTGCAGCTGCGGCAGCAGCCTGCGCGCCCCCACGTGCAGGACCTGCATCATAAGCTTCAGGCACGCCGATACATCGTTGTTAAGCCTTGCCCAGCTGATGTCATAGTGCTCATCGGCCTCATCGTGCAGTGTAAGCCGGATCTGTACATTCCGCTTCGTCATGCGCTGCGTGACCGGCGTGCGGTCGTCGCGCGTGACCTCGAGCCAGAAGGAAGGGCGTTCATAGTCCTCCGGGCAGACGTTGATATAGACGGTGCGCTCAGGCCACTTTTCCAGCAGACGCGCGTTGACGGCGTCCAGAATCTCCGTGCTGTTCATCCTTTCCCCTCCAGGTAGGCCATGGCCTTCTTCTCGATTTCTTGCGCGCCTCTTTCGGCGATCTGCGGCAGCTCAGCGGCTGTCTTGCGGTACATATACTTTCCTTTTACACGATTAGCCTTGAGTTTCTTGCCCATTGCCGGAACATACCGACCTGGCGTTTGCACGTGTCCGCCTTCCAGTGCGTTGGTTACATATCCGGCAGCATAGTATCCCACGCAAATTCGATGAGATTGAGAATGACGCGGTTCTTTTCCTGCCGGGAGAGCTGGGTGAACTCGACAGGATTAAGCTGCAGTGGCGTGAAGATCTGCGAGAGGAACTCTGCCGGACGCGTCTGAAGGAGAGATCCGTCGCGCACCTTGACCGTGCCGGCAGACTTGGCGGGCAGGGCCTTACGGTCGATGGAGAGGCCGGTATCGGTCTCAATGAGGATTTCGCCCTCATCGGCGCCCCGATGCACGATATAATCACGATCTGAGCGGTTGGTGAGGGCGTAACGGATGGAATCAAGGACGGAAGTCTTGCCGCTTCCTTTCGGGCCGGAGATCTCCACGGAGCGGCCGTCGAGCTCGGTCTCCTTGATCCCGAACAGATTTTTGATTACAATTTTGGTCGTTTTCATTGACAAACTCGCTTTCTGCCCTTACAATAGGGCGCAACTAAGGATTGGCTTGCTGCCGATCGGTCCCCTGCAGGTGTGCGAGACCTGCAGGGGATTTTTTTATTCTCACAGAGCGACGATGACCTTGCCGCTCTCGATCTCAGCAGCGAGATTTTCCTCGAGGAACGTCTTGATGGTGTTGCGGGCGGTCAGACGCCACATACCGCCATCCGCCTCGATAAACGAAATGCCGCGGTCGCTGATACGGATGAGGAAGGTGCTCTCCGGCTGCTCGACCTCCTGGAAGGTGCGGTAGGGGCGGAGCTTGACGATTGGACGGATCTGTTCGTTGGTCTGGAGCGCGACGCCCTTCTGCGTGGTCACGGTGGTGGCGACGCCGTTGTCGTTGTAGATGACCTTGGCGCCGAGGGAGATATCGTTGACGAGCTTCATCGCATAAAGCGAATCCGGCGTTTCCTGAAACCGAGTACGCAGTGCGATCTGAGCCTCCTCAAAGCCGAGCGTGACCTTTGCTTCCCATCCGGGGACATCGGTCGCGTCGGCCGAATAGAAGACCGTGCGGTGGCAGCGCTGCTCATAGTCCGGCTGAGAGAAGCAGACCACGTTGGTGGGCGAAGGGATATTGACGAAAAGTGCAGGGGTATTGACATCCGCCAGATGGATAGCCTCGGTGCGGATCATCTTCACGATGGAGTCGAGACTATGCAGGGGAACGGTATCCGGCGCGATGGGAGTCTCGATGACCTCCTGCGCGCCCTTCTGGGTGATGATATATGCGCGATTGCCGAGGTTCTGGGCCTCCGGGCGCATATTCTCGAGCACATACTGAATGGCTTCTTTGAGCATGGGAATGTACTTCCTTTCCTAAAATTAAGCGGTTTGAATGAGCTTGAGCATGGGCGGAGCTTCCTGCTCGCTGGCGTCAACCGCCAACTGCCCAGGGATCTGCGGAACCATCTCAACGATGGATTCCTCATCGGCGACATAGAGAGCTGTAGTGACGGGGTTGGTTGCAGCCAAAGTGGATTTGGCCACACAACTCACAGCAATGTTCTGGCGCGTATCGTCTGGCTTGAGGTTGAGTGTAATGGTGATTTTGCGCGCTGCGGTTGCCGAGGTGTTGGGATCAAGAATATTCTCGACAACTCTGGTCATCTCATAGTCCACGCGTTCCTTAATGGCACCGCGTGCCATGTCAATAATTGACCGCTTGCTGAGATCTTCCAAATTCGTTTCCTCCTTTCCTTCAGGATAGAGAGTTTCTGCCCTCTGCCGGACACCGCAGCAGGGAGGGTTAGTCGGCGCTGCGGCACTCGGCAGTGAAAGAGTGGACGTGCCGGGTACACGCCCGGCAGAGGGCAGGAACGTCTCCTTCTATGCGGCAGGGCGGAATCGAACCGCCCCCTTTTCTTTCCAGAAATGCATCGACCATGAGCGCTGCCGCTTGTCTCCCTGCCAGAATTGCACTGGGGCACCATCTCTCAGACGGCGAGCGGCTGCTTACGGGGCCGCTTTTTGTTAGAAAGGAGGGTACTATCCCTCGGGCGCTTGGCCCAGATGATAGAGCCAGTCCATGCCCAACAACTCGACCATCTGGGCCAAGCTCTCAAGGCCTACGCTGTGATGATTGACCGAT
>ERZ824600.4588-NODE-4588-length-11995-cov-4.577806_pt1 | contig 11995 bp, 12 predicted proteins | sample MGYA00519933_ERZ824600 | MGnify/ENA primary metagenome ERZ824600 (study PRJEB31778, sample SAMEA3449178) | human gut metagenome | biome: human gut; feature: human-associated habitat; material: faeces | place: United Kingdom | collected 2010/2012 ... | reverse complement strand
GATATAATAATATATTTGAAAATATTCAAATTAACATACCATTTAAAAGTAAATATTTAATCTATGGAAATAGTGGTAATGGAAAAAGTACATTAATAAAAATATTGTTAAAATATCTTAATGATTATAAAGGAAATATATTTATAGGTAATTTAAATTTAAAGGATATAGATAGAAACACAATATCAAATAATTTTACTTATGTTTCTCAAAATAGTTATCTAAATAATGATACGTTAATTAATAATATAATATATGGTAGAGACATATCTCTAGAAAATTATGAAGAAATGATTGATATCTGCAATTTAGATAATTTTAGAAATAGTAAGAAATTAAGAAATAATTTTTTAATAGAAGAAGATGGTTTTAATATTTCAGGGGGAGAAAGACAAAAAGTAATACTTGCAAGAAGTTTATTAAAAAGTAGTAATTATATTATTTTAGATGAAGCACTTAGTGAAGTAGGTATAGATGAAGAAAAGAAAATAATTAAAAAAATATTTAAAAAGTTTAGTGATAAAACAATAATCTACATATCACACAAAGAAGAAATAATAAAAGAATTTAATCAAAAATACAAATTAGAAAGGAGTAAAGGAACATGTTAACTAGTCAAGAACTTTATGATGTACAAGGTGGAATAGGAAAGTGGGCAGTTTTAACTGTAGCTGGTACTATTGTAACTTTTATAATAGGTGTTATTGATGGATACATGAGACCTCTTAAGTGCAACAAATGATAGAAGATAAAGATTTAGTTTTAATAGTTGGAGGTGCCTCAGTTTTATCCGCACCACTAATAAATGCACTATCAAGAGGACTATCTCTAGCATTAGAGTTAGGTAGAACTCTTGGCACAATCATAAGAAGAAAAGTAAAGAATACGTACTGTTAAATAAGGATGTCAACTAATTTTAGTTGACATTTTTACTGTTTTGAGTTATACTATGTATCAAATCTGATACATAGTTTTACTATTGATTCAATTTTGAGTATCAAATTTGATACATACAATTTGAACAATTAATATGATTATGATATCATTTTGAGAGTGAGAGGGGAATGAAAAATGAAAACACAAAAGATTTCTGAATTGAATAGAAGACTTGTTGAATTGAAAAAAATGGATACTTCTAGAAAAGAAATTCAAGATATGATTAGAGAACTAGAAGCAACAATAAATTATTTACAATTCGGAGGGCTTGATACAAATGAAGAACTAAATAAAATTGCATTAAGGATTGAATCTGCAAAAAGTGATGAAAGACTTGCAATACATAAAATACCATATAGAGAGGTTGTCGATATTAATTTGCCATTTAAAAATGAAATATCTACGTTATATTTAGGAAGTTCTATTACATATGAAGAATTAATAAAAAAAATAGATAAAACTGCTGTATGCCTACAAAATTTTGGTATAAAAAGAAATGATATAGTTACAATCTGTGCACCGACTACACCTGAAATTATATATCTTTTTTATGCTTTGAATAAATTAGGAGCAATCGCAAATATTTTAGATCCTAGAAAGGATGAAACAGAATTAAAATATTGCATTAATTTAACAGGAAGCCAAACTATTTTTGTAATCGATTCAGCATATAGTAAGATTAAAGAAATTTTTAATAAAAGTTCATTAACAAAAATGTTTGTTGTATCGCCTGTTGAGTCAAAAGAAATTGTAACAAAACTGGTATATAACAAGGACCTACTTAAAGAACAAAAAAGATCTAGAAATCTAGAAATAGCATATTGGCCAGATTTAGAAAAATATTATTACGATAGTGCAACAGAAGTTGAAGAAGATGTTTATGTTCCAAATACATTAAGAGTAATTGAGTATACTAGCGGAACAACAGGTAATTCTAAAGGCGTAGAAATTACAAATGATGCAATTAGTGGTATTAGTAGACAATATGATTTGTCAGGAATGAAACATGAAAGAAAAGATAAATTTTATAACGGAATTCCTATATTTTTATCATTTGGAGAAGCACTCGGAATTCATATGCCGTACTGTTTTGGAATGAAAAATATAGTTAACCCACAGATGGAAGCTGATAAAATATTATATGATTTAATGAAATACAAACCAGAACACACTTCGTTGACACCTTATCATTACATAGTTATGCTTCAAAATCCAGATATAATTAAATATGATATGACAAATGTAAAAACTCTAGGAGTTGGTGCAGATAGCATGACATATGCAAAAAAAGAACAATTTAATAAAGTTGCACATGCAAACGGATGCAAAGTAGGAATAACAATGGGATATGGAAACACAGAACATAATTCCTCATTTGCAACAGAAGGGGACAAATATTATAAAATTGGAAGTTGTGGAAGATGTTTAGAGGGAAATATAGCAATAATCATAGATCCTGAAACTAAAGAAATTCTACCTCCAAATGTGGTTGGAAAAATAATTTTAATAGGAAGATATCCTATGAAAGGATATCATAATAATGAATTAGAAAATAAAAAAACATTTATAAAATTATCTGAAGGTGTAATAGGAATAGATTTGCAAGATTATGGATATATAGATGATGAAGGATTCTTATATGCCAAGGGAAGAGAAAAAGATTTGATAAAAACTGAGAATGGTAATATCTGGCCATCAGAAATAGAAAATATTGTGTCAATTTCTGATAGTGTTGATTATTGTGGATTTAGTGGGAATGAACATGAAAAATTAAGATTATTTATTGTAAGAAATAAAGATTATACCTTAAGCGAATGTCAAAAACAGGTATTAGAAATAGTAGAAAAGATAGAAAAAATATATAAAATAAAAATAGATGTGTCATATGTCAAAGAATTACCTATAACTTCTAATGGGAAAATAGACAGACATAGTTTAGCGTGCAATGAATTTTTGCATAGCATTAGTTATGACACAAAAGATGAAATATCATTAAAAAAGTTAAAAAATATTTAACTTTTTTTATTATTGTGATACAATGATAAAGAAAGTAGGAGAGTGTTATGGGTTCAAGTTATTTTATACAATTGACATGTGCAATGTTCATATTGATTTTATTAATATTATTTTTTATAAAGAAAAAAATACATGGTACTGAAACAAATATTTATTCATATTTGATTTCTTTGAATTTTATTGGGCTGTTAATAGATGCAGCTTGTATTTATTTAGCAAAAAATAGCACAGACATATATATAATTAACATATTTGGAAAGTTATTATTATTATACTTAGTTGTATGGGCAACTTTAATCTCATTGTATATGGCAGCTATTTCTGTGGAAAAAAATCAAGAATTATATAAAAAAAATAAAAAGATTGCATTGATTGTGTTATTATTGACTGTAATAACAACATTATTATTACCATTTGAGTCAGTTATAGAAGGGGATATAGTTTATTCAAAAGGACTTGCTGTAACATTTGTCTATTCTTATTCAGCATTGAACATAGTTTTTTGGTTGATTATGCTTTATAAATATAGAAAAACTATTAGTAAATTAAAAATAGTGCCTTTATTAGTTTTTATAGCATTAGGTGGAATTGTTATGGTTATTCAATCCTTAAATCCGCAGTTACTTTTAATAACGCCATTAGAATCAATTGTAACATTCTTAATGTACTTCACAATTGAAAATCCAGACATTAAGATGTTAGAAATGGAGAAACAATTGAAAGAAGCTGCAATTCAAGCCAGTCAAGCTAAAAGTGAATTCTTAAGTAGCATGTCTCATGAATTAAGAACACCATTAAATGCTATTGTTGGTTTAAGTGAAGATGTTGCTTCATATAAAGATGAAGTACCGCATGATGTACAAGAAGATAGCGATGATATTATTAACGCATCTAATACATTATTAGAATTGATTGGTAGTATCTTAGATATAAGTAAAATAGAAAGTGGAAAACTAGAAATAGTTGATACATTCTATTCACCAAAAGAAGAAATTGAATCATTATCAAAAATAATGAGAACTAAGGTAGCTGAGAAACCTTTAGAATTTATTGTAAATATAGCACCAAATATACCACAAGTATTATATGGTGATAGATTAAGAATTAAACAAATAATAAATAACTTATTGAGTAATGCTATTAAATATACAGCTAGTGGAACAATTAGATTTGACACTGGTTGGGTAGAAGCAACTAACACATTAACTATTAGAGTTGCTGATACAGGATCTGGAATTAAACCAGAAAACTTAAATAAACTATTCGGTAAATATGAAAGATTAGAAGTAGAAAAAGTAAGTACAGTTCAAGGTACTGGATTAGGTCTTGCAATTACTAAAAATTTAATTGAACTAATGGGTGGTGAAATTAAAGTTGATAGTGTTTGGGGACAAGGAACAACATTTAGTGTAACTATTCCACAAAAAATAGGAACATTAGAAGAATTAGAAAAATTAAAACAATTATCTACATATAATCCAGTTAATATTGACTTTACTGGTAGAAGATTATTAATCGTAGATGATAATCAATTAAATATTAAAGTATTAAAGAAAGCAATTAAGAGATTTAATTTTGTTACTGATGAATGTTATAACGGACTTGAATGTCTAAATAAAATTAAAGCTGGAGAAAAATATGATTTAATTTTATTAGATAATTTAATGCCAGTTATGAATGGTGAAGAAACTATTAAAAATCTTAGACAAATTCCTGATTTTAAAACACCAGTTATAGCCTTAACAGCTGATGCAATGACTGGAGCAAAAGAAAAATATGTAGGAATGGGATTTGATGATTATTTAGCAAAACCATTTACAAGAGAATCAATAATTCAAAAATTAGGTACAGTATTAAGTGAACATGATGTTAAAGTAGATAATTTAACAGTTAATGTTAATATAACAAGTAATGCTACTAATAATAACATGCCTAACTTAACAGAAACTACAGTTACAAATAATACTTTACCAAACGCAACAGAAGCGACTATTGCTAATAACAATATGCCAAATGTAACAGAAACTACTATTGAAACAAATGTAGTTCCAAATGTAGAAACTGTAAATATTGAAAGTAATACAGTTAATGAAACAACTGTTTTACCACAAGATATAAATAATGGAGGCAATAACAATGGACAATAATACTACAAGTGCTCCAGTAGAACAAAAAAAGTCATTTGACTTTTTAGTAGCAAATGGAATTAATGTTCAATCTGGAATTGATATTCTAGGAGATAGTGAAACTTATGATTCAATGTTAAAAGAATTTCATAATCTATCTAGAAGTAAATATTCTAAAATATTAGATGATAAAAATAAAGGTGATATGACTTCATATTCAATCGAAGCATATTCATTAAAAGGTGATGCTAATTATTTTGGCTTTACAACATTATATAATTTAGCAAAAGAGCATCAATTAAAAGCATCTAATAATGATACAGATTATATAAATGCTCACTTTGGTGAATTACAAACCGAATTATTAAGAATAATTTCTGTTCTTGATGAATTCTATAAATAAAAATTAAATACGAATTATTTCGTATTTTTTTTATATTATTTAATATGAAAGTAATTAATAAAGATATAGAAATTTATATAAAAGATAATCTTATTCATATAAAAAATTATAATAAAGTTATTGATATAAGTAATAACAAAATAGAATTAAAAGATGTAGTTATTAATGGAACTAATTTAATTATTAGTAAACTTGATGAATATGAATTATGCATCAAAGGTAAATTCAAAGGAATTATATTTAAGTAAATTACCATTTTTATCAGTTAACAATCCAATATTATATTCGTTAAATTCATTTTGATTAATATTAGTTAAATCTTCCAAGATTTCTTCATAATCATAATCAAATATGTTAGAAAAGAATTTAATTTCTTCTTTTTTAGCATCTAAAATATTAATTTTATTAACTTCTTGTTTTTGTTCTTCTTCAATTAACTTTCGATAGGAATATCCAATTCTAATGCGGTTCGAGGGTAACACCTCTTCTTTTTTGTTAACTTCTTCAGCGTTAGTATTTATTACTCCAAATATAACAAATATTATAAGTATAATAGCACAAACTATTATATTATGTATCTTCAGTGAAGATAATTTTTTATCCATTTTATTGTTCCCCTCCTCAGACGAACGAGTTCTATTCTATCATATAATGGGGACTTTAGTCAAATTTTATACAAATTCGATAGTGTTTAACAAACAAATAAAAAAATATGCTACTGGCATATTTCTTCTAATTTATAAGTTATTTCTTGAGGAATTTTCTTGGTTATATATAGCTTTCCATTGTCATTTTTAGCTGAAATAAATGTAAACTCGTTAGTATGTTTATCATCAGCAATTTTTTCAACTTTATAATAAGCTTCATTATCTATATATGCTGAATCAATTACTAAATATTTTGAATTATCATTTAATTCTATAATTTCATTTTTTGTAAAATACATTTTTATCCTCCCTTTTTATTAATTGTTATTTTTAACAACTTCTTCAAATACTTTTGATAAATTTAATGTAATTCCAGTTAATATTCCTTTTTCGGTAGCTATATTTTTATCATCAGTTATGTTTTTTTCGGCTAATCTTTTATCAATTGCTTCTTTATTGTTTTTAATTATTTTGTTAACAGCTTTATCAGCAAGTGTTTGATCTTCAAATAAGGCAAGAGCGATATTTGATAATGTATCATTTTCATCCATTGTATATGTCATTTCATTAGAACTATCTTCTTTTTGCGGTTCCTCTGCCGGTGGTATTACCTCGGATTCTTCTGAATTTTCCTTAGTTTTTTCTTCTGAATTTTCCTTAGCTTTTTCTTCTGAATTTTCCTTAGCTTTTTCTTCTGAGTTATTTTCTTCTACTGAAATTGTGTTTTCGCTTGAATCAGAAACTTCTTTTAAATTTTTTGATTCATCTTTATTAGAACTATGTTCTTTTTCATCATTATCTGTAACAGGAACTAAATCAACATCTAAAGGAATATCTTCTAATGGTGTTGTTTCAACCTCTTCTACTTCTTCAAACTGAGGTATATCATTATTTAATATAGATTCTGTTAATGCATCATCTTCGCCAAAGAAGGTTGTATCACTTTCAACAGAAATTGGATTATTGTCTTCTATTTTCTTAGTTTCTTCTTTATCTTTTATTTTTAGACTTTCAGGAGCTTCAGATATTTTTATCACATATAAATCTTCATCAAATTCGGGTGCAGATGATTTTTCATTATTTGTTTCTATTGTAGGTTCAAATGAACTATCGTTTGTTGAAGGACTCATATAATCATTAATCATTTTAAATGTAATAGATGTTTTTTTAAATTCATCAACATTGAATTCACGTGCTTCAGGATACGATACTTCAATAGATCCAATAATATTCTTTTTATCATGAATGTCTAATGAACGATTTATGATCTTTTTATAGGCAAACTCTATATCTTCTCTATCAGAAAGATAACAAGCTTTTTTTGATAAATCAAGATTTTCATTATCGTATAATGATTGTAGTTCCTCAATAAATTGTTTAAATTCGAAAGATGCAATTTCCCTTTTTCCTTTTAATTCAGTTATTTTGTTTTCGTCAATATCATTACTATTTAATGATTGTAGTTCTGAATCAACATTATATATTTCTTCAATTAAATTGTTTTTATTGTATTTTTGAAATATATTTGAACAACTATTAATATAATCAAGAATGTCTTTTTCATCTTGATTGCATAGATTTTCTAAATTTGTAATTCGATTTTTAGCCTTAAAATTTAAAAAATTTGTTCCTTCATCTACATTTGAGAATAGTTCCATGTTCATATTTATATCTCCTACCTTTTTTATTCTAATATTATTATATCATTTTTTTAAGTAAAAGCAATAAATTTAAAAAAATTTTATTTTTATTAAAAAAATACTTGAATTTAATAATAACTTAGAGTATAGTATTGTTTGTAGTCGAAAGAAATGCCCGATTAGCTCAGTCGGTAGAGCGCACGGCTGTTAACCGTTAGGTCGTAGGTTCGAGTCCTACATCGGGCGCCATTTTGTATATTAACAAGCATTTGCTTGTTTTTTTATTTTTTAATTAATTTAAATTATGATAAGATATTGTTAAGGTGATTTTATATGTTTAGGATTATGACTTATGATGAAATGATTGAATTTTTAAATTCTTTAGATAAAAATGTAATAAAAGAGGAAAAAAACATTGGATATTCTACCTATGGAGAACCAATAAGGCATTATAGTTATGGGCATGGGAATAAACATGTAATTTTAAGTGCTGGTAAACACGCTTGTGAATTAATTACCAATGTATTTGTTCTTTTGTTTATGAAAAAATTATGTGATAAAGAAATATACATAGATGAAAATAAGTATACAGTGCACTTCTTTCCTTTTGAAAATCCAGAAGGAACCATAATTGTTACTAGTGCCATTAGAGCATTGATTCCAAAGGAAAGTAATTATTTAACAGAACAATTAACTTGTTTAGAATATTATTTAAATAGTATCTTTGATGATATTAGTGTTAATAACTTTGGCGAAAAAGAAGATATGTTATCTCTAATGATGTTTAAACATATAGATTATAGATGTATACCTGATAAATATTCAAAAATTAAAGAAAGTGTAAAAGAGATATTTGATAAAAATAATTTATGCTATGGAGTATTATCTACTTGGAGTAGTAATGCAAATGGAGTTGATTTAAATGCTAATATTGAATGTGGCGAATATTTAAAAAGATTTCTAGAAAATGGTAGTAATAATCCTAATAGTAGATTATGTAATATAGATTTGTTTAAACAAGGACCTTTAGGATGCCCTTCAAGATTTAGAGATAGATTTGTAGAAGAGCCAGAAAATACAGCATTAATTAATTATTATAAATATTTAAAAGAAAATTATGATGTTATTGGTTCATTTATCTTTCATGCTTGTGGTGGTATTGTCTATTATTTAGATAAAATGAATGATATAAATCATTGGAATGAAAAATATGGTATTAGAGAGATTATGTATAATAGAAATGTTGCTAAATGTTATGGAAAGAATACAGAGTACAGGTTAATTAAACCAACTACTTATACTACTTTTTGTTCAAAAGTTAGAACTCTTATTCCAGGAAGTTTGGTTGTTGAACTTTCAAGGGTAAGAAGTAATCCTTTGTCTCAATTTATTGATTTAGATTTAAGCGATTATATTGATGAAAATGTTAAGGGAGGTTTTTCTAGACTAAAAAAACATTTTTCTCATACAATTGATATTAATACAAAGGCTGTTTTAAATACTTTAGAGATAATGAACAAGGAATATGATAAATATAAATATGATATTCTTATTAATAAAGAAAATGAATTAAGTAAAGAATATAGATGTAATTTTGCTAAATATAATTCAAAATATACTGGCGAGGTAATGCTAGAAGAAAAAACTTTAGAAAAAATATTAGAATTTATTAACTACGCTAAGGAAAATAATATTGAATTAGAAATTGAAAGTGCTTATAGAAGTTATGATAAGCAAAAAATCATATATGAAGAAGCTTTAAAAGAAAATGATCTAGTCTATGTTAATAAATATGTGGCTAAACCTGGTTATTCTGAACATCAAACTGGTTTAGCCGTTGATTTAGCAATTTTTAAAAATGGAGATTACTTAATAAATGATGATTTTATAAAAGAAAAAGATATTTGTAATTTTATTAAAGGGAATTGCTATAAATTTGGATTTATATTGAGATATCCTTTTGATAAGGAGAAAATAACTGGTTATAATTATGAGCCTTGGCATTTAAGATATGTCGGAAATGATCTTGCTTTATATTTAAAAGAAAATAATTTAACGTTAGAAGATTATTATGAAGAAGAAAATAACAAAGATTTTAGTTTAGATGATAATAACGAAAAAATAACTTCACATTAGTAGTTAGTGTGAAGTTTTATTTTGAGATAAAAAACAATTTTCTTGATGAGAGTTAATTATGCCAACTGCTTGAAGATAAGAATATATTATAGTTGTACCAACAAATTTCATTCCTCTTTTGATTAAATCTTTAGAAATATCATCTGATAATTTAGATTTAGTATCCACACTGTTATAGTAAATATTACCTTTTGTAAACGTTAATAAGTAATTATAGAATGTGCCATATTCCTTAATTATTTGTTTAAATATTTTGCTATTATTAATGCTTGCTTTTATCTTTAGTTTATTTCTAACAATATCCTTATTTTTAATTAATTCTTCAATTTTGTTATCGTCATAATTGCATACTTTATTTATATCAAAGTTATCATAGGCTTTTCTAAAGGCTTCTCTTTTGTTTAATACACATTCCCATGATAAGCCTGCTTGAAATGATTCAAGAATTAACATTTCATAAAGATAGTTATCATTTTGGTTAAGAATGCCCCATTCTTCATCATGATATTTTATATATAAAGGATTTTTTAAATTACACCAATTACATCTATTCATGTATCTCCTTTTAAATATTATTAATTATTAATTTGATAATAACTTTTTTCTTTTTTTAATTCTATATTTTTTAATTTAGCAAGTTCATCAATTGTTACAAAAGCATATCCTTCTTTTTCTAGTTTTTCCATAGCAAGTAAAGCTCCATCAACTGATGTTTCATAAAGATCATGTAGTAGTACAATAGATCCATCTTTAGCATTATCTACAATATAATTAGAAATTTTTTCAGCATTTTTATATTTCCAATCTTCAGTGTCTAGATTCCATAAAATTGTATACATATTAGAAATATTCTTTATATTTTGATTTATATTTCCATATGGTGGTCTTAAAAAAACAGGTTCTTCTTTTATTATTTCTTTAATTACTTCATTAGTATTTTTTATTTCATTTGTTATAGAATAATTATCTAAATTTAATAAATTTAAATGATTATATGTATGACTTCCAATTAAATTTCCCATGTCATGGGCTCTTTTTAATGTTGTTTTATGTTCAATTACTCTACTTCCTAATACAAAGAATGTTACTCTTGCATTATATTTATCTAAATTATCTAATAATTTATTAGTTCCTATATAACTAGGTCCATCATCAAATGTAAAAGCGATTAATTTTTTATTTTTAAATTCTTCAATATTACGATTATTATTGTTAATTTCTTTTTTATTACTATATTTTAAATATTCACTTTTAATTATTCCATTTAAATCAGAATATGGTATAGTAATTTTTATTTCTCCTGCTGCATGATATGCTACTTGTAATGGTGGAAATATAAGAGATAATCCATCATCTAAAAATTCAAAATTTTCAAAATTAAATATTTCCGATTTCAACCCCTCTTTAGGCATATCTTCATCTATATTAAGATTATTTGTTTTACTATATTTCATTATATAATAATAAGCAAGATTAGATAACTTTTCTAGGCTTTCTTCATTTTCAAGAAAATCTACTAATGAAACTATTTTATTTTCTTTTTTAGAATAATAGTAGGATTTATCATATCTAGTTTGATGAGAACCTCCTGTATATTCATAAATAGTTAAATGTAATCCAATTAATTCATTATCATCTTTTAATTGATAATTAGCTCTAAATTGATATTTATCTATATCACTATTATTTAAATTATTAATATTTTGTTTAAATTCTTTTTTCTTAGTATTTATATAGTTTTTAGAATAAGATATTAAATTCTTATTTTTTAATTTAGGAAAATTAATTTCAACTATATAATCCGATTTTTCCTCTTTAATGTGATATTTATGATAAAACAATTCGGATACCATAAATATCATACTTGTAAATAAAATAAAACTAGTGCTAAAAACTATTTTTCCAATTTTTGTTAATCTAATTTTTGATTTTTTATATTTTATCATAATCTACCTCTTATTTATATAAATTTATTATACAAAAAGATTATAGCATATATAAATAAGTATAGTTTTAAATATATAATTAGTTTACATTGTAATTTATATTATTTTTCTATAATATATTCTAGATAATTTTTATTATTTTTCT
>ERZ824600.4585-NODE-4585-length-11999-cov-2.865455_pt1 | contig 11999 bp, 8 predicted proteins | sample MGYA00519933_ERZ824600 | MGnify/ENA primary metagenome ERZ824600 (study PRJEB31778, sample SAMEA3449178) | human gut metagenome | biome: human gut; feature: human-associated habitat; material: faeces | place: United Kingdom | collected 2010/2012 ... | reverse complement strand
TGTCTGAATCACTTTCTTACGCAGCGAAACAGCAGGTGTTTCCCTGCTGAGTGAACAGTAACTTATTTTTTCTGTGTTCCACCTTAACACAAAAACAGGATAAATGCAAGATAAAAAATGGCAGGAAAAAGGTCGAAAAGCAGAGTAATATGAAATGTGAAAAAATAAAGTGAAATAGCAGTCAAAAAGGAAAAAGATTGTACAAAAGCCGAATTTCGGAAGATCTTTTCTTGTAAATTAAACGGAGATGGAGTAAAATATTGATATCTGCAACAAATGCAGAGTATCAGGAGGACCAGATATGCTAGACTTAGGAAAAATCCGCGACGAGATCGATGCCACCGATGACGAGATCGTCCGCCTGTTCCAGCACCGGATGGCGCTGACGGCGGAGGTTGCGCAGTACAAGATAGAGACAGGAAAAGCCGTTTTTGATGCGGAACGTGAGCGCCAGAAGCTGGAAAAGCTGACAGGCGAGGGAACAAATGCATTCAATACAAAAGGCATCCAGGAGCTGTTCCAGCAGATCATGTCGATCAGCCGGAAGCGCCAGTATCAGCTGCTGACCGAGAACGGCGGCGAGGAGATGACCGATTACACACAGGTTGACCACCTCCCGACGCACGGCAGAAGAGTTGTCTTCCAGGGTGTGGAGGGCGCCTATAGCTTCGGTGCCATGAAAGAATTTTTCGATGATACGATCACCAGTTTCCACGTAGACACCTGGAAAGAGGCGATGGAGGCGATCACAAAGGGCGAGGCTGATTACGCTGTGCTTCCGATCGAGAACTCCACCGCAGGCATCGTATCCGACATTTACGATCTTCTCGTGGAATACCCGCACTACATCGTCGGCGAGCAGGAGCTGCCGGTCGAGCATGTGCTGATGGCACTGCCGGGAGCTAAAGTCGAAGAAATCCGTACCGTAATTTCCCACCCGCAGGCACTGGCCCAGTGCCGCCGCTTTCTCGATTCCAATGAAAACTGGAAAACAGAGGAACGACTGAATACGGCCGCCGCTGCAAAAGAAGTATCTGAGAGCGGGGATTTGACGATGGCAGCCGTCGGAAGCCCATATGCAGCAGAACACTTCGGACTGCAGATCTTAAAAGAAGGCATTTTTGACGCCCGGGGCAATACGACACGCTTTGTTATTATTTCCGGTCAGAAACGCTTTGTAAAGGATGCACAGAAAATCAGCGTATGCATGGAACTGCCGCATCAAAGCGGTTCTCTTTACAATGCACTGGCACATTTTATTTACAACGATCTGAACATGACCAAAATCGAGTCCCGCCCGATTCCGCAGCGGAAATGGGAGTACCGTTTCTTCGTGGATTTCGAGGGGAACTTAAGCGATCCGGCAGTCAAAAACGCACTGCGCGGATTGCAGGCAGAATCCGCGAAATTCCGGATTTTCGGAAATTATTAATCCAGAAGAGAGGGCCGTACCAAGCGGCCTTTTCGCATAAATAAAATGAAAAATGACAGGAAGGAAGAGACAAAAAGATGATTAGAATAGAAGAATGTATCCTCTACCGCGATTTCGCAGAGGGGGAGGTACTGCGCGATATGACGATACTGGTGGAGACCTACAAAAAACTGGTCAATGCTCAGATTTCCCTGAAGGACCGCCGGTTCCGTGAGAATATGAGCGCATATGAGCCGCAGTTTTATGAGGCACTGAACCGCCTTGTCGAGATGGCAAACCGCTACGGCTTCTCCGGAAATCTCTGGCATGATTATCTGACGTATCTGCTGGTAAACAAAGAAAATGCATTCTCTACCTCGTGCGAGATTGTCGGAAAAGTAGAGGGAAGCATCAACCAGATGGCAAAACACGACTTTGTCCGTTTCAAAGAACTGTTTGATTTTGATATCTGTGTTTTTGATGAAATTTTTGAGTCCGGCGATGCCTCTGTCATCAGTTCCTATGAGAACACGGACAGTCCGAATAAACTGTTCAACAAAGAAGTCCGGGATCGTATCTGTGAGCTGGCCATCCGTCTGGCAAAGGCTGCATCCGCAGATGAATTTATGGCTGATATGGTTCAGTTTTACAAAGATTTCGGAGTGGGAAAACTGGGACTTCACAAGGCATTTCGTATTGCGCATACAGGAGAGAACGTTGAGATTATCCCGATTACCAACATTCCGGATGTGCGCCTTTCTGATCTTGTCGGCTACGAAATTCCAAAGCAGAAGCTGATCGACAACACGAAAGCGTTTGTCGAGGGCAAGAAAGCAAACAACTGTCTGCTTTTTGGCGATGCCGGAACCGGAAAATCCTCCAGCATCAAGGGCATCCTGAATGAATATTACGATCAGGGACTGCGAATGATCGAGGTTTACAAGCATCAGTTTCAGGATCTAAATGAGCTGATTGCACAGATCAAAAACAGAAATTATAAATTCATTATTTACATGGATGACCTTTCCTTTGAAGAGTTTGAGATTGAGTACAAATACCTGAAAGCCGTGATCGAGGGAGGTCTGGAAAAACGCCCGGACAATATCCTCATCTATGCGACCTCCAACCGCCGCCACCTGATCAAGGAGAACTACAGCGACAAAGAGGGAACGAGACAGGATATGCACACTTCCGATACGGTACAGGAGAAGCTGTCCCTGGTATACCGCTTCGGTGTCAGCATCTATTTCGGTGCGCCGGATAAGAAAGAGTTCCAGAAGATCGTTTCCGTTCTGGCCGACCGCTACGGCGTGAAGTTAAGCGAGGAAGAGCTTTTAGCAGAAGCAAATAAATGGGAACTGTCCCACGGCGGTCTTTCCGGCCGTACCGCACAGCAGTTTATCGATTATCTGCTCGGAAAACAGTAAAAAGAAAAAGGTCAAAAAGTCCGCTTGGTATTGGGAGCGGGCTTTTTGGGATATCCTTTGAAAAAGAAGGAGGAAAAGCATATATGCAGTATTCCACATTTGCTGCCATTGATATCGGCAGCTACGACGTCATTCTGGAGATTTTCGAGATCTCCAAAAAGCAGGGGATCCGGAGCGTGGATAAGATCTGCCACCGGATGGAGCTTGGAAAAGATACGTACACGCTGGGGAAAATCCGCCCGGAAATGGAAGAAGAGCTGTGCCGTGTACTCGCAGATTTTGTGCGGATTATGGAAGGCTATCGCGTGGACGATTACCGTGCAACGGCATCCAGTGCGATCAGTGAGGCGTCGAACAGTCTCTATGTCCTTGGAAAAATTCATCAGCTGACCGGTCTTTCTGTCACGGTTCTCTCCAACTCGGAGCAGCGTTTTCTTAGCTATAAAGCGCTCGCGGCGATGGAGGACAATTTTAACAAGATCATTGAAAAGGGAACTGCGATTCTCGATCTTGACGGTGGCAGTTTTCAGATTTCCCTGTTCGACAAGGATGCACTTGTCACAACACAGAACATCCGTATGGGAAGTCTTCGCATCCGCGAGCGTCTTGCCGGAATTCAGAGTGAGACGGAACATTACGAAGAGATGGTCGAGGAGCTGATCTGGAACGAAGTATCAAGCTTTAAAAAGATGTATCTGAAAGACCGCAAAATTGAAAACATTATGCTGATCGGCGATGTTTTCACCGACAGTGTTTATCAGAACATTGAAGAAAAAACGACAAAAATCATTTCCCGCGAAAACTTTAATACCTGGTATGAGAAAATTATCCGCCAGTCACCGATGGAGCTCGCCGTAAAACTTGGTATTCCGCTGGAAAACGCTTCACTGATGTATCCGTCTGCTGTGATTTATAAATGTCTGATTGATATGATGGGTGCGGAGCATATCTGGATTCCGGGCGTGCATATGACACGTGGTATTGCATACGAGTATGCGGAGCAGATGAAACTGCTGAAAGGCGGTCATAATTTCGAAAATGATATTCTGATGGCGGCAAAAAATATCGGAAAACGGTACGCAGTGAACCGTCCGCATGTCCAGAACCTGGAGATGACAGCGCTTGCCATGTTTGATGCGACGAAAAAGATGCACGGTATGAAAGAGCGCGAACGGCTGCTTCTCCAGATGGCAGTGATGCTGCATGACGTTGGAAAATACATCAGTTTCAATAATGTGGCGGATTCTTCCTATAATATTATCATGTCAAATGAAATCATCGGATTGTCGCACATTGAGCGTGAGATGGTGGCATTGATTGCAAGATACAACACGGTTACGCTCCCGTCCTACGATGAGCTGGTGATGGAATCGTCCTTGAGTGCCGAGCAGTATCTGACAGTATCCGAACTGACCGCAATCGTCCGTCTGGCGAATGCGCTCGACCGGAGTCATTTGCAGAAGATTCAGGCGATCCGCGCCACATTAAAGGAGCGCGAGCTGCAGCTTTCGCTCACGGTCAACCGCGATTTTACCCTTGAACAAGGTTTGTGCCAGGAAAAATTAGATTTCTTCAATGAGGTATTCAGCATACAGCCGGTCATCAAACTGAAACGGCAGATGTAAAAGGAGGCGAAGAAAGATGGATATTGCACCATATAAGAAACCGGAATATTTCCGCAACCGGGAGTTGAGCTGGGTCAGCTTCGACGAGCGTGTTTTAAACGAGGCGCGGGATAAGAGTATTCCGCTGTTTGAACGTCTGAAATTTATCAGCATTACATCCTCCAACCTGGATGAGTTTTATATGGTCCGTGTGGCTTCACTAAAAGACCAGGTGCATGCAAACTATACGAAAAAGGATCTGTCCGGCATGGATGCGAAGGAGCAGCTTACCGAGATCAGCAAACGGACGCATGAGCTGGTGCAGCTGCAGTACAATACGTACAACCGCTCGGCGGTTCCGTCTCTGGAGCACGTTGGCCTTACGATTATCAGCGAGCACGAGAAGCTGACGAAGGAGCAGGCGGAGTATGTGGATTCCTATTTTGAGGAGAACATTTACCCGGTTCTGACCCCGATGGCCATGGATTCGGCCCGCCCGTTCCCATTGATCCGGAACAAAACATTGAATATCGGTGCACTGGTGCAGAAGAAAGAGGATTCGCTTCTGAGCCGTGCGGAGGATAAGAAAGAGAAGAAAGGCAAGGAGAAGGAAAAGGAGAAAGAACTGGAATTTGCGACGGTTCAGGTTCCTTCGGTACTGCCGCGTTTTATTCTGCTTCCGCAGGATGAAAAGACGGGACAGCGGTATGTGATTCTTCTGGAGGAGATCATCGAGCGGAACATTGGAAAGCTGTTCTTAAGCTACGATGTGGTCTGCGCGCATCCGTACCGTGTTATGCGAAATGCAGATCTTTCGATCGATGAGGATGAGGCTTCCGACCTGTTAAAAGAGATCCAGAAGCAGCTTAAAAAACGTCAGTGGGGCGAAGTGATCCGTCTGGAAGTGGAAGATAAGATGGATAAGCGGCTCCTGAAGATGCTGGAAAAAGAGTTTGACATCGATGAAGACGACCTGTTCCGGATTCCGGGACCGCTCGATCTGACGTTTTTAATGAAAATGTATGGGCTCGACGGCTTTGATGAGTATAAAATTCCGAAATATATTCCGGCGGCAGTTCCGGCGCTGATGAATGAGGATGACATTTTTACAAACATCCGAAAAGGAGACATCTTACTGCATCATCCTTATATGACGTTTGATCCGGTCGTGCAATTTGTACAACAGGCAGCAAAGGATCCGGATGTACTGGCGATCAAACAGACACTGTACCGTGTGAGCGGCAATTCTCCGATTATTGCAGCACTGGCTCAGGCGGCGGAAAATGGCAAACAGGTTTCCGTACTGGTGGAATTAAAGGCACGGTTCGACGAAGAAAACAATATTGTCTGGGCAAAGATGCTTGAAAAAGCGGGATGCCATGTGATTTATGGTCTTCTGGGACTGAAAACACACAGTAAGATTACACTGGTGGTTCGGCGTGAGGAGACAGGTATTCGCAGATATGTACATCTTGGCACGGGAAACTATAACGATTCTACGGCAAAGCTGTATACCGACTGTGGTCTGTTGACGTGCAATGCAAAGATCGGTGAGGATGCAACAGCGGTATTTAATATGCTCTCAGGCTATTCGGAGCCGGATCGCTGGAACAAACTGATTGTTGCACCGCTCTGGATGAAGGACCGGTTCCTGCATCTGATTGCGATGGAAGAGGAGCACGCAAAGAAGGGACAGAAAGCGCATATTATTGCGAAGATGAACTCGTTATGCGACCGCGATATTATTGCGGCGCTTTACAGTGCTTCGGCGGCCGGAGTAAAGATTGACCTGATTATCCGTGGAATCTGTTGCCTGAAGGTTGGAATCCCGGGTGTCAGCGAGAATATTACCGTTCGCTCGATTGTCGGCAATTTCCTGGAACATGCGCGGATTTTCTACTTCTACAGTGGTGGAAATGAAGAGGTGTTTATGGGAAGCGCGGACTGGATGCCGCGAAATCTGGAAAAACGGGTGGAGATTGTGTTCCCGGTTGAGGATGAGCAGATTAAGAAAGAAGTAATGCATATTCTTGATATCCAGATGAAGGATAATGTGAAAGCCAGTATTTTACAGGCAGACGGAACGTATACAAAGCCGGATAAGCGCGGAAAGACGCTGGTGAATTCACAGGAGTATTTCTGCAGGGAGGCAACGGAAAGAGCGGAAAAACCAAAAGAACAGGAAAACAGCAGGGTGTTTGTGCCGGCGGAACCGGTGGAATAGGTTTGGACGGACGCCCCGTAACGCACACAAGGGTGATGCGCGGTTTCGGGAGCTAGTAATTCTAAGGCTCTGTCATTTTGCTAAAACCATGCGCCAAAAATCAAAACTCGCTGTCGCTCAGACAGTTGATTTTTGGCGCATAACGCAAAATGCCAGAACCTAAGAATTACACGCTCCCTGCAAATGCGCATCACCCTTGTGTGCGTTACGGGGCTGTGTGAAGGACGGACACGGATGTGGGAGCGGGAGCGCCCACTGCGTTGACATGAAAGAAGAATATGGTATGTTGTGATGAGAAAGAGCTGCAGCTTTGAGAGTTGCGGCGTTTTTTTGTGTCAAAAATAATCTGTTGGATATTGGGAAAAGGAATGGCTATTCAGAATTTGTTTTGAAAATTGGTTTTGCGGGTGATTTTCGGGGATTTTACAAAGAGTGATCTGGAAAAATGGCTGGAAAAGAAGGGGATGGAGATAAGGGAAAATGTGGACATTTTTTGTAAAGTAGCCGGTTATTTTATTAACGGGTATTTTACAAAGCGGTGGTAGTGGGCTTTACGGAAGGAAAGGTATAATGAATCTCGACAAGACGAGGAGGAAGAAAAACGAATGTCAAATATTGTGTTGAAGAATGTCTGTAAATCTTATGATAAGGAACATTATGCGGTTCAGGATTTTTCGCTTGAAATACCGGATCGGGAGTTTGTGATTTTTGTTGGACCTTCCGGCTGCGGAAAATCGACGACGCTTCGGATGATTGCCGGTCTTGAGGAGATTACGAGCGGGGAGCTTTGGATTGATGGACAGCTTTGTAATTATGTAGAAGCAAAGGATCGCGATCTTTCGATGGTATTTCAGAACTACGCGCTTTATCCGAATATGACGGTATATGAAAACATGGCGTTTTCTCTGAAAATCCGGAAACAGCCCAAGGATGAAGTTGATAAAAAGGTACATGAGGCAGCTAAAATGCTTGGAATTGAGCATTTACTTGACCGGAGACCGGCAGCCCTTTCCGGCGGTCAGAAACAAAGAGTTGCGATTGGAAGCGCAATTATGAGACGGCCGAAAGCATTTTTAATGGATGAGCCGCTTTCGAATCTGGATGCGAAGCTGCGGGCACAGATGCGGGTGGAGCTGGCAAAATTACATAAGGAACTGAAAACGACGGTGATTTATGTTACACATGACCAGACGGAGGCGATGACGCTTGGTACAAAAATTATTGTTATGAAAGACGGTGTTGTGCAGCAGGCGGATACACCGGAGCGGATTTACCGCCATCCGGCAAACAAATTTGTGGCTGGTTTTATCGGAGCTCCGAGTATGAATTTTATGGAAACGATGGTGATGGAAAGAAACGGAGCGGTTTATCTGGAAGGAGACGGAGGAGTTACCCTTCGTGCCAGAGGAGAGAACGAAATGGTGCTTCGTCGCACTTATCTCGGAAAAATGGTGATCTTAGGTCTGAGACCGGAGGATTTACAGGACGAAATAACCGCTTCCGCACATCGGATCTGTTATAAAGAGAATCAGTTGAAGGCATTTGTTGACCTGCGGGAGATGATAGGTGCAGAAGCGTATCTGCATATGAATACCGGAAAAAATCTGATTACAGCAAGAGTGCCTTCCGAGGTGCCGGTTACTGCAAAGGAAAGCATTACATTGTATGCAGATATGGAAAAAGCACAGATCTTTGATCCGTTTACAGAAGAAAATATTTTATCTCGGCCGGTTGAAAAAGAAGAACGTGCAACAGCATAAGAAGGAGCAGAAAGTGAAAAAAGTAATCGAAAAGTGTAAAAGAGCAGAAGTTTATATGTATCTGATCCCGAGTATGGTGATCTTTAGCATCTTTCTGTTTTATCCGTTTTTTAAAACCATTTATCTGAGCCTGTATAAGACAAACAAGCTTGGAGAAGCGAAATTGTATGTGGGACTGGACAACTATAAAAGCTTATTATCGAATCCATCCTTTTACAACAGTCTCTGGGTTACACTGGAATTTGTGGCGATTGTTGTAGTCGGAAGTATGGCGCTTGGCCTTCTGGGAGCAGTTCTTTGCAGCAAGGCTTTTCCGGGAATCCGGGTATTCAGTACTTCCTATGCACTCCCAATGGCAGTAGCATCGAGCTCAGGTGCCATGATTTTCAAGATTATCTTAAATCCCACGATCGGTATCGTAAACAAATTGCTGCATGTGAGCATTAACTGGGTCAGTGATCCGAAATATGCGCTGATCTGTGTGGCTGTCCTCACGGCATGGCTGAACAGTGGCATCAATTTCCTGTATTTTTCGGCGGGACTTGGAAACATTGATGATTCGATTTATGAGCGTGCTTCTGTAGATGGAGCGAATGCAGTACAGAAATTTTTTAAGCTGACACTGCCGGGACTTTCTCCGATCATGTTCTACACACTGGTTGTTAACATTATTCAGGCATTCCAGTCATTCGGACAGGTGAAAATCCTGACACAGGGAGGACCGGGAGAATCCACGAACCTGATTGTATATTCGATATACCGTGATGCGTTTTTTAATTACCGGTTTGGAAGCGCAGCCGCACAGTCCGTTGTTTTGTTTCTGATTGTCATGGCGCTTACCCTGGTTATGTTCCACATGGAAAAGAGAGGAGTAAAATACTGATGTCTACGATAGCAACTACGATTGCCGGACCAAAAACTTATTCTGCAGAGGAGCTGCAGGCACTGCATCTGGCAATGAATGCAAAAGCAAAAAGAAAGAAAATGCTTCAGAAAACAGCGTTGGTTACCATGAACCTGATCGTCTGCCTGTTTATGCTGTTTCCGCTGCTTTATACCATCAGCGTAGCATTTATGCCGTCAGGTGAGTTATACACAATGGCAATGAATATCGTTCCCAAACATCCGACACTGGAAAATTTTGTGGAAGCATTTCATAAAATTCCGCTGGTACGCTTTGTCCTGAATTCATTTTTGGTTGCGGGCAGCATTACGCTGGGTCAGATTGTAACGTGTTCTCTTGCGGCATTTGCCTTCTCTTTCCTGAACTTCAAAGGAAAAAATGTTCTGTTTATGCTGGTCATGGCGACCATGATGGTGCCGGGTGAGGCAACCATTATTTCCAATTATCTGACAGTAGGAAGTCTCGGATTGCTCGATACCTATATTGTTCTGATCCTGCCTTCTCTTACCTCTGCAATGGGAATTTTCCTGTTCCGCCAGTTCTACATGACCTTTCCGATTTCGCTTTATGAATCGGCGAAGCTGGACGGCTGCGGTAATCTGCGGTTTATCGTAAAAATCCTGATGCCGCTGACAAAGTCAGCAATGGGAGCAATGGCGGTTTACACCTTTATCAATGCATGGAATATGTACATGTGGCCGCTGCTGGTCACCGGTTCGGACAGCAAGCGTACCGTACAGATTGGTATCAGTATGCTGAACAGCGTCGATGCACAGTCGATTACCCTGATGCTGGCGGGTGTGGTAATGATTATCATTCCATCCATTTCCATCTTTATCGTAGGCCAGAAGGCCTTAATCAAAGGAATGTTTTCAGGAGCAGTCAAGGGCTGATTCCTGTGACAGAAAAAAGAATAGAAAACTGTATGAAAAACGAGGAGAAAAAAATGAAGAAAAAAGTGATTGCATCGATTCTTGCGGCTTCTATGGCAGCTATGGCGCTTACCGGATGTGGAGGCGGAAAAACAACGAGTGAGGCACAGAGTGCAACAACGGATGAAACCACAGCCAGCGCAGAGGCAGGAAGTACGGCAGATGGCGCAGAAGCACCGGATTTAAACCAGGATACGAAGGGAACCACGATTACCTTCTGGCATTCCATGGGCGGTGTCAATGGCGAGGCGATGGATTACCTTGTCAATAAATTCAATGAAGAAAATACCGATGGCATTACCGTTGAGGCGGTTTACCAGGGAGAATATGATGATACGATTAACAAACTGAAAAGTGCACAGATCGGAAATATGGGAGCGGACCTGGTACAGATTTATGATATCGGAACCCGTTTTATGATTGATTCCGGCTGGGTCATCCCGATGCAGGAGCTGATTGATGCAGATGGCTATGACATTTCCCAGATCGAGCCGAATATCGCTGCTTATTATACGGTAAACAATGAGATGTACTCCATGCCATTCAATTCGTCCACACCGATTCTGTATTACAACAAAGATATGTTTGAAAAAGCAGGGATCACCGAAGTTCCGACAAGCCTGGAAGGGATTCTCGCTATCGGTGATGATCTGAAAACAAAGGGTGGCGCCGGTGAACCGCTGGCACTCTCCATCTATGGATAGTATTTCGAACAGTGGCTCTGCAAACAGGGACTTTCCTATGCGGATAATGGAAACGGCCGTGATGCAGCTGCTACTGCAGTTGAATTTGATTCCAACGGCGGAGCGCTCAACATCTTAAATGAGTGGAAAGCCCTGAATGATGCCGACGTTGCACCAAACGTAGGCCGTGCCGGAAGTGATACCGCAACAACAGACTTTACTTCCGGAAAAGCAGCGATCACCCTTGGCTCTACCGCATCCCTGAAACAGATTTTACAGGATGTCAACGGAAGCTTCGAAGTTGGAACCGCATATTTCCCGACAATCAAGGACGGCGATGAGGGCGGTGTTTCCATCGGAGGAGCATCTCTCTGGGCATTGAACAACAACGATGATGCAAAAGCAGCAGCTACCTGGAAATTTATCAAATTCCTGATTTCCCCGGAATCTCAGGCATACTGGAATGCCGAGACGGGTTACTTCCCGGTAACAACAGCTGCTGATGAGGAGCAGACCTTTAAAGATAATGTAGCACAGTATCCGCAGTTCCAGACCGCAATCGACCAGCTGCACGATTCCAAGCCGCAGTACGCCGGCGCACTTCTCTCTGTATTCCCGGAGGCAAGACAGATTGTGGAAACAGAAATCGAGAATATGATCAACGGAAACGAGACTCCGGAGAAAGCAGTAGAATCAATGGCTTCCCAGATCAACAGCTCCATCGAGGACTATAATCTGGTAAATGAATAAGAGACAGGCTTTACAAAAATAAGATTTCGTCCTATAGTGAAGAAAAACGAGTTCCCAAAGCGTGTTTGAACGGTTTCTATGAAGGGGAAGATCCGAGTTACGGAAATGATTTTTCAGATATGACTGGAAATGCGTCGGAGACAAAAATCCGGCGTGTTTCCGGATTTATAGTAAGCCTCCAAATAATGCAAAAGAGTCAGTACCGCTTTTTTTAACCGAATCAAGTAAGTCCTCTGCTTCCATTGCGTGAAGCAATAAGCAGTGGGTGGGGACTTGCTTGTATCAGGAGGAGTGCAAGCTCCTT
>ERZ824600.4584-NODE-4584-length-12002-cov-3.331548_pt1 | contig 12002 bp, 9 predicted proteins | sample MGYA00519933_ERZ824600 | MGnify/ENA primary metagenome ERZ824600 (study PRJEB31778, sample SAMEA3449178) | human gut metagenome | biome: human gut; feature: human-associated habitat; material: faeces | place: United Kingdom | collected 2010/2012 ... | reverse complement strand
CTGTCCGATTATCGTGTTTACCTCTGCGACCTGTCTTAGGTTTAAAATAGCCGCCTCTACGATTTCCTGAATTTGGTTTTGTTGCTCCATAGTTTTTCAACCGCCTTTTTCAATAATAATATTACGACGTTTATCGGCATGACAGCGAAAACGCCCTCTGCCGTCACTGCCTCACTGCCCACGGCGTAATTCACGTTTACGCACGCGCCGAGTTTTTGACACAGGACAGGTCCTGCGGAAATGCAAAGCATATCCATAACGGCTTTCGGCAAAATACTATCTGAAAAATAGTTCATTATGTCGTGCAATATTGTTACGTGCAGCGCCTTTATTTTAAGAGCTTTAAGCAGAAATAATTCTTTTGGGCTGCTCATTTTGTCTCTTAAAAGGTCGACCTGCTTGTTTATCGTACCCTCAAGCGTAAGCCTTAGTCCGTCTGCCTCTCCTTCTATCTTAAAAAGGCGGACAAAGTTGAACAGATAAATCTTTGCTCCGAATTTTTTGTTTTTAAAATCGGCGTAAGCACCGGCATTGAATCTGAAAGGAAAAAACAAGACAATCAACACCGCCGCCGCGATAGCCGATAAACGTATTGCCGCCGTCATAATATTAGTGTTAGAATTTAAACAAAAAATATGCGCAAAGAAAAACGGGCTTTAAAGCCCGTTAATTCCAATGTACTCAACCGCAGCAAATTTTAAATTACGTTAAGATTGTCCTCGTCCTTCAAAAACTCCGGCACCTCGTCTTCGCCGTTTTCCGACGAAGCGTAATTCATATCCCGATTGGAGTTGTAAAAATCGTTTACGTCGGTCGCGTTGCTCAACGTCGTTATCCTTTCAAGCAGCTTGTCGTAGTTGGGCAGCTCGTCTATACCCGAGAGATTGAACCTTTTCAAAAACTCGTCCGTAGTGCCGAACAGCAGCGGCTTTCCTATCGCGTCTTTTCTGCCGACGATTTTTATCATTGACAGCTTGGAAAGGTTCTGAACGGCGTACGTGCAGTCCACCCCTCTGATTTCCTCTACCTCCAATCTTGTTATAGGCTGCTTGTAGGCGATTATTGCCAGCGTTTCCAGCATGGCTTTTGTCAATTCTTTTTCCCTAATCGGATTGAGCACCTCCGACACCTGTTCAACGTATGCCGGATTGGAGGAAAACTGAATTTTTCCGTGAAAGAGCAAAAGATTTATACCGCATTCTCCCGAATACTTTTCTTTAAGCTCCGCAATCGCCTCGTCCATTTCCTTTTTTGTTATGCCGAAAATTTTCAAAGTGCCGTACATCTGTTTTTTAAACGACGGTTTATCCGCAAGGTTTATAAACGGATAAATAAAGTTTATTCCCGGTTTTCTAACAACGTCCATGTTGTTGTATATAACCTCGGGATACGAGGTTACCATGGGGCAGTTATAGTGATTGCCGGCATCGGCATACTCTATCTGCTCATAGGGAATACAGGGGTAGAATATATTCTTTACACCCTTGTCTATTAAATCCTGAATGTGCCCGTGAACAAGCTTTGCCGGGTAGCATGCACTTTCTGACGGAATAGAGTCCATACCCTTTTCGTACATCGCATGGGTGCTTCTGCCCGAAATCTTTACGGAAAATCCCAAATCGGTGAAAAATGCCGCCCAAAGGGGATAATTTTCATACATATTAAGAACCCTCGGCAGACCGATTACGCCACGCGGTGCTTTTTCGGCAGACAAAACCTTGTAGTCAAAGCAGCGCTTGTATTTGTAGTCAAACAGGTTCGGAAGGTCATTTTTCGCCTTTTCCACTCCTGCGCCGCGCTCGCAGCGGTTGTTGCTTATGTAGCGCTTCCCGTCCGGGAATTTCGTGATGGTCAGCAGGCAGTTATTGGAGCAGCGTCCGCAGCGCGCGGTGGTCTTTTCGACCGTGAAGCTCTCCAGCTTATCCAGCGGAGCGATTGTGCTTCCCTTGCCGTCGTCGCGCTCGATGGAGATGAGCGCGCTTCCGTATGCGCCCATCAGTCCCGCCTTGTCGGGGCGGATAACGTCCTTGCCGCAAATCAGCTCGAACGCCCTCAGCACGGAGTTGTTCATGAACGTGCCGCCCTGAACGATTATCTTATCGCCCATGGTAGAGGTGTCGCGCAGCTTTATGACCTTGAACAGCGCGTTCTTTACGACCGAGTAGGACAGACCTGCGGAGATATCCGCAACGGTCGCGCCTTCCTTCTGAGCCTGCTTTACGCGGGAGTTCATGAACACGGTGCAGCGGGAGCCGAGGTCAACAGGATTCTCTGCGGTAAGTCCCAGCGTAGCGAAGTCAGCGGAGGACATTCCGAGAGCGTTCGCGAAATTCTCGATGAAGGAGCCGCAGCCGCTTGAACATGCCTCGTTGAGCAGAATGCTCTCTATCTCGCCGTTCTTGACGCGCATGCACTTCATGTCCTGACCGCCGATATCGAGGATAAACTCCGCGCCCGGGAGGATACGGTCAGCCGCCTTGTAGTGCGCCATGGTCTCGATCTCGCCAAAATCAGCGCCGAGCGCCGCCTTTATCAGATGCTCACCGTAGCCGGTGGCGCACGCCTTTGCTATGTACGCGCCCTCGGGGAGCTTCGAGTAAATGTCCTTCAGAATTCCGATAACAGATTTCAGCGGGTCGCCGCCGTTGCCGCTGTAGTAGGAATAGATTATCTCGGCGTTCTTGTTCAGCAGAACTGCTTTCGTTGTGGTGGAGCCTGCGTCCACGCCGAGGTAGCACGCGCCCTTGTGCTTCGCGATGTCCGCAGTGGGAATCACAGCCTTCGCATGGCGCGCCTTGAACGCTTCCAGCTCGGCCGCGTCCCTGAAAAGCGGAGCAAGACGCTCCACCTCGCGCATATCAGCCGTGCCGAGGCTTCCGGCTTTCTTCACGAGTTCGTCAAGGTCGGCTTCCGCAGTCTCATCAGAGAATGCGCAGCCCATCGCCACGAACAGGTTCGCGTTCTCCGGGAAAATTATCTGGTCGTCCTTGAGGTTCAGCGTTTCGATGAATCGCGCGCGAAGCTCCGACAGGTAGTGCAGCGGGCCGCCCAGGAACGCCACGTTGCCCCTTATCGGCTTACCGCAGGCAAGTCCGCTTATTGTCTGGTTTACCACCGACTGGAATACCGAAGCAGCGACGTCGGAGCGCTTTGCGCCGTCGTTGAGCAGCGGCTGAATGTCGCTCTTCGCGAAAACGCCGCAGCGGGAGGCTATCGGGTATATGGTCGTGTGTTTCTTTGCAAGCTCATTCAGACCGCCGATATCGGTGTTGAGCAGAGCCGCCATCTGGTCGATGAACGCGCCAGTTCCGCCAGCACAGGAGCCGTTCATGCGCTGCTCCAGACCGCCGGTGAGGTAGGTTATCTTAGCGTCCTCGCCGCCCAGCTCGATGGCTACGTCAGTGCGTGGAATAAGCTTCTTTATAGCGTTGGTGCCGGCTGCAACCTCCTGAACGAACGGGATCCCCAGCCACTTTGAAACGGAAATACCGCCCGAACCTGTGACCGCGATCATCATGCGCTCGCCCTTGAAGTGCTCGCCAAGCTCCGAAATTATGTCAAATACTGTCTTTCTGATATCCGAGAAGTGACGTCTGTACTGGCTGTACAGAAGCTCGTCGTTCTCGCCGATAACGGCCGCCTTTACTGTGGTTGAACCGATATCAAGTCCTGCTCGCTTCAATGTATCAAATCCTTTCCTCTGAAAAAACCGGAAAATTCACCCGGTACACATATTTTCATTATAGCACAACTGCCAGAGAATTGCAAGCGCAAACAAATGGTTTAACGGGCGGTTTTGTGATGGTTGTCTGAAAAAAGTATCCGGAATATACTGGCCAGCCTATTGACAAATGCTTCCGCAAAGCGTAAAATATAATGGCAATACCGCACAAAGATTGTGCGTGTATTGCGCAGTCAGATTTTTCGTCAGATTGTACAATGAGGACGACGCAAGGCTGACGCCTTGCTAGGACGAATTGTGCAAGATGACGGAAAAGATGCAAGCAAGACACGTGCAAAATCCTATAAATGGTCTTTGTGCGGTGTTGCCATAAGCATTCAGAGAATCCAACCGAAAGGAATGGCAGATCATGACTATCAGACCAGCCAGAGAAAGCGACCTCCCGGAGCTTCTGGCAATATACAACTACGAGGTAGAGCACGGCGTTGCCACCCTCGACCTCAACCCGCGCACCACGGACGAGTGGAAGGAATGGTTCAGCGCGCACCAGACCGACTCGCATTTCATTCTTGCGGGTGAGGAAAACGGCGCCGCCATCGGCTACGCTTCCCTCTCGGAATACCGCCAGAAAGAGGCGTACGCCTCCACTGCGGAGCTTTCAGTGTACATCTCCCCGGACTTCCGCAGGAAAGGCGCCGGCTCCGCGCTGATAGGCGCAGTGCTCGACCGCGCAAAAGAGTGCGGAACGCTCCACAGCGTCGTATCGGTGATAACCGCCGGAAACGAGGTCAGCGAAAAGCTTCACCAGAAATTCGGCTTCGCATTCTGCGGAACGCTGCATCAGGTGGGCTTTAAGCACGGGAAATACCATGATATAGACAACTTTGAGCTGATTTTTGACGGTCAGAAGTAAGGGAGTAAGAATGTTCAGTGAGATAAAAAGCGCGGGACTTTTCGGTCTGAACGCGTTCATGGTGACGGTTCAAGCGAGCATCGCGCCGGGTCAGCCGTCGTTCGATATCGTAGGAATGCCGGATATCGCCGTGCAGGAGAGCAAGGCGCGCATCCGCGCGGTGCTGGGTCATCTGGAGCTGAAGCTGCTTAACGGGAAGGTCACGGTGAACCTCGCCCCGGCAAGCGTGCGCAAGATAGGCTCCATGTTCGACCTGCCGATAATAACCGCGCTGATGAAGCTGGGCGGACTCATCACCGCCGACCTGTCCGACAGCGTTTTCATCGGGGAGTTGTCCCTTGACGGCAAGCTCGCGCCGGTCAACGGAGCGCTCTCGATGGTGCTGACCGCCGCGCAGAACGGCGCAAAGCGCGTATTCCTCCCGAAGGCTAACGCCAAGGAGGCGTCCGTCGCCGACGGTATCGAGGTCTACGGCGTGGAGCACGTCGCCCAGATAATGGAGTTCCTGCGGCACGGAACCGGGCTTTCTCCGGAGGAGAAGTATGTCCCGAAGCGGCGCGAAGGCGCTCACCTGCTGGATTTTGCGGACGTTATGGGGCAGTCCCAGGCGAAGGCGGCGATAGAGGTCGCGGCGGCAGGCTCGCACAATCTGCTCATGCTGGGACCTCCAGGGTCGGGTAAATCCATGCTAGCAAAGCGTATCCCCTCGATACTCCCGGAGATAACCTTCGCCGAGAGCATCGAGACCACCCAGATATACTCCGTAGCCGGTGAGATAAACCCCGCGGAGCCGCTCGTGACGGAACGTCCGTTCCGCGCCGTGAGCCACACCGCGTCCGCAGTCGGGCTGGTCGGCGGAGGGAGCATTCCCCGCCCCGGCGAGATCAGCCTGGCGCACAACGGCGTGCTGTTTCTGGACGAGCTGCCCGAGTTTGCCCGCGATACGCTCGAGGTGCTGCGCCAGCCGCTGGAGGACGGCAGGGTTACCGTCAGCCGCGTACACGGCACGGCGTCCTATCCGTGCAGGTTCATGCTGGTGGCCGCCATGAATCCCTGCAAGTGCGGCTATTTAGGCCATCCCACGCGGGAGTGTACCTGCACGCCGAGCGCGGTGGATGCCTACCGGCGGCGCATCTCCGGCCCGCTGCTGGACCGCATTGACTTACACGTCGAGGCCCTGCCCGTGGAGTACGACGACCTTGCGTCCGAGCAGGGCGGTGAGTCCAGCGCCGACGTGCGTGCCCGGGTCATGGCGGCGCGCGCTTTGCAGCGGGAGCGGTACAAGGCCCTGCCCGGCGTGCGGTGCAACGCGCAGCTGCCGTCCGGCGCCCTGCGGCGCTACTGCCGCATGACCCCTGCCGCCGAGAAAATCCTGCGCAGCGCGTTTGAGCGGCTGGGCTACAGCGCCCGCGCCTATGACCGCATTCTGCGCGTAGCCCGGACCGTGGCCGATCTCGACGGCAGCGAGGTACTGGACACGGCGCATCTGTCCGAAACGCTGCAATACAGGACGCTGGACAGAAAGTTCGGGATGTAAATCACTGCCCGCCGTTTTCGGGTTGAAAGCGGCGGGCAGTGTTTTATTTTTCGAGAATTTGCAGCAGTCTTTCAGCGCTCTTGTCCCAGCTGTATTTTTCGAGAAGGGCAGCGGTGGGAGCCGTGGCAGGGGTGACGTCATCGACGTCGCCGGGGTTCGCGGTCAGGTCAATGTAGGCGGCGCAGGGGCCGTAGATCTCCCGCATACAAGGGGTGTCGCTGACGATGATCTGCGGCGCACCGCAGGCGGCGGCCTCCAGCGGCGGGATGCCGAAGCCCTCATAGAGCGTCGGGAAAAGAAAGGCTTTGCAGTGAGCCATCAGCGCCTTGGCTGCGCCGTCGCTGACATACCCCAGATACAGCACATTGGGCAGGTCGGCCAGGCCGAGGCGCTCGGCCTCGGCGGCAAGGCTGCCGCCGCCCGCAATGGCAAACACGGCGTCGGGCTTGGCCCCGGCCGCGCGCAGCACCCACGGGAAGTTCTTGTTTTTGAGCAGGTTCGCCATGCTGAAATAGTATTGGCCGGGCTTGAGCTGCGGGTGCCGGGCAAAAATGCCCTCGTCGGGCGCAATGCGCCGCATCTGCTGCCAGGCGTTGTAGACAACGTCCATTTTCGACGCAGGAACGCTGTAATATTTGGCGATTTCCGATTTGGAGAACTCTGACACCGTGATGATGCGCTCGGCCCTTTTGGCAATGCGGCGGTATTGCAGGCAGTGCCATGCAGCGCTCAGCCGCCCGCGGGGGTCGGTGTAAAAGTCCGGGCGCGCGCGGTAGCAGACATCGTGCACAACGGCAATGCCGCGGAAGCCGAACAGCGGGATGACATTGCAGGTGGCAAGTCCCCCGGCCCCGCGCTGCCGGAGGTAGCGCGGGTAGTCGAGCTGCTGCCAGACGCCGCCCCTGTGCGTGCCGAAGGAAACGACCTTTATATTGGTATAGTGCGGCGTTTCAACGCCCGGCGGGGTGACAATTTCGACAAAGCCCGGCGGGACGATGCGGTCCAGCGCGGCGAGCAGCTCGATGGAATAGCGCTGGATGCCCGAAAGGCGCTGGGCAAAAAACGAGCCGTCAACGGCCCAGATGGTGTTGGACATAGAGTACCTCTTTTGTTACGGCGCGGTTGGCGGCGGCCAGAGGACTGGCCGCCCTACGATGCAAATTGCTGCTTGTACAGCAGGATTTTATTGACACTCCGGTCCAAGCGTTCCTCGGAGATCGTGCCGTTTTGCACAGCCTCCAGGACGGCGGCGTAGGCCTCGGGCAGGGAGTTGGGCATCAAAAGTACATCACAGCCCGCCTGAAGGGCCTGCACGGCGGCCTCGCCGGGGGTGTAGGCGGCGGTGATGGCATCCATCGCCAGCGAGTCGGTGACGATGAGGGTGTTTTCCGCGTCGGGGATCAGCGCGACAAGCTGCGGCGAAAGGGTGGCCGGGGTGCCGTCGCCGGTCACATTCGGTGCGGCGATATGCCCGACCATGACGGCGTGCAGGCCGGTGTCCGCCGCAAAGGGCAGCAGCTCGCAGGCTTGCAGCTCGTCGAGCGTTTTGTAGGTCACGGCCAGCGCGGTGTGGCTGTCCTCGGCGGTATCACCGTGGCCGGGGAAATGCTTGAGCGTCGGCAGGATGCCGCTGGTGCGCAGGCCGTCCGCGGCGGCAGCGGCCATTTCGGCGGCGGTGGCGGCGTCCGACGAGAAGGCCCGCATGCCGATGATGGGGTTATCCGGGTTCGTGTTCACATCGGCGTCAGGCGCAAAGTCCATGTTGAAGCCGTACTCCTTTAAATATGCGCCGATGGTCTGCCCCATGGCGCAGGCGTCCGCCGGGTCGCCGGACGCGCCCACCGCGGCGGCGCTCTCATATTGCGGCAGGTCAAAGGCCGGGTGGTTGGCCAGGCGCGCCACCGCGCCGCCCTCCTCGTCCACCGCGATGAAAAGCGGCGTGCGGCTGGCGGCCTGCAAATCGGCGTTGAACTGCGCCAGCTGCTCCGGGTCGGTGATGTTCTTGCCGAACTGGCAGATGCCGCCCACAGGGTAGGTTTGCAGGGTCTCCCGCATGGCGTCGGTCAGCGTGGTCACACCGTCGGCCTTTGCGTCGTTGATGGTCTCCTGCGGGAGCGTCAGATCCAAGGTGTCGGGACGGATGATGAAAAGCTGGCCGATTTTTTCTTCCAGCGTCAGCGCGTCGGCGGGGGTGGGCGCTGCGGTTGGGGCCGGGGTGGACGCGGGAGTTGGGGTCGGCGCGGCGGCGGGCAGGGTGCCCGCCGGGGCTGCCGTACAGGCTGTGAGGGTGGTGAGGAGCAGTGCGGGGAGAAGCAGGCGTTTCATAGGGGGTCACCGCCTTTCGGGTGAGGGTGAGTGGTGTGGCGAACGGCGCAGGCAGATATGGAATCCGACCCTACGAGGGATGGGTAACAGGCATTGACCCGGGGACGAGTGCCAACGGAAGGTTGGCGGGCGAACAATGTTCGCCCCTGCAATTACTAATATAGTAGCATATTTGCAGAGCAAGAGCAAGACAGCAAAAAGGAGCGACCCTGCCGTAACCCGTTAGTGGGTTTTCATGGCAGTGTCGCCCCTCATCCGGCCTGCGGCCACTTTCCCCCAAGGGGGAAGGCTTTTGCTCGGCTATATTTAGTTTGGCAGACTATCGGCGTAGTCGTTCTCGCCGCCGACGGGGTACTGGGCCACAACGTCGGTGTCGGCGGCAGTCTCGGCGGTGGCGGTATCGTTGTGCAGCGACTCCTTCGTCACAGCAAAGGCGGACTTGTGGTCGGCGTTGACCTCATAGACCAGCGTCGGCGCGTCGGAGCTGGCAAGGTAGCACAGACTGTCGTCGGACGCGCTCGCCGTGCCGAACCGCACCGTCAGGCTTGTGCCGTCGGTGAAGGACAGCGTCGCGGTCACGTCGGGGGCATCCAGCCCGTAGGCACTGTCAGCATCGGGCGCGGTGATGGTCCACGCGGTCTGCATTTCCAGAATCGTACCGGCCATCTTCCTGACGCTGCTCTGGGTCAGGGCGTAGTCCGGGTCGTCGGCCAGCGTCCAGATACCGTCGGTGCAGGTAAATGTCAGGTCGTTCACCTGCATGGCGGCCACATCGTCTGTCGTCTTGTCGGTCAGCGTCTGGGCCTTGTACAGGTCGCGGGGTGACTTGCTCAGCGTCGCCAGGTCGCTGCGCCGGACCGTGTAGGCTGCGCCGGATTCGTCGTAGACGTAGTAGACGTCTGCCACGCTGTTCAGCTGATCTACAGTCAGGTCCACGGTCTGCTCCCCTGCCCCGAGGGTGATCGTCATCTGCGGGGTGTCACTTTTAGCGGGCAGCTCGGCCAAGTCATTGCCCTCGAGCTTGCGCTGCGCCTTCAGGTTGGCGTAGTCCTCCACAAGGCTCTGCACCTTGGTCTGGTCCAGCGGCAGCGACGGGTCATCGGCCAGCAGCCAGCCGTCGCTGCCCTTGAGGAGCGAGACCTCTACATTGTTGCCCGCGTAGGACAGCGCGTCGATGTCATCCGCCGCAAGGTCACACAGCGGCAGCGTCGTGTCGGTCTCCGCCTCCCCGTGCAGTGTCAGCACGGCCAGCAGGATGCCCAGCAGCGCAACGACGCCCACAAGGATGACAAGCGGCAGAAATTTCTTGTTTTTCATGGTTCTCCTTTATCTGCGGCGGCGCACAACGCAGACCACCGCGCCCGCAATGATGCAGACGATGGGCAGCACCAGCGTGAACAGTACGCCCAGCGGGATGGCCGCCGAGGTCGGCACGCTCAGCGAGGCCGCGCTCATGCTCTTTGCGTTGATGACCGCTGTCGTCTGCTCGCCGTTCATCCAGTTGACAACGCTGCCCAGGAATTGGGCGTTGCCGCCGGAGACGGCCTGGTTGATGTTGCTTTCCAGCAGGTTCGGGCAGTTGACCCAGACGACGCGCGCACCGGTGGCGGAGTTATCTGCCGCCACAGCCACGGCAAAGCAGCCCTCGGGGTCGGTATCGGCCTTCTGGGCGGTCTCGGCGGTGGCGTAGTTCTCCATCGAGTAGGCGTTATCACCGGTGGTCAGCAGGTCGGTAAAGGCGAACTCGCTGTCGTCGTTCGTCGTGATGCCCTGGGCAATGGGGGTGTAGATCATCATGCTCTGGGACACGCCCGCGGTGATGTCGTTGTCGGCCAGCTTGGGCAACAGGTAGGTCTGGGGGTAGCCGTAGGGGTAACGGTCGGTGTCGGTCTCGATCAGCAGGCCGGGCTGGCGGGCCATGCCGCAGTCGGCCAGCACACTGTCAAGATTCGGCGTCCCGGTGGTGAAGTCGGTGGTCACAAACAGCTTGCCGCCGTTCGCCACGTAGTCCTTCAAAATCTTCGTCTCGGCATCGGTCAGGTCTGCGCCCGGCGCGTTGATAAGCACGGCACTCACATCCGCCGGGATACTGCCGGCGGTGGTCAGGTTCAGCGAGGTCACGGTCACACCGGCGTTGGACAGCGTGTCGGTAAAGTCGTCGGACAGCGCGGTCTCGCCGTGGCCGGTCAGCTCGTACAGCTGGTAGGCCGCCGTGCGGGTGACCTTGGCGATGCCGGAGGTCAGGGCGTTCTCGGCCTGGAAGCTGTAGTTGGCCGTGCCGGTGGTGTAGTAGCTCTCCAGGTCCATCTCGTACATATCGTTGTAGGAGAGCACGTCGCTGTTGTCACCGCAGACCAGCACAACGCTGCCCACCGACGCGCCGTCATACTGCTGGGCGAACGTCGGGTAGAGCACGGGATCGCGCTGCTGCCAGCTGAAATGGCTGCTCTCGCCCGCGTAGCGGTCCAGCAGGCGGGTAATGTTCGCGTCCTCCTGCCCGCTCTCGGCCAGATAGTAGGCCGTCACATCGGCGTTCAGTTCATGGAGCAGGTTCTCGGTGGTGTCACTTAACGTGAAAAGCGACGTCGTGGAAATATCGTACTCGGTGTATTTGGTGGGCAGTGCACGGATGACGAGGTTGACCAGAATGATCACCGCCAGCACCACCACCGCCAGCGCACTGGCGTACATTCCGCTGTGCAGGGCACGCTTGCTGCCGCCCTGCGGGAGCTTTACATTCAACTTTTTCATGGCGTATCCCTCCTCAATTCCAACGGCGGCGTTCCAACGCCTGCCCGGTCAGGAAGAGGAACAGCCCGATGACCGACAGATAGTACACGATGGCCGGGATGCTGAACATACCGCCCACAATGTCCTGGAACGGGTCAAACAGCGCCAGCGCGGACAGCACCGCGTTGAAGGCCGTCAGCAGCCACGCCGGGCGCAGCCGGAACAGGATGAACAGCACGACAGCCCCCACGCAGAACACCGTGACGCCCGCGGTCAGCCGCTTGCAGATAACGCCGACGAGAATCGACGCGATGAGCACGACGACCATAAAAGCAATGAATGCCAGCAGATTGCCGGTGGTGAACATGGTCTGAATGCCATCCATAATGTAGGCAACGAGCAGTGCGCCGAAGGTGGCGAGGTAGGCTAAGATCTGGTTCTCGGTCAGGGCCGAGATCCAGGTGCCGACGGCCAGGCAGGCGCTGCCCAGCAGCAGGTAGCCAAGCACGGCACTGTACGCCGCAACGAGCGAGACCGTGCCGAACGCCTTTAAAATCAGCGGCATGAGCACGGCGGCGGCCAGCGGAAGGGCAAAGACCGCGACCTCGGCCAGAAACTTACCGGCCACGATGGCCGGGATGCTGACCGGACTGGTCAGCAGCAGCTGGTCGGTACGGTTCTTGCGCTCCTCCGCAAAGCTGCGCATACTGATGGCCGGCAGCAGGAAAAGCAAAATCAACGGCAGCAGGACGAAACGACGCATGGAAAGCCTCCTTGCAACGGTAAATCTTCAATTAAATATAGCTTCAAGGCGT
>ERZ824600.4583-NODE-4583-length-12002-cov-9.757345_pt1 | contig 12002 bp, 13 predicted proteins | sample MGYA00519933_ERZ824600 | MGnify/ENA primary metagenome ERZ824600 (study PRJEB31778, sample SAMEA3449178) | human gut metagenome | biome: human gut; feature: human-associated habitat; material: faeces | place: United Kingdom | collected 2010/2012 ... | reverse complement strand
ATGCGCCTGGCGGCAAAGCGTCTCGGAATAGAGCGCCTGGTGTTGAAAGAGGGCAAGATGCGCATTTTCTTTGTAGGCGACGACAATATAGCCTACTATCAGAGCCGGGCTTTCGGGCGCGTTCTGGCATACCTGCAGGCAAACCCTGCGCGCTGCGAGATCCGCGACATCAAGGGGAAGCGCAGTTTCATCATCTCCAACGTGGCAACTGTCGGGGAGGGGTTGAAGGTGCTCCAGACGATGCTTTCGCAAGAGAGCGTATAGCCTCAAATTTTAGAGAAATAAAAAAATGCTCAAGATCAACTCGCGCAAAAATATTTGCGTGAGTTGGCCTTGAACTGTTAAAATCGGGGAATTTTGACCCAACTCGCGCAAAAATATTTGCGTGAGTTGGGTTTCCGCTCTTTTTTGTCAAGGCGCCTTTATCGATTGGGAAAAGCATGGAGGTGACGGTGAAAAATGTCTCCGACCATCCTGCGATGCTGGTGCGTCTTAATGTTGCTGAGACCGACGGCGACCAGATTCAGCCGGTAAGCTATTCCGACAATCACGTTTATCTGCTGCCCGGTGAAAGCCGCAAAGTGGCAGTGGAGTGGAAGACGCCCGATCAGCGGAGTGACGCATCTCCTAAAGTGACAATCACCTCTTTATGACTTCTTATTAACCGGTTAAAGACAGCAGGCTGCAAAAGTTTTGCAGTCTGCCAACTTTTGTTAATTATATTTAAGATGCTGAGAGGGTGATTTTTGCGTTCTAAATTAGGAATCAGCCAATATAAGTATTAACTTTGTGGACACAAAACAGGAAAACAAAAAACACGATATAATATGGCAAAGAAAAAAGTAGTGGCTAAAGGCCAGGGAGGCCGCATCAGCGACATGGATGAGAAGCGCAAGGCACTCGAGGTGGCCATGGCACATATAGATAAAGATTTCGGCACCGGCGCCATCATGCGTCTGGGCGATGATGCTGTGCAGGATGTTGAAGTGATTTCTACGGGCTCAATAAGCCTCGACAATGCTTTAGGAGTTGGCGGGCTTCCACGAGGCCGCGTCACAGAGATCTACGGCCCTGAGTCTTCCGGTAAAACCACCCTCGCCATCCATGTGATAGCAGAGGCCCAGAAGCAGGGTGGCGAGGTCGCCTTCATCGATGCCGAGCACGCCCTGGACCCCACCTATGCCCGGGCCCTGGGCGTGCGGATCGAGGACATGCTGATCTCCCAGCCGGACACCGGCGAGCAGGCCCTGGAGATCACCGAGGCCCTGGTGCGCTCCGGCGCCATTGATGTGGTGGTGGTGGACTCCGTGGCGGCGCTGGTGCCCCGGGCGGAGATCGAGGGTGAGATGGGCGACAGCTTTGTGGGCCTGCATGCCCGACTGATGAGCCAGGCGCTGCGCAAGCTGACGGGTATCATCAACAAGACTAATTCCATCGTTATCTTCATCAACCAGCTGCGCGAGAAGGTGGGCGTCATGTATGGCAACCCGGAGGTCACCACCGGCGGTCGTGCGCTGAAGTTTTATGCCTCCGTCCGCATTGACGTGCGCCGTATCGAGACGCTGAAGTCCGGCGGCGAGGTCATCGGCAACCGTACCCGGGCCAAGGTGGTGAAGAACAAGGTGGCGCCTCCGTTCCGCGAGGCGGAGTTCGATATCATGTACGGCGAGGGCATCAGCAAGCTGGGCGACCTGCTGGATCTGGCGGTGAAGCTGGACCTGGTGCAGAAGAGTGGTTCCTGGTTCAATATGGGTGAGTTGCGCCTGGGACAGGGCCGTGATGCGGCCAAGCAGTACTTCCGCGACCATCCGGACGAGGCGGATAAGTTGGAGACGGCGGTGCGGGAGAACTTCCACAAGCTGATGGGCAGCCAGTCCCGGGTGGCGGCCAAGGCCGCCGGACGGGCGGTGGACGTGACCGCCGACGATTTTGACGACGAAGACTGATGCGGATCGAGTGCATTGAAAAATCAAAGCACAAGCAGGAGCGTGTGCTGGTGTTTCTGGAGGGGGGCGACCTCCTTCGAATCACCGGCGCGGAGCTTCTGCGCTTTGGTTTATACAAAGGTATGGACTTGTCGCCGGCGCTTGTGGTAGAATTACAGGCGGCGGCACAGCAGTCTCGGCTGAAGCAGACCGCGGCGCGGATGGCGTCGGGACGGATGCTGTCCAAAAAAGAGGTACAGCACCGTCTGACAAAAAAGGGCGCCACAGAGGAGCAGGCGGCGGACACCGCCGACTGGCTGGAGACGCTCGGCGCGGTGGATGACGAGGGCTATGCCGGCGTTATCGTGCGGCATTACGGGGCCGTGGGTTATGGCCCGGGCCGGGTGAAACAGGAACTGCACCGCCGGGGCGTGCCCCGGGAGCTGTGGGACGAGGCGCTGGCACAGCTGCCCCCGGCGGCGGACGCCGTGCGGAAGGTGGTGGCTGCCAGACTGCGGGGCCGGCCCATGACACAGGAGGACAGCCGGAAGCTGGCCGCGGCATTGCAGCGGCGTGGGTTTTCCTGGAATGACATACGGCCCGTGCTCAATGAGTGGGGGCAGGAAATAGACGAGACGTGAGGTATACAACGTGAAGGTTGCATTTATTTCCCTTGGCTGTGCCAAGAATCTGGTGAACACGGAGCAGATGATGGCTCTGTGCCGCGATGCGGGGCATACGCTGCTGGAGGCCCCCGCCGGTGCGGACGCGGTGGTCATCAACACCTGCGGGTTTATCGACAGCGCCAAGGAGGAGGCGATCGACACTATATTGTCCGTGGCAGCGTTGAAGGCCGAGGGGCAGGTGGGCAAGATACTGGTGACGGGGTGCCTGACCCAGCGCTACCAGCAGGAGATACTGGACGAGCTGCCCGAGGTGGACGGTATCATGGGCACCGGCAGCTACGGTGAGATCGTCCCGGCGCTCTCGGAAATGATGGCCGGCGGCACGCCCCGGCGCTTTGCCGATATCCACGGGATGATCGACGAATTCGACCGGGTGCTGACTACGCCGGGGCACTATGCCTATCTGCGTATTGCCGAGGGCTGCGACAACCGCTGCGCCTATTGCGTGATACCCTCTCTGCGCGGGAAATACCGCAGCCGCCGCATGGAGGATGTGCTGGTCGAGGCGAAGCATCTGGCTGACGCCGGGGTGAAGGAGTGCATCGTCATCGCCCAGGATATCACCCGCTACGGCATCGACCTGTACGGCGAAAAGAAGCTGGCGGCGCTGCTGCGGGAGCTGTGTAAGCTGGACTTCCGCTGGATCCGGCTGCACTATCTGTATCCGGATGAGTTTACCGACGAGCTGATCGACACCATCGCCGCGGAGGAGAAGGTGCTGCCCTATCTGGATATCCCCATCCAGCACTGCAATGACAGGGTGCTGAAGGCCATGAACCGCCGGGGCGACAAGGCGGAGTTGCTGGCACTGTTCCGTGAGCTGCGGGCGCGTATCCCCGACCTGGTGCTGCGTACCAGCCTTATCACCGGTCTGCCCTTCGAAGATGAGGCGGCGTTTGAGGAGCTGTGCGAATTTTTACAGGAGGTCCGCATCGAACGGGCGGGCGTGTTCCCCTACTCCCCGGAGGAGGGGACACCGGCGGCGCGTATGCTGAACCGTGTGGACACCGCCGAGGCCGAGCGCCGGGCGGAGCTGGTGGTGGACGTACAGTCCCGGATCATGGATGACTTCAACGATAGCCGCATGGGCACTGTGGCAGAGGTGCTGTGTGATGGCTTCGACCAGGAGGCTATGCAGTTCGTGGGGCGTAGCTACGCCGAGAGCCCCGATATTGACGGGCGCATCTATTTCACCGCCGACCATGAGGTGGAGGCGGGTGAGTTCGTGCCGGTGCGCATCACCGGCACCATGGACGGCGAGTTGACCGGCGAGTTGGCGGAGTAAAAGGGGGCTTTCCCTTTGCCCGGCACCGTGCTATAATGCTGCGAGAGATAAAAGCGAAAGGTGGATACATATATGACTACGGCGAACAAACTGACGATCCTGCGGGTGCTGATGATCCCTGCGTTTCTGGTGGTGTTGTACTGGGGTTTTCCCGGCAGCCGCTATGTGGCGCTGGGCATCTACATCGTGGCATGCCTGACCGACCTGCTGGACGGCTACATTGCCCGGCACTATAATCAGGTCTCCGATTTTGGGAAGTTCATGGACCCGCTGGCGGACAAGTGTCTGGTGATGGCGGCGCTGTGCTGGTTCGTGGAGGAGGGCACCTTCTTCGCGTGGGTGTTGGCCATCGTGCTGCTGCGGGAGTTTGCTGTGTCCGGTATGCGTTTGGTGGCCGTGGAGAAGGGGCGGGTCATCGCCGCCGGGTGGTCGGGAAAGATCAAGACCGCCAGCACCATGGTGTGCATCTGCCTGATCCTGCTGGGTATTCCTCAGGTGTTGAACTATGTATGCCAGGGTATCATTTTGGTGACAACGGTGTACTCCGGAGTTGAGTATTTTGCCAAGAACGCTGATGTGTTCAAAGAGACCAAATAAGATTTTTAATGACATTGAGTGATGGGGGTGTAGGAATGGCAATTCTTGTTTTTGCTGATGTGTTGAAAAAAGCAGGATTGGATTCGGCTAAAGTAAAGCTTATTCGACATTCATTAGCTGATGAAGGCTTTAGACGCTGCTACGACAAAAATATGGTGCGGGAGTATACAGCGCACCAAAAAGCGGGCTTCAGTAAAGGTTATGACTATTGGGCGGTTTTTCTCAGTGAAGGGGGCAATTACGCCAGATTGTACAGCGTATATAGAGTAGGGGAAAGCGTGCCTGATACGCCGGATGTAAGACCGGAGGGGTACCCTGACGGAGAGGCTTTTACTGGTGAGAATGCATTTTTTGACTTACAGAGCATAGACGCTTTGCGAGAGTATGAAAAGCGCATGGTCATAGACTGGGGAAAGTCCGCCCGAATGTGGCACCAAAAGGGGACAACGGAAAAGACAATCGTTGCAATTGATTCCGCAGACAAGCATCCATTTGTTGGTTATGAAAAAGTCATCCTTGCCTACGACAAACTGAAAGAAATTGTGGAAGACAAGATTAACTACGAGTTGTGGCAGGCGGCGCTTTCGAATGTCAAGGGCGTTTATCTTATTTTGGATATGGCAAACGGAAAACAATATGTTGGCTCGGCCTACGGAGATAGGGGAATACTTGGCCGTTGGGAGTGCTATGTTAATTCCTTGCACGGCAATAATAAATTGATGAAAGAGGTTATTTGCACCTGCCCGGAGAGGTATAAGTATTTCCAATTTTCTATTTTGCAAATCTTTTCAAAATCTACAGTAGATAGTATAGTCGTTCACGCAGAAAACCAGTGGAAAGAAAAGCTTGGGACAATTGATTTCGGGATGAATGATAACTGAGGTGGAAATGTGGATGATATGAATGAGATGCAAAAGAAAATGAAGGAGCGTATCGAATCCGAGGCACGGGCGACTATGAGAATCAGCAACAAAGACTTGATTTGCAGGGATTGCGAGTTCGTTTTGGATGATAGTGAAGTTTTTGGGAATGTGTCGCGCTGTAAGATATTTGAGGTAAAGCCAGTCAATGTTTTGGTTGGTGGAGAGTGTTGCAGCTATAAGCGACAATGTAAAGAATAATCAGGAGCACTTGACACCATACAGAATTCCTGTTACTATTAACTGAACCGAATAGCGCGTTGATCGGAAAGAGTATGTCCATCCCACGGGGAAAGAGAGAGGGGGCCGCCGGCTGCAAGCCCCTTTACCCGCTGCGGGCAGAAAGTGCGTCCGGGAGCGCGAGGGATGTGGATGCCCTCCGCATGGCCTGCGTTATGGCCGGACTTGAGTGATAAACGAGAGTGGAACCGCGAAGTCTTTTTCGCCTCTCATGCCCTACGGCATGGGAGGCGTTTTTGTTCGGCATAATAATATAATGTAGATAGAAGGAGAACCGTTATGTATCTGTATAATTCCGCCACCCACAAGAAAGAGGAGTTCAAGACCCACACCCCCGGCCATGTGGAGATGTACACCTGCGGTCCCACGGTGTACCACTTCGCCCACATCGGTAACCTGCGCTCCTATATCATGGAGGACGTGCTGGAGAAATACCTGCGCTACGCGGGCTACGACGTGAACCGCGTCATGAACATCACCGACGTGGGGCACCTGACCTCCGATGCCGACGAGGGCGAGGATAAGATGCTCAAGGGCGCCAAGCGTGAGCACAAGACCGTCATGGAGATCGCCAAGTATTACACCGACGCGTTTTTCGAGGACTGCCGGAAGCTGAACATCAAGCGTCCGGATGTGGTGCAGCCCGCTACCGGCCTCATTGACGACTATATCAAGATCATCACCAAACTCATCGACACTGGGTACGCGTATCTGGCCGGCGGCAACGTGTATTTCGACACCAGTAAGCTGAAGCGGTACTACATCTTCAACGATCACAACGAGGAGGATCTGGCTGTGGGCGTCCGCGAGGGCGTGGAGGAGGACACCAACAAGCGCAACAAGAACGACTTTGTGCTGTGGTTCACCAAGTCCAAGTTCGAGGACCAGGCGCTGAAATGGGACTCTCCCTGGGGCGTGGGCTATCCCGGCTGGCACATTGAGTGCTCCGGTATTTCCATGAAGTACAACGGCGAGTATCTGGACCTGCACTGCGGCGGCGTGGACAACGCCTTCCCCCACCATACCAATGAGATCGCCCAGAGCGAGAGCTATCTGGGCCATCCCTGGTGCCCTCACTGGTGCCATGTGGCGCACCTGAACACCGACCACGGCAAGATGTCCAAATCCAAGGGTGAGTTCCTGACGGTATCGCTGCTGGAGGAGAAGGGCTATGACCCGCTGGCCTACCGGTTCTTCTGCCTGCAGAGCCACTACCGCAAGAGTCTGGTGTTCACCTGGGAGAACCTGGACAACGCCACCGTGGCCTACAACAAGCTGCTGAGCAAGATCGCGGCGCTGAAGGATGAGGGCGAGGTGGACCGGGCTGCCTTTGACGAGTACAAGGCCAAGTTCATGGCTGCCATGGACAACGACTTGAACACCTCTATGGCTGTGACGGTGCTGTATGACGTGCTGAAGGCCAAGACCAATGACAAGACCAAGCTGGCCCTGCTGGACAGCTTCGACACCGTGCTGGGCCTGAAGCTGCTGGAGAAGGCCGCCGCCCTGCGGGCCAAGCAGGCTACTGCCCCCGCCGCCGGTGAGTTTGCCGTGGTCAGCGAGAACGGTGAGGCCAACGCAGAGGTGGAGGCGCTGATTCGTGCCCGTGCCGACGCCAAGAAGGCGAAGAATTTTGCCGAGGCCGACCGTATCCGCGACGAGCTGAAGGCCCAGGGAATCGAGATCACCGACGTGCCCGGCGGCGCAAAGTGGAAACGTGTCTGAACATAAAAAAGACCGCCTGCGGGCGGTCTTTTTTCAGCTGGGAACAAATCGCGGCGCATATCCGTCAAAGGGGCAGAAAGAAGAAAAGGAGGTATTTCCCATGAAGCGAGTAAGAGCGATGCTTTGCGCCCTTTTGGCGGGAATGTTGCTGGCGGGTTGCGGCTCGGAAGAGGTGATAACCTGCAGGGCGGAGGGGCCAGTAGCGGCGGTGGATCTGACGAAGTATGTTGTCAGGGAGGCGGCCTACCCAGCCTATCCCAAAGAGCCGCGGTTTGAAGACTACTTCGATGAAAACGGTGAGGGCGACTGGGACGCCTACGACGCGGCGTACACCGAGTACCGGGAGGCGCTGCAAAAGCTGGGCAAGCTGGATGCGGAGCCGGACGGCGGTGCGGTGTTGGCCTTTGCTAACAGAACGCTGGGCAGGATCTTCGCCGACAGCGAGAACCGGGTGTACTCGCCCATCAGCCTGTATGCGGCGCTCAGTATGCTGACGGAGATGACGGCAGGGGAGACGAAGCAGCAGGTGATGGAGCTGCTGGGCGCGGCTGACAGCGAGACCCTGCGGCAGACGGTGCGCGACCTGTGGATGAGCGTGTATCTGGACGACGGGCGGTCGGTGTGCCGTCTGGCCAACGGCGCGTTCCTGCGGGAGAACGCCGACGTGAAGCAGGAGGCCGTGGACGCGCTGGTGGACTGGTACTATGCGTCTACCTACCGCGTGCCCATGGGCACGGAGGAGGCGGACAAGGCCATCGCCGGCTGGCTGAACCAAAACACCGGCGGATTGCTGTCCGAGGAGACGGGGAACATCCGCACCGATGGGAACGACCTGCTGCGGCTGTATAATACCATATATTATAAATCCAGCTGGCGTGACGCCTTCGAGAGCAGCCGGACGCGGGAGGACGTGTTCACCGCCGCCAACGGCGCGAAGCAGAAAACGGACTTCATGCACCGGACGGAGAGCGGCAGCTATCGGAAGGGTGACGGCTACACCGCCGCGCCCCGGTCGCTGAACTATGGCCGCATGGTGTTCGTGCTGCCGGACGAGGGCGTGACGCCGGAGAGCCTGCTGCAGCGGCAGGGCTTCCTGGCGGGGCTGACCGGGGACTACAATGCCGCAGAGCTGGTGTGGTCGGTGCCCAAGTTCGATGTGAAGTCCTCCACGGGGCTGAATGAGGCGCTGCGCTCGCTGGGCGTGACGGACGCTTTTGACATGGCGGAGGCGGATTTTACCCCGCTGACGGACAACGGCGCGTTCCTCAGCAGTGCCATGCAGGCCGCCCGGGTGAAGATCGACGAGGAGGGTGTGGAGGCTGCGGCCTACACGGAAATCGTCTGCGCGGACTCGGCCATGATGGAAGTGCCGCCCACTGTGGAGATGGACCTGGACAGGCCGTTCCTGTTCGTGATCTTTGACAACAGCAATGTGCCGCTGTTCGTGGGCACGGTGAACACGATGGCGTGATGGGCGAAAACTACAAAAAATAAGTGAAAATTTTGTAGACAAAATAGAAAAATCCCCTTGACACAAGGGGATTTTTCCTTTATTATATGTGGGTACGCGCGTGAAGGGTGCTACACACCCGGAGGCGTTTGCAACTGCGATGAACCGGGAGATTGCTCCGCAAGGAGGTAACTTCCGGGGAGTATGTCCGATAATCGGGCGGCTGAGAGATTTCTGTACGTCGGCGTAGATCGCCGCGCCAGAAGGACACCGGCCTGGTCGCCGGTGTTTCTTATGAGCCGGAATGATACGCACGGAACGGCGTATAAGAAATTTCCCGCCGTACGGCATTGGTCAAAGCAACAAAAACCGTACGAATTTTATGGAGGAACAAACCAAATGGCAAAAGAAATGATCCGCATTCGTCTGAAGGCCTATGACCATCAGGTCATCGACCAGTCCGCAGAGAAGATCGTCGAGACGGCCAAGCGCACCGGCGCTACCGTGTCCGGGCCCATCCCTCTGCCCACCAAGAAAGAGATCGTCACCATCCTGCGCGCTACCCACAAGTATAAGGACAGCCGTGAGCAGTTCGAGCGCCGCACCCACAAGAGACTGATCGACATCACCAACTCTACCCCCAAGACCGTGGAGGCGCTGATGGCTCTGGATCTGCCCGCCGGTGTGGAGATCGAGATCAAGCTGTAACCCACCTTATATAATACCCCGCAAACGAATTTGCTTGCTACCCAGCCGGGGCGCTAACTTGCGTGAGGCGTTCCGGGGGTTACGTCGGCAGAGCAAGCGGCTTCTACCCAATGGAAGTTGAATCTATGTCGACCAATAACCTTTAAGGAGGATCATACATGAAGGCAATCATTGGCAAGAAAGTCGGTATGTCTCAGATCTTCGACGAAAACGGCAAGGTCATCCCCGTCACCGTTATCGAGGCGGGCCCCTGCACCGTCGTCCAGAAGAAGACTGCCGAGAAGGAAGGCTACGCCGCTGTGCAGCTGGGCTTCGAGGATGTCCCCGAGCGCAAGCTGACCAAGCCCGAGATGGGCCACCTGAACAAGGCAGGCGTGGCTCCCAAGAAGTATCTGCGCGAGTTCGACCTGGAGAACGCCGCCGAGCTGAACATCGGCGACATCATCAAAGCCGACACGTTCCACGAGGGCGACTTCGTTGACGTGACCGGCACCACCAAGGGTCACGGCTACCAGGGCGTTGTGAAGCGCTGGAACGCCGGCCGTACCCCCATGAGCCACGGCGGCGGCCCCGTCCATCGTCATGCCGGTTCCATGGGCTCTACCACCGATCCCAGCCGTATCTTCAAGGGCAAGATCGGCGCCGGCCAGATGGGCTGCGACCAGGTGACCATCCAGAACCTGGACATCGTGAAGGTCGATCCTGAGCTGAACATGATCGCGGTCCGCGGCGCCATCCCCGGCCCCAAGGGCGGTCTGGTGCTCATCAAGTCCACCGTTAAGACCCACCGCATCAAGCACGCTGACGCTGGTATCAGCAACAACCCGCAGAAGGCTTCCGGTCGTAACCCGCAGAAGGCTTCCGCCCGCACTAAGTAAGGAAAGGAGTGCTTAAGGAAATGTCTGCTATCAAAGTTTTGAACATGGCCGGCGCTGAGGTCGGTACTGTTGAGCTGAACGACAGCATCTTCGGTATTGAGCCGAACACCGCCGTCGTGCACGAAGTGGTCAAGAACCACCTGGCAAATTGCCGGCAGGGCACCCAGAGCGCTCTGACCCGCGCCGAGGTCTCCGGCGGCGGCAAGAAGCCCTGGCGTCAGAAGGGTACCGGTCACGCCCGTCAGGGCAGCACCCGCGCGCCCCAGTGGACCCACGGCGGCATCGTGTTCGCCCCCAAGCCCCGCAGCTACTCTTACGTTCTGAACAAGAAGGTCAAGAGATTGGCTATGAAATCTGCTCTGTCCGCCAAGGCTGCTGCCGGCGAGATCATCGTCATCGACAGCATCAAGATGGACAGCATCAAGACCAAGGACTTCCGCGCGTTCCTGAACGCCGTCAAGGCCGACGGTAAGTCTCTGGTGGTCACCCCCGCCAAGGACGAGATCGTCGTCAAGAGCGCCCGCAACATCCCCGGCGTCGAGACCTCTATGGCCAACCTGATCAATGTCTACGACATTCTCAAGGCCAAGTATCTGGTGCTGGATAAGGAAGCCCTCACCGTGATCGAGGAGGTGTTCGCGTAATGGCTAACGTATACGACATCATCATCCGTCCCATCATTACCGAGCGTTCCATGGCCGCTACTTCCGACAAGAAGTACGTGTTCGAGGTGGCGCCCTCCGCCGGTAAGATCGAGATCAAGAACGCCGTGGAAAAGATCTTCGGCGTGAAGGTCGCCAAGGTCAATACCATCAACTACGATGGCAAGACCAAGCGCATGGGCGCCGGCCGCCCCGGTACCCGTAAGAGCTGGAAGAAAGCGTATGTCCAGCTGGCTAAGGATTCCAAGACCATCGAGTTCTTCGAGGGTATGGTGTAAGAGAAGGGAGTGTAGAGAATGTCTATTAAAACTTTTAAGCCGACCACCCCTTCCCGCCGCCACATGACTGTTTCCGGCTTCGACGGTATCGACAAGCACGCGAAGCCCGAAGCCAGCCTCGTTGAGGTGCTGAAGAAGAACGCTGGTCGCAACAGCTACGGCCGCATCACCGTCCGTCATCGCGGCGGCGGCGAGAAGCGCAAGTACCGCATCATCGACTTCAAGCGCGACAAGATGGACATGGAAGCCACCGTCCTGCGCCTGGAGTACGATCCCAACCGCAGCGCCAACATCGCCCTCGTCCAGTACGAGGATGGCGAGAAGCGCTACATCGTCGCTCCCGTGGGTCTGGCTGCCGGCGACAAGGTGATCTCCAGCGCCGCTGCCGATATCAAGCCCGGCAACTGCCTGCCCATCGCCAACATCCCCGTGGGTACCGTGATCCACAACATCGAGATGCATCCCGGCAAGGGCGCCCAGCTGGTCCGCAGCGCCGGTGCCTATGCCCAGCTGATGGCTAAGGAAGGCGACAACGCCCAGATCCGTATGCCCTCCGGCGAGGTCCGCATCATCCGTACCAACTGCAAGGCCTGCATCGGTCAGGTCGGCAATCTGGAGCACGAGAACATCCAGATCGGTAAGGCCGGT
>ERZ824600.4582-NODE-4582-length-12004-cov-3.190476_pt1 | contig 12004 bp, 11 predicted proteins | sample MGYA00519933_ERZ824600 | MGnify/ENA primary metagenome ERZ824600 (study PRJEB31778, sample SAMEA3449178) | human gut metagenome | biome: human gut; feature: human-associated habitat; material: faeces | place: United Kingdom | collected 2010/2012 ... | reverse complement strand
AGAAATCGGCGAAAAATTTGCAAAGGTTGAATAAAATTAGCAAAACCTACCAATCATTAAGTTGAAAGGTAGGTTTTTTATTTTGAAATTCAATAAGCTTTTTATCCCGATTTTTTTATCATTTGTACTTATTTTAGGTATCACTCAACCTGTTGTGGCTGCGGTTAAAACAAGCGAGGGAATAAGTAATAAGGTATTCAGGCTTCATATTCTCGCTAATTCCGACTCGACAGAGGACCAAAATATCAAGCTTATGCTTAAAAATTATATTCTTGAAAATACGCAGGATATAATCGGCGGCAAAACTCTTGACGAAGCAATCAAAAATGCTAAAAATAATACTAAAGAAATTACCGATATGTGCAACGATTATTTAAAATCAAAGGGTTTAGAGTATAAGGTCAAAGTAAACGTTGTTAAAGAATATTTCAAAACCCGTGTTTATGACGATTTTACGCTTCCTGCCGGTAAATACAATTCTCTTAAAATTGAAATAGGCGAGGGGAAAGGGCACAATTGGTGGTGCATTGTTTTTCCGAGTGTTTGCCTTTCAGCCTGCAGTGAATCCATGAGCGATTATTTAGACGATGACGAAATGAACCTTGTGTCAAACACTTATTCGCCTAAATTTAAGGTTGTAGAGCTTTATGAATCCGCAAAAGAAAAAATCGAAAATTTGAGATAAACTATAATTTATAATTAATTCTTCCTAAACACATCGAGCATATGCTGCGAAAAGCCAACTAAATCTTCACGCTCGCATATGACTGATAAGAACTTCATATATTCTTCAAATTCTTTTTTATTTAGCAAATTTAATTTATTTGAATATAAATATGACAGCATATCAACGCCAACGAAATGAAGTCTGGTAACATTATAATTTTCCATTAATTTATCAATGTCACTTTTTCTATATAATTCAAAAATTCCGTTAGGGCTTGAATATGCGTGAAAATTATCATCTATTAAACCTTTGTCAATATAATCAAGTATTCGTTTTTTATAAAACATTTTGTAAATCGTAGTGTCATTATTACAATAAGAAGAATATATAATTCCACCGATTTTTGCAACCCTTATTGCTTCGCTTAATGCCTTGTGCTTGTCAATATCATTAAATAAGTGATACATCGGTCCGAGTAATAAAACTATATCGTAAGTATTATCCTCAATAAAAGATAAATCACAAGCGTTACCCTCAAAAACTTTGATTTTATGTTCTGCTTTAATCTTAGATTTAAGTATTTCTATATTATGTGGGACAAGCTCAACACTTGTTATATCATATCCCATATCTGCAAGCGCAATCGAATATCTGCCGGTACCTGCACCTATTTCAAGAATTTTTGAATTAGGCGTCAGGTACTTTTTTATGTATTCCATAGTTATTAGATATTCCGGTAAATGTGTTTTGCTTTTTAATCTGTTATCTTCGTCATATTTATTATAAAATTCAATTACTTCTTTCATCATTTATCTCCTTTTCAAATTCAGTTATTGTCATTTTATCGTTGATAATTTTTTCTTTTCCGTTGGGTTTATATCCGAGTTTTTGATATAGGTGAACATTTTTCTTTTCCTCTTTAATTGTATCGAGTTGCCAATGCTTATAATATGAATAAAGTTTTTCTATATCAATAATTGCTTTTGTTGCATAGCCTTTATTTTGATATTTTGGAAGCACAAACAATCTTGCAAGTTTTGCTGTATCGTTTTTAGTTGCAATCTAAATTTGACCTACTTTTGTGCTATTGTCAATTATCCAATACATTTGAAAACTCGACTTTGTTGTTCTTGATACAAATTTTGCAAATGACTCTTTGCAGGGGCTTGTTTCATCGTAATATTTTTCATATATAGGTTTAAAACATTTCTTTTGCATACTAAATGCTTTTAAAAGTTCATAAATTTCAATTTTGATAACCATTTAAATACCTCCAAAAAAATAACTGCTGACAAACAAACGTGTTCGTCAGCAGTTTAATTTATGCTATAAAAATCTAATTACCGCTATTGAACACAACGCAAATAAGCCCAAGCATAATGCTTCGGCTGGCTATACATCTGTGCGCTGTTCACTTTTGCAATTAGATTAGTCATAGTAATTACCTCTGATTAAAAGATAACATATACTTTTCATCTTGTCAATCAAAAAATGAATAAGCTCTGTAATATTGCCGAAAACGTTTGCATAAGTATTGATAGAAACTGTAAAGGAGATTCGTTATGGAGCTAAGCAAAGAATTTAAAGAAATGAACTGTAATGAAACAAGAGAAAGAATAAACGAGAGCTTTGACGTTGACTTTCAGCTTAATTTGCCGCAATATCTTGATGACATTGACACTCTTGTAAAATGTTGCGTCAAAAACGTTGTCGCCGATTATGACTTGTCGTCATCGTCAATTATTATTTACGGAAAAAGTATAATCACGGTTATGTATAAAGCAAGCGACGGCTCTACGCTTTCCAATATATTCGAAGAAGAGTTTTCAAAAACGTTTGACATAACGTCTTGCGATTATCCCGATTTTGCCGAGGTTAATGTTTTTACCGCTTATTCAAACAGCCGCCTTGTAAATCAGCGCAGAATCGATGTTCACACGGCTTTGAATGCTCAAATAAACGTTTTTTGCAAAAGATGTACCCGTTGTCTTTCCTCATGCGAAAATGCTTTCATCAAAAACAGAGAAAAGAATGTTTTAAACATTAAGGCAACAGGCGTATCGTCAGTCGATTTTGACGAAGTTTTTTCACTTGGTAAAAATGACAGTCAAATAAAAAATATAATAAATACATATATTGACTGTTCGGTATCGGATAAAAAAATTATAAAAGATAAAATGCTTGTAAAGCTTGATTGCGAGTTGTCGATTGTTTATTGCAACGAAAGTGGCAAGAGCGACAAGATAAAATACAATTTCTCAACAAGCAGAATTATTGATATTGCAAATTGCCTTGAAACTGATTATTCGATTATTGACGCAAGGGTTTGCCAGCTATATGTTAAGCCAAAGGTAAATAACGACAACAAGCTTTGCGATATCGAAGCTGTCGGTAGAATTGCGGTAAGCTATAAAATATGCTCAATTGAAAAAGAAAGTTTTTCCGTTGATTCGTACATTCCGCATTTTAAAACGATAAGTCAAACCGATAAGCTGTCGATTAAATCTAATCCTATTTATTACTACGATTCAAAAAGCTTTGAGCTGACTTTTGAAAATGACAAAAGTATTGTTGAAATTGTTGACCTAAATGCGCAAATAGTAAAGGTAAATGTTGTATCGTCAACACTTAATTGTGCCGTGCTTTTAAGATTTTTCTATTTAGACGAAGGCTCACAACTTTGCTATTATGAAAAGGAAGAAACTTACAGCCTAAAACTTAATGATATTGAAATGAACGGTGAAGCGGGAGTAAATCTTTTAAATTATGATTTTGTAATAAATAATACAAGCAAAATCAATTTGAGGCTTAGTATTGATTATACTGCTTTTCTTTATCAAGAGGAAAATATCGAGTATATAACGGATATTTCAACCGAAGAAATGCTTGATGATTCGAATACACCGCAGCTTACATTATATTTTGCAAAGAAAAACGAAAGTGTATGGGATATTGCTAAGAGCTTTTCAACCGATTCAAAGCTTATTATTGACGAAAATGAATTAACATCGGATATTATTGATACCAGACGGGTATTGCTTGTTCCGGGAATGTGAGGGTATGAATATGTATAATGATATTTACAGTGATATTTCCAAAAGAACAGGCGGAGATATTTATATTGGTGTCGTAGGCCCTGTAAGAACCGGCAAATCAACATTTATTAAAAGATTTATGGATACGCTTGTCTTGCCTAACATTAATGATGAATACGTAAAGCAAAGAGCTATGGATGAGCTTCCGCAGTCAGCCGCAGGCAGAACTATAATGACAACCGAGCCGAAATTTATACCGGAGGATGCAGTTGAGCTTAGTATGAACGAAAACATTAAAATGCGAGTTCGTCTTATAGATTGCGTCGGCTATATTGTTCCAAGCTCGGTAGGGTATATCGAAGAAGAACAGCCGAGAATGGTTATGACGCCGTGGTATGATGAAGAAATACCTTTTAATATGGCGGCTGAAATAGGCACAAAAAAGGTGATTACTGAACATTCAACAATAGGTCTTGTTATCACAACAGACGGAACGATTACCTCCATTCCACGTGATGAATATGAGGAGGCAGAGGAAAGGGTTATTGATGAGCTAAAAGCACTCGATAAGCCGTTTATCGTTTTGATGAATACCGATAATCCAAAATCCGCCACGGCGGTTGGGCTTTGCGCCTCACTTACTGATAAATATGCAGTACCCGTTGTACCTGTTAATTGCCTTGAAATGACAGAGCAGGAAATTAATGATATTTTATCCGATATTTTATATGAATTTCCTGTAAGCTCTGTTGGCATTAATTATCCGTCTTGGATTAATAATCTTGAAAGCGACAATTACCTTAAAGCATCAATTTATACTTCTGTTAAAGAAAACACAAGCGTTATTACAAATATAAGAAGTGTCGGCTCTTTTGCAGAAAAACTTAAGGAAAACGAATATATTGATTCAATTAATATTAATTCCCTTGATTTGTCAACAGGCAAAATCAATATGAAGATTTATGTTGATAACAGCTTCTTTTATAAAATATTGTCTGAAAGCTGTAATGTCGAGGTTAATGACGAAAGAGATTTGATGAGTCAGTTTATCAATCTTGTTCAAATGAAAAAGCAATACGAAAGGTTTAATAAGGCACTCAAGGAGGTTGACGAAACGGGCTATGGAATAGTTATGCCCGAAATGAATGAGTTGAGCCTTGAAGAACCTGAAATAATGAAGCAAGGTGGCAGATACGGCGTTAAACTTAAAGCGCAGGCACCGTCAATTCATCTTATAAAATGCAATACATATACAGAGGTTGCGCCGATTGTCGGCAGCGAAAGCCAAAGTCAAGAGCTTGTTATGTATCTCTTAAAGGAATTTGAAGAAAATCCGTCGGAAATTTGGGATACAAATATATTCGGAAAATCACTTCACGAGCTTGTAAGCGAGGGGCTTAATAATAAGCTTTACCGTATGCCGATTGATGCGAGAAACAAGTTTAGAGAAACAATTGAAAGAGTTATTAACGAGGGCTGCAACGGTCTTATATGTATAATTCTATAAAAATAAGGTCGCACAAAACGTGCGACCTTTAAAAATATCAATATTTTAAACCTCTGATTTAAACTTTTTAAGCGATTTTAAATCAAAATTGCCAATAGAAAGCTTTTCGCCCTTTTGAAATGCTTTTCCTCTTGCTTCTTCAACTGTATAAACGCTTGCACATTCAGGACATACGAGAAAATATACCGTTTGAGTATCAAGAAGCGTAGGCTTTACCGCAAGACGTCTTTCAAAATTTGAAAAAACGCCGAAATTAACTTTATTGTGACAATTAGGACAAACAAGTTCAACCGTTTCTCCTCTTTGATGTACCCATTTTGAATTTCCGAGTCTGTATTCCATTTCAATCACCGTTTATTATTTTACTATAAAATTAGGAAGTGTTCAAGTGTATAAAAAAATTATTTTATCAATGGTTCTTATTTTTTGTTTGGCAGGGTGCGCAATTACTCCAAAAAGCGATAATGTGCATAATAATGCCTCTCAAAATACATATATAAAAAGTGTATTTATTGCTTATTACGAGCTTGAGGGGTTCACAAAAAACAATGATGAAAAAACTTTTAAAAAAGAAATATCAAAAGCCTTTAAAGAACTTGCAAATAAAGGCTTTAACCGTGTAACCGTTCAGGTAAGACCTTGCGCCGATGCATTTTATAAATCAAATTATTTTCCTACAAGTGAATATATGTTTGGCTATCAGGGAGCAAAATTGATATATGACCCACTTGAAATTATGATTGATACGGCGCATAAATACGATTTGTCAATCGAAGCGTGGATAAACCCATACAGAGTAAGCCAACAAAACGATTTTTCATTGCTGGCAAAAAATAATATTGCGCTCAAATGGCAAAACACAAGTAAATTAATTGTGCTTGATAACGGAATTTATTTTAACCCCTGTTACAACGAAGTGACAGAACTAATTGTAAAAGGTGTTAAAGAAATTCTGTCAAACTATAATGTAGATTCCTTGTGTTTTGACGATTATTTTTATCCGACTAAGGACAAAAGTATCGACAAAGAAGAATATACAAAATATAAAAGTAACGGGGGAGAACTAAGCCTTTTTGATTGGCGAAGAGATAATGTAAACAATATGATTAAATCGGTTTACTCTGCTGTTAAAACAATTAATAAAAGTGTTACTTTCGGTATAAGCCCTGCTTCCGATATGGATTATGATTATTCAACTTTATATGCCGACGTAATAAAATGGTCGAGAAATGAGGGATACATTGATTATATATGCCCTCAAATATATTTCGGTTTTAAAAACGAAAACCAACCGTTTATGCAAACAACAAAGTTGTGGTGTGACAATGCCACGTGCGCCTTATATATTGCACTTCCTATGTATAAGTCAGGACTTAGTGACGAATACGCAGGGGAGAGCGGCAAAAACGAATTTAAAAAAGAAAAAAATATAGTTGCACGTCAAATAACATATATTTCAAAGATAGATCAGATAAAAGGATATTATATTTTCTCCTACAGCTCGTTAAAGGATAACGAGGAAACGTCTAATCTTTATTCGGCAATGCAAAACTCATCGGTATAATCGATTATCTTAACCTCTAATTCCTCGCCGACAATATTTCTGTTATATTTCATTCTGACAGGTAAATAGCTCTTGGTATAACCTTGAAAAAGATTCGGCTCAATTTCGTTTTCAAATAAAACCTTTTCATTTGTACCGACAAGTTTTTTAAGATAGTCGTGGCGTATTTTCTCTGTTTCTTCAATCATAACAGCAGCTCTGCGTTCCTTTTCCTGCTTAGGAACATTGTCACCACGCTTAGATGCTGCCGTGCCAACTCTTTCGCTATATGGGAAAACGTGTACCTTTTCAAATGCAATGGTTTTAACAAAATCAAGGCTTTCGTTAAAATCAAGCTCTGTTTCATCATTAAAACCAACCATAATGTCTGTAGTAAGACTTGCGTTTTCAAATGATGAACGAAGCTTATCGCACAGTGCCTTGTATTCTTCGGCAGTATAGTGCCTGTTCATACTTTTAAGTGTTTTATCGCAACCGCTTTGAAGTGATATGTGAAATTGTGGACAAAGCTTTTCACATTTTGCAAGACCGTCGATAACCTCATCAGTCAAATGGTCCGGCTCAAGCGACCCTAATCTTATTCGCTTGATTTTATCATTTTCATTACAAATTTTAACTGCATCAACAATGTTAAAATTCTCTCCCTTGCCGTAAGCCGAAAGATTTATTCCGACAAGTACAATTTCCTTAATACCGGCGTTTGAAAGCGTTTCAATCTCGTTTTTGAGCATATCGAGCGATTTTGAACGAACTCTGCCTCTTGATTTTGGAATAATACAGTAAGAACAAAATCTGTCACAACCGTCCTCAATTTTAACAAACGCCCTTATTCTTTCGTGAAAACGGTCAATTGAGCAATCCCAAAAATTATCGCCTGCTTTGTGTTCCTCTATTTTTATAAGACGATTTTTATTTAAATTATATTCATTAATAAGAGAAAGAATATCACCGTCATTTTTATTAGAAAAAACAATATCTGCCTCAATCAATTCTTTTGCTTCCTCAGGAAATGCTTGCGGCATACAACCGGTAAGAATAACTGTTGAGTTTGGATGGTTTCTTTTAAATTTTCTGATGCTCTTTCTTGTTTTTTGGTCGGCTGTAGCCGTTACTGTGCATGAATTAACAATATAATAATCAGCCTCGTCATTTTCTTTTACTATTTCAAAGCCGGCATTACGCAAAAGCTCAGCCATGTATTCGGTTTCATATTGATTAACCTTGCAACCAAGTGTATAAAAAGCAGCCTTCATTTTTGGCCCTCCGTAATTAATTTAAGTAATTATAACAAAATATTGTAATTAAAACAAGATGCAGTTAATAAATATTATTGGGTGATTATATGAAAAGAGAAATCAGTTTTATTTTAGCAATATTAATGATATTTGCGTTTCCTTTAAATGCTAAAGCCGAGGAAAAGAAAACCATTGATGCAAAATCAAGCATTTTAATGAATCTTGACACAGGTGAGGTAATAAAGGAAGACAATGCATATGAACATTTGTCGCCTGCATCAGTAACTAAACTTATGTCGATTTTATTAATTTTAGAAGCGATAGACAGCGGTAAAATAAAACTTAGCGACGAAGTTGCGGCAACAGAAACGGCTGTGTCAAAGGGTGGTTCTCAAATATGGCTTGAAATCGGGGAAAAAATGAGCGTAAACGATTTATTCAAGGCCGTTGTTATAGCTTCGGCAAACGACGCTTGCACGCTTTTGGGTGAATACATTGCAGGAAGCGACAGTGCTTTTGTGGATATGATGAATCGAAGAGTTAAAACCTTAGGCTTAAAAAACTCACATTTTGAAAATTGCACCGGTCTTGACGATGAAATCACAAATCATTATTCCTGCGCTTATGATTTAGCCGTTATTGCCAAGGAAATTATGAATCATAAACTTATTTTAAAATACTCAACCGTTTGGCTTGACAGCCTCAGAAACGGCAAAACAGAGCTTAACAACACAAATAAGTTAATAAATAAGTATAATGGTATGACCGGTCTTAAAACAGGAACAACGTCAAATGCAGGTTTTTGTCTATGCGCAACGGCTACAAGGGATAATATCAGCTTTGTATCTGTAGTTTTGGGTGCAAAAACAAGTGATGACAGATTTGATTTAAGTCGTCAGCTTCTCGATTACGGCTTTGCAAATTATAAAATTGAAGAAATGAAAATAGATAACTCAAAGATTAAATCTGTTAGAGTAAAAAAAGGTGAAATTAAAAAAATCAAACCAAAATATTCATCAAATCAAAAGGTGTTATTACCTAAGAATTCAAATAAAATCACATATAAATACAAATTTAAAAATGAAGTTAAAGCGCCGATAAAGGCAGGGGATACCTTAGGGGAGGTAGAGGTTTACAGCAACAATAATAAAATATCAACTATTCCTTTAAAGTCTGACAAAAATGTCAAATCTGTTTCTTTTTTATATATTTTCAAAAAAATGATAAATAATATATAAAAAGATATTGAATAATTCGACAAAATAGTGTATTATATCAATTCGAAAGTTTTTAAATAAACACTATTTTATTGAAACAGAGGCGATTATTTTGGCTATAAAATTTTTTAACGACCATGCGTTAGATATTGTATCAAACGATGATATTAAGGCTATTGCACCTAAAGCTGTTGAGGCTCTTCATACCCTCAACAACAAATCCGGCGCAGGCAACGATTTTCTCGGCTGGGTTGACCTTCCGACAAATTATGATAAAGAGGAATTTGCAAGAATTAAGAATGCGGCTGATTATATCAAGAAGAACGCAGATGTTCTTGTTGTTATCGGTATCGGTGGCTCTTACCTCGGTGCAAGAGCAGTTATTGAAGCACTTACTTCACCAAACTACAATGCACTTAAGAAAGATACACCTGACATTTACTTTATCGGTAATTCTATCAGCCCATCTGCTCTCAACGAAGTTGTATCAATCTGCGAGGGCAAAGATATTTGCGTTAATGTAATCAGCAAAAGCGGTACAACTACAGAACCTGCTATTGCATTTAGAGTATTTCGTGACCTTGTAAACAGCAAGTACAGCAAGGAAGAAGCTGCAAAGAGAATTTTTGCAACAACCGACAAGTCTAAGGGAACATTAAAATGTCTTGCAGATGAAGAAGGTTATGAAACATTCGTTGTTCCTGATGATGTAGGCGGAAGATATTCAGTTCTTACTGCTGTCGGTCTTCTTCCGATTGCAGTTGCCGGTATTGATATCGACGCTCTTATGGCAGGTGCACAAAAAGCTCAAAATGAACTTTGCAGTGAAAATATCGACGAAAACGATGTGCTTAAGTATGCCGCTGTAAGAAATGTATTTTATAATAAAGGCACTAAACTTGAGTGTTTTGTATCCTATGAGCCTTGTATGGCTATGTTCAATGAATGGCTTAAGCAATTATTTGCCGAAAGCGAAGGAAAAGACGGTAAGGGACTTTTCCCTGTATCTTGTATTTTCTCAACTGACCTTCATTCTCTCGGTCAGTATATTCAGGAAAGCGGCAGCAAACTTATGTTTGAAACAGTAATTAAATTCAATAATCCTCACAATGAATTTCTCATCACAGAACAAGAGGGTAATATTGACGGCCTTAACTTCCTTGCAGGCAAGAAAATGAGTTATGTAAACGAAAAAGCACGAGAAGGAACACTTCTTGCACATACAGACGGCGGAGTCGGCAATCTTGTTATCGAGTGCGACACTATAACTCCAAGTGATATTGGCTATTTAATTTATTTCTTTGAAAAAACCTGTGCAGTTTCAGGCTATATGCTTGGCGTAAATCCTTTTAATCAGCCCGGTGTTGAAAGCTATAAAAAGAATATGTTTGCCCTTTTGGGCAAGCCGGGATACGAATCCCAGAAGGCTGAGCTTGAGGCTAAGCTCGGTTATTGATAATCGGCTCCAAAGACCCTGCGCAGCAGCTTGAATGTGCTGCTCACATGGGTTTGGAATAAAGAAGAATATGGCCCGCAGGGCGGAAACGGAGTATTGTTATGATTAAGTTAATAACAGGTAAAAAGGGTTCTGGAAAAACTAAGATTCTGGTCGATATGATCAAGCACGCCGCTGAAAACACAAACGGCAACGTTGTCTGCATCGAAAAGAGCCGGCATCTGACCTATGATATCCCCTATCAGGCGCGGCTGATCCGCACCGACGATTACGGCGTCCGCGGCAACACGATGCTGCTCGGCTTCCTGTGCGGCCTGCACGCCGGCAATTACGACATCACCCATTTCTTCATCGACGATCTCAATAAGATCCTCGACGACCGCTCCAACGAGGCGCTGGAGAAGTTCCTCGACACGCTCTCCGCGTTTGGCGAGCGCGAGAACATCAACTTCACCATCACCATCACCGCCGATCCTTCCGGCGCGGGCGACGGTCTGAAGAAATATTTCTGATATGCGGCTCGACAAGTGGCTGAAGGTCTCGCGGCTCATCAAGCGCCGCACCGTGGCACAGGAGGCGTGCGACGGCGGGCATGTGTCCGTCGGCGGGCGTCGCCAAGCCCTCCACCGAGGTGAAGGTCGGCGACGTGATCGAGATCCGCTTCGGCGCGAAAACGCTGCGGGCGGAGGTCCTCTCCGTGCAGGAAACGGTCAAAAAGGACGATGCCGCCGCAATGTACCGCGAACTGTGATAAAAAAACGCATTCTCTGTTTCGGCAGAGAATGCGTTTTGCTTTTTTGTTTTCTTATTTCTCATCCCCGGCGTGCGGCTCCGCTACGCGGAGCATGCGGAAGCCCTCGCCGTGGACCTCGTTGGATTCGAGAATGATGGTGAATGACGCCGGGTCGAGCAGCTTTACCTCGCGGGTAATGGTGAACATCTCCTTGCCCGAGCAGGCGCACAGCACCACATCGCGGTGATCCTTCCGGAAGCCGCCGCGCGCGTCGATGATCGTTGTGCCGCGGCCGCAGAGCTCGTCGATCCGCTCCGTGACGGCTTCGCCGTGGTTGGTGACGATGAGCGCGAGCTTTCCGGCGTTCGCGCCGTACATGATCTTGTCAGCAATGACGGCGAAAATGAGGTCGATCATCATGCCGTATACGATGCCGTCAAAATCGCGGAAAATGATGCCGCCGAGCACCACAACGATGCCGTCCGTGAGCATGATGAACCGTCCGAGCGGCAGGTGCGGGTGCTTGGCCTTGAGCGCCATTGTGATGAAATCCGCGCCGCCGGTGGAGGAGTTGCGCATATAGATGAGCG
>ERZ824600.4572-NODE-4572-length-12038-cov-11.507219_pt1 | contig 12038 bp, 5 predicted proteins | sample MGYA00519933_ERZ824600 | MGnify/ENA primary metagenome ERZ824600 (study PRJEB31778, sample SAMEA3449178) | human gut metagenome | biome: human gut; feature: human-associated habitat; material: faeces | place: United Kingdom | collected 2010/2012 ... | reverse complement strand
ATGGGCAGGTTGTGGATGCGGAGGCTAATCGCAACAGCCCCTTCGTCCGGCAGGTCATGGCGGATGTGGCGCAGATCGCGGCGCAGGAAGCGCAGGCGGCGCACATGGACTCACCGGACCGTTTTTCCATCCGTCTGCACCCCAACGAGGGCGGCATTACCGGCATCTGGGACTCGGCCCTTGACCGCTTCTATGAGGAGGGTGGGCAGGTGCTTCGCTTCGCGGAGCAATCCAACGCCATTGACTACCTCTCCAGTATTCAGCGCAGCCGCGGTATGGAGCCGGACGCGCCGGTTTTCACAACGCCGCTGGGGAATGCCTATCGCGTGGGCGACGGCTTTTCTTCCACCGCAGCCGAACAGTGGGATACTCTGATGGTGGTCGAGCGTGTAGACGAAGATAATGTTTGGTACACTCTGCCAAGCGTCCCGGAGCAGGAAACGGTCAGCGTAGACCGCACCGTTTTTGAGCGTTACCTCGACACCGGCTATTTCTTCGCTGCGGAGCAGACGCAACCTGTCAAGGAGATCACTGCCGAAAACGAACAGGAAAACATGATTTTCCGTGCGCCGTATGCCGTGGGCGATACCGTCTATCTGGACAACACCCCCTTTGAAATCACGGAGGTCGGCGTGCTCAATGTGCAGCTTCGTGACCCAGCACTCCGCTATCCCGTATTCCGCGCCGAAAGCCGCGAGAATTTTGAACGGCTGCTGCGCCGGGATGAGAGAAACGCCGCCATAACAGATTATCTTCCCGAACGGAACAGAAACGACGACCTCCGCGACCTCCTGATGAACGGCATCCTCACGCTTGACATCCGGGACGAGGTGCGGGAGCTGTTCCGGCAGGGCGAGGGCAATGCCGCCATCGGCGCGTATCTTTCCAACGTTTTCGCCGCGTCGGACGCGGACACCATGACGCTGGAGGACGGCACCGAGGCAGATTTCATCACCTCAAGAAGCGGCTTTCAGGCGCAGGTGCATGGGGAAAAGGGCGTACACGCCCTCGGATTGTTGTGGCCGGACGCCGCTCCCGTGCTGCGCGCCGTTTTTCTGGAGGAAGCGCAGGCGCAGAGCCGGACACAGGCACAGCCTGAACCAGATATTTCTCTTCCTGAACAGCCAGCATCGGAGGCGACTGAACCGGAGCAGCCGCAGTTTACCACGGAAACCGTAGCGTTTTACCCTGGCGAGAAAAGCCAGCTTCCCTATGACATTGAAATCCAGACTATCCGCACCACCGAGCCGGAGCCGCCCGTGCCGCAAAAGCCGCCTGCGGAAAACTTCCGCATCATGGATGATGAGCTGGGCATCGGCGGCGCAAAGGCCAAGTTCCGGGCGAATATGGCGGCAATCAATCTTCTGAAGGAGTTGGAATTTGAGGGCTTGCAGGCCAGCCCGGAACAGCAGGAAATCCTCTCCCGTTATGTGGGCTGGGGAGGTTTGGCAGATGCGTTCGATGAAAATAAGCCAAATTGGGCAGACGAATTTGCAGAGCTGTACGCCACACTTTCCCCGGAGGAATACGCCGCCGCCCGCGCCTCCACCCTCAACGCCCACTACACCAGCCCCACCGTTATCCGCGCCATTTACGATGCAGTAGAGAATATGGGCTTCCAGACCGGCAACATTCTGGAGCCCAGCATGGGCGTGGGCAACTTCTTCGGTATGCTGCCGGAGAGCATGGAAAGCAGCAGGCTCTACGGCGTGGAGCTGGATTCCATCACGGGACGCATCGCAAAGCAGCTCTATCCCAAGGCGGATATTACCGTGGCCGGCTTTGAAACCACCGACCGAAAGGACTTCTTCGACCTCGCCGTGGGCAACGTACCCTTTGGACAGTATCAGGTCAGCGACCGGGCTTTTGACAAGCTCGGTTTTTCCATTCACAACTACTTTTTCGCAAAAGCCTTGGAGCAGGTGCGTCCGGGCGGCGTGGTGGCCTTCGTCACCTCCCGCTACACCATGGACGCCAAGGACAGCGCCGCAAGGAAGTATATCGCCCAGCGCGCGGACTTCCTCGGCGCGATCCGCCTGCCCAACAATGCCTTCAAAGCCAACGCCGGTACGGATGTCGTTTCGGATATTATCTTTCTTCAAAAGCGGGACAGACCCATTGAAATCGAACCCGATTGGATACACCTTGGAGCGAACGCGGACGGCTTTGCCATCAATCAGTATTTCATCGACCACCCGGAGATGGTGCTGGGACGGCAGACCTCGGAAAGCACGCAGTACGGCAGGCAGGACTTTACTGTGGAACCGTATGAGGATTTGGACCTTGCCACGCAGCTCAGATACGCCATTCAGAATATCGGCGGCAAGTACGAAGCCGCAGAGTTGCCTGACCTCGGTGAGAACGAAACCATACAGGATACCATTCCGGCAGACCCCAACGTGAAGAATTACAGCTATGCCGTGGTGGACGGTGAGGTGTACTACCGTGAGAACTCCGTCATGGTCAAGCCCAGCCTGAACGCCACCGCAAAGGAGCGCGTCAAGGGAATGGCAGAGCTGCGGGACTGCGTTCACCGGCTCATCGACCTTCAGATGTGGGAATCCGACGACATTTCCATACGCGCCGAGCAGCAAAGGCTCAACCGCCTCTATGACCGCTTCACGGAGAAATACGGCCTCATCAACAGCCGGGGCAACGCCCTCGCCTTTGCAGACGACAGCTCCTACTACCTGCTCTGCTCCCTTGAAATGCTGGACGATGAGGACAAGACCAAGCTCAAGGGCAAGGCGGATATGTTCACCAAGCGCACCATCCGGCAGCGGCAGTCCGTTACCAGCGTGGACACCGCCGCAGAAGCCCTCGCCCTGTCCATTGGGGAAAAAGCCCGCGTGGATATGGCGTATATGTCCCAGCTCACCGGCAAGAGTGAGGACGACATCATCGACGAGCTGAACGGCGTCATTTTCCTCGACCCTGTTTACGGCGACTGGCAGACAGCGGACGAATACCTCTCCGGCAACGTCCGGCAGAAGCTGCGGGAGGCGGAGAACGCCGCCGTTGACAGCCCCGGCTATCTGCCCAACGTGGAGGCATTGCGCGCCGCCCAGCCGAAAGACCTTGACGCTTCGGAGATCGAGGTGCGCCTCGGCGCGACGTGGATCGACAAAAAGTACATTCAGCAGTTCATGTTCGAGCTGCTGGAGCCGCCTCTGTATGCCCGCCGCTCCTTGGAGGTCAACTACTCGGAGTTCACGGCGGAGTGGAACATCTCCGGCAAGAACAGCATCCCCTACAACGACATCAACGCCCGCATGACCTACGGCACCGACTGCGCCAACGCCTATAAAATCCTTGAAGATACGCTGAACCTGCGGGATGTGCGCATTTACGACACCGTAAGGGATGCGGACGGCAAGGAAAAGCGCGTCCTCAACAGTAAGGAAACCACCCTCGCCCAGCAGAAGCAGCAGGCCATCAAGGAGGCGTTCCGGGACTGGATATGGAAGGACCCGGACAGGCGGCGGGAGCTGGTGCAGCTCTACAATGAGCGCTTCAATTCCACCCGTCCCCGGGAATATGACGGCAGGCACCTGATCTTTCCGGGCATGAATCCTGAGATCACGCTGCGGGAGCATCAGCTCAACGCCATCGCCCACGACCTCTACGGCGGCAATACGCTCCTTGCGCACGAGGTGGGCGCGGGCAAGACCTTTGAGATGATCGCCGCAGCCATGGAGGGAAAGCGCCTCGGCCTGTGCCAGAAATCCCTCTTTGCGGTGCCAAACCACCTGACGGAACAGTGGGCGTCGGAGTTCCTGCGGCTCTACCCCTCCGCCAATATCCTTGTCGCTACCAAAAAGGACTTTGAGACACGCAACCGCAAGAAGTTCTGCGCCCGCATCGCCACCGGCGACTATGACGCCGTTATCATCGGCCACAGCCAGTTTGAGCGCATCCCCGTATCCAGAGAGCGGCAGGAACGGCTCTTGCAGGAGCAGATATGGGAGATCGAGGACGGCATTTCGGAGCTCAAGGCCAGCCGCGCCGAGCGCTTTACCATCAAGGAGCTGGAGCGTACCAAGAAAAATCTGGAGGCCAAGCTGCAAAAGCTGCACGACGCCGCCCGCAAGGACGACGTTGTGACCTTTGAGCAGCTCGGCGTAGACCGGCTCTATGTAGACGAAGCCCACGCGTTCAAAAACCGTGCGAAACGTTGTGCATAAGTCGTAGCAGACAGCTATGACGAAAAGCACCATGCGATAGCACTTGATATATCAAGAAAATATCGTAGAGAACTCAAATCTCAAATTCAGAGGCGAAATTCCTCTGCCGTACAGAATCAATGCCGGAAAGGAGAAATCCCTCAGCGGTCTGTCAAACCGCAGGCAGTACGAGAGCTAATACTCCACTGTGCGTTGTCTATCTGTAAATAGACAGGGTACAAAGCGTGGTGAAGTCGTAACCTGAAAACCTAAACCGAAAGGCATGGATAATAATGGTGCGGGCTTCCGAAACCTATGGCTATCCAGTAGTGAAAGCTATGCAGCATCGTAAGAGTGCTTGGCATCCGAAAGGATGAAGATTGGAGAAAGCAGATACGGCTGGTTTTTCCGTATATGCCCCATGAAATGAAATATTCATGCGGAACCACACAACAACTGTGATTCAAAGTGTGGTTAGGTTCTCCCGGTGTAAGGTAGCGGCCTAAGGGTTTCAACGGTCTATTGACCACAAGGATAGAGATTTGGGAACGTTTGAGAGCCTGTATTTGGAGTGTTACAGCACAATGAAGAATACAGGAAGTCAGCCGTGCCATAGTAGTCTGCAATTGGGTAATGCCAATTACACGGGGCTGAAATGCCCCACGGCGAAGGGCACGAGTCAGATTGATTTGTAAATTTCACGAAAGAAAATCCAATAACTCCCTGAAAGACGGGTGGCGAACTGCGAGGTGAAAACCTTGTGCATTTAAGCGTCAGATTTTCAACAGAAAAAGAATTGAAACAGTTTCAAGACCTGCTCTATGAAAAATCGGGGCAAGGCGTTTCATTCACGGGACTGTTGGAAGCAATGGTCAGCGAAGTGACTATTGTAACCGCTGTTCATAACATCAAGTCCAACAAGGGCAGCAAAACTGCCGGTGTGGACAGGATGAAAATGGACAAGTATCTGCAAATGCCAAAAGAAGAACTATTTCAGTTGATTCAATCAAATATCTCCAATTACAAGCCGAAGCCAGCCAAACGGAAGTATATCGAAAAGGCAAACGGCAAAAAGCGACCTCTGGGTATTCCCACTGTATTGGATAGGATTATACAGGAATGTATGCGACTGATTCTGGAACCGATATGCGAAGCGAGATTCTATCCGCACAGCTATGGTTTCCGTCCTTACCGGGCGCAGAAGCACGCTATCCGGGATATTGTCAATGTCATCAATGCAAGTGTGAAATCCAAAGACCAGCCGGTATGGGCAGTCGAGGGAGATATAAAGGGCTGTTTTGACAACATCAATCATAGATTGTTGCTGAAAAAGCTATGGCGAATCGGAATCCACGATAAGAGGGTTCTGAAAATCATCAGCCAAATGCTAAAAGCCGGATATATCGATCAGGACTTATACCATGCAACAGAAATGGGAACACCACAGGGCGGTATATTATCTCCGTTGCTGTCCAATGTGTATCTCAATGACTTTGACTGGTATGTGGGGCGCTGCTATATGGAGCCGCACCGTCAATGCAAGCACAAATGCAACGATACCCGAAGGCTGAAATGGTCTGGAATCACCCCGAAATACAATTTTCGCTATGCGGATGATTGGGTGATCCTGACCTCTACGGAACAGGAAGCGTTCCGTATGAAGCATGAACTGACAAAGTATTTTAAGCATCGCATGAAGTTGGAACTGTCACAGGAAAAGACCTATGTAACCGATTTGAGAAAGAATGGTATTCATTTCCTCGGTTACATAGTCAAGGCAGAACGAAAGAGGAAAACACCAGACCCAGCCACATGGTCAGATAATCTGGTAGGAAAGCCATTCCCTGATATGGAACGATTGACGAAGAAAATCCATACCTTGCAAAAAGAAGTTAGGAAAATTGGATTATACACGCAATCCAACACGCAGGCGGCTCAAATCCAGTATGTGAACTCCGTGATTATGGGACTGGCACAGTATTTGCAACCCTCTATCTGTTCTCATGCCTACCATGCCATTGACCGTAGAGTGAATAATACGGCGTTGGCAGTATGGAAAAACCTGTTTCCCAAGCAGTACAACCAAATGCAGGTGCCGTTAAAGGAATTAAGTAATCTGCCACATCGGCACGAAGGTTATGACAGTAAAACCTTCGCAATTCAAATTGATGGGAAATGGTTCGGAATAACCTATGCGTTTATTACACACAGTCGTTATGAAAGCAAACCATTTGACCAGAAAATGACCCCTTATACGGAGGATGGACGCAGGCGGTATGTAAATTATCGTACCAAGCATAAACCGTTGCCCTGTGACCGCCCCTCCATCAATACACCCGAAGATATAGCCTTATCCATCTACGCTAGCGGCAAGGGATGGAAAGCCAATTTCGAGTATTTTATGAATCGGGAATATGCCTACAACCGAGATAAGGGAAAATGCAAATGCTGTGGTAGATATTTCTCTGAACTGATTCCGAAACATTGTCATCATGTAAATCCACGACTTCCGATTGAAAGAATCAACAAAGTTCCAAATTTAGCATGGCTATGTATACCGTGTCACCGCATGGTACACAACAGTCCTATACCGCCAGAGTTGGATGCCAAGGCGGTACGCAAAATCAAGAAATATCGTGAAAAACTCAAAAAGTGAAATTTACAAGTGCGCTGTATTCGTGAGGGTACAGATGCAATGAAATCAGTAGAAAGTAAGTCAATCTGATGGTAGGCCGGGTGCGCTGAAAGGTGCACGCCCGGCGTGAGACGGGGGAAAATCCGGAGGAAACGAATTTGCGGCTTCGCCGCACATCACGTTCAAAGGATTACCTATCGTCATTGTTTCTCTACACAAAAATGCGCAACGTTGCCGGCCTCTCTACTACCGACGCGCAGAAGTCTTCGGATATGCTCCTGAAATGCCGGTATATTGATGAGATCACCGGCAACAAGGGTATTGTGTTTGCGACCGGCACGCCGGTCTCGAACTCCATGACGGAACTATACACCATGATGCGCTATCTCCAGCATGACATGCTTCAGAGAAAGCATCTGACGCATTTCGACTGCTGGGCTTCCACCTTTGGAGAAACTGCGACGGCGATTGAGCTTGCTCCGGAGGGAACCGGCTACCGGGCGCGTACCCGGTTTTCAAAGTTTTTCAACCTCCCGGAACTGATGCAGCTATTCAAGGAAGCCGCCGACATCAAGACGGCGGATCAGCTGCACCTGCCGACACCGACACCAGTTTATCACAACGTCGTGGCACAGCCGACAGAGATTCAGAAAGGCATGGTGCAGGAGCTTTCCGAGCGTGCTGCGAAAGTACATGCGGGAATCGTGGACGCAAGCACTGACAATATGCTCAAGATTACCTCGGACGGGCGCAAGCTGGGGCTTGACCAGCGCGTTATTAACCCTGATCTGCCCGATGAAGCGGGCAGCAAGGTCAATCTATGCGTGGACAATATCTATTCCGTCTGGAAAGACGGACAGGCAGATAAGCTCACCCAGCTTGTCTTCTGCGACCTCTCCACACCGAAAACGGCAGCGCCTGCATCCAGAGCGGCAAAGGCCGCGGGTGGGAACCTCGACAGTCCGGAGCTTCATGCGCTGGAAGCTGCCATTGGGCAGGATGCAGTGGAAGAACCGGCGTTCACAATTTACGACGACATTCGGGAAAAACTCGTCGCACGCGGTATCCCCCGTGAGCAGATCGCGTTCATCCATGAAGCAAATACCGAAGCACGAAAAAAGGAGCTTTTTGCGAAAGTACGCGCCGGTCAGGTGCGTGTGCTCATGGGCAGTACCTTCAAAATGGGCGCTGGCATGAACGTCCAAGACCGGCTCATCGCGCTCCACGATCTTGACTGCCCGTGGCGTCCGGGTGACTTAGAGCAGCGCAGCGGCCGCATCATCCGTCAGGGCAACCGCAACAAGGAAGTCCACATCTACCGTTACGTCACGGAATCCACATTCGATGCCTATCTATGGCAGACGGTGGAGAATAAGCAGAAATTCATCTCACAGATCATGACCTCAAAATCCCCGGTTCGCTCCTGCGAGGATGTGGACGAAACAGCGCTTTCCTATGCAGAGATCAAGGCGCTGTGCGCTGGTGACGAGAGGATCAAAGAGAAAATGGATTTGGATGTGGATGTCGCCCGTCTGAAGCTGATGAAGGCCAGCCATCAGAGCCAGCAATACAAGCTGGAGGACAGCCTACTGAAGAAATTCCCGGAGGAAATTGAAAAGTCTAAGGGCTTCATTTCCGGTCTTGAGGCAGATATGAAAACGCTGGCCGCGCATCCGCACCCGGAGGATGGCTTTGCCGGTATGACGGTCAAGAACGACAACCTCACGGATAAGGACAACGCCGGTGCGGCGCTCTTGGAAGCGTTCAAGGACGTGCGGGGCATGGAGCCGGTGCCCATCGGTACCTACCGTGGATTTCAGATGTCCCTCACGCTGGAGGATTTCGGCAGGGATTATGTTTTGACGCTCAAAGGCCAGATGACCCATCGCGTGACGCTGGGCAAGGATGCACGCGGAAACCTCACTCGTATTGACAACGCTTTGAACGCCATGCCGGACAGATTGCAGAATGTCAGAAATACGCTTGACGCACTCACCGCGCAGATGGAAGCAGCAAAGGCAGAGCTGGGCAAGCCCTTCCCGCAGGAGGAAGAGCTTCGTGTAAAATCCGCGCGGCTTGCGCAGCTCAACGCCGAGCTGAATATCGACGAGCGCACGCCCATGGAGCAGTTGGCAGATGACTCTGCGATTTCTGCAAAGGCAGAACGCCCCTCCGTGCTGGCGCGGCTGAAAGCGCCGCCGTCCCAGCCCCGTACTGAAGAAAAAAGTAGGCATAGAGACGCGGAAGAACGATAAAAAAGCAGCGGCTCCAGCGAAATTCATGCTTCGTCGGAGCCACTGTGTTCCTCGATTAGTTAGTCTGTATCACAACAGAATCGACAGCATAAAGAAAGGAGTAAATCACTCAATATGGAAAGCTATATTAAAATCAAAGCCACCGTGCCTGAAATGAGCGAGTTTTTTGAGAAAGACAACGGTGTGCGCCATTACGAGATTATAGATAAACGCTATACACAGGCAGAATTGGATGCCATGTCGGAGGACAAATACAATAGCGAGGTGTTCACATTTTCCGTTTGCTATCGGCACATGGAGTTGGATAAACCGCTGACCGGTACCTTTACCATTACAGGGCTGACAGATAAGATGGACGCATTTAGAGAAGCTAACCGCCTGCTTCATACGCCGGTCTATAAAAACACCGCAGAGTATGCCATCGAGCACGACGAGCTGCCCGTCTACCGGGAATCCTTTCGCGTGAACATGGCCTGCCGGGACGCGCTGGAAACCGCGATCCATGAAAACTACCACGACTACTGCCTCGACACAGGAAAAGCCGCCGCACAGGTTGCAGCGCAGTTTGGCATAGAGCGTATGGCGTATGTGCTTGCCAATACCGTGCGTGCGTTTGACCACGACGGACGAATCAGCCGCGATAATAAAGCTTGGGCACAGACGGTTCCGGTCTGTACCGATTCCGACGAATGGGGGCATGAACGCAGCCGGTATTTTCTCGTGTCGCAGGTCAATCCTGGGCTTGTCAATCTGCTTGTCTCTCGTGTGCGTGAGGAACTGGCAAACGAAAAAGCTGCGCCGGAAAAACGCCCCTCCGTGCTGGAGAAAATTCAGAAAAACAAAACGACGATTCAGGCAAAGACCGCAGAGAAAAAGCTGCCGGGACAGGAGCGATGACCATGGCCAGAAACAGAAATGTGCAGATCATCTTCTGGGTATCCGAAAATGAAAAGAGCATGATCGAAGAAAAAATGGCGCAGGCAGGCATGACCAATCTCAGCGCCTATCTGCGCCGTATCGCCATTGACGGCATGATTGTCCGGCTGGAACTGCCGGAGCTGAAAGAAATGGTCTCGCTTCTGCGCTACGCCAGCAACAACATCAATCAGATCGCGCGGCGGATGAATGAATCCGGGCGCATTTACGATACAGATTTGGAGCAGGTCGTCCAAAATCAGGAGCAGCTTTGGGAGATGGCGAATGGGATACTGGTAAAGCTCGCAGGCATCAAATAGTGGAACTACGACTCCACTGCGGGAGGGGAACGGCGTATCGCCGTTTCTCTCCACGACATCCTTGCCTGCATGCTTGTTAAATTGTAATATGTAGGCGAAGGAGTTGATGAAAATATGAAGTTCGTTCTAAAAATCCTGCTGGCTCCGGTTATGGTTGTCCTCGCGTTCCTGATCTGGCTCTGCACGCTGACCCTGCATATTTCCGCCGTGCTGCTGAATATCCTGTCTGTGCTTCTTGTCCTTGTGAGCATTTTCAGTTTCATCGACCACGATGTAAAAAACGGAGTGATTGAGCTGGTGGCGGCGTTTGTGCTTTCACCCTACGGCCTGCCGATGCTGGGCGCGTGGCTTGTCGCACAGCTTCATTTACTGCGAGACTGGATGAAAGAAAAAGTATATTGGTAACGCATGGCGCGGAAGTGTAAAAGCTTCCGCGCTATCTTTTTGCAAAGGGGGCTTGCCCGTGGCGACCACGCGAATCATTCCCATGCACGTCAACAAGGGCAAGACCATTGCCCAATGTCTGACGGAGCGGACGGACTATGCAAAGAATCCGGATAAGACAGAAGACGGCGAATATATTTCTTCCTATGCTTGTGATGCTAAGACGGCAGACAGCGAGTTTCTTTTATCCAAACGCCAGTACCGGCAGCTCACCGGCCGGGAGCAGGCCAGCGATGTGATTGCGTATCAGATCCGGCAGTCCTTCAAACCGGGCGAGGTCACACCGGAGGAAGCCAATCAGCTCGGCTATGAATTCGCCAAGCGGTTTACCAAAGGCGACCATGCCTTTATCGTCTGCACCCATACCGACAAAAAGCATATCCATAACCATATCATTTGGAACTCCACTACGCTGGACTGCACACGGAAATTTCGCAACTTCTGGGGCAGCACCGAAGCTGTTCGGAAGCTCAGCGATCTTGTCTGCATGGAGCATCGGCTGTCTGTGATTGAGAATCCGAAGCCGCACGGCAAGAGCTACAACAAATGGCTGGGCGGCAATGCAAAGCCATGTCAACGCGATCTGCTGCGTGCGGCCATTGACGCAGCGCTTGCGAAGAAGCCGAAAGATTTTGAGTTGTTTCTGAAGCTGGTGGAAGAAGCCGGTTATACCGTAAAGCGCGGCAAGCATGTCACCTTCATGCGGGACGGTCAGCCGCAGAATATCCGGCTCCGGTCGCTGGGCGAGGGCTATTCGGAAGAAGAGCTGCGAACTGTGATTCTCGGCACGCGGGTGCATACGCCGCGCAGGAAAAAGAGATATCCTTCCAAGGTGTCGAGGCCGACGCTGATTTCACAGATTGAAGCTAAAATCGGCAGCGGCAAAGGCGCTGCCTACGACCAGAAGTTGAAAGTTGTGAAGCTGAAAAGCATGGCCGAAACGCTGCTGTTCATTCAGAAGCATGACTTCGCGGATTTTGATGCGATGGCCGATTACGCGGATGCCGCAAGCGCTAAAACGAAGGAACTGACAGCAAAAATAAAGGCGGCAGAAAGCCGCATGGCGGAGATCGCCGTGCTGAAAACGCACATCATCAATTACGCCAAGACCAGAGATATCTACGCCGCCTATCGCAAGGCCGGGTATTCCAAGAAATATTACGATGCGCATGAGAGTGACATCATCATCCACAAGGCTGCGAAGAAAGCGTTTGACGAACTGGCACTGAAAAAACTGCCCACGGTCAAGAGCCTGCAAGCGGAGTATTCCGATCTGCTTGTGCAGAAGAAACTCGATTATGCGGCG
>ERZ824600.4567-NODE-4567-length-12054-cov-4.605800_pt1 | contig 12054 bp, 13 predicted proteins | sample MGYA00519933_ERZ824600 | MGnify/ENA primary metagenome ERZ824600 (study PRJEB31778, sample SAMEA3449178) | human gut metagenome | biome: human gut; feature: human-associated habitat; material: faeces | place: United Kingdom | collected 2010/2012 ... | reverse complement strand
CTGGACGACTGGATGGCAGCCTATCTTGCCGAACAGGAGCGGAAGGGCGTAAGAGGGGTGAAACTGTTGCGGACGGTCTGCCGCCTGCTTCCCCTTTACAGGAAAAAGGTGAGGATGCGTGAGATTGACAAGGACTGGTGTACGGGTTTCATCGACTGGATCCAGCACACCTACAGGACGCGGTGGGGCAAACCGCTCTCCCCCAAGAGCGCGGCGGACTACGTGGGTTACTTCTCCACCGCGCTCAATGCCGCCGTCCGTACCGAGGTCATCCCGGAAAACCCGATCATGACGCTAACCCCGACCGAGCGCATCAAGGTGCCGGAAAGCAAGCGCGAGTTCCTGACCATTGACGAGATAAAGACCCTTATAGCGACGGAGTGCCCGAGGGAGGATGTGAAACGCGCCTACCTGTTCGCCTGTTATTGCGGGTTGAGACTCAGCGATGTCTATGCACTCCGCTGGTGTGACCTTTCCAGGGACGGGGAACGGTGGCGCGCGTCTGTCGTGGTGAAGAAGACCACGACACAGATATTCCTTCCCCTATCCTCACAAGCCATGAAGTGGCTGCCGGAACGTGGCGATGCCCCGGATGACGGCAAGGTGTTCGATGGTCTGATTGCCGAACCCAACATAAACAAGGTGTTGGCAAAGTGGACGAAAGCCGCCGGCATCACCAAGAAAATCACCTACCACACGAGCCGGCACACTTTCGCGACGATGATGCTGACGCTCGGCGCGGATCTTTATACCACCTGCAAGCTGCTCGGCCATGCCAACGTGAAAACAACACAACTGTACGCGAAGATCGTTGACAGCAAGAAAGTCGAGGCGGTCAACTTAGTCAATGACATTTTCAAGGACTGAAACCTTTACGCGATGAAACGATTGTCAGATAATTTTCTCATGATGCTGCTCCCGCTCACGGTGGTTGCGGCAACCGCGTCCGGTGTTGTTGCAGCCGTTGCCTTCCACATGGAATCCGCCACGGCAGGATTCGTTTTTTCCGCTCTGTCCATATCCGGGTGGATCGGTCTGCTTGTAGAATTTTTCCTCTTGTATGATATTATCATTGACAAGTGGCTTTCCAAAGACCGCTCCGTACTGACTGCCTCATGGTTCGTGGTATCGTTGCTGCTGGCCTTTATAATCACTCCCGACAAGCACGCGAATTGGAGTACTTTCATCGTCATGCTCTCCCTCTTTGCCGTGCTGTTCCTGCTGCCCTGCATCATCGGGATGGCATACGGCACGCGGCTAAAGTCATGGCTGCAACGGCAGTGGAGAACTTTTGTCCCAAAGAGGAAACATAACAAGGATGAACCTGCTGACAGGCAAATCGAATCCATCCTTTCAGCATCCACACCGCCCTCCATGCCAAGGCAGGAGGATGAAACCAGGCACTACGACAGCCTTGTTGCAAAGGTACGTCCCGAAACGGTAAGGAATCTGCCCGAAGCGTTGCAGACCAACGACGCGCTGTTCCTGCTGGTGCTGTTCCGGGAGGAGGGGTATCTTGATTCGGACTTCCGTCCGATGATAAAGAAAGAGGACGGCGAAATCAACCGGACGCTTTACGCCTATATCGCGGATGCCCTGTGTGCCGCACTCGTAATCAGAAAAGGCAAGTGGGTTATCTTTGAGAAATTCTGGTCTCTCAACAACGGCGCGCAGCTGGCGGGCAACCTCAGATCCGCTTCCAAAGGCAACCCGACCGAACATCAAAGGCATATCGCGAAACTGCTGCGCAAGGCCGCACGTCTGCGCCCGAAACTTGACACCTACGACCTCGGGAAGTTCAAGAAACCCCGACCTGTAACTCCTGTAAAAATCCAATTCCTTGTTCCCGTCATCGCACCCCGTTGGCGGGATTTTTCATGCCCGTCCGTGAGCATCCACACACCCTTCCGTGCTGATGGATTGCCTTGCAGGGATTATACGTGATTATGCGGGGTTTAGAGTTCCTTTATACCTGGTTCCGTTCCCATTCATACTTGTGTTTATAATCTGCAAATTGTTCTGTTTGTGCCGTTTATAAATGATCTTTCCAAAAACATCCGCCATACATTTGCGCTGTCACCACGACAAAAATCCAATCGAATATTCACTAAAAACACAAATGTATGACAGAGCAACGAACACTTTTAAACACCAAGGAAGCCGCCGAGTATTGCGGTTTCAAACTGTCCTACTTCCGAAAACTGATGATGCGCCGGACCATCCCTATGTACAAGCCTTGCGGCAAGCTGTGCTTCTTCAGAAAGGAGGATCTGGATGCCTTTCTCACGGGAGTACGCGTCTCGTCACAGGAGGAAATCAACAGGGAAGCTGACCGCTACCTTGCAGGACGAAAGTAAGCCACTTTTTTATTCACCTCAAAAAACAAATGTAATCATGGAACAAGACAAGAACATGGAACAGGCTGGCATGGATGCCGCCGTTCCGACCGTGAAGAAGAACGGAAGCAACAGACGCGAATCAGGCGTGAAGGAGATCCATGCCATCCGCACCTTTTTGGAAAGTGCAGGTATTTACGAGGCGGACGCGCTGCGCGTGAGCATCGCCATTGCCGACGGCAAGGTGACTACAGACAACATTTCAGCGGACGACCGTCTCGCTCTCAACCGCTATCTCAACAGTGGCAGGGACAACGAACGGCTGACGGCGGAGAACGCGCAGGAACATCGGATGAGCCGCGTGTTCGGGTTACTGGAACGGGCAGCCGACTTCTGCGACAAGCGGCAGTTGGTAGAGGTAAACAGGACTTTGTTATCCGTCGCGGTAAACCCAGCGGACATCAGCCGTGCCGTGTCAAGCCTTGACAGGCGGTCTGTGACAGGCCAGCCCATTCAGGGAAACACGGTCGGCAACGGGGCAAACAAATGACCGCGTGAAACGGGCGGAAAGGGATGAAACCAATACCAGGACAGCCACTTTTTCTCTTCCCTTATTTTGGGTTGATTACCTATTGACGGGCTGGTTAAGATTATCGGCAAAACAATTTCCTCTTGTATTTTTTTGGGAAAAATGAAGCCGTGCAGGGACAACGAAAAAACGGGTTGGCATTTGCATAACGGTTTCTGCACGTTTCAAATCCCTTTCAAGAGAAAGTAATATCACCTTTATAAATACAAGAATCCATGAACAAGGAAAAACAAAGTTCGATGTACCCGTCAGAAACTGTATCAATGTCATTCCGGTTTTCGAGAAAGGCGTTGCAATGGCTGCACGGAACAACGACCGATGACGGCGGAAAGGAAACGAGCAACTTTACATTGTTTGACGACCTGCTGTCGGGGATGGCACTTGCATCCTGTGAAGGCAGCGGATTCAGAAGACCGCTCATGCTTTCCGCGGGTCAGGCGCAGTATTCCGAAAAAAAGCTTTCCTCGCGGTGGAACATGGGCAGGAAACGTGTACGCAACCTGCTGGCTACACTCACAGAACTGAGGCTGATCGATACCCACCGCTCAAGGGTGGCATCCGTGATGACCTTTCCCTGCCTGTTGGAGTGGGAAACGACGGACGGCTGTATAATATCCAACCCCCTTTTATCATGAACGGAGGGAAAGAATAAGAGGCGGATAACAGCTACACAGATAACGACCGGTCAAAAACCGCTCCTCCCCGTTGTTCTGCTGACACGCATCGGAAGTTGACGTTTTTAGCCGGCATCGGCACACGTGCAGGGTAATGACACGGTATTTTGACGTTGAGTTTCGAGATATGCCGGGGTATTACAGCCTTCGGACAGTAACACCCGGCGCACTCGCAACATCCTTGACAGGCTGTTGTCCCTGCCGCTCGCGGGCTCGCAGCATACCTCTTTTAGGAATCGTTACACTCTTATTATAGAAACACCTTTTATATATGGAACACGAAGATACCTCCATACTGGAAAATCAGGAATCCGGGCGGAAGAAGCCCTCCGCAAGACGGGAAAAGGCGGTGGTCACCAGGGTCACGGAACAGGAGCTTTCGCTGATCAAAAGCACGGCGGAGGAGTGCGGCATGACACGAAGCGATTTCATCCGGGCAAGGGCTCTCGGATATAAACCAAGGCGGAGACTTTCGGATGAAGAACTGGACGGCCTCAAGCGGCTCGCTGCCTGCCGCACGGACATGGTGAACTTCGCCAACGCCCTGCGCGGGTTGGACGACCGGGAGAAGATACGCCTTTTCCATCACCGGCCCACCATGCTCGAATGGTACGAGAAAGTGGCCCGTATCACCGGCCGTGTCGCCGACTTTCTGCAGTCCGCACAGACGGCGAACAGCTTTCCGGCAGGAACAACGGACGGAAATAACAAGGAGGACAATCCATGATAGCCAAGGCAAAGGCGATAGCCCACGGCATCAGGGCGATGCTGTACGTGTCGGGAGAATCGGGGAACAAGAAACACCCGGAAAAGATAACGCGCGTCTGTGACAACTTCATGCCGCAGGGCATGGATGCGACGGGAATATGGACGGAGATGAAGTTCGCCACGATGAACCGCCCGAACATCAGGAACAACGTTATCCGCATCGAGATAAGTCCGGCAATGGAGCATACCGGAAATTTCACCCTGGATGACTGGCGGCAGCTGTGGAGTGACTTCGCGGAGGCTTTCGACAGCCGGGAAATAATTGGCATGTATGGCGAGTCGGTTTCGTCGAAGACCAACATTTCCGGCAGCAAATCCACCGTGTGGCTGCACGAGGAATCCGACAGCGGCATACCGCACCTCCACGCCGTCGTCAGCCGGGTGGACGAGCAGGGGAACATCAACAACGACCACGCCATCCACCTCCGCGCACAACGGGCGGCGGAAAGGATCGCGCGGCAAAGAGGCTGGACTACCGCCATGCACATACACGAGACCAACATACCGAAAGTCAGTGACGACTGCATGGATGCCCTGCGCGAACTGGCCGAATGGTCATGGGAGGGTTACACGGAAAGGCTTGCCGCCAAAGGCTACAGTCTGTACCTGCGCAAGGACAGCAAGGACGGGATACGCGGCTACATCCTCAAGAAAGGAAACACGAGGTACAAGGCTTCGGAACTCGGCAAGGGGCGCAACCTGACTGCATCCCGTATCACGCGGACATGGGAGACGTTGCATCCCGGAAAGGCGGAACGGGAAAATCAGACCACGGAACGACCTGTTGTAAGGAAGCCGGCACCACCGGCCTACAATGAAAACAAACAACGGTCAAATACAGTTACTGTGGGCAACAGCCCGGTTCACGAGGAGTACACCGCATGGCAGCCTGACCGTTCACGGACGGAGTTCGAGTATGGCGGCAAAGAGTACAGACGCTATATCCCGGAAAAGGTGCTTGAATATTTCAATGAGGAGTTCGATTGCCGGGAGCTGTCTAACTGGCAGGATCTGCAGGGCCTCGCGATGGCTTTCTTCACCCTTGTCGCATCCCCTTACGGGCAGGTCACGGGTGGCGGTGGAGGAGGCCCGCAGTCCGACCTGAGCTGGGGACGCGACCCGAAAGAGGACGAGATGGAATTTGCCCGTCGTTGTGCGCGCGAGGCTTCACGAATAATCGGCAGACAGACAAAAAACGGGATGAGACGATAATGACCTGTAAAAACAAATTGCGATGAAACAGCCGGATACAGCCGTCCTGCGGGAGAGACTCGCCAGTTTTACACCCGAAAGGGAACTTGAAGAGAACATGCGGAAACTTGAAGATCTGCTTCAGGAAACCGCCCGAGAGTGACCGATGCGTTGGGAAACAACTGCCCTGCATCACTGTCGCCTGCATCGTGCTGACCGTTTTCCTCTGTCGCAAATCAAAGAGATGATGGAAAAGTTTCAAACCCAAATATATGACAAGTATGGCAACAGTAAAAGTAAAATTCCGCCCGTCAACGGTCGCAGACCGTCCGGGCACCATCGTCTATGTTGTAACTCACCGCCGCATCGCCAGAACCGTCACGACCGGTTACAGGGTCTTCCCCCATGAGTGGGACGAGCAGCACGCGGGACTCCTGCCGCCGGACAACAGCGAACGGTCGGCAATCATTCAGACGGCAATCCTCAGAATGCGCTCGGACATGGAGCGGATGGACGCGATTATCGGAAACCTTGGCGGAAGACGTGCCGGCTATTCATCGGACGACGTGGTGGCGGAGTTCCGCCGCACCGGAGGGGAGGACACCCTTTTCAATTTCACGGAACGTGTCATCGAACGGCTTCTGCAGTTGAAACATGTCGGCACCGCCAGAAACTACCGCGCGGCACTGTGCAGCTTCAAGCGGTTCCGCGGCAACATGGATCTCCCGATGGAGGAGATTGACACCATTCTTGTGGAAGACTACCTGGCCTACCTGAAATCAGACCGGCTCATGCCCAATTCCATATCCTTTTACATACGCATCCTCCGTTCGGTCTACAACCGTGCCGTCGAACAGGAGCTGATTGAAGACACGAAACCCTTCCGCACGGTATCCATCGGGATGGAAAAGACGCTCAAACGGGCGATACCGATCGGCGAGATCAGGCGGATCAAAAGACTTGACCTCATGTTCAGACCCGACCTCGAATTCGCCCGTGACATGTTCCTCTTCCTTTTTCTCTGCAGGGGGATGTCGTTCATCGACGCCGCGTACCTGAAGAAGGAGGATATCCGTGGCGGCATACTTACCTACCGCCGCCAGAAGACCGGGCAGGCGCTTCATATCAAAATCATAGAACCTATCAAGGAACTGGTCGACCGTTACTCCGACAAGGAATCACCCTACCTGCTTCCCGTCATTACCCGTCCGGAGGACGATGTCCGCCGACAATACGAGAGGGCACTGCGACGTGTGAACAACGCGCTGAAAACAATCGCGAAAAAGGTAAGACTGGATGTGCCGCTTACAACATACATCGCAAGGCATTCCTGGGCGAGCATCGCCAAGTCGAAGAACGTGCCGGTCAATGTCATCTCCGATGCCCTCGGCCACGATTCCATCGCCACCACGCAGATATACCTCGCCACCATTGATGCGTCAACTATCGACAAGGCAAACGAAATAATCGTTAAGGATTTGTAGGAGGTTTTTTGTCAGACAATCATTACCGTTTTCTCGGAGAAAACAGTAACCGGGTGCAAAGGTAATGAAAACTCTTGAATAGCAAAGCAAAAGAACAGATTATTTTTTGAATTGTCAGACAAAAATGCTCTTTTGTCTGACAAATCCCAAGTTTTGATAGCCATAATACACTGTTTATCAATATTATAATGTGCCATTACTGTTTCCTCCGAGAAAATGGTAACCATACGGTGGCTTCCAGCCCGTTCCGGGCGGAAGAAAACACGGGGAAACAGCCCCGTTTACCCCGCCGGGTAAGTTTGCGTTTTATGAAAACGGAAAACGAATTTAAACAATCGGTTGCTGCCGGAACTTTTCTCCGGACGGCGTGTAACTACAGAATTTGCAGGGAAACAGCAAAATTCTGGAGGACTAGAAGAATTGCCCTTGAATGAAGATGGAACACGCAAACACTGTTACAACCCCACTGTGGTACGCCCTGCGTGACCTTTCCCGTAGCCACTCCAAGAACCCGGCTTACCGGGTACTCTCGGATGAAGGCTTCGAGGTGTTCACCCCGATGACACGACGGCTGTTCACGGAAAACGGACGGCGGGTAAGCCGTGAGGTCCCGTTCATGCATGACCTGCTTTTCGTGCACGAGGTACGCGAGCGTCTGGACGCTGCCGTCGGGCGTCTGACGAACCTGCAATACCGTTTCGCGCGTGGCGGCTACCGTGTGCCGATAACGGTACCGGACAGGAACATGGAATATTTCATACGTGCCGTGGCCAGTTCGGATGAACCCCGCTACTTCCGTCCGGAGGAGATAACACCGGGGATGCTCGGCAAGCGTGTACGTGTCATCGGCGGACAACTCGATGGTTACGAGGGTCGTCTGCTCTCGGCACGGGGATCGAAACGCCGGCGGTTGCTGGTCGAAATCCCGACCTTCCTTACTGCCGCGGTGGAGGTCAGCCTCGATCTGATAGAGATAATGGAATAGACATTTCCGGCCGTGCAGTCTTACGGAGTACCCGCACGGGATGAAAATATAAACAAGTATGACAACCATGATCGAACCCGCATCACGTGTACAGGAAAAGTTTCACGTCTTGCACCCGGTCAATACGGGAAACCCCGCCGAGGCCGGGGCCTACGGCATGTACCAGTTCTACCGGTGGCAGGCCCTCGGTGGCGAGAGCAGCCGTAACACCATGAGCCGGGAACTTTCCGGGGTGTATACCCGCATCCGTGCCCTGCTGCGGGATATGGATGCCCGTAAGGAGAACTACGACCCGCGCGAGCTTTACGCGTGGCTCGACTGGTACGTGTTGCTCAGGCGCGTGGCCGACGGGGGCCCTTTCGACGAGCGGGAACTCGACGTGTTGTGCCTGCGGTACTGCGATGGATGGCTTTCCGGCGAGGTTGGCTACAAGTCGACCTACGCTGTGCCCCAGGTAATCCACTGGGAGAAAAATGGATCACACTTAGTGACACAACGGCTTTCAGACGCGGCCCGTTCGGCAGTAAGGGAATGGCATGACGGACTCTCAAACCGTCCGGAAGAGGCGGATATCGACTCCCCGGAGACACTCCGTAAGCTCTCGCTCCTTCGCGGGACAGGCACGATATGGAATCCCCGCAGGGCAGGGAAGTTACTTCCCGTGGTGGAGAGAGTGCTGTCGAGAAGCGTTTCCTCGTTTTCGACAAAGGCACTTGAAGAACTTCACCCGCTCTCGCTGTTTTTAGATGATAGGTGGCTGGCACAGCGGGGACAGAAGAATTACGCCCTTGACATTCTACATGAACTGACCCGTCGCGAAGACCTGAACCCCTATGCACGGAAGGCCTACGGGATGCTGCGGGAGATATTAGTGGAATGCAACGGGAATTAGACTGAATGATAACGTATCGAGAACCGGTTCAAATAAATGAAGATTTCATAATGGAAGAGACAATCATATTCAACGAATGCATGGGCGTGAATAACCGAATAGCGTACCTGTACAGAAGCCGGGAGATGGGCCTTTGGACGGCCTACGGCTATTCCGCGTACAGGTCTTCGAAGATGGCCCGGAAAGGATGATAAATAACTAACAAACTGATTATATGGCAATTACCCCCCCCGCATTATACACAATACAGAGACACTGGTTCAGACCGTGGCAATTCTAATTATTCGAGGCCGATGAGCGATAAAGGATTTTTTTATTCGGTGTGGAGAAGACTCCGCCCCGAACGATATTTGAGTGCGTGGCTGATTCTCGGTATCGACACCACGATTTCCTCGATGGCCTCGCTTGTCAGCCTGTTGCTGTACGACATGACAGTAGACCAGGTTTCCGGGAAGAGTTTTTTCATCTTTTGGATGGCTGCCTGCATTGCGGCCTCCATAGTCATGTTCCTCTCGCTGCGCACCTACCGTGCCATCATCCGCTACTCGACGTTGCGGGAAATCGGAAATCTGGGAATCGCAGCAATCGGCAAGACGGCGCTTTTGGGTTTGTTCATGACGGGCCTTGTCGGTATGCACTCTCCCCGGCAGTTGTGGCTGCTGTCGTTCGACTTCCTGCTGACTTTCGGGGCACTGGTATTGCTGCGCGTCATGATGATAGCCCTCTATGAAATCATTTGTAGGCGAGCCGATGTAAGGCGTGGCGTACAGCGTGTCCTTGTATATGGAGACAGTGACAAGTCGGTGTCGCAGATCGTGAGGCTGCAGAATTCCGTACATTATAAGATTGAGGGTTTCCTCGTATACGGGAAACAACGCAGGGGACATACCCTGTCCGGCTACCGGATTTACTGGTTCGAGACGCGGGAGAATGTCTGCCGCTTGCGCGAACGCCGGGGTATCGATGGCATCCTGTTCGCCTACCCTGCCGATGCACGGGCGGAAGAACACAGGCTGCTGCATTACTGCACACAATGCGGTTTACAGCCGCTGATTTCTCCCGTCATAGACAGTTTATGTGACGGGAAGGTTCCCGTGCCCGTGCGCAAGATCCGTGTCGAGGACCTGCTGGATCGTCCTGAAATCAGGATTTCCATGGACGAGATCATTGCCGGGTTCAAGGACAGGACGATACTGGTGACGGGTGCCGCGGGTTCGATAGGCTCGGAGTTGTGCCGCCAGCTGGCACGGTTGGGCATCCGCCACATGGTGGCGTTCGACAACGCGGAGACGCCTCTGCATAACCTTCGCCTTGAGTTCGGGGACAAGTATCCCGACCTGTCCTTCACGCCCGTCATCGGGGACGTGCGATTCCCGGAACGGGTGGACTACGCTTTCCGCACCTACCGTCCGAGTGTTGTCTTCCATGCGGCGGCATACAAGCATGTGCCCCTGATGGAGGAGAACCCGTGCGAGGGAGTGCTTGTGAATGTCATCGGTTCACGCAACGTGGCCGACAAGTGCATCGAGTACGGAGTGGGAAAAATGGTGATGATATCCACGGACAAGGCGGTGAACCCGACCAACGTCATGGGTTGCACGAAGCGTCTCGCGGAGATCTACGTCCAGTCGCTGGGGCTTGCCGTCACTGCCGGGAGGGTCAATGGAGTGACGAGGTTCGTCACCACCCGTTTCGGGAACGTATTGGGGTCAAACGGAAGCGTGGTACCCCGTTTCAGCGAGCAGATCGAGCGCGGAGGACCGGTCACGGTGACCCACCCCGAAATCACACGCTTCTTCATGACGATACCCGAGGCCTGCCGACTGGTAATGGAGGCCGCGACCATTTCGGCGGGCAATGAAATCTGCGTCTTCGACATGGGCGAGCCGGTGAAGATCGCGGACCTAGCGAAAACGATGATACAACTGAACAGACTTGAAGTAGGCAAGGACATCAGGATAGAATACACGGGCTTGCGTCCCGGCGAGAAGCTCTATGAGGAGGTGCTGGCCGACGCGGAGAACACGGTGCCGACCTCCCACGAAAGGATACGGGTGGCACGTGTCCGCGAGTGGGAACACGACAAGGCCGAGCAGGTTGTAAGCGAGCTGGAACGTCTCTCCCGCGAGGTTGACATACCCGGCACGATTCGCCTGATGAAACGCGCCGTACCTGAGTTTCACCCCGAAAACCCCGAGTACAGGAATTTGGACGATACCGGCAGATAACGTGTAATTCCGGACCGGTGTATAGATTCAATACTATAAAACGACATGATAATCCTTATTGCACTTCTCGTGCTGATTGCCATGATGGCGACACCGCTTCTTTATGCCTGGAAGCACAGGAACGACACATCGGTCGTAGAGCCGGAGGAAAGCGAGTGGTACGACGAGAACGGAAACCACCTCTACTATGACCGGAAGATTATCTGGCAGCAACAGAAAGGAAACGCCAGGAAAACACCGAGGATGTGATACTTGGATATAAATGGAGATACCTTGTGTTTTTGTAGGGTCAATCCAATTTGCAAAAGACGCATACAAGAACGAAACCAAATGATAAAACCGAAAAGATATATGTACACAGAGAAAAGATTGAAGAGAAAAAGCCTCCGGCATACGTTGATGCTGGCACTGTTAGGAGCGTTGCTGTTGTTGTCACCGGCGGCACATGCGCAGATGAGCGACGAAGCGGTGGGGAAGTACGTGCTTGAGGCACGGCGCTCGGGCAAGAGCGACCGGCAGATCGGGCAGGAGTTGTTGGCGCGTGGCGTGACACCTGCGCAGGTGGAGCGTCTGAAACAGAAATACGAGGAGAGCCAGGGCGGAGGGACAACGGTCGCGGACCGGAGCGTTGCCGGCCAGAGCCGGGAGCGGAGTCACGATTCTTCGGAGACGCTCACGGCCGGAAGCCTTGATGCCGTGGACGCGCAGGTATCTGACCCGACAGAGGGTGCGGCCAACCCGCGCGAGGTCTTCGGGCGGAATGTGTTCCGGAGCCGTACGCTGACCTTCGAGCCGAACGAGAACCAGGCCACGCCGGAGGATTACCGGCTGGGACCCGGCGACGAGATCATCATCGACATCTGGGGCGAGAACGAACGGAGCCTCCGGCAGGAGATCACCCCGGAAG
>ERZ824600.4565-NODE-4565-length-12075-cov-2.836606_pt1 | contig 12075 bp, 6 predicted proteins | sample MGYA00519933_ERZ824600 | MGnify/ENA primary metagenome ERZ824600 (study PRJEB31778, sample SAMEA3449178) | human gut metagenome | biome: human gut; feature: human-associated habitat; material: faeces | place: United Kingdom | collected 2010/2012 ... | reverse complement strand
CACGCGGGACAGATCTTTTTCCGTCCGCGCGCCGAACAGGAGATTGAATTCGACTGCAACGACATGCCGCTGTATGTGTTTCACAACGGACGCAGCGCCTGTCTTGCCGTCGTCTCGGGCATGTCGCTTGAGTACAGCCTGATCACGGGGATCCGGGACGGCTTCTACTACATGTACCCCCGCTTTCTCCTGAACGGGGAAGGCGCATACGAAGATCTCGAAGTCCGCTTTTTCGAACTGACCGGGAGCGAGGCGACCTGGAGCGGAGCCGCGCGGCGCTATCGCCGCTATCAGCTGGAACGCAACGCCTGTGAACCGATCCGGGAACGGATGAAACGCTTCCCCGTTGTCAGAGAAGCCGCCCGGGGACCGGAAGTGCGTGTGCGCCTTGCCTGGAAGCCGGTTCCCTCTCCTGTTCCGGATCAGACCGAGGAGACCGAACCGCCGATCCATGTGGCCATCACCTTTGAACAGTGCGAACAGATTCTGGATGAATTTCACCGTCAGGGGATCGAACACGCGGAGTTCTGTCTGGTGGGCTGGAACAAGTCCGGACACGACGGACGGTTCCCGGACCTGTTCCCGGTGGAGCCCCTGCTCGGCGGGGAAGAGGGACTCAAGCGCGTCACGGAAAAAGCGAAACGCTACGGCTATCTCATCAGCGCCCACACGAATCTGCTGGACTCCTACAAGATCGCCCGCCGCTGGAGAGAGGAAAACTGTATGCGCGACAAGGACGGTTCTCTCCATCAGCAGGGCAACTGGGGCGGCGGCAACTCCTACTACCTCTGTCCGAAAAAGGCCCACGAGGAGTACGCGGAACAGGACATGGCGGACATGCAGCGCCTCGGGTTCCACGGGACTCATTATCTGGATGTGATGAGCATTCTGCGCCCGGTGAAGTGCTATGATCCGCGCCATCCGCTGACCCGGAAAGAGGCGGGAATCTGGAGAGGTCGGACTCTGGCGCTTGCCCGGGAGAAGGTCGGAGCGAGCGCGTCGGAAGGGTCGTGGGACTTCTGCATCGGCGATCTGGATTACGTGCTCTACACGGTCTTTCACCGGAACGGCGAATTTGAACGCCCGCTGGTGGACAGACACATCCCGTTCTGGCACATCGTCTATCACGGGATCGTGCTCTACAACACGTTCTGCGACACCGTGAACGCCAGCATCAAATCGGATCCCTCCCTTGCGCTTCTGAATCTGGCGTGGGGCGGACGGCCCCTCTCGTACTTCTTTGCGAAATTCCGCTCCTCGGGAGCCAACTGGATGGGCGAGGAGGATCTTCGGTTCGACACGCCCGAACACCTCGCCGCCGACGTGGCCAAAATCAAACGCGACTACGAGCGCTACCGCACCATCAGCGACCTCCAGTTCGAATTCATGGAGGAGTTTGAAGAACTGAAAGAGGGTCAGCTCTTCCGGGTCACCTACTCCGACGGCTCCGTCCTGCTCTTCAATCTGGGCACGACCGAGTGCGAAGTGGACGGGAAACTCTGTCCCCCCTGTTCGATGATCCGGCTCTGAGGTGAACGATGCGGAAACTCAACGAACGCAGTGCGAACCGTTACGGTGTTGCAGGCGAATGCCGTCGCGGCCTGATCCGCGGGATGGGGTACACGGAAGAGGAGTTCCAGCGTCCGCTGATCGCGGTGGTGAACTCGTGGAACGAATACAACCCCGGCCATGTCCATCTCCGGACGCTCGCGGAACGGGTCAAGCAGGGGATCCGAGAAGCCGGCGGACTCCCCTTTGAAGTGATGACCAGCGGAATCTGCGACGGCATGGTCCTGAAAAACCCGCGCTACATCGAACTTCCGAGCCGGAACAGCATCGCCGACGAAGTGGAACTGATCGTCGAATCCAACATGTTCGACGCGATGGTCATGCTCTCCACCTGCGACTCGATCGTTCCGGGGCATCTGATGGCTGCCGCGCGGCTCGACATCCCGACCATTCTGGTCACCGGCGGCTACATGCCCATGCCGTTTCTCGACGGAAAGGCAGTCAACTACATCGAGCTCACCGACAACGTCGGCAAGGTCATGCAGGGCGAATACGGGAAAGAACAGGCGGACCGCGAAGTCGAACGGATGTACTCCCCCTGCGGCGCCTGCGGGGTGATGACCACCGCCAACAGCATGTGCCTTGCCGCGGAAGCGCTCGGACTGACCCTTCCGGGCAACGGCTGCATGTCCGCCACCTCCTCCGAACTGCTCCAGACCGCCTACCGTGCGGGGAAGCAGATCATGAAACTTCTGGAAGAGGGCATCACCGCGCGGCGGATCCTCACGCCGGAGGCGATCGACAACGCCATTGCGCTCACCATGGCGATGGCCGGTTCGACGAATCTTTTCATGCATCTTCCCGCGATTGCCAGCGAGGCGGGTCTGCGCGACCGCTGGTGGGCGCATTTCGACCGGGCCTCCCGAACGGTTCCGCAGCTGGTCGGAGCCTCTCCGAGCGGTCCCTGGCATCTTCAGGAGATCGACCGGGCCGGCGGATCGCGCGCAATTCTCAAGGTCCTGATGCCGAAGCTGCATGGGAACGCTCTCACGGTGACGGGAAAAACGCTGGAGGAGAACTGCGCGGATGCGCGAGTGTTTGATCCGGAGATCATCCGTCCGCTGGAGAAACCGCTTTCGCGGGAGGGGGCGCTCTATGTGCTGTACGGGAGTCTGGCTCCGGACGGGGCGATCATCAAGGCGGCGGCGGTGGAGGAGTCGATGCGTCGCTTCCGGGGACCGGCGAAATGTTTTGACACGCTCCAGGCGGCGCTGGATGCGCTGGATGAGGGAAGGATCCGGAAAGGGGATGTCTGCGTGCTCCGTTATCTGGGGCCGAAAGGGGCGTTCGGGACCACGTCCTACCAGTTCCAGAAGGAGCTGAAGGGACGCGGACTGGCGCACGATGTGGCGATTGTCACGGACGGACGGTTTTCCGGAGGCACCAGCGGTCTTTCGATCGGGTATCTTTCGCCGGAAGCGGCGCTGGGCAGTCCGCTTGCACTGGTGCGGGACGGCGATGAGATCCGCATCGATCTGGATGCGCGGAAACTGGACCTCGCGGTCCCGGAAGACGAACTGAGCGAGCGCAGAAAAGAGTGGAAGTGGGATTTTGATCCGACGGGAATTCCTCCGTTTCTGCGTCTGTTTGTCAAAAATGCGGGCTCGCTTGCCAACGGAGCCGTCTGGGAGTTCTGAACATCGAAATGCAGACGCGCAGCAGCGCGGATGGGATTGGATGGGATTGATTCATGCGGGAGTATGATGTTCTGATTGTCGGAGGAGGTCTTGCCGGGCTCAATGCGGCGGCGGAAATCCGCGAACGGAATCCGGAGCTCCGGATTCTTCTGACCGATGCGTCCGGCGGCGCATCCAGCGAGATCATGGGATTTTCCGCTCCGGCCAATCCGCCGGACTCGTCGGAGATTTTCTACCGCGACACGCTGCTTGCGGGAGGCGGATACTCGGACGAAGCGCTGGTTCGTGTCCTTGCCGACCGGGCGCTCCCGGAGCTGGAACGTCTGATCGGTCTGGGTCTCCCGTTTGACCGCACGCCGGACGGCCGGTTCGACATGGTCAACGCCGTCGGCTCCACCCATCCGCGCGTGGTCCACTCCGGAACGACCACGGGCAGGCAGGCGATGCGGCTTCTGCAGACCGGAACGGAATCAAGCCGGATCACCGGACTTTCCGTCGATGAAAACGGAATCTGCGGAGCCTGGAACGAACAGGGAGAGTTTCTCCGCTGCAAAGCCGTCGTTCTGGCGGGCGGCGGATTTGCAGGACTGTGGAAATTCAGCACATGGAGCAAAAATCTGCGGGGCGATCCGGCACTGCTTGCGATGGGTGCCGGCGCGGAGACACGGGATCTCGGCTTTGTCCAGTTTGAACCGACGGTCACGGTGTATCCGCCCCGCCTCCGCGGCTTTCCAGTGATTACGACCGTTCTTCACGAGGGCGCACGTCTTCGAAACGGACGGGGCGAATCCCTTCTCATCCCCGGGGAACCGGTACCCCGGAAACGGGAACTTGCCGAACGCATTCTCCGGGAAATCCAGGCCGGCCGAAGCGGTCCGCACGGCGGCATTTTCTACGATTTCCGCGAGGTGGATGAAGATTCTTTTGCCCGGAAATACCCGGAATACCACGCCCGTTTTCAACGTCTTTCCCCGAACTTCAGCGACCTCTGCTTTGAAGTGCGCCCGGGAGCGCACACGACGCTGGGAGGGATCTGGATCGGACCGGACTGCTCCACGCGGATCCCGGGACTGTTTGCAGCCGGAGAGGCGGCGGGCGGAATTCACGGACGCGACCGCCTCGGCGGAAATGCCGGTCTGGAGGTCTTTGTGTTCGGACGGATCGCCGGAGGCTCGGCCGCTCACTATGCTGAACGGCATCCGTTTTCAAAGACTGTGGTACCGGCAGAACGGACCTTCTCGGATCCTCCGGAGTTTTTCGAGCAGGCGGCCGCCCTTCTGGACCGGTATTTCCATGTGCTCAGCAGCCATGCGGAGCTGGAAACGGGATACCGGGAAACGCTTGCACTGCCGAAGTGTCCCCGTCGCGACTTGATCCGGCGCATTTTTGAAGACGCGCTCAGCGTTGCCGCCCCATCTCCCGCTTGAGGAGACGGAAGGAACGGGGATTCGTTTTTTTCTGAGGAGAGAGAGAGCCCCCCGGTCAGGAGTTTTTCTCCCAGACGGCTTTTCCTCCCTCGGCGACCTTTCTCCGCAGCGATTCCGGAGCGAGCACCTGAATGCGTCCGGCCTCGGCGAGGACCCAGCGGATCACATCATGCTCGACGGTCGGATTGAGGGAGAGAATCAGGGATCCGTCCTCCTGCACCTCGATTTTCGACTTCCAGAGTTTCTGCTGTTCATAAATGTAGAACGCGATGGACGCATCGCAATGGAGACGGATTCCCTCCAGTTTCGGATAGTTGAACAGTCCGTTTTTCATTGTATCGGCGAGGAGTTTCTGATCGGTTTCGAAACAGTCTCCGCCGAACTTCAGCTCCTGGATGCGCTGAATGGCATACGTGCGGATTTCCCTTGTTTCGTACTTGTAGCCCTTGAGATACCAGACGCCCTTGTGAAACGCGATGATGTGCGGTTCAAATTTTCGAGTTGTGACCTCCCCTTTCGGATTGCGATACCGAATCTCAAGGATCTGCCGGTTGCGCCATGCATCGAACGCCATCTGAAAAACGGCAGGATCAATACTTGCCTTGATTCCGGACGCGCAGAGAATGGAATCGATCATGGCCCGATCGAAGAAATCGTTTTTTTCATGGGAGGATGCAAGGGTTTCCGCGACGGCGTCCTCCACGTTTTTCCGAAGAGGATCCGGCAGGAACCCGGAAGCCAGATGAGTGCCCAGCATGGAAAAACCGATCCATTCGCCGGGAAAGACCGGATGATCGAAGTTCCATTCGGGATCGCGCAGGCGGTATCCCCGTTTCCGCGGATCATATTCCAGCGGGGCATGATAGTGCGTAATGAGCTCCCGGATATCCCGGGCGATTGTGCGGGCGCTGCATGCAAACGGCTGTCCTTCCACCCCTTCGTAGCGGCTCAGTTTTTCAGCGAACTTCTCGGCATTCGGATAATTGTTTTTTTTGACTTCCGCAATAAATTTCAGTTTGCGGAGCCATACTTCACTTTTTTTTTCCACGGTGCTCTCCATTCGGTCAGAGTCAAAAATTCCTGCTAATATATCAGAGAGTCCCGTGAAAACAAGCAGGAAAACAAATTTCTTACTTTTCCCGGATGAAACGTGACACCCGAGCCGCCTTCGGGAAGGATGCGGCAGAGGAATTTAAGTTCAAAATTTCGTATTGGAATCGTTTGACCGGATCATCAGCGGGACACATTCTCCGCGGAGTCCTTTTTCCCGCCCGGGACCTCCCAGTTCCGGCTGTTGCGGAAGTGACGGGGAGATTCTCCGTGATCCCGTTTGAATTCCGCGGAAAAGGTCAGCGCATTGTCGTATCCGACCTGTGCGGCGATCTCCTTGATCGAGAGATCCGGATTGTTCAACAGCAGATCCGCCGCGAGACGCATCCGCAGATTCCGGCGCATCCGATGCGGCGTCTCCCCGAAATAGTTCCGGAAGGCGCGGACCAGATGAATCGGGGTGCATCGGACCTCGTCCGCGAGAAGTTTCAGGGGAATCGGGCGGTCCAGATTCTGACGGAGCTTCTCCAGCACCTTCTGAAAGGATTCCGGGATCTCCCGGATCGGACGGGGATTGCGCAGGAACTGAAGCAGTTTCCAGCTTGTCACTCCGTTGGCGCGGAGGGCCTCCTCCGAATGGAGTTCGCTGAGCTGGCGGAAATCTTCGAGGAGGAGTTCAAATCGTTTCCGGTCGATTTGCGGCAGGACCCGATGGTTCAGGAACGCGCATTTTTTCTGCCAGTCGGCCAGCAGCGCTCCGCAGAGGGTCAGCGAGACCTTCCGGCAGAACCCTTCCGGGCCGGTCCGGAGCAGGGTTTCACGAATCGGCGGAATCCAGAGCAGACTCCCGGCCGGAATGCGCAGCGGATGCGGAAGATCCGGCGATTCGGCCAGCAGCGAACCTTCCCGGACGAATTCCACGGACGCCCACGGGACATTTTTCCGTCCGAAGCGCGCCTTCTCCAGCCAATGCGTTTCAAAGAAATTTTCGACATACACCATCTCATCCGCCCCCGGAGGTAGATAGAGGTAGTAAAGACGGCAGTTTTTCCGATGCAGCGTCAGCAGCTGCTCTCCGGATCCTTTTCCGGTAATGGTCTCCGGCTTGAACTCCTCCCGATCGGAAAACAGCGAATTTCTCTGAATGGCCTTCATGTTAATTTTCCTTATGTTTTTCACCTGTTTCACGATATAATATAACAGAAAAAGGGTTGACTTTCAACAGATTTTATTGTAAAATTAAAAATAGAAGAACTGCGGAAAAACAGAAAGGTCACGCGATGGGAAACAAGAAGGAACAGAGGGAAAAATGAGACAACGTTTTTTCAGTTTGATCGAACTTCTGATGATCGTGAGCATTCTTGCGATTCTGATCTCGCTGCTTCTTCCGGCCCTCCGGAAGTCGCGGATCCAGGCACGGACCATCGAATGCGCGGGGCATTTCAAGCAGCTCGCCCTCGGGTTCAGTTCCTATGTCACGGAAAACGAGGACTACACGCCCATGGAGAACTGCACCGCCTATTCCACGATCTGGCGGGAACGCTGTGCCGGGAAGAGCGGTCTGGAGGCGATCTCCATCTGCACGGAATACCGGACGGCCGTGGAGAACTACAACCGGATCGTTCCGGAAGGCAGCCGGAAGGACCTGAACAATCCGGCCGATGTCTGGATCAAGACGGCGTTCTATACCGGGAACCTCAATTTGAACAATCAGCGGATCGTCCGGATCCGGCAGCCGTCGCGAACCGGAACCATCATCGACGGCTCGTTCAAAGGGGGGAAACATCTGAGCAGCACGCTCAATTACGATCAGGCGGGCTGGCGGCACATCCGCAATGCGACGATTCTCTCGTATGTGGACGGCCACGTCCGCACCTTCTCCGACATCGGCAGCAATTATCAAATCAAAGATGAATTCAAATTAAAAGACTGAAACAGAAAGGACATCCCATGAAACCATACCTGCTTTTTCTGGCCGCCGCCCTGATGCTGACAATCGGGGTTTCCGCCGCAGAGCGGAAACAGCAGCTCTCCTGGCTTCGGATTTCGGAAAACGGACTCTTCTCCGCGGAGAACGTCACCGGACGGATCGTCGTCATCAAGCCGGGCTACAAGGCCAGTGCATCGGAGAACGATCTGAACGCGCAGTTTGTGGAAGAGATCTCCACCATCGAACTGGACAGTAAACGGATCGCAGTCCGCTTCACCCCGTTCAAAGACTGGAAGCCGATCCGTCTGGAGAAGAAAATCACCATTCATGGAAGCGATGCGGCGAACTGGTACTTCCGTCTGCAAAGTCCGGACGCCCATCCGGTCGCCGACCTCGGCTACACCTTCGGTCTCCCAGCCGAGACCTTCGCCGGAAAGGAACTTCTGATCGACGGTGTCCCGCTTCTTCTTCCTTCCCGCTACTCCAAACTTCATCTGAAAACCGGCTCCGTGAAATCGGTCACCATCCCTCTGGAGCACGGCAAACTCACGATTTCCGGAAATTTCAAACTGAAAATCCAGGATATGCGCAAATGGAACGCGAGCTTTTTCAACATCTACTTTCACATTCCCTTCCAGCCGCCGTTCCGGGAGGCGGAATTTGAGTTCGATTTGAACTACACGGGTCTGAAACTTCCCTCGCAGGAATTCGAGAAGAAGAAGCCCCGCTTCACGCTGATCCATCTGGACGCGGCGGCCAACGCCTCCACTGTGGACGAGGCGCCGGAAGATGGACGGGGCGGCTGGACCGATCAGGGCGGAGGGAACGACCTGCGCTCGTTCGACCAGACCGGCGAAGTGGTGCTGGGCGGGATTCCGTACTGGATCACGGACCGGCTCAAAAACGGCGACCGGAACTGTCTGATTGCGGCGGGCTCGAACTGGAAACAGTATCCGCGCAAGTTCACCGTTCCGCTGAACGGACGGAAGGCGGGAGGAATCTATTTTCTTCACACCTCGGCCTGGACTCCGGCCGAACTGGGGAAATACACGGTCCGGTACACGGATGGAAGCTCGGTGGACATTCCCCTGCGGAATCTGAAGGAGATCTCCAACTGGTGGACGCCGGGGGAATCGGACTGTTCCGTGATCGCCTGGCGCGGACGCAATCCGTCGCTTCCGATCGGCATCGGGACCTTTGCGTGGAGCAATCCGCATCCGGAGAAGGCGCTGGAATCGGTGGAAGGGTCGATCTCTCCGAAGCATCTGCAGGCGGTGATGATGCTGCTCGGACTGACTCTGGCGGACTCCTTCCCGTATCTTTGCGTGGAAAAGACGATTCCCGCAGGCGATGTTGATGATTCCAACTGGATCGAAGTATCCAAAATCGACGAGAAAACCGCCACGGGCACCGTTCTGGACGTTTCGGAACTGGTTCCGGCTCCGGCCGGAAAATTCGGATTTGTGAAAGTCGACGGAGAAAACTTTGTCTTTGAGAACGGCCGGAAGGTCCGGTTCATCGGCATGAACATCGAAGCCGAGCACTGCTTCCCGACCCGGGAACAGGCGGACTTTCACGCAAAGCGCCTGCGCCGGCTCGGCGTCAACGCGATCCGCTTCCACAAGTTCGACATGGTCACCCGCGCCAGGCGCCTGATTCTGGATCTGAACTCCGAATCGGGCGAGTTCTCGAAAGAGAATCAGGACCGGTTTGAATACTTCATCTCCAAACTCAAGGAAAACGGCATCTACCTTGTGATGGACCTCCAGACGATCCGGGTGATCGGCGCCGGGGAGTGTCCGCAGCTTGCCGGCCAGCGCTACAACTACTACGGCATGTTCGTTCCGGAGCTGATCGAAGCGCAGAAACGGTTTATCACCCGTCTTCTGGCGCACCGGAACCCCTACACCGGTCTGACTCTGGCGGAGGATCCCGTTCTGGCGCTGATCATCTTCCACAACGAGAATTCGATGCTCTACCAGCCGAACCGGAACCGGATCACCTCTCCGTATGCGCTGAAGATTCTGAAGGAACGCTTCAACGCCTATCTTGCGCAGAAGTACGGAAACCGGAACGCGTTGAAAAAAGCGTGGAAGACCCTGAACGACGCGGAGGATCCCGCACAGGGCAGTGTGGAACTTCCGATGAATCCGAGCGGGAAACAGTATTCCCTGCGCCGTCTTGCGGACATGCGCCTGTTCTACTACGAGATTCAGAAGTCGTACTACCACGAGATTCGAACCCACCTGAAGAAACTGGGGGTCCGGGTTTCGATGACCGGCAGCAATCACTGGACGCGCGACCCGCTGGATTTCGAGCTGAATGCGCAGCTGGATTATACGGACCGTCACAACTACTGGTCGCACCCGACCGCTTCGGGCAGCTGGCTTCTGGAGAATATTCTCTTTGCGCCGAATCCGATGATTCTCAGTCCGGACGGGGGTCTGATCGGCACGCTTGCCGGCCGCCGCATCCTCGGGAAACCCTTCACCGTGACGGAGTGGAACGACGGTTCGACCAACGAATACCGTGCGGACGCCCAGATTCTGGTCCCCGCCTACGCCTCGCTGCACAACTGGAGCATCTTCCAGTTCACCTGCTCCACGCGGCAGAAGGACGGGACCTTCCTCCGGCCGATCACCTATTCGTTCGGAATCGACGACGATCCGCTCCAGCTAGCGCTCTATCCGGTCATCACGCGGATGTTCCTCCGCGGCGACATCCGGCCGGCCTCCGGCGAATACGCCCACTACATCACACGGCGCGAACTGGAAGATCCCACCTATTATCTGGATCCGGAAGATGTCCGCAAAGCATCGTTCCGCACGAAGGCGGGTCTCCGGTTCGGCGAGGGGAAACCGAACCGCTCACAGCTGCCCAACACGGCGCTGGAAGTGGTCAGCGAAACCGGGGAACTGTTCTGGAACAACAGGACCGGACGGGCGAGGATCGACACGCCGTGCACACAGGGATTTGTCGGATTCCCGGCATCCGATCAGGCGATTGTCCTGCGCGACACGCAGTTCCGGCTGAAAACCGACTTTGCCGCCCTGGTTCTGATCAGCTGCGACGGGAAGCCGATCAAGAGCTCGCGACATCTTCTTCTGGCGGCCCTCGCCCGCGCCTGGAACAAGGGGATGAAATACAACTCCCTGCGGAACCGGATCGTCAAGGCGGGAACGCTTCCGATCATTCTGCAGCCGGTTGAAGGATCGGTCACGCTTCCCGGCGATGCGAAACGCTACCGTGTCACACGTCTGGACATCTCGGGCCGGAAACTCGGAGAGTGTCCCGTTGAAACCCGGAACGGCAAGGCGGTCTTTGACCTGAACCATGCTCTCTATTATGAGATCACCGTTCCAGCGGAAGGCCGGTAACGCGCTCCGCAGAGCTTGTCAGGATCATTTCCCGGGACAGACACCTGTCCCGGGAAATCTTCTTTTCCGGACAGGCAGGAATCTGCGGAAATTCCCAATCGGAAAACCCATTCAAAATCAGAAAGAAACACCCCGATGAACGAACAATATGCACAGAGACTGAATCAGGCATGGAACCAGATGACCCGGTATCTGTTTTGCGAACGGACCAATCTGATCTACGACTATCTTGCCACTCTGGACGAGCACCGCTTTGATTTTCTTCCCCTTCCGGAAGAGATTCAGCGGGCCTTTCCAAACAACAAAGGCTACTCCACGGGGATGGAGGACAGCATGATCAACGCCGGCATGGCAATCGACATCTGCATTCTCCGGTCCGAACTGTTTCCATCGACCTGGGATGAGTGCGCGGAATTTGCGGGCAAAATCCTGAAAGGCATGGAGTTGTGCGCGACGGTGCACGGCCGGGACGGCTATCCGGTCCGCAGTGTCTCCCATCGCGACGGTAAAAGCTGTTATCCCTGTTCCTCGCGGGACCAGATGACCTTCTGGATCTGGGGGCTCTGGCGCTATTTTCACTCCGCCTTTGCCCGGGAGGAGGAGCGGAAACGGATCACGGAGCTTGCCGTCCTTCTGGCGAAGCGCGGAGAGAGGGAGGTGATCCCGGAAAACGACTGGAGCATTCTGACTCTGGACGGCTGTCCGGATATTCTGAATAAGATGGATCATGTTCAGGCGCATGAGATTCTCCGTCTTCCGCTGTTCTACCGGGTGGCGTTTGCGCTCTCCGGCGAGCGGCACTGGAAGGAGTGCTACGACCGTCTGATCGACCGGGCGCTCTCGGAAGCGGCCCGTCCGAAAGAGAACTGGAATCATTTTGAACTCTCGCAGTTTCTTCTGACCCTTTCCCTGTGTCAGGAGCTGGATCCCCGTCCGGAGTTTGTCCGGATTGCCGGCAACATTGCCTCGATAACGGAACGACTTCTTCAGGATGAATATCTTCCGCGCCTGGAATCGTGGACGGGGAGCTGGTCGTTTCCTGCGATTTCGTGGAAAGATTCCCGCAACGTCGTTCTCGTCCGCCG
>ERZ824600.4559-NODE-4559-length-12083-cov-5.690472_pt1 | contig 12083 bp, 14 predicted proteins | sample MGYA00519933_ERZ824600 | MGnify/ENA primary metagenome ERZ824600 (study PRJEB31778, sample SAMEA3449178) | human gut metagenome | biome: human gut; feature: human-associated habitat; material: faeces | place: United Kingdom | collected 2010/2012 ... | reverse complement strand
TTGTCGACTAGGGAATATTTACTCATGATTCATCATGAATTTTGTCGACTAAGCCACTATTGATTGTTTGTCCGTTCAGCGTCCCTTTTTTGCTGAATATGACTACTCCAGGACGGCAAACAACTGATTATCAACAGGCAAATATCCACCTAATAGACATCTTGTGGTAACCTGTTCGTAACCGCAATAGACATTGCGCGTAACCCGACTACAAACGTCTGAAATACGACTACTTCTGACTATACTGCTTTGGCTTTCAGTAAATTATTGATATTTAACTTTGTATCACCAAATAACAGAGAGTATGAAAGCAGACAAAAAAGCAAGCAAGAACACCTTCAGCGTGATTTTCGTCATTCAGAAGGGCAAATGTCGTCCTGATGGCAAAGCACCCATCGTAGCACGCATTACCGTCAACGGGGAGATGGTACACTTTTCGACCAAGATGTACATAGAACCCGAACGATGGCTTCCCCTGGAGTACAAGACTAAGGGACAAACACATGAGGAACAGGTGATCAACAGCACCCTGTTCGATTTTCACGCCACGATCAAACGCAAGTACAATGATATGATTTATCGTGGCGAGGTAATAACGGCAAGTAAGATCAAGAGTTCCATACTCTGCCAGGACGAGCGCAGTATGACACTCATTGCGTTGTGCAATAAATACATTGAGGATTACGAAAAACTTGTACTGACACAGGATTACGGCCAGGAGTCCTTCTTCCGATATAAGGTTTGCCGTAATCGCCTGCAGGAGTTTCTCCGGGATGAGTTCAAGGTAAGTGACCTTCACTTGCAGGATATCAACAAGCGTTTTTTGGACAAACTATACCTTTGGCTACGCTCGGCACATCGGCTCAACAATAATACTGCAGTAAAGTTTATCCACCGCTTTGCCTCCATATACAAGATGGCAAGAGACAACGGATGGGTTGCAGCAGACCCTTTCAAGCAACAAAAACTACACCTTGACAAGGTGGACCGGGGATACCTCACGATCGAAGAGGTTTCCCGTTTGTACAATAAGGAATTTGAAAGCCTGCGGCTGGAGCAGGTCAGAGACATATTTATATTCAGCTGCTATACAGGATTGGCGTACATTGATGTTTACAACCTCACGGAAGACCAGCTGAATGTATGGGCTGATGGCAATACCTGGATCAGTTTTCATCGACAGAAGACCAAAGTCCCGTTCAACGTGCGACTGCTGGATGTGCCGCTCCAGATTATTGAGAAATACAAACACTTCCGTAAAGGCAAACGTCTGCTCCCCGTACCGTCAAACCAGAAGTGCAACGAGTATCTGAAAGAGATTGCCGAGGTCTGCGGGATCAACAAGAACATAACTTTTCACGTTGCAAGGCATTGGTTCCAGGCGTATCCGCTGAATGAGAGATATTTACAGAAGTCCGACAGTTTACAGGTAACGATTTGGAGACGAGCGATATTCGCTGAATCACTCGAGTCTGCATAGCCGGAAAGAACGCATCTCGAATACAAAGATAGGTGGTAAAACGATTTTCTCCAAATTCATATTACGACCACGGAGAGCTAGATCCAATGAGGAGTCGTTTCTGCGGTTGATGGGCAAAACGGCCATGGATAAGAAATCGTACCTGTCCCCCAAATTGCCTTGGATCGGGAACTATTTCCCGATTGAAAGACAAATCTTATGAGGTACTGATAAAGGCTATTTAGGAATTTTTAATTCCTAAATAGCCTTTATCTAACTTTATGGGAGAATATTTCCCAAGCGTTGGGCAGACTGATGCTTTTTCACGACAGCCTCTGCCTTACGACAGCGTTCACCCTTCTGAAGGTGTCTAGGCTGGATTCAATCAGCAGCCGACCGAAGTCGACAATCTGCGGAATAATATTGTCGGCTGTCATTCTCTCCCTTCGATTTTGCATATCACCACAAGTTTAAAATTCCGTCTCCTCTATTATCGTAAAATATATTCCAAAATTTGTGTTTTCGTATGTCTCTTTACAACCTATCGGAACCAAAAGATGTTCGGGCCTACTAAAATAACCAAATGTATCACTACCAATATTTGGAGGCGTAACAGCCATACAATATATCTTGCTGAAATTTAATTTATACCTACTAAAATCTTCATACTTTGTAAATACCCATTTGCCAATACTTGTAACATTAGGCCCTATTTTCAGATATCCGGTGAACCCAGTGCAGTTCTGGAACGCACAATCATCTATTTCTGTAAGCGTTTCCGGCAGGTTGACATTTCCCGTCAGAGAACTGCAACCATCAAATGCATACTCTCCTATCGATGTGATACTGTTGCCAAACTTCAATGTCTCTTTAAGACCCGAGCAGCCTGAAAAGGTATATTCATTGATAATGGTCACTCCGCTTCCTATATTCAGACTTCCCGTAAAGCCCGTACATTGATAAAAGGCATATGCCCCCAGACTTGTCACATTGCCCGGTATGATGATATCTCCGGTTCCCTGGCATTTGCTGAATGCATATTCCCCGATGATCTGAACCGATGCTCCAATATGCAGGGTCCCATTGAATGCCGAGCTTTGGAAGGCATTGTTGCCGATGGTGGTCACATTGTCCGGTATGACGATGTTTCCAGTCAAGGCCGATGTATTGGCAAAAGCATAATCCCCTATCTCCTCCACCGATTCGGGGATATACAGCGATGTTATGGCCGAGCCATAAAAGGCCCTGCTTGAGATTTTCTTCAAGGATGCAGGCAGTATCACGGTAGACATTCTGGTCTCGGCCAGGCAACTTGCCGGCAGGGTTTCGATCTGGGTATCCCGGAGGTCAAGTGTATTAAGGAGCGGCATTGTCCGGATGAACTCGAAGTCGAAGCTGTTGAGGGATCCCGTTATCTTCAAATCCTCCGTCTTGTTCCTTTCATCCTCGCTCATGATTGTCTCCAAACTTCCCGGGGTATCCACATTGATGACCCTTGACGTCCCCGACTTCTGGGTTATCAGCACGGTCTCTCCGGTAACACCCTGCTCATCGATGAACTTGATGGTGGAGTATCTGTACGTGACATTCTCGTTCGGCTGAATGAGAAGCGTGACGGTTTCGTCTCTCATGGCAACGCGGGTCTCCGTGCCCGATATGGAAATCCACGACGTGCCCTCTTCCGGAATCTCAACCGTATAATTGATATTGGTAGAGAGCTCGATGCTTACGGAGCCGCCTTCGGAGTCAACCGTGTAGGATTGGGTGGCGATAAGGATAACACCCTCCACAAAGTTGATGGATCGCATGATCGTCCGCTCCTTCCCGTCCGTAACAAAGACCAGTATCTCGGTGGAGAGGACCGTCTCCGGGGTTGTAATCTCAATTACGCCCTTGGAGAAGTCAGTCTCTTTTACAACAGCACGGAATCCATCCTGTGCGAGAGCCTTTATCACGGTGTTCTCATCAGCGCCCGTAATGGTATAGTCGATGGTGTACGTCTTGTTGGGAAGCACCCGGATGTCCTCCGTCTCGGAGAAGGATACGGAGAGCGGATGATGCTTCGGTACCTCGATGCGCTCGCCGCCCGAGAGGGTGAGATAGACATAGTCCTCGTCCTGAGAGACATCGCTGAAGAAGGCGTCGCCATCCTGTCCGTCAGCTCCGTCTGCTCCATCCTGTCCGTCGGCACCATCCTTGCCATCCTCGCCAGTAGCCTTGCCCAGTTGCTCCCAACTGCTGCCACCGTTATAGGAGATGTACCAATAGCCGTCTTCGATTTTCAGTTGCGGCGTCACGCCATCTGCACCATCTGCACCGTCCTGGCCGTCGCGGCCATGTATCGGAATCTTGCTGCCGCTGTCATCGGTAAGCCACTCCCCGTCCAAAGTCCAGTAAACCACACCATCAGAGTCGCTTTTCGCACCAATCTTCGGCGAGTGTCCGTCGACGCCGTTGCGATCGTGATAGATTACGATCGACCCCGACTTGGCGAAGGTAATCGTATAGCCGATTTGCACGCTCTCCTTCATAAGCGGGGTGCAGGAGACGATGTAGTCGTTATTCTGCAAAGCCTCGATGATGCTCTGCAACGATGCCATATTGGTGTTCATTTGGTTGCACAGCGTGCGCAACTGCTCGAACGCATACCACGTCGGAAGTTTTATCTGCGTACCGTCGGCCAGCGTGAATATCACGTATTCGCTGTTGGCGGTGTCGACGCTCTGGAAGAACGAATCGCCGTCCAGTCCATCCTGTCCGTCGACACCATCCTTGCCATCCTCGCCGGTGGCCCTGCCCAGTTGCTCCCAACTGCTGCCGCCGTTGTAGGTGATATACCAATAGTCGTTCTCGATTTTCAGTTGCGGCGTCACGCCATCCGCTCCGTCAGTGCCGTTCTGACCATCCTGACCATCTTGACCTTGTGCCTTGATTTTATTCCCACTATCATAGTCATCCATTCACCGTCCAATGTCCAGTAGTAAACGCCGTCAGTATCCTGTTTGACACCGATTTGCGGAGTATAGCCGTCCTGTCCATCCTCGCCGGGCGCTCCATCCTGCCCATCCGCTCCGTGATAGATCGTTATCGGTGCACTCTTGGTAAAGGTGATGGTATAACCGATCTCTTTACCATCCAGTGTGACAGGAGTAACCCCCGTAACGTAATCGTATCCCTGAATGGCTTCGACAAGCGTTTGCAGTGATGATATATCCGTATTCATCTGTTTGCATTGTTCTTCGAGCCGGTCAACTCTGTTTTCCAAGTCTCCAACACGACCGTTCAAGGCAGAATCGTCATACTTGCTGCATCCCGACGCCAGCAATAGCGTCATTACTGTAAAAAGTGTAATAAAACCCGTTGGCGGAATTAAAGCCATAAAACTTTTATGGAGAAAAGGTTGCCGCATATTATATTTAGTAAAGTAGATGTGTTCAAACATCTGATTTACATATCCGTATGCACAACTTATATGTAATATCCGCAAAATATCTGGACATCTGCGAACAAAAAGCAGGAAATTTAGCCAATGAACAAGGGAATGTGCCCCGTCTGGGTGGAAAAATCTGCGCACTTACAATCCTACAATACATGAACTACAAAAACAAAAAGCCCATTGGCAGAATCCAGTATGCGATGACTTAATTCCGCCAACGGGTTAATAAATTGTTTCATACCAACGATAAAATTAATTGGCTTTTATGTCATACCCCAACTTGTTGCGCAACAAATCGAGCAACTTGGCAAATTCTGCCGGTTTGCCATTAACCTGCGTCGGCCAGTTGGCGGCAATAACGATCTTCCGGTCAGCCAGCTGGATCGTCGGAATATCCGGTTTTCGCCCGAAGAAATCCACGCTGCCCCGTTCGGCCAATTGTGCCAGATATTGGTCATAGTCCATGAAGACCTTGTCCATGTTTCGTTTGATGCAGAACGCCTCCTTAAGTTGTTCATGGGTGGTGTCGGGGTGCTGTGAGACGTAGTAGGCCACCACATCGTGTACAAACTCGGTTTTTCGGGCATAGGGTTTGCCGTTGAAACTGTAGGTCTGCGTATCGCGGTTGCGCTCGCCGGGCTTCTTCATCGGGCCGTCGAAGGCCTTCAGATTCGTGACGGCCGATAATTCAAGTGTCGAGGCGATCACCTCACCCAGCGAGGCGTCGTCGCCAACCAGATCGGCAATTCGGTTGAAGAGGGCCGAGACGTTGAAGACCCGGTTGCTCAGATAGGTCTCCTTCTGGCACATGCGGAAGACGACCTTCTCCCACTCCTCGTCGAACTCCTCCGTGGCATCGAGCGACTCCAGTTCGGCCTCGGTCAGCGGCCGCAGTTTGAGTTTCGAGGCGATTTTCTCGTTCCAGGCCTTGAAATCGGGCTCCTCGGTCAACTGGTTGTAGATATAGGGATAGGCAATCTGCATACAGACCAGCGCATAGTTGAGCGTCTTGTTCTGCCGCTCCTGCGGAGTGGTCTCGCCCTGATGCTGCATTTCGTTGATGATCGAGATCAGGGCCAGCGTATTGGTCAGACGCTTGAGCGATCGGGGATTGCTGCCCACCGAAAGACGCGTGATCTCGGAGAGGGTTTCGGCCAAAGCCGGATCATCGAGCTCCGCATCGGTGAAGAATTCGATCTTCCGCAGGGCATCGACCAGAAACGTGTCGACGTTGTACGAGGCGACGGGCATCGAGAAGGGCAGTTGAATGATCTTGTCGAAGAACGACCGGAATTCGCGTTCGTTGGCATCGGTCAACTCGCCGAATTTGGGTTTCAACCCCTTGATGACTACATCGTAGTCGATGGCCAGGATAAAGACGCACTTCTCCAGGTCGAAGATGTTTTTCAGCAGTTCGAGGATTTCGACGGCGACCGGAGGGTCGATCCGGTCGAGATCGTCGATGTAGAAGGTGAAGCCCTGCTTCGAAGTGTCACGGGCCAGGGCGTCGCCGATCAGTTTGGCGATCTCTTCCTTGAGCTGGAGGATCTCCGACGAGGCACTTGACGAATCCCCGGAGAAGAATTCATCAACCACGCCTCCGTCAATTCCTACTGCTCCGGCGGCAACCTTCGTCCCGACGGTAGCCATTTTCTTGAAGAGCCCGCCGATCTTCTTTTTGCTCTCCTCCCAGCGTTGCAGGTTGGGATTCAGGGCTCCGATCTGGTTGATGATCCCCTCGAGAATCGAGATGATGGCCTGTTGCGGGGTCTTCATGAGCGAATACTGCCACGTGTTGATCCAGACCGGGAAGAACGGTGCATGATCCACCTCGCAGAGGTTGTATCGCAACAGATTCATCAACGAGGTCTTGCCGCTGCCCCATTCGCCCTGCAAGGCAATGGTAATAGGGGTATCGGTGAGTTCGATATAACGGATCAGGGCATCCTGATAGACCTGGATGCCGAAGAGGTCCTTCTGTGTATGTTGGCGCGGAACGTCGATAATACTTGATTTCATGGATGGATAAAATGGTTTTATGGCCGCTGGCTGCGAGCGGAGATACGGATGGCCGACTCCCACTCATCCGTATGCGGGGAAGGACTATTTCCAGACGTCCTTCTTGCAACCTCGTTTTTCGCAATATTCGTTGAATGTCGACAAGGTCATCTCGTCGGCCGATCCGCTCGTATAATAGCGGCTACCGGTCGAGTCGGTGTAACAAACCTGGCAGTAGAGCCCGAATACCGTGTCGAACTCCTTTTCGAGGCTCTTGATCTTCTTGTTCCCGGAGATGGAGATCGTGCCGCCGGAATCGGCCCGCCGTACCGAGGCCAGGGTTTTCGATCCGTCGATGGGGGTGATGCTCTCTCCTTTTGCCACCTGCTGGCGTGCATAACTGTAAAAGATGCCCAGGCGCAGATAGGGAAATTTACGGTTGAACTCCTTGCGCAGCGTTTCGATCTTCTTGTTGCCCGTCACCGTCAATTCCGAACTTTTGGTTGCCGAGGTCGTCTTCTTGGCACTTGCTGCCGTCGTTTTGGCCGTGGTAGCCTTTTTGGTGGTGGCTGTCGTCTTTCTGGAAGCCGACGTTTTTTTGGTTGCCGATGTTTTTGAGGAGGTTGCAGCCATATCAGTTGGTTCTAAAAATGGTTGATGAATGCATTTCAGCGATCCGGCGAGCAGCATTGGCCCGGCGCGAATCGTCATACGTTACGGTGGCAATGTCGTATTTAGGACCACGGACCGTATCGGGCGCAAACCGGGTCACGATTTCGGTCTTATACAGACGGCTTACTTTCCGGGCCAACAGCGAGTCGTTGTTCGTCAGAGCCATATCCAGCAGTTGATCACATCGGTCGTTGTAGAAGCGCACCCATGACTGGTAGATGACGTGATCGATGGCTGCGGGATTTGCGGCGGCATCGTTGTTGTAGAACATGCCGTTGGCATGTGCCCCTTCAGCCAGTGGAGCCCCTTCGACCGGAATGGTGACGAGCAGACGGATCAGTTCGTTGTCGTCGTCCCCGCTCTTCGCACCGAAGTAAATGGCGGCGGTTTCCTGTCCGAAGACATAGCCCAGAGCCGAGTGGTAGCGCTCCTGCAGCATGCGGGCTTGCGGCGCGTGAAAGGCATTTGCCTTCCATCGTCCCAGTTCATCGGAGTAGTCCGCATAGAATTCGGAAAGAATGGCATGGGCCCCTTCGAAATCACCCGCAGCACACCGGTTTCGGTAATCGGTCCGTTGTTCGTAAGCGGCGTCTGCAGCCCATTCGTCTCGCTCGACCGGAATCGAAAGCAGAGCCAGAACCACAAGCCACACGATGACCGACGCGATGCGGTATCCGCGTCGCCAAAGCAGGGCCTGCCATAAATCGCCGAGAATACCCTTTATCGAGATCGGCCGGGATGTTGCTCCGTTTTTTTTCTTCTTTGTGCTGTCCATTGTCGCCAGAAGTCTTCGGCTCCGCCGAAAGACTGTCAACTGGTTATTTGCAACGTTTCAAGGCGTCGCGTGTCCGCTCAACCTCTTTTTTCAGACACTCGATGCGACGGTCGTGGGCGGCAGCCTTGTCGATCTTGGACTTGCGATAGGTGGCTTTGGTCGAGGTGCTCGAAGCGTTTTTGATCAAACTGGCATAGTTGGCGTTATCTCGCTTCTTGGCCTCGCGTTCCCGGGCAATTTCGGCCCGCAGATCAACAAGCCTTTTCTTGTAATACTCTTTACTCATACAGTATCAAATTAGTCAGAATGAGACCAATCACAACAGGTTGAATTCGACCAGAACTGGATCTAGAATCAACCGTACAAAATAGACGGCCAAAGGCCAAGCAGCGAAACTCCACGCATAGCCCACTACGGCAAAAATCCTAAAACGGAAGATCTGGTTGCTGGATTTGGTCCAGAACCATTTCGGCGGAATATCTTGCCGATAGGCCAGCAGCCCGAAGATAAGTCCGGCAACAGCCAGGGCTCCGGCCTGTTCAAGGCTTTGATACTCTTCATAAATCACACAGCCACACAGACCAAGAGTTCCGAGCGGATGAACAATCGGAGCAAACAGATTAATGATGAAAGCAATCACATGAAGCATCGGAGAAACGGATTTTTAAAGGTTCGGGGTCCGGAGTCAAAAGAAGGCCATGCACTCATGGAAGTACATGACCTTGGATGGCTACCGAGAATATTATTTACCCGCAGCAACAAGCGTAACGTCATTGTCAGCTAGCTTCGTGTTGTCGGCATTGGCCACCTGCACACCGATTCCGTAGAGTTCGGCGATCTTTTTCTCGAAATTTCCGACACGAAGATTACCGCCAACGGTCAGTTCTCCGCCCTTCTTGCCTTCGGCTCGGAGCGATGCCAGCGTTGCATCCTCATCAGCAGGAGTTTTGCAATTGGTCGTAGTGTATACACGCAACGATGCTCCGAATGTTTTTTTGAAGTTTGCCTTAAAGGTCTTAACCTTCAGTCGGCCATCTACATTAAATTCTGCCATAATTGTAAAATTTGGAATATAAATAATTAGGTTTAGAATCAAATCTGTACAACACAGTAATGAAACGTTTCGCCTTCGGCGACAAACTGCTGCCACACGATCTCGTAATCGGCTTCGACCTCGAAACCGGGATGTTCCCGAGCACAGAACGAATCGCAGTTCTTCCATTGTTTGCTGCGGGCGTGAACTCCGGCAGCCATACTCAATGCCGCATGATTGGACGACGCCTTGCCCGCTTTCAGATAACTCGGATCATTGGTCACGAAGACTGCCAATCCGTTCTTCACGGCTAGGAAACGTTTGCGGACCAGTTCCACACGACGAATGTCCTTCCAGAAATCGTACCGTCCCAAATCCTGAGCGCCCTGGTTCTTTACGACCACGACCTCGCCGGAGAGTCTCTCGCCGAAGCGTTCGATCCGTCGGGTGATGCTCCGCGTCTTGTACTTCAACTCGACAGGCAGGAACTCATTTCCCTTGCGGACCACAAGATCGAGCCGCAACTCGCTATTCCAAACATATCCGCCCAATTCGCTTCGGGGAACATAGTATTCCAAGTCCACATCATCATAGGCATGCGATGATTTCCGCAACCACATGGCCAGATGAATTTGCAGATCACGCTCATTGAAAAGTAGTTCACCATTCCCGATCAGAAAGGCACGAATGTCCTCGCATACGAAATCGACCAGTCGTTCCATAATTCCGGATCAATATTCGCCTCGTGCAGCCTGACCGATGGTTATGCCGTTCGGAACAAGTTTGGTCCCGGACGGATCCTTGATCTGGACCGTTACACCGAAGTGTGTATCGAAAAGTTTCTCGGCCTCGCCGACCTTCAAACTGCCCTTGATCTTCAACCCGTCGGCCGTGGTCTTGACCTCCTTTGAGGTCTTTTTGTTCAAGGCAGCCAAGGTCAGATCACCGTCGGCAATCTGCGAGCCTTTATAAAATACGAGCGTCAGGCCGAATGCCTTTTTGAATTCAGCTGAGATAGATTTGAGTTTTTTCTGCGGAGCTACGGAAAATTCCGCTTTGGAAAACTTGTCTAGGATATTATTCAGAAGTCCCATGATATAAATGTGAATTTTGTTATTCTTATTCGATGACAATGAATTCGGTGCGGCGGTTTGCTTCGGGATTGTTGGCATCTACGGGTTGCGACGAGCCCTTGCCTTCGGCCGTCAGCCGATCGACGGCAATCCCCCGGCCGACGAGAAAATCGACCGCGGCCTGCGCGCGAGCCTCTGAAAGTTTCAGGTTGAAATCCGGATCGCCCTCGGCCGAGGTGTGGCCCACGATGCGGAGTTTCATTTCGGGGTATTTCTCCATCACCTTGGCGAGATCGTGCAGCACGAACTTGGCGTCGTCCGAAAGATCGGCCTTGCCCTGTTCGAACTGCGCGGCATTGAAATTCTTCTCCAGTTCTTCAACGCGATCGACATAGACGACCTTCTCGACTTCGACAATCTTCTCGACCTCAACGACCTCGGGCCTGCGCAGAGCGAAGAAGGCGGCGACGGCCGCCAGGATCACCACCAGGATGAGCCACAGCCACCAGCGGGAGCGCTTCTTTTCGGGAACGGGCGGAATATATCCGTTGAGATATTCCAGCCGGAACCCGCCTTTCTTGCCACCCTTGTCGGCCACTTCAAATTGAGCCACGACGATGTCGTAGAGCCGGGCATGGGCAACGATGCGCTCGAAACTGGGGCGGGTCCACATCGAAACCATCGCCACCTTGCGACCGTCACCTGTCGTGAGGATCTCATCTTCGCCCTTGAAATATCCGTTCCAATCGAATGTCGTGCCCTTCTCTTCGGCCGGGATAAAGTTCTCCTTGACGCCGGCGTCGGGGTTGAGCGAATTGGGAAACGCCTTGCGCAGGTCCTCCAGCGTGGAGTGCGGATACATCACCATATAGGCATGAGCGATTCCCAAGGCCGTGCGGTTCTGGGCTTTGCCATAGACGCGGACTTTGGCCGAGGCGCTTTCACGCTCCGATGCGGTGAAACCCTCGGCCGGTGTCGGTTTCGTTTTGGGTTCTTCCGCCTTTTGGGACCTTGGTCGGGGCTCTTCGATTTTGGAGGCTTCCGGTGTTTGTGAAGGCTCGGGAACGGATTGCGCGGAGGCAGTCCCGCTGTTCAGAAAATCAACCAGTTTGCGGCCGGCCTGACGGGTTGTCCACGAAGCGTCCATCGTGAATCCGACCTGACGGGCAATTTCGTTCAGGGCCTCTTTGGAGTTCGGGCAGAGAGTCTCCTTGTCAAATACCGATACGGCCCCGTTGTCGGCGATCTCGATTCGCCAGGAATAGATGGTTGCGGAAAATTTTGCCATACAGCGTTCAATTCATTTATGAAGGCCGGGCCGAGCGGGAAGGGCCTTCAGGTTAGTAGGTTCATGAATCTGCGCCGGGTATAAAAAAAGAAGCGCAGATCAGTTGCTGATTTCCGCTGATAGGTCCTAGGAAAACCTGTGGTAAAGAAAAAAGCAACAGCCCGCGCTGTATCCGCATACGTGCAGTTGCACAAAGTATGCAGAAGCGCCGAGGAGCTCGCCTTCTCTTACCGTCAATGAATTTCCTAGGTTCATCAGCGAGAAGTGCAAACACTCGCGTGTTTTGTCAGTATTTGATACTGTTTCAAAAAGTGTGTCTGGAGAAGGATAAATAAAAAAGTCTACAGAT
>ERZ824600.4557-NODE-4557-length-12084-cov-6.133926_pt1 | contig 12084 bp, 9 predicted proteins | sample MGYA00519933_ERZ824600 | MGnify/ENA primary metagenome ERZ824600 (study PRJEB31778, sample SAMEA3449178) | human gut metagenome | biome: human gut; feature: human-associated habitat; material: faeces | place: United Kingdom | collected 2010/2012 ... | reverse complement strand
TGAACTCCCGGCCCAGCTCTTCCAGCGTCCGGGAGCGCCCGTCCTCCAGCCCGAAGCGCAGGGCGATCACCCGCTCTTCCCGGGGCGTCAAGCTCTTGAGCACGTTCATCAGTTCCCGGCGCAGCAGCTGCCGCCCGGCTTCGTCCACCGGAACACCCGCTTCCTCATCCTGGATGAAATCCTCCAGATGGGCATCCTCTTCCTCGCCCACCGGCGTTTCCAGACTGATGGGATCCTGTGCCAGCTGCAGCAGTTCCCGCACCCGGTCCGGTTCCAGATCCAGCTGCACGGCGATTTCCTCCACCGTGGGCTCCCGGCCATTTTTGCGCAGCAGCTCCCCTGCTGTCTTTTTGACCCGGTTGATGTTCTCCACCAGATGCACCGGAATGCGGATGGTACGGCCCTGGTCTGCAATCGCACGGGTAATGGACTGCCGGATCCACCAGGTGGCATAGGTGGAAAACTTGAAGCCGCGCTCCGGCTCAAACTTTTCGGCCGCCTTCATCAGGCCGAGGTTTCCTTCCTGAATCAGGTCCAGAAACGGCAGCCCCCGCCCGACATAGCGCTTGGCCACCGACACCACCAGCCGCAGGTTGGCTTCGCTCAGAGCACGGCGAGCGTCGGCGTCCCCGGCCTGTGCGGCGCGGGCAAGGTCTGCTTCCTGCTGTGCCGTAAGCAGCGGCACCCGGCCGATCTCCTTTAAATAGGTGTGCACTGGGTCATCCAGCGCCACGCCCTCGGCGGAGAGTTCATGTTCCAGCTGACCAAGCTGCGTTTCGTCCAGCGGCGGAAGCTCCGCTTCCTCGTCCTCGGCAATGTGCACGCCCCGGGCCTCCAGCGCTTCGTACAGTTCATCCAGCCGGGCCACATCATAGTCCGCCTCGTCCATGGCGCGGCTGATCTGGTCCGGGGTCAGGGTCTTGCGCCGGGCGTGTGCCGCCAGCGTCCGGGCCAGTTCCTCGGTTTGCGACAATTTCTGCATGATTCCTGCTCCTTTCCTCTCCTGCTCCAGCCGGAGGGGAAAGCGGGCCTCATTCTTCTTCGCACACGAGCCCCTGCTTTTTTTCGCGCATCGACTGGAAGTAGCTGCTCAGTTCCTCGTTTGTCATGCTGGCCGCCTTGCTTGCCACGGGCATGCCCCGGGCAATGCGGTCCAGATACAGCCGGATGTCATCCGGTGTACAGTTCACATCGCTGTATTGTGCCGCAAGATGGCTCAGTTCATTCAGGGCCTCCTCGCTGACAAAGGCCCGGAGGGTGGCCAGGCTGATGTCCACCCCCTGCTGGCGGCAGTCCACCATAGCCTGGTACAGCTCCTTTTGCTGGGGCTGGATGAACTGCTCTGCCGTCAGCTGATCCTTGACCAGATCCAGATACTGCGGTTCCCGCAGGATGGCCGCCAGCAGACGCTGCTGGGCACTGACGATGCCCAGGGCCTGGCTGCCTCCGGCGGTGTAGGACACCTTGATCTGGTCCATCTCCCCGGACCGCAGCACCTGCCGGTCATGCTCCCGGCGGCGTTTGCTGCCTGCCTTTTTTACGGCGGTGCCCAGCTGGGTCATGATGGCAGCTTTGGAGATGTTGGTCTCCTCTGCCAGCCGCCCGGCGTAGACCTCCTGCTCCGTGGGGCTGGACCGCTGGGCCAGCAGGTCCACCGCCTGTTTGACGTATTCCAGCCGCTGGGCGTCCTGCGAAAGGTCATACTGACTGCGCAGTCGTCCCAGACGGAAGTCCAGCGCATTGCCCACGCCGTCCAGCAGTGCCTTGAAGCGCTCGGCACCATACTTTTTGATGTACTCGTCCGGGTCCTTGGCACCGGGGATCTGCAGCACGCCCACCTTGACCGGACTGTTGCGGAACAGTTCCAGCGAGCGCAGGGTGGCCTTCTGGCCCGCCTCGTCCGAGTCGTAGCTCAGGATGACTTCGTCCGCGTACTCGCTGATGAGCCGCACCTGATCCGGGGTCAGGGCCGTGCCGCAGGCACACACTGCTGTGTCGATGCCGGCCTGCTGCATGCTGATGACGTCCATATAGCCCTCGCACAACACGAACCGCCGGGACGCACTGCGCTTGGCGATCTGCAGCGCGAATACCGTGTCCGACTTGTGGTAGACCAGCGTTTCCGGGCTATTGACGTATTTGGGCTTGGAGTCATCCAGCACGCGGCCGCCAAAGGCAATGATGTTGCCCCGCAGATCAAAAATGGGGGTCATCACCCGCTTCCAGAACAGGCAGTAGATCCGCCCGGACGGACTGCGCTTGAACAGACCGCTGGCATCCAGCTCCTGCTGGTTGTAGCCTTTGTCGCGCAGGAACTGGTACAGGGCCTGCCCGTCGTTGGGGGCATAGCCCAGCCCGAACCGGACGATGGTCTTGTCGTCCAGGCCGCGCCGTCGCCAGTAGGCACGGGCCTGCCGGGCCTCCTCCACAGTGGAGTTGAGGCAGGCATGGAAAAACCGTGCCGCCTCCTTGTTCATGGACAGGATGCGGCTGCGCATCCGGCCGGTCTTGTCGTCCTCCTGGGGCTCCGGCATCCCGGCCCGGGCCGCCAGCATCTTGACGGCCTCCGGGTAGTCGATGCTGTTGATCTTTTTGGCAAAGGTAATGGCATCGCCGCCGGCCCCGCAGCCAAAGCAGTAAAAGCTCTGGGTGTCCGGGTAGACGTAAAAGGAGGGCGATTTTTCACTGTGAAAAGGGCACAGCCCGCCGTACAGCCGCCCCTTGCGCTTGAGCTGCACATAGCTGCCCACCAACTCCACGATGTCGGTGCGGCGGGTCAGTTCCTCAATGTATTCGTGTGGGATCATGGATTTTCAAACGACCTTTCCGGTTTATAGAACATGCCACTTCTGCGGCACAAAAAGTTCCTCAAAGGTACGGATGGCAAACTCGTCGCTCATACCGCTGATGTAGTCGGTCACCGCGCGGTCACGGCCTTCCTGATACGCCAGCTGAACGTAGAAATTGGACATCCGGTCGATGTGGTTCAGGTAGTAGTCATACAGCTCCCCGATCACCTTGTCCACCTTTTGTTCCTCGCGTTTGGCGGTTTTGTCCACATAGACGGTGGCGTACATGAAGTCCCGCAGGGCCAGAAAGGCCTCATTCTCCTCCGTACCCACCCGTACATTGCCGTCGCTATTGCGCAGGATGCTGTTGATCATGGTCGTGATGCGGGCGGATTTGGTGGTGCCCAGCACCGCGGTGCAGTCCCTTGGCAGGATGTCCGGGTCCAGCACACCGGCGCGCACGGCGTCCTCGATGTCGTGGTTGACGTAGGCGATCTGGTCTGCCATGCGTACGATGCGCCCTTCCGGGGTGGCAGCCCAGGTGCCTTTGGTGTGGGTCACGATGCCGTTGCGCACTTCCCAGCTCAGGTTGAGGCCCCTGCCCTCTTTTTCCAGCTTGTCCACCACCCGCAGGCTCTGCACATAATGCTTGAACCCGCCCGGGCAGAGCTGGTTGAGCGCCCGTTCTCCGGCGTGGCCAAAGGGCGTGTGGCCCAGGTCATGGGCCAGGCTGATGGCCTCGGTCAGATCCTCGTTCAGGCGCAGGGCGCGGGCAATGGTGCGGGCGATCTGCGACACCTCCAGCGTATGGGTCAGCCGGGTGCGGTACAGGTCCCCTTCCGGGGACAGGAATACCTGGGTCTTTTGCTTCAGGCGGCGGAACGCCTTGCAGTGCAGCACCCGGTCGCGGTCACGCTGAAACACCGGGCGCAGCGGATCCTGCGGCTCCGGCACCGCCCGGCCGCGGCTGGCATCGCTGAAGGTCGCCCACGGTGCAAAGGTCAGGTGTTCGATCTCTTCGGTTCTCTGGCGCACATCCATGCTGGTCCCCTCCCTTTTTCTGGTTCTTCTCCCCCCTTTCCACCGGAAATCCCGGCGCAGCCGATCCCACGCGCCGCGCCTGCGGCAATTGTAGCACAACGGCCCTGTCGAAGGGGGAAGTTCTGTGTCAGCTCCTAAAATTCACTTGATTTTTAAAAAGGTGCGTAGAATGGCTCAGACACTGCTGCCTCCGCCCCGCCCCGGGTCAGTTCCCGCAGCTGTTCCAGCAGCGGACCTTCGGTGTGTTCCGGCATCTGCCAGCGCAGGGTGACCCGGTCGGCGAACTCCGGCGCAGCCTGCTTTGCCCCGGCGGCGTCGATGAGCAGGGATGCCCGCTCGTAAAGAGAATAGTCCAACGTCATGCGCAGCTCCACCACACTGCGCACCGTGACCACCTCGGCATTTTCCAGCGCGCGGGCCGTGGCCGTGGTGTACGCACGCACCAGCCCGCCGGTGCCCAGCAGCACCCCGCCGAAGTAACGGGTGATCACCACGATCAGATCCGTCAGGCCGCTGTGCTGCAGCACCTCCAGTGCCGGGGTCCCGGCCGTTTTGGCCGGCTCGCCATCGTCGGAGTAGCGTTCCCGATTCCCCTCCCGCAGCCGGTAAGCATACACGTTGTGCCGCGCCGTGCGGTTGGCCGCGCGCACCTGCTCCAGGAATGCCACGGCGGCCTCCTCGCTGTCCGCAAAGGAGAGCTGCGCAATGAAGCGGCTCTTCTTCTCTTCGTATTCGCCCACGGCCGTACCGCGGATGGTCCGGTAATCCTCCACAATGGTTCCTCCTGCGTGTTATTCAGAATCAGTATAACATAAAACGCCATTTGTGCAAGTGAAAAGCCCGGCAGCTTTCGCTGCCGGGCTTTCCTCGCACACAACTTTTCAAGAAAGGGAGAAGGTATCTTGGTATGATGATGAAGAGGATATCACTTGGTGAAGATCTGGATCCACTGATGGCCCCAGGTGCTGCTGCTGTTGTAGTAGTAGCCAACGCCCATGGCACGGGCTTCGGGGTTCAGAATGTTGGCACGATGGCCTTCGGACTGCATCCAGGCATCCACGACCTCCTGCGGAGAAACGCTGCCCCAGGCGGCGTTCTCACCGGTGGGAGCTGCGGTCACGCCGTACTCCTTGAGCACGGTGAAGCACTTGCTGCCATCCGGACGGGTATGGGAGTTGACGGTAGCGATCTCTTCGGCACGCTTCTGTGCGGCAGCGGTCAGGTTGGCATCGCCCATCACCAGCGGGGTCAGGCCGTACTTTGCACGCTCGACATTGACCAGATCCAGCACTTCCTGACGGAAGTCATCGGTGTGAGAGTTTTCGGGGTAAGAGAAGATCAGCACCCAGTAGTTGCCGTAGGCACCGCCCTCATAGTGGCCGACACTCACGGTGGTGGCATCCGCATTCAGGATGCGCTCACGGGCGAAATCGAGGTTCATCCACTGGTCCATGGCGGAGTCCGGAGTGGACACGCCGGCCAGATAGTTCTCGCCAACGGACACATCGCCGATGCCGTTCTCGGCAAAAACGGTGAAGTCGCGCTGACCGTTGGGACGCACATAAGAATACGTGGTAGCCAGCTCTTCGGCACGCTCAGCAGCGGCGGCGTTGTGGGCGGCATCGCCCAGCTCCACGCTGTTCAGACCGGCCTTTGCACGGGCCTTGTTGACGAGCTTCAGGAAATCCTTCTGGTACATCTGGTCCTGTGCGCTGATGTAGGAGTTTTCTTCGTCGATGTCCGCAGAAACCGACACAGTGTTCTGTGCAGCGCTCGCAGCCAGAGGCTTGAGCGGAGATGCGCAGCCAAACATCACAGCCAGCGTCATAGCAGCTGCCGCGATCTTCTGAACAGTACGCATTTCGAGTTTCATAAGACATCCTCCTGATACAGCTTTTTGTATAAAAGCCGTTTTGCATTTGATCGGTTGCGCGTTGCAAATCCGTTTTGCAACTCGTGCGTTTCACAAGTGCAACTCTTGTGTCACAAGAGTATCACAAGAGCATCTCATCGTCAAGGGGTTTTGCGCAATTTTTGGGGACAAAAATGCAAAAAATTCAAAAATCGGTCCGTTCAGAATCGTAACACAAGTGCAACTGCATCCGGAAGTGTCCCCTTTTCCCGTTACGCTCGTGTTGCACTTCGAGTGCGTTTTCTGGGAAGTGCAACACATTTTTGTTCTTTCACTCACTTTCCTCTCAAAAGTCAGACTTATCAAAAATGCATATTATTGCATTCTTACTCATTTGATTGCATATTGTGCATTTTTCGCTTTTCCCGTACACAAAAAAAGACACCGCGCCCTGCATTTCTGCAAAGCGCGGTGCCCACGTTTCGATCGGTTTCCGGTCAGTTCATCTCTTCCAGAGCCTTCTTCAGGTTCTGTGCGATCTGGTCCGGGCAGCTGGTGTTGCGGAACCCGCACAGCGTACCGTCCAGACGTGCAATGACATCCTCGGCCTTCATGCCGGTGACCAGCTGGCAGATGCCTTTCAGGTTGCCGTTGCAGCCGCCGATGACCTCGATGGATGCAATGGTGTGGTCGTCGTTCAGGACAAAATTGGTCTGCTTGGAGCAGGTGCCTTTGTTTGCAAAACTGAATTCCTTGCTCATGGTTTCAAACTTCCTCTCTCTTTCTTATAAAGGAAAAGCCTTTTCCGGCTTTATCGTGTGCCATTGCCGCCGCCCCGTTTGCGGGCGATCTCCTGCAGGCGGGTGACCGTCTCGTCCGGAGCGATACAGGTGCCGATGGGATGGGGCACCTTGTGGTTGCGGCCATGGAAATCCGTCCCGGCCGTGGGCACAAGGCCGTATTCCCGGCAAAGCTGCACGCACTCCGCGCGGTCCTCCGGGCTGTTGCTGGGGTGGTCCACCTCGATACCATCAATGGCGCCTTCTGCCGCCAGTTCGCGCACCAGCGGCATGCTCTTGTAGACGGTGGGATGCGCAAACACCACTGCACCACCGCTGGCCTTGGCCGTGGCCAGCACTTCCCGCACCGGCAGATACTCCGGCGAGTGCAGCACGATGCCGCGGGGATTCCAGCCGAACAGCTTGTGGTAGGTCTCGCCGTAAATGCTGCCGTCACTCAGGCCAAGCTCCCCCAGCACCTGCATGATGCCGCTTTTGTAGATCACGCCGCTTTCGGCCGCCGTCTCCCAGACAAGCTCCTCGGTGAACTGCGGGTACATCGCCTCCAACTCGTGGACCGTCTGCAGGCCGCAGGCATTGCGCCGCTGCTTCATGATCTCGCAGTGCTCCCGGAGCGGGACACAGTCCAGGTTGGGGTAATAGCACAGCAGATGCACCCGGTGCTGGCGCTCAAAATCGTAACCGGTCAGCTCCACCGCCGGGATCAGCTCCACGCCCTCCTGTCGGGGATGGGCGTAGCAGTACGCCGCACTCAGGGTGGTGTCGTGGTCGGAGATGGCAATGGCATGCAGCCCGGTACGGGCCGCGATGCCCGGCAGGCGCTGGATGGGCACCGAGCCGTCGGAACAGGTGGAATGGTTGTGAAGATCGCAGGACATGGAAACGCCTCTTTAATGTTTGTAGAAATTGATCAGGCAGCCGTCGGCCAGGATCTGACGCTCGTCGTCGGTCAGCGGAGCCATGTAGAGGTCAAATGCCTTGGGTTCATCCCCCAGCACATAGGCCTTGATGTCCTTCAGGTCGCCCTTGAGCGCTTCACGCACATTGGGGATGAGGATGTAATCCCCCAGCCCGAAGGGCGTAGCCCCGGCCAGCTGCAGGGGCAGCATGCCCCAGTTGATCAGGTTGGAGCGGTAACGCTTGGTGGCGTACTCGGTGACGATGTTGGCCCCGGCGCCCAGCACACGCTGGCAGCTGGCGGCCTGCTCACGGGCGGAGCCGTCGCCCGGCTTGACTGCAAAGATGGTGGAGGCGATCTGCAGGTCGTTCCAGGTCAGGTTCTCGCAGCCGGGCACGGCGTGCACCTTTGCCAGCAGGGCGTCATCGGCTTTGCCGGCACGGCGGGCTTCCTCTTCGGCACGCACGGCCTTGGCACGGCTCACATACTCCGGGTCCTTGCGGCTGAGGGTGAACTCGGCCAGACCCAGGGGGTTGGAGCGGTAGGAGGAAGTCTCACCGGAGGGGATCAGCTCGTCGGTGGTCGTAACAGGGTCGGTGATGTAGGACGCCACCTTCAGCAGCAGGTTGTTGCCCAGCGGTGCGATCTCCGGCCAGTCCTTGATGTTGGGGCCCAGCTTGAGCAGGGCGTCGTAGTCGCCCTTGCCAAAGCCCTGATACACGCGGGTGTCGTAGCTGGAAGGATCGTACTGGTACTCCGGCACGGTGGGATCGTAGTCGATGTCGGTGGCCGGGGTCAGGATGCCGCCGTTGGCCGTGGTGGCCGCAATGCTGCGGGCATCCATCAGGGCCACACCCGCCAGCTGGCCATTGCCGGGCTTGGAGCCTTCGCGGCTGGGGAAGTTGCGGGTGGTGTGGCGGATGGACAGTGCCCCATTGGCGGGCACATCGCCTGCGCCGAAGCAGGGGCCGCAGAAAGCCGTGCGCACGGTGGCACCGCTGGCCATCAGTTCGCTGATCACGCCGGTGCGCACCAGTTCCATCATGATGGGCTGACTGCCGGGGTACACACTGAGGGCGTAGTCGCCGCAGCCGCCGGTGCGGCCCTTGAGGATGGAAGCCGCCTCATAGATGCTGTCGTACAAACCGCCTGCACAACCGGCGATCACGCCCTGGTCCACCCGCAGCTTGCCGTTCTCGATCTTGCTGCACAGGTCCAGGTGCACATCCTTGCGGCCGATGAGCTTCTGCACATCCTCTTCGCAGGCGTGCAGGATGTCCTCCAGATTGGCGTTCAGCTCTTCGATGGTAAAGGCATTGGAGGGGTGCATGGGCAGAGCGATCATCGGACGGATGGCCGACAGATCCACTTCCACAACGCCGTCATAGTAGGCAAGGTCCGCCGGGGCCAGCTTCTTGTAATCCGCAGCACGGCCGTGCACGGCAAGGAACTTCTGCGTGGTCTCGTCGGTCTCCCAGATGGAGGACAGGCAGGTGGTCTCGGTGGTCATGGCGTCGATGGCGTTGCGGGTGTCCTGCCGCAGGGAGGCAATGCCGGGGCCAACGAACTCCATGACCTTGTTCTTGACATAGCCGCTCTTGAACAGCTTGCCCACCAGCGCAATGGCCACATCGTGGGGGCCGCAGCCGACAGGCAGGCTGCCGGTGAGGTAAATGGCCACCACACCCGGACGGGCCACATCGTAGGTGCGGCCCAGCAGCTGCTTTGCCAGCTCGCCGCCGCCCTCGCCGATGGCCATGGTGCCCAGTGCACCGTAGCGGGTGTGGGAGTCCGAGCCAAGGATCATTTTGCCGCAGCCGGCAAACTTTTCACGCATGTACTGGTGGATGACAGCCAGATGCGGGGGCACAAAGATGCCACCGTACTTTTTGGCAGCCGACAGGCCGAAACGGTGGTCATCCTCGTTGATGGTGCCGCCCACGGCGCACAGGCTGTTGTGGCAGTTGGTGAGCACATACGGAATGGGGAATTCCCGCAGACCGCTGGCGCGCGCCGTCTGAATGATGCCCACGTAGGTGATGTCGTGGGACGCCATGGCATCAAAGCGGATCATTAAGTGCTTGGGGTCGCCCGACGTATTATGGGCTTGCAGAATGCGATATGCCATGGTCTCGCGGCGGGCGATCTCGGGTGCGATCTCGTGGGTCTGTGCCACGGTGTCGCCGTGAAGCAGATACACGCCTGTTTTTGACTTCTGAATCATGTTTTTATCCTCCGGTGTTTGGTATCGGTCTGGGGTGTAAAATGGGAATACGGCATGGGGCTTTTGATAAGAAAAGGGAAGCGCCCGCGCCGTTTGGATCATGAGGGGGGGTAACGGTTATCTTCCCTGCAATTTCTGGGAGCGGATGTCGCGTCCCGTAAGCGGAAGCATGGTGAATTCGCCGAGCAGACGGGAGGTGATGCGGTCGGCATAGCGCCGTCGGAAGTCCTCCACGGTCAGATTGGTGCTGACCACCGTCGCGCGACCCGCGTTGATGCGGGTGTTGAGCAGGTTATACAGCGCGCCCACCGTGAATTGCGTGTTGGTCTCGGTGCCGAGATCGTCAATCATCAAAAGATCGCACGCAAAGAACCGCTGGGTGTCGCCGTCCTCGGGGAGCAGTCTGCCGAAGCGGACGTCCTCCATGGTGCCGAGGATGTTTTGCGCGGTGTCGTACACCACGTCAAAGCCTCGGTCGATGACCTCCTTTGCCATCGCTGTGGACAAATGGGTCTTTCCCAGTCCCGTTGCGCCCTGCAGGGTAATGTTGCGGACGGCGGAATTCGGGAAATTCAGCGCAAAGTCGCGACAGATGCGGAGCGCCGCCTCCGCCGCGGCACGGGATTCGCCCGCCGCATAATAGGAAAGGTCAAAGGTATCAAAGGTCTGGGTCTTGAGCAGTGCGCCGATCCCCGACGATTCATAGGTGGCGAGCACCAGTGCGCGCTTCATGCACGGACACATCCTGCCCATCACCTCGCCGGTGTCCGAGCACCGTGCGCATTCGTAATGCGGGTCGGTATAGTCCACGGGCAGACCGTGATAGCGCAGACACTGCGCACGGCTTTCCTGCAATTCGCGGTTTTCGCACCGTAGCTTTTCCAGACGCTCCTCCAGTCCGACAGGACCTCGCATGGTCTCGGCAAAGACGGCGGCGCCGGTCGCCGCGAGCGCGCGGTCGATCTCCCGCAATTCGGGATACCGTCGGTGCAGGTCGGTCGTGCGTTCCTGCGCTTCCCGCTGTGCACGGAACGCCTTTTGAGAAAACTCATCCCGCACACGGAGATAATTTTTTCGACTGAATGCCATTTACAAACACTCCGTTCCGCCGCCGGAGGCGGCACAGTGAAATACAGACAGCTCTCGCCGTCCGTGATACGCCGTGAAAGATCGGCGTTCGGGTCGGATCAGACCGTATCGCCGCCGTTCTCCGAGCGCTTGAGGGTATCCGCCATCTGACGGGAGCGCTCCAGAGAAAGGCGCAGGAATTCATCGGTATCAAAGCTGGCACCCTTTTCAGCGGTCGCCTGTTTTTCGGCGCGGTGCGCCTCCCGATCCTTTTCCGCCTGCTCTGCGGTTCGGATGCCGTCTTGCGCGTATCGGGTCAGGATGCGGTCGATATACGGAAAGGAGACCGACCCCGTTGCGTCCACGCAGATCTCATAAGCACAGCGCACCAGCTCCTCGGGCGAGGCAAGCTCCTCCTGCCAATGTGCCGTGAGCTTTTTCTCACGTGCGGTCAGGGCGCGCGCCCCGATCCCGAAAACGCGGCGGATCATGCCCTCGTAGCTCTGCGCCTCTCCCCGCCGCTTTAAGTATTCCTTGAGCTTTTCGGTGTCGTCCACACCCTCGTCGAACAGGTTCAGTGCGGTCTTTTCCGCGTAATGCACCGAGGGCTTTCCGATGTTTTTGCAATAGGTGAAGATCAGCAGGATGTATTCGTTATCCAGACGCACGGAGTCGGACAGGCGCAGAATGCGATTGACCTCGGCGGTGTTGAAAACCTTCCCCGCGATGTTCTGGCACAGCTCGAGAAGCTGACGGCGGCTTCCGTCGTTCTCTTCGAGCAGACGTTCGGTTTCTTCTCCCGAATAGACGTAATCGTCCGCTTTTTGCAGATGACGCTTGCGCTCGGGCGCGTCGGCGTCTGCGGGGGCGTTCTTTTCGGCAGTCGGTGTTACTTCGCTTTCCGATGCGGAGACGGTAACATTTTCTTCGGTCTTTGCCGTGCGGCGCTTTCGGTCAAGGGAGAGGACGCCTGCCCCCCGCCAGAAGCGGATGGCGGCGCGCACCTCATCCTCGGAGCAGTCCGCGCCCTCCGCCAGTGACGGGATCGCACCATCGGTGTCCGCAAGACAGTCAGGCTCTGCCGCCATGAGCAAAAGCACGGCAAGCTCTGCGCGGGAAGCGCACTCCGCCGCCGAAGCCGCACTGCGGGGCAGTTCAATCGTTCCGTTTTTTCGGTTCCAGAGCAGCTTCAACCGCGCTCACCTCACTTTTTTGTTTTTGATAAATGTCACAGCACAGCGCCATGAAATCGTCGGCGGGGCACAGCTCGTGCACCGTGACGCCGGACAGGGAAAACGCATGTTCGGTCAGGTTCCACACGCCTGCGGGACGGAGCTCCTCCAGGATGCGGAGGCGTTCCTCCAGCCGATCCCTCCCGACGCAGAATACCACGATATCGATCCCGTTCGACG
>ERZ824600.4556-NODE-4556-length-12084-cov-13.571203_pt1 | contig 12084 bp, 10 predicted proteins | sample MGYA00519933_ERZ824600 | MGnify/ENA primary metagenome ERZ824600 (study PRJEB31778, sample SAMEA3449178) | human gut metagenome | biome: human gut; feature: human-associated habitat; material: faeces | place: United Kingdom | collected 2010/2012 ... | reverse complement strand
TCTTCACCTGAATGTGATAGATGCCCTCACGGAACTTACGGGTGATGGAGAAATCACCGAAGCCCTTGGGAATACAAGGATCTACGGACAATCCCTGATGAGTGGGATATACACCCAGTATGTATTGGGAGATATTTACGAAAGTCCATGCAGCAGTACCGGTCAGCCAGCTGTTCTTTGCCTCGCCGTAGAATTTTGCATCCTTACCGGCTACCATCTGGGAATATACATAAGGCTCGGTACGATGGATCTCACTGATATCCTCAATGTATGCGGGACAGGTCTTGCGGTAGATCTCGAAAGCTCTGTCACCTCTGCCCAGAACGGTCTCTGCGATGGATACCCAGGGATTGTTGTGGCAGAAGATACCGGCATTCTCCTTATATCCGGGGGGATAAGAGGATACTTCACCAAGTTCGAGGTGATACTCCGTGTATGCAGGTTGTAAGATCATGACACCATACTTGGTATCCAGTCTCTCTTTTACAGAATTCAATGCCTTTTCGGCAAGTCCTTCCTTCACACCGACACCGGCCAGTACGCAGAAGCCCTGAGGCTCGATGTAGATCTGACCTTCGCGGCATTCCCTGGAACCTACTTTGTGGCTGTAAGCATCGTAAGCACGTACAAACCAATCGCCGTCCCAACCATCCTTCAGGATCGCATCGTACATTGCCTGTACTTCCTTACGTGCGCGGGCTGCTTCGGTATCGTCACCCATCAGCTCGCACAGCTGAGCATATTCTTCGCCGTATTTTACGAACATACCGGCAATGAATACGGATTCTGCAACGGGTCCTTCACTGGGACCGAAGGTCTGGAAAGATTCTCCGGGATGAGCGGAGAAGCAGTTCAGGTTCAGACAGTCATTCCAGTCGGCGCGGCCGATTAGAGGCAGATTGTGAGGGCCTTTGTGGTTGATGATATAGTCTAAGGAGCGTTTTAAGTGATCCATCAGAGGAGCAGCTACGCTCATATCGTTGTCAAAAGGAACCATCTGGGTCAGGATGGAGGTATCGCCGGTCTCTCTTACATAAGCACTGGTACCTGCAATGAGCCACAGAGGATCATCATTGAAGCCACTGCCGATATCGGAGTTGCCTTTCTTGGTCAGAGGCTGGTACTGATGGTAAGCACTGCCGTCCTGGAACTGGGTGGAAGCGATATCAATGATACGCTCTCTTGCACGGTCCGGAATCAGATGTACGAAACCGAGCAGATCCTGACAGGAATCACGGAAACCCATACCACGGCCGATTCCGGATTCGTAATAGGAAGCGGAACGGGACATGTTGAAAGTAACCATACACTGATACTGGTTCCAGGTGTTGACCATACGGTTGACTTTCTCGTCAGCGGAATCTACCGTGTAGCGTGCCAGCAGCTGTTTCCAGTAAGCCTGTAATGCTGCAAAAGCCTCATCTACCTGTGCATCGGTCTGGTATTTTGCCAGCATTTCTTTGGCACGGGTCTTGTTGATCACACCGTAGGATTCCCATTTCTCGTCTTCGGGGTTCTCGATGTAGCCCAGAACGAAGATAAAGGTCTTGGTCTCACCGGCTGCCAGATCCACGTTGATCTGATGGGAAGCGATGGGAGACCAGCCGCTTGCCATGGAATTCGTGCACTTGCCGTTCTCTACAGCTTCGGGAGAATCAGCCCCCCTGTAAGCACCCAGGAAAGCATCTCTGCTGGTATCGAAACCGTCAATCTTCGTATTTACGGAATAGATCGCATAATGATTACGACGCTCACGGTACTCGGTCTTGTGATAAATGGTGGAATCCTGTACCTCGACCTCACCGGTGCTTAAGTTACGCTGGAAATTCTTCATATCATCGTCAGCGTTCCACAGACACCACTCTACATAAGAGAATACGGACAGCTTCTTGTCCTCGGAGCTACCGTTGGTCAGGGTCAGCTGGGAGATCTCGCAATTATCGTTCAGAGGAACGAAGGAGAGCACGGAAGCCTTGACACCGTTCTTGGAAGAGGTGAAGCGGCTGTAACCGATACCGTGGCGGCACTCGTAGGAGTCCAGTTCAGTCTTCGTAGGCTGCCAGCCGGGGTTCCATACGGTATCTCCGTCCTTAATGTACAGATATTTACCGTTGATGTCGGCCGGTACGTTATTATAACGATAACGGGTCAGACGCAGCAGCTTTGCATCTTTATAGAAAGTATATCCGCCGCAGGTGTTGGATATCAGACTGAAAAACTCATTGCAGCCCAGGTAGTTGATCCAGGGAAGCGGAGTCTTGGGAGTGGTGATGACATATTCCTGATGCACATCATCAAAATGACCATACTTCATAAGAAAATCTCCTTCTTTCATGTTGTTGTATGTTGAGTGTTTGTTTTTTCGCTGCGGAGTGCTTAATGTTAAGTAAACGATTAAGTGCTCCGGATTTCTGATTTGTATTATACAGAAGCAAAGGGAAAAATGCAATACGAATCTTGAAAAAGCCCGTAAAATGCGCAATGTATACAAAAACAGTGGGGAAACATGGGCAGAAGATACAAAATGAAAGAACCTTCGAAACACCGGTTTTACGAAACAAAATAATAGCAAACGTTATCGCACACTTTGCCTTTATATAGAAGAAACACAATCTATGTACAAGCCAAATGTACAAAACAGCCTATCTGAAATTGTTAATTATAGACAAAGTGGATACTTTTTTGAAAAAAACTGCAAAAAAGTATTGCAAAATGCTCAAAGATGTTATATATTAAAACTACGAAAACGATTAAGTTACAAAACAGGTCGGACGGAATGACGAAGACATGGAACAGGAGAAAGATATGGCATCACTGAAAGACATTTCCAAGATTTGTGGAGTCTCCGTTGCAACTGTCAGCAAGGCACTGAACGACCACAAGGACATTGGAGAAGAAACCAAAGCAAATATCAGACGGGTAGCCAAGGAGATGGGATATTCCCCGAACCTTTCCGCCAGAGCACTGAAGACGAACAGAACTTACGGAATCGGAGTCCTCTTCGTAGATGAAGCACAAAGCGGTCTGACCCATGACTACTTTTCCAGTGTACTGGACAGCTTCAAAAGGACAGCAGAGAAGAGCGGTTACGACATTACCTTTATTAACAGCTGCAAGAACCGTCCGGATCGGATGTCCTACCTGGAACACAGCAGGTACAGAGGCTTTGATGGAGTGGTGCTCGCCTGTATCGATTTCGCAGATCCCGAAGTCATTGAATTAGTACAGAGTTCCATCCCGGTGGTCACTATCGACTATCTGTTTAATAACCGTATCGCGATCATGTCGGACAATGTGACAGGTATGAAAGAACTGCTGGAATACATATATAGCAGAGGACATAGGAAAATTGCCTATATCCACGGCGCAATGTCAGCAGTTACCTCGGGGCGGTTATCCAGCTTCTACCGGACGGCAGAACGACTGGGGCTACAGATTCCCGATGAGTACATCAGAGAAGCGGCTTACAGAGATACTGCCACGACCTATCGTGTGACTAACGAATTACTGGATCTTCCGGATCCGCCGACATGTATCATTTATCCGGATGACTTCGCTTCTTTCGGAGGCATCAATGCTATCAGGGAGAGGGGGTTACAGATTCCCGAAGACATCTCGGTGGCAGGATATGATGGAATTCAGTCCGCAAGACAGCTTGAACCCAGGCTGACCACAGTCCAGCAGGACACCGAACAGATCGGATGCTTAGCAGCCAGAGAACTGATCAGCCTCATAGAGAGACCTAAGACCACCATTATCGAACAGGTCATAGTACCCGGTAAGGTAGTGGAAGGCAAGTCGGTAGCACAGATTCCGACAGACAAATAATCAGGCATTTATATGGAAGCGCCGCAACCGCAACCATATGAAGATAAATGCAACAAGCACTTACAACAAACATTCAACAAAAAATGGGAGGAAACAAACATGAAGAAAAAAGTACTTAGTGCTTTACTTACAACCGCTATGCTTGCCAGCATGCTGGTAGGCTGTGGCAGTAGCAACGATGCTCCTGCAGCAGCTTCTAGCGAGGCAGCACCCGCAGCATCCACCGAAGCAGCAGCTTCTACCGAGGTAGCAGCTGAGCCTGCAGCTGAGGAAGGAAAAGTCCTCAACATCTACGCTTGGAACGAAGAGTTCAAGAGCCGTCTGATCGCCCACTATCCGGGATATGAAGAGGTTGACGGTACCACCGGTAAGATCGGTGATGTAACTGTTAAGTGGAACATTACCCCCAGTAATGACAACGCTTACCAGAACAATCTGGATGCTAACCTGTTAAAGCAGGCTGACGCAGCAGCTGATGACAAGATCGATATGTTCCTGATCGAGGCTGACTACGCTCTGAAATACGTAGATACCGATTACACCATGCCTATCGCTGATCTGGGTATCACCGATGCAGATCTGGCTAATCAGTATCAGTACACCAAGGATATCGTTACAGATTCCAAGGGCGTTCTGAAGGGCGTTTCATGGCAGGGCTGCCCCGGTGTCCTGATCTACAGCCGTGACGTAGCTAAGGAAGTACTTGGATCTGATGATCCTGCAGAGGTTCAGAAGGCAGTAGCTGACTGGGATACCTTTACCGCAACCGCTGAGACTATGAAGAAAGCCGGTTACTTCATGACTTCTTCTGCTAACGATACCTATCGTGTATACTCCAACAACGTATCCGGTAAGTGGGTACAGGATGGCAAGATCGTAGTAGATGACAACATCATGAAGTGGGTTGAGGACTCCAAGAAGATGGTTGATGCTAAGGAAACCAATACTTACGATCTGTGGTCTGATGACTGGAGCAAAGGCTTCTATCCCGATGGTAAGGTATTCTGCTACTTTGGACCCGCTTGGTTCGTAGACTTCTCTATGGCAGCAGATACTGACGGATCTATCGCTAACGCCGGTAAGTGGGGCGCTACCGAAGGACCTCAGGGCTTCTTCTGGGGCGGTACTTGGGTATGTGCAGCACAGGGCACTGACAATGCGAGCCTTGTTAAGGACATCATCCTGAAGATGACCACCGATACCGATATCATGACCGACATCGTTAAAGATGATAATGATTTCGTAAACAACGTACCTGCAATGGAAGCTATGGCAGCAGATACCTCTTACTCCAGCAAAGTACTGGGCGGTCAGAACCCTCTGGCTATGTACTGCGCAGGTGCTGAGAAGATCGATCTGAGCAATCTGTCCGCTTACGATCAGGGATGTAACGAGAGCTTCCAGAATGCTATGAAGAACTACTTCGAAGGCAAGACTGATCTGGATGGTGCGCTGGATCTGTTCTACAAAGCAGTAGAAGAGAAGTATCCTGAGCTTACTCACTAATCTGAATTAGATAAGCAGTTGGCTGAAAATAAGTAATTGAGAGCCGTACCTGCCTGGTTGGTCAGGTGGGTACGGTTTTTCTCTCAAAAAAATGGAAAAAGCAAGAAAAATAAGAAAAAGAGAAGGCTGGCAGAAGCTTTTTTATAAGTAAAAAATGCAAGTAAGAGATCTGCTGCGAGCCTTATCGGAAATTATGGCACGACAATCTATGCAGAAGGTATGCATGGCAACTAAAGGGAGGAATGATTTATGGCAAAGGTAAAACGCGGAAAGGTGGTAAGCTACAATAAATGGGGTTATATTTTCCTGATTCCTTTCATTGTAGTATATCTGATATTCCAGTTAGTTCCACTTTTCAGAACATTCTATTACAGCTTTTTTGAGAACTATCGTTCCGGACTGACACAGATCGGTCCCAACTTTGTCGGATTACAGAACTTTATTACAATTTTCAAAAATCCGGATATCTGGATTTATACCGAGAACACGTTGATCATGTGGATCATGGGATTTATTCCGCAGATCATTGTATCTCTGGTACTGGGGGCATGGTTCTCGGATCCCAGCCTCAGATTAAAAGGACAGAGATTCTTTAAGACAGTGATCTATCTGCCGAACCTGATCATGGCAGCAGCATTTGCAATGTTGTTCTTCACATTGTTCTCTGAGGGCGGACCGATCAATGAAATCCTGATGCAGCTTGGATGGATCAGCGAACCCTATAAGTTCCTCTCCAATGAATGGAGTACCAGATCTCTGGTAGCATTTATGAACTTCCTGATGTGGTTCGGTAATACGACGATCCTCCTGATGGCTGGTATGATGGGTATTGATACTTCACTGTTCGAGGCAGCAGAAGTAGATGGCGCAACCTCTACACAGGTATTCTTTAAGATTACATTACCTCTGCTTCGTCCGATCTTGATCTACGTAATGATCACATCCCTGATCGGTGGCTTACAGATGTTTGATGTACCTCAGATCCTGACCAATGGTACCGGTGATCCTATGAGATCTACCATGACTCTGATCATGTATCTGAACAAGCATCTGTTCAGTAAGAACTATGGTATGGGCGGTGCACTCTCCGTGATCCTGTTTATTATCACAGGTCTCCTGAGTCTCGTTGTATTCAAGTTCTCCAACAAGAAAGATTGATAGGGGGTGGCAGACATGTTAAGTATCGAAACAAACGAAACAAAAAAAGGTATGGGTATCCATGCCAGAAGAATTCTTGCATATGTAGTATTGATACTGGTAAGCTTCCTGTGTCTGTTCTGGTTCTATGTGCTGTTTGTAAACGCAACCAGATCCCACGGAGAACTGACCAAAGGTTTTACCCCGATTCCCAGCACGTACCTGTTGAAAAACTGGCAGGGAGTTATGGCAGGAACATTACCCATCGTAAGAGGCATGTTCAACAGCTTGTTCGTAGCATTGTGCAGCGCAGCACTCTGTACCTACTTCTCCACCATGACCGCTTATGCAATTCATGTATATGACTTTAAGATCAAAAAGTTTATGTTCACTTTCATCATGGCAGTCATGACGATCCCTACACAGGTTACCGCACTTGGTTTCCTGCAGTTAGTATCTGACATGAAACTGGAAGATAACTTTATTCCTTTGATCGTTCCTGCAATCGCTGCTCCGGTCACTTTCTTCTATATGAAGCAGTACATGGAGAGCGCATTGCCCCTGTCGCTGGTAGAGGCAGCGAGAATCGACGGTTCCGGTGAGTTCCGTACTTTCAATACTATCGTGCTTCCTCTGATGAAGCCCGCCATCGCAGTACAGGCGATCTTCACATTTGTAAGCAGCTGGAACAATTACTTCACACCGGCACTGATCCTGCATAACGATAAGATGAAGACATTACCTATCCTGATCGCCCAGCTGCGTTCCGCAGACTTCCTGAAGTTCGATATGGGTCAGGTGTATGTGACCATCGCATTCTCCATCTTCCCCGTTATCGTAGTATACCTGATCCTTTCCAAGTTCATTGTCCAGGGCGTGGCAATGGGAAGTGTCAAGGGTTAATATTCCGCCAGCAACATTCAATACATAAATCTCTCCTGAAAAGCGGCACTCTTCCCCGGAGTGGCGCTTTTCGCTTGCAAAAATGTAAATTATACCCGATAAGGTATAATTTAAAAAGAAATGAATAAAATATACCTTATCGGGTATAAAAATAATGAAATAACTTGAAAATATACCCGAACGGGTATATAATTGGTGATAATTAGGATGGATATTATAATGAATAAGATTGCAGAATTTATAAAAGAAAATAGAAAAGCAGCCGGACTGACACAGGAAGATTTTGCAATGCGTTCGGGATTGGGACTTCGCTTTGTCAGAGATCTGGAACAGGGGAAAGAGACCGTGCGGATGGATAAAGTAAATATCGCATTGGCGATGTTCGACATGGAAGCTGTGCCGGGCAGAAAGGAAAGAAGGTAAGAATATTATGGAGATATTCAGAAGTGTTCAGGTATATATCCGGAATGTGTATGCTGGAGAACTTTCTGAGACAGATGAAGGCTATCTTTTTTCCTATGATGAAGAATACAGAAAAAGAGAAGATGCCAGTGCGGTATCTCTTACAATGCCGATCCGACAGGAACCATACCAGTCGAAAACATTGTTTTCTTTTTTTGACGGTCTGATTCCGGAGGGATGGCTTCTGGGCGTGGTAAGCAGAAACTGGAAGATTGATGTGAAAGATCGTTTTGGACTGTTGGCGGTAGCTTGCCGGGATGCAATCGGCAATGTCAGTATAAGGGAGAAAAAGGAATGAATTGTCTGTGCTGCTGGAAAAAACTGCAGACGGTAGAAGATGAGAAGCGGGGATGGCATAAAAGCTGTGTCAGACATTTTTTCGGAAGCGACAGGATACCGGAGCTGGAGCTGGATGAAGAAAAATTGAAAGAACTGGCAAATGAAACGGTAAACCGTGGATATACAGTTCCCGGAGTGCAGCGGAAAATGTCATTGCAACTGTTCTCGGATAAGAAGAAAACGAGGCTGACTTTGGTAAACTATCCGACGGGATTTATTTTGAAACCGCAAGTTCCGGAATTCAGAGCGTTGCCGGAGGCAGAACAACTGGTAATGTGCATGGCAGATGCGTCCGGGATTGTTACGGTACCACATGCGCTGTTGCAGCTAAGGGATGGATTTGCTTATATCACGAAAAGGATTGACAGAGTGTTTCAAAAGGACAGTGTCAGGATGCTGGCAATGGAAGATTTCTGCCAGTTGGATCTGAGGCTGACCGAAGACAAGTACAGAGGCTCTTATGAAAGATGTGAAAAGATCGTAGAACGATATTCGACAAGGGTGGGACTGGACAGAACAGAACTGTTTTTACGAATCGTGTTTTCATTCTTGATTGGAAATTCCGATATGCATTTGAAAAATTTTTCCCTGTTGGAGACGCAGGAGGGAAGCGGAGAGTATGCACTTTCACCAGCGTATGATATGCTTCCGGTGAATCTGATCATGCCTGAGGATGAAGAGGAACTTGCGTTAACTCTCAATGGGAAGAAGATGAACCTTAGAAAAAAGGATTTCTATATTTTTGCGGAAAAATGCGGCATAGCACGTAATTCCGCAGAAAAGATGATAGGAAAACTGGTATCCATGAAAGATGTTTATCAAAAAATGAACAGGGAATCTATGCTGCCGGAAGAGATAAAAGAACAGTTCGAGAAGTTAATAGAAGAACGATGCAATATTTTGGCGTAATTGTATCGGAAGAGAAAGAGGTAATAATCATGCAGATGTATGAGGTGACGGCGCTGGCGCCGGAAGGACCTGAGGAGGCCTATCGGGCGATGGTGTTTGCAGAAGACGAGGATGACGCCCTGAACCAGCTGGAGGAACAGTTGAAAGAGCAGGGCATTGCCCATGGAATGTGCATGGCAGAAGAAGTTTAAGGGAGGGTGTCGATATTAGCATGGAAAACTCATATCGTTTTTTTGAGAATAAAGATTGTAAATATTTCCCCTGCCACAAGGGACTTGCAGATTTCAACTGCCTGTTCTGCTACTGCCCCATGTACCGCTTGGAGCACTGCCCCGGGAATCCCAGGTATTTCGAGAAAAATGGCAGACGGATCAAGGATTGCTCGGGCTGCACCTTCCCGCATGATCCGGAGCATTATGATACGATCATGCAGATTCTGCGGGAGGCATAACACATTTTTCTGGAAAATAAACACGTTTTTTGCACATTTTTCTAAAACGAAAAGCCGATAGTCTGTTTTGACAGATTACCGGCTTTTTATGTGCGGAGACGGTGGGATTTGAACCCACGTGCCCCGGAGGGCTAACGCATTTCGAGTGCGCCCCGTTATGACCACTTCGATACGTCTCCAAAAGATTACAACGTAGATTATTTTATCTGAAAAATAACCGTTTGGCAAGGGGAGAAACGAAAAAACCTAGTAGTTTCTATTGTTTGCGATGGCATTTACCGCCTGATTTGAAAAATTATTTTTGCAGCCAGTAGTTTTTGCAAATTTTCCGATGGAAACCACCGGATTTTACCGCCTGGCAAGGGAATTACGCTTTTGTAGCAGTATTTTTCCGGGAAAAGGATCTTTTGCAATGAGATTATTACTGCTTACGTGATGATAATAAGTTTGTAAGCGGTAATAATAAAAAAAGATGTTGACAGAACAACATCAGCGTAGTATATTGCAGATAAATACTTTGATAGTCAAAACAATTTGAAATGAAAGGCAAACACGCCGGAGACGACAAAGTAGTAAAGCAAGGTATCAGAAACACAATAATGAAATGCATAAGGAGAGCAAAAACATGTTAGAAAAAGTAGCAGCCATCATCAGAGAACAGTTAAACCAGGAGGATGTAGAAATCACAGAGGCAACCCGTTTCAAGGAGGATCTGGAAGTAGACTCCCTGGATCTGTTTGAACTGGTAATGGCGTTTGAAGAGGAATATGGTGTATCCATTCCTTCCGAGGAATTGGAAAATATGGCAACAGTAGGTGATGTTATCAGATATATTCAGGAGCATGCATAAGGACTGCATATCTGCCCTCATGTGGGCTTAGACCTTTTGACCCTGGTATCATCAGAATATGTAATATAACGCAGAATGACGAGAAGGATCAGAAAGACAATGAAAACAAAGATCACGGAACTTCTACAAATAGAATATCCCGTTTTCCAGGGCGGTATGGCCTGGGTGGCAGAACATAAGCTGGCGGCAGCGGTATCAAATGCCGGAGGCTTAGGTATCATCGGTGCCGCTTCCGCTCCGCCTGAGGTTGTCCGGGAGGAAATCCGTAAATGCAAAGAACTGACTGACAAACCCTTCGGCGTGAATATCATGCTGCTCAATCCCAATGCGGAGGATGTAGCGAAGATTGTCGTGGAAGAAGGAGTAAAAGCGGTAACGACTGGTGCTGGAAACCCGGGAAAATTCATGGAACTGTGGAAGAATGCCGGAGTGAAAGTCATTCCGGTGGTAGCCAGTGTGGCTATGGCGAAGATGATGGAGCGTGCCGGAGCGGACGCTGTGGTGGCGGAAGGCATGGAAAGCGGTGGACATATCGGTTCCACCACGACCATGGCGCTGGTTCCGCAGGTAGTGGATGCGGTATCTATCCCGGTGATCGCAGCTGGAGGTATCGCCGATGGCAGAGGAATGGCGGCGGCTTTTATGCTGGGAGCGGAAGGTATCCAGATGGGCACCCGGTTCGTCGCATCAAAGGAATCCATCGTCCATGAAAATTATAAGAATCAGATCATCAAGGCAAAGGATATTGATTCTGTAGTGACGGGAATGTCTACCGGACATCCGGTGCGTTCTTTACGTAATCAGATGACCAGGGAGTATCTGAAGCTGGAAAAAGAGAATGCCGATTTCATGGAACTGGAAAAGCTGACACTGGGATCTCTCAGGAAGGCAGTGCAGGACGGAGATACCGTAAACGGAACACTGATGGCGGGACAGATTGCAGGCTTGATCCGCAGAGAACAGACCTGCCGTGAGATTATTGAAGAAACAGTACAGCAGGCGCAGGAGTGCATAGCGGCACAAGGACAGCATAAATAAAATATAGCGACAGGTAACCGCTGACAACAGATTTCGAACAGCGACAGGCGGCGTAGTTATATGGAAAACGGCGCATTATAAAAAATGTGCTGTAACCGAGGAGAACAATAGCATCACATAGTAATTAGGAGAAGACAAAATGAGCAGGATCGCATATTTATTCCCGGGACAGGGCTCCCAGTACATAGGAATGGGCAAGGAGTTCTATGATACTTACCCGGAAGCACAGGCGGTATGGAAGCTGGCAGACAAGGTGCTCCAGAATCTGTATTGGCAGGATAAGCGGGAAGTACAGGCGGAAAGCGGACATCCGTACTCCATGGAACAGCTGACCTTTGAAGAAAATCCTTATATCAACATTACGGAATACACACAGATCGCCATGCTGACCATGGAAGTGGCAATTCTGAAAGTATTGGAGGCAAAAGGACTGAAAGCGGAGATGGCAGCAGGCTTAAGCCTGGGAGAATATGGGGCGCTGGCTGCCGCTGGTGTGATGGAGCTGCCGGATCTGTTCCGGATCATCCGGATGCGTGGTATCTATATGCAGGAGGCCTATCCGGAAGGCGGAGCCATGGCAGCAATATTAGGACTGGACGGAGATACCGTGGCAAAAATCTGCGGACAGACAGCAAAAGAAACCGGCAAAGTCGTCTCGGTG
>ERZ824600.4554-NODE-4554-length-12086-cov-7.716732_pt1 | contig 12086 bp, 10 predicted proteins | sample MGYA00519933_ERZ824600 | MGnify/ENA primary metagenome ERZ824600 (study PRJEB31778, sample SAMEA3449178) | human gut metagenome | biome: human gut; feature: human-associated habitat; material: faeces | place: United Kingdom | collected 2010/2012 ... | reverse complement strand
CTCCAGAGATGCGCCGCCTCCCGTGGAAATATGCGTCATCTTATCTGCAAAGCCGAGCTTTTCGACTGCCGCAGCAGAGTCGCCGCCGCCGACTATGGTGATAGCGCCGGAGTCGGCAAGAGCCTGTGCCATTGCCTTGGTGCCCTTTGCAAATGCGTCAAACTCAAACACGCCCATGGGGCCGTTCCACACGACCGTGCCTGCGTTTTTGATAGCGTCGGAGAACAGCTTGATGGTTTTGGGACCGATGTCCATGCCCATCCAGCCTGCAGGCATAGCCTTGATGTCAACTATCTCGCTGTCGCAGTCGGCCTTAAATTCATTGCCGACGGCGGTGTCGACAGGCAGCAGCAGCGAAACGCCGTTGCGCTTTGCCTTCTCGATCATTTCAAGAGCATAGTCGAGCTTGTCGGCTTCAAGCAGAGAGTTGCCTATCTCGTAGCCCATTGCCTTAATAAATGTGTAGGCCATACCGCCGCCGATGATGACGGTGTCTGCCTTTTCAAGCAGATTGTTGATAACGCCTATCTTGTCGGAGACCTTGGCACCGCCGAGAACTGCGACAAAGGGGCGCTTCGGGTCGTCAAGAGCCTTGCCCATTACCGACAGCTCCTTTTCAACGAGCAGGCCTGCGTATGCGGGAAGATACGCCGCAACGCCTGCGGTGGATGCGTGTGCACGGTGCACCGTGCCGAAAGCGTCGGAGACATAGACCTCGGCCATGTCGGCAAGAGCCTTTGCAAAGTCTGCGCCGTTTTTCTCCTCACGGATATCAAAGCGCAGGTTCTCAAGCAGCATTATCTCGCCCGGCTTCAATGCTGCGGCCTTGGCCTTGGCATCATCGCCGATGATATCGTTTGCAAAAATGACCTTCTGACCGAGAAGCTCGGAAAGGCGCTCGGCAACGGGAGCAAGCGTCAGCTTCTGCTTCCACTCTCCCTTGGGCTTGCCGAGGTGGGAGCATGCTATCACGGCTGCGCCGTTTTCAAGCAGATACTTGATCGTAGGCAGTGCGGCAACAATGCGCTTATCGCTGGTTATCGCACCCGTTTCCTTGTTCTGGGGTACATTGAAATCACAGCGCAGCAGCACCTTCTTTCCCCGAACATCGGCATCGAGAACGCTTTTTTTGTTGTAATTCATTTTTTGATCTCCCTTCCGTCAAGTGATCTGAATTTATTTGATAAGCCGAAAACCGGCTCAGTCGGCACTCATAGAGCCTTCCCCGTTTAACCCCGGGAAGCCCTGCTGCCGCAGCGCCTCATAGGCTAAAATTGCGGCGGAGTTGGAAAGATTGAGGCTTCGGGCCTCGCTTCTCATAGGTATTCTTATGCAGCGGTCACGGTACTTTTCACGCAGCCATTCGGGCAGTCCGGCGGTCTCCTTTCCGAGCATGATCGTCACATCCTCGGTCGTGAAGTCGGCCTCGGCATACGAGCGTGGTGCTTTTGTAGTCGCAAGCCAAAGGTTTTCGTCGCCGTTTTTGGCAAAGTAATCGTCAATGTCTTCGTAGACATTTATATCCACCAGCCACCAGTAATCAAGTCCCGAGCGCTTGACGGCTTTATCGGATATATCAAAGCCCAAGGGCTTTATAAGATGCAGCCTTGCGCCCGTAACGGCACAGGTGCGGGCTATTGCGCCGGTATTATGCGGTATCTCCGGCTCGACCAATACGATGTTCAACATTTAGCTTTACCCGATTCGTATCTTTTTAACTGTTCTTTACTGCATTTTAGCACATTTTCTTTAAAAAAGATGCACTTTTTTATGAATTATTATATTTGTTGCATTTTCGACAATTTTTTGTTATATTCAAAGCTGTAAAGTGCTTAACAAACAGCAAACTGCACATTCAAAGAAGGTCTGTTATGATTTGCAACGACTGTCCGAGGCATTGCGGACAAATTAGAGATGATATTACGGCTGCCGGCGTGTGCCGCTCGCCGAGGCTGCCGCGCATCGCAAGAGCCGCCCCGCACTACGGCGAAGAGCCGTGCATAAGCGGTGAGCGCGGCTCGGGAACAGTGTTTTTTTCCGGCTGCAACCTGCGCTGCGTGTTCTGCCAAAACCACGAGATAAGCCGTGGCAAAGTCGGCAAAACCGTTTCGGTTGAGCGGCTGAGCGACATTTTCCTTGAGCTTCAAGACAAGGGCGTACACAACATAAACCTTGTCACCGGCTCCCACTATGTGCCCGAGATAGTCTCGGCTCTCGAGCGGGCGAAGCTCACTATCCCCGTTGTGTGGAACAGCTCCGGCTACGACAGCGTCGAGATGCTGCGCAGATTGGACGGGCTCGTTCAAGTTTACATGCCCGACCTTAAATATCTCTCGCCAGAGACGGCAAAGCGCTACTCCGCAGCACCCGACTACCCCGATGTCGCCACGGCGGCCATTGACGAAATGTTCAGACAGGTCGGCAAATTTGTACTTGACGGAAATGATATGCTCAAAAGCGGTGTGCTCATCCGCCATCTTATCCTTCCCGGGAACGAGGATAATTCAAGGGCGGTCATAAAATATGTCGCCGAGCATTTTCCGGGTGACAGCGTGCTGTTTTCGCTCATGTGCCAGTTCACGCCCATGCCGAACACGGAGCGTTTCCCCGAGCTTCAAGGTACGGTGTCTAAGGATTTGAACGACAGGCTGTGCGATTATATGGCCGAGTGCGGTATCGAATACGGCTTCTGGCAGGAGCCTGCCTCGGCCACCGACGAGATGATACCCGATTTTGATTTAACGGGAATTTGATCATAAATAAACATAGGAGGTTCGTTATGAATTATAATGAAATCTTAGATTCTGCAAGAACTCAGGTCGGTCCCTACTGCAAGGCTTGCCCCGTGTGCAACGGACGAGCCTGCGCAAACGCAATGCCCGGTCCCGGCAGCAAGGTACCCGGCAACGGCGCTGCCCGCAACTATGACAAGTGGCAGGAAATTTTCGTCAATATGGACACTCTGTGCCCCAATGCCGAGGTGGATACCACCTTTGAGCTGTTCGGCAAAAAGTTCGCTGCCCCCATTTTTGTAGCCCCCCTCGGAGCCGTGAACATGCACTACGGCGATAAGCACAACGATATCAGCTACAACGGCATCCTCGTCCCCGCCGCAGCCGAGTACGGTATCTGCGCCCTGACCGGCGACGGCGTTGACCCCGAGGTCATGAAAAATGCCGCCAAGGACATGGCAAAGGTCGGCGGAATCGGCATCCCGACGATAAAGCCGTGGAACAAGGAGTTTGTTTTTGAAAAGATAGATCTGCTCAACGAGGTCGGCACCTTTGCCGTTGCAATGGATGTTGACGGTGCGGGGCTTCCCTTCCTCAAGGCAATGAACCCCAACGCAGGCTCAAAGTCCGTTGAGGAGATGCGTGAGATCATTTCTCATGCCAAGATGCCGTTTATCATCAAGGGCATCATGACTGTTAAGGGTGCAATGAAAGCAATCGAGGCCGGTGCCGACGCTATCGTCGTATCGAACCACGGCGGCAGAGTTCAGGGCAACACCCCCGCAACCGCCGAGGTCCTGCCCGATATCGTCAAGGCGGTCGACGGCAAAATCAAGGTATTCGTCGACGGCGGTATCCGCTCGGGTGTCGATGTGTTCAAGGCTCTGGCACTGGGCGCTGACGGTGTTTTGATCGGCAGACCCATCGTTCCCTTCGTCTACGCCGAGGGCAAGGAGGGCTTCAAGGTCTACATGGACAAGATAGTCGCCGAGCTCAAGGGTACGATGACCATGTGCGGCACACCCACTCTCAAGGACATTACCGCAGACAACATTTTTATCGCAAAGTAATATAAGCTGCCCGTCAAAACCGCTATCGGTTTTGACGGGCAGCTTTCCGTGAAAAAAGTCAAAAAGTGCGAGCGGGCGCACCGACAGACGATAGAGTTCAGCTCCGTCAGCTCAAGCTAAAAGCTCCGGCTCTGGTCAGACCAAAGCCGGAGCTTTTTTCGTTATTCGTCAACCGGGATGCATATCTCGGTCACGAATTTTTCGGGGTCGTTCGTAACGCCGTAGTCGATGAGCGTTATCTCCCGTGAAAAGCCGCTTATGCGCAGACTGTGATCTGCTATATATGCAAGGAGCTTGTCGTAATGCTCGGGTGCCTCGGTGTGGCTTCCGCAAAAGCGCAGGCGTACGCACTGCATTTCGGGCAGCGTCAATGTATCTTCATTGTATATATCCTCGTTATCGAGCATGAGAAAAATGCCGTCATAGCGCCGTGTTTTGCCCTCGATGAGATGCTCTGCCGATATGCCGAGTCCCACCTTGCCGAGAAATACGACGGCCTCGGCATCGGAGCGGTCGAGCCTGCGTATCGGAGCTTCCATGTCGAGCGCACCGTCTATCTTCATAGCATCGTCCATCCAAACTATGCGGCATGCGGGTGTGCGGATTAGTGAGACCGTGTCGAGCGGCACGGACTGTGCATCGCTCAGCCAATTGAGCCGGTGGTCTATCTTGCGTTCGATGCGCTCAAGCTCACGCCGCTTTTGCAAAACGGTCTGCTTTTGCTGCCTGAGCTTTTTCTCAATTAGTCCGATGTCACGGTTTTTAAGAAAATCCTCAATTTCCGAAAGCGGCAGGTCGAGCGCACGCAGGTAGCGTATGGTGTTGAGCACCTCGAACTGTCCGGCACTGTAATACCGGTAGCCGGAGTCTGGCGACACATACTCGGGCGTTAGCAGTCCGATATTTTCGTAGTGTCTGAGGCTGCTCACGCTGATGTGAAACAGCTTTGACACCTCGCCGATGGGAAATAGCTTCGTTCTGTCCATTCTAAACCTCCGCTGCGGCCGACTTGCGTTTGAGTATTGCAAAGGCTATGAGGCACACGGCAACGGACAGCAGTGAGCCGCCAGCAGTCGCCAAGCCCATGGGGAACAGCGTCGTCGGAAAGAGCTTCGAGGTGAAGTATGCACCCGGGACACGCACGAGCGTGACCGCGAGAATGTTGTGCAAAAACGATATCCCCGATTTGCCGATGGCACAGAAATAACCGCTGAAGCTGAAGTGGATGCCCGCAAACATGCAATCCCAGATATAACCCCGGAAATACTGCCCGCCGAGGCGTATGGCCTTGGCATCATCCGTAAACAGCGCAACGATCCGGTCTGCCACGAACTGCGTGCTCACGGCGACAACAAGGCCGAAGCTCACGGTGATAATGATGGCATAGCGCAGTGTTCTTATCGCCCGCTCGGGCTTGTTTGCGCCGATATTCTGCGCACCGAGTGCCGACACTGCCGACAGCATCGACGACGGGACGAGAAACAGGGAGCTCATTATCTTCTCCACGATGCCGACCGCCGCCGCATCGTTCAGCCCACGGCGGTTTGCGATAATGGTGATGATGATAAACGCAACTTGGATAAGCCCGTCCTGCATGGCGACCGGCACGCCGATGGACAGAAGCTTGCTCATCTCCGCCCGGCTGGGCTTGAGATCTGATCTTTCAAGCGTAATACTGTGCTTTTTTCTTATAGACACGAGTGCCACTGTCACGCTGACAGCCTGGGAAAGCGTCGTGCCGAGTGCAGCGCCCGTCGGGCCGAGGTGCATTGCACCCATGAACAGATAGTCAAGCGCAATGTTTACGATGCAGGCAATTGCGATAAAGTACATTGGCGTTTTGCTGTCGCCCATGCCGCGAAATACGGAGCTTATGATGTTATAAGCCGTTATAAACGGAATGCCTATAAAGCAAACGGTGAGATACGCCGCCGTGCCGCTCACAGCCTGCGCAGGCGTAGACATGACGGAGACGATGGGATCTACGAGCAAAAGCAGCACGATAGTGAGCGTGACGGACACCGCCATGAAAAGTGCCACGGTATTGCCGACAAACTGCGATGCCTTGCGCTTATCCCCTGCTCCGACGGCCTGACCGATGCTGACGGTCGTACCCATGGCAAGGCCGACTATCATGACGGTCAGCATATGCATGACCTGCGAACCGACAGAGACTGCGGTTGTACTCGCAACGCCCTCATACTGGCCGATTATGAACAGATCCGCCATGCCGTAGAGCGTCTGCAAAAAATACGACAGCAGATACGGCAGCGAGAAGAATATAAGATTTTTGGCGACACTTCCGGTCGTAAGGTTTCTTTCCATGTGCTTGCCTTCTTGCATCAAAACTGCACATATTATAAACTCTATAACTATTATAGAGTCAAGCTTAAATTAAAAAAATAGAAAAAGAGACCGAAAATCGGTCTCTTTTCAGCGTTTGCGGCGCTGCGATGTTGAGGGGATGTTCAGCTCTCCCCTGTATTTTGCTATCGTTCGTCGGGAGATGTTCAGCCCCAGCTTTGTGAACATACAGCGGAGCGTCTCGTCGGACAGTGGGTGCTTCTTGTCCTCGTCGGAAATGAAGTTTTGCAGCTGACGCTTTATTGCGCTCGGAGTCACGGCTCCTCCGTCTGTTGAGCTTAGCCCGGAAGCAAAAAAGCTGCGCAGGGGCAAAAGCTTGCTGCCAAAGAGAATATATTTATCGCTGACCGCACGGGAGACCGTGGAAACGCAGCAGCCGAGCTCCTGCGCCACCTCGCTCATCGTCATCGGCACGAGATCGGTACTGTGCAGGAAATATTCCTGCTGGCGGCGGATAATGACTCCAATGAGCCTGTCGAGCGTTTTTTCACGCTCGTTGAGCCCATAGAGCACATTCTTGGCCTCGGACATTGCCTTCTTAAGATAATCGTGCGCATCGCTGTACTCGTCTCGCCCGAGCATATCACAGTATTCGTTTTGCAGCGTTACCCGTGGGAATGCCCTGCGGTTGAGCTCGACCGTGAGTTTCCCGTCCTCGCAGCTTACCGTCGCCTCGGGGATCACATACCCCGTGTTGCTTCCGTTGCCGAATCCCTGCGACGGAATGGGGTTTAGACTGCGCACCGTGTCGACGGCCTCACTAAGCTCGGCATTCGAAACGCCGAGAAGCCTGTGGAGTCCCGCCATATCGCCGCTTGCAAGCAGCGGAAGTCCTCTTTGGACAAGCGCAACATTTACGGCGCTGAACTTGCTGCTCTGTGCAAGCTGGATAAGCAGGCATTCCGAAAGACTGCTTGCCCCAACACCCGGTGGATCGAGCATTTGAATGACATAAAGTGCCTGCTCAAGCTCAAACTCGCTCACACCCGTGACCTCGGAAAGCTCCCTGAGTGAGCAGTCCATATAGCCGGACGAATTAAGGCAGCCGACAAGGATGCGGCACAGCTTCAGCTGCCGCTCGTCAAGCTCCTTCATTTGGCCGAGCTGATCCAAAAGATATTCGGAAAAGGTTTTTTCGCTTAAATAAACATCCGTAAAATCGGTGTCCGTTGCCTCGTTCCGCCGTGAACCGCCTCGGTGGAACACCTCACGCACACTTATCTCGTCGGTGTCGGGCTTTTCTATCTTTGCCTGCGGATACGGCTCTCCTATCGGCGGCATTTCAACATCCAGCAGTGGGTTACGCATCGACATCTCCTCAATATAAGACGAAAGCTCCTGAATTGGCATTTGAAGATATTGCAGTGACTGCTTTACAGACGGTATCAGCTTGATTTTTTGGGTCTGCACGGTATTCTGTTTAATCTTCACAGCTTCCACCGCCTTCCGCTCACATTATATTAATCATATCGTAGACCGCAGCCATCTGCGGCTTTCAAAGGACAGCCAGCACCGTAAAGGTGCCGGCCGCTTTGAAGGGGGGTGTAGAAAAAAGTTTGTTAAGTCGGAATTACAATTTGAAAGGATGTGAGGGGAGGATCACAGTGAGAAAACTTAGCAAACTATTTTTACCGAATTAATTGCCTGCGCTTAGGCAGGGTGTCGCCGAAGCTATTTCGGCAGAAAATATCTGTTCACACCGGACTTGTCACGCTCCCGTGTCACTCTGCCGGTGATAAAAAGCCTGTCAAGGTGCGCAACGGTCTCGCTTTGTGCGAAAAACTGCTGGCTCGGCGGAAAGAGCGCCCAGCTGTCTGCTTTTATGTGCCATTTCATGCGTGAGGCTATCTCATATGCATTGAGCCCCGGCTCACGCTCGATGATGCCGACGGCCTCATTCAGTCTGCGCTCATGGTGGGCAAGCAGCGCATCGATGCGGTCGTTTAAGCTGACACTGCCGGTGGTGCGGTGTGCCGGAAAAGGAAGAACAACATCGTAGGTTTTTATCTTCCGCAGACTGTGCAAATACATGCCCAGCGCATCGTGCATGCACGCCCAACAGCAGATATTGGGGCTTATGTCAAAAAGAACATGGTCGCCAAGCAGCATGGTTTTGCTGTTTTTATCGTAAAGGCACATATGTCCGGGTGAATGCCCGGGGGTCAGGATGCACTCAAAGTCAAAGTCGCCGTAGTGCAGCATGTCGCCGTTATAGACCTTTTGAGTCTCGAACATGCCAGAGGTGTACACGACCGATTCATCGTTCTGGCGTATCTTCTCAAACATATCCTTCGGAAGTCCCTCGCTTTGAAGAAGCTCCATGCAGGCTTGCCAGCGTGCATCGGGTCCGAAAAGCATAAGGTCATAGTCGAGCGCACCCATTATCATTTTGTATCCGAGCGTTGCGAGATATCCCGCATTGCCGACATGGTCGGGGTGAAGATGAGTAAGGAAAACATCGGTGTTTTCCGGTTTGAGGTCAAGGACCTTGATGCCGTGCATCAGGGCATCAAGACACTCGGGACGGTAAAAACCCGTGTCGATGATGAGGTTTCTCCCGCCCTCGGGAGCCTTAACAACATAAGTGTTAAGGTTCCTGAGGGGATTTGCGGGAAGCTCAATGTCAATCGTCCAAAGGCCTTTGATTATCTCAACAGGCTCATTCATGACTTGAGCTGCGCTATCATTGCGTCGCAGACCTCGTCCATATCGCCGACGATGCCGTAGTCGCAGTAGTTGAATATCGGTGCGGATGCGTCCTTGTTGACGGCAATAAACTTTTCCGCATCAACGCCGGTGACATGGTTCACGGCACCGGAAACGCCGAATCCTATGTAAAGCTTGGGCTTTATCATAACGCCCGACTGGCCGACCTGAAGCTTGACGGGCAGAAGCTCTCTGTCGCAAACGGGGCGTGTACCTGCGAGCTTGCCGCCGAGGAGCTTTGCAAGCTCACGGTATTTGTCGAGGCTCTCGTCCTTCACGCCGTTGCCGACGCATACGATGGTATCGCACGAGGCAATATCAAGCTCGGGGTCGAATTCGTTTGCTCTGTACTCAAGGAGCTTGGTGCGGATCTTGGCCGGGTCAAAGTCGATGTGCTCCTCAATGAGCTCAAATTCCGCCTTTTTGCCGGTGGGGACTGCCTTGAAGGTACCCGGACGGATGGTACCTACCTGCGGGCGCAGAACCGGGATGGTGATGACCGCCATGATCTTGCCGCCGGCAGCGGGCTCGACGAACTCAATATCGGTCGTCTCGGGATTGTAGATAAGCTCGGTTGCATCCGAGGTGCAGCCGGTCTCAAGGCAGGCTGCAAAGTGCGGAGCAAAATCTCTGCCGTTTGCGGTCGCACCTATAAAGATGGCCGAGGGCTTGTACTTTTTGCTGAGCTCCACATAGAGATTTGAGAAAGCCTCAGTGTTGTAGCGATCGTAGCCGGTACCGGAAACGACGATAACGCCGTCGATGCCGCATTCCTTGAGCTTTTCCATTTCGCTGACGGGGAGGCTTCCTGCGATAACGCCGATAAGTTTGTCGCCCGACTGGTCGCAAAGCTTGCGTATCTCGCAGCACAGCTCAAAGGCGGCGGAGCAGACCTTGCCGTCTGAGTGCTCTATATGCACCCACATATTTTTAAATTCATGCTTATCCATGTCTGCACCTCCTTAGTCCTTTATAAGCTGCATGAGCTTTTTGACGGAAGCTTCAACGCTGCCCTCGTCGATGATGATGCCTGGCTCCGGCATCACGGGCGGGAACATGCGGGGCACCTTCGTCGGTGAGCCCGGGTCGCCGATGCGGCCGCGGTCAAGCTCGGGGATATCGTCTGCCGTAATGGTCGTGATAACAGCCTTCTTTGCCGCAAGCTTACCCTTGAGATTGGGTATGCGGGCGGGGTAATTTGTCTTTTCCATGGTAAAAAGGCACGGAAGCTCAACCTCGAGAACCTCGACACCGTCTTCAAGCTCACGCTCGACAACGGCGGTCTTTGCCTCCTCGTTGACTTCCTTTATGAGCAGTGCGCCCGTGACCTGTGCAGTACCGAAGCGCTGGGCAAGCTGAGCGCCCATCTGGCCGGTAGCGCCGTCAAGCGACTCTTTACCGCAGAAGATCATGTCGAATTTATCCTGCGTATCGGCTGCCGATAGTATCGAGTAGCTGGTCGCAAGCGTGTCGGCATTGCCGAAGGCGCGGTCGGTAACTAAAACGGCCTTATCGGCACCGACGGCAAGACACTCACGCAAAGCCGCTTCCGCATTGGGAGGTCCCATCGTTATGAGGGTGACCTCGCCGCCGCAGGTCTCCTTGACCTTCATTGCAGCGGAAAGTGCGTTTGCGTCCTGCGGGTTAAGTATAGCCGGAACACCGGCACGGATGAGGTTGCCGGTCTCGGGATCCATGCGCATCTGGTCGACATCGGGGACCTGTTTTACACAGCACAGTATTTTAAGCATCAGTCCGCCACCTTTCCGGGATTGAGTATGCCCTTGGGGTCAAGCTCGGCCTTTGCGGCCTTGAGCTTACTGCCCGCCTCGCCGGCGAAGGGTGCTTTTGCGTAGCCGAAGCCGTATTCGCCTCGGATATCGCCGCCGAGAGCGGTGCACTTTTCGTACACAGCCGGTGTCAGCTCGTTTATAAGACTCTTGAACTCATCTCTTTCACCGTCAAATGCAATGTGGATATGCATTCCGCCGGAGCCGACATGGGCATATGCCATCGCCTTCATGCCCTTTTCCTCGGCAGCGGCCTTGACCCACTCGACCATCTCGGCAATGTTAACTGCCGGAACAGTGATGTTATATTCAAATGAGTTCTTTGCGCCGCTTTCCATGGAGGTGTGGAACGCATCGTGAGCAGCCCACATATCGCGCTTCATGGTCGTGGTATCGCCTACGAGAATATCAAAGCACTCAAGCTCCTCGGCAAGCTCTGCGATAGACTCCATCTGTTCCATGACAAGGTCGTCGTCCTCGCCCTCGAGCACTGCCATGAGGGTCGCTGCGACTCGCTCGCCATCCATCTCGACGGGGAACACGGGATTTCCGGTGACATTGCCGGAAAACTCGACCATGTCCGTATCCATGTACTCTACCACTGCCGGTGCGCAGCCTGTTCCGATGACCGTGGCCGCCGCCTTTATGCAGCTTTCCGTATCCATGAACGGCAGAAGCAGTATTGCGTCGGCCTTAGGCTTGTCCACAAGCTTGAGCGTCAGCTCGCAGATAACGGCAAGCGTTCCCTCGCTGCCGATGACCGCTTCATTTCCCGCAAGCGTCGTTATGCTGCCGTCTGCAAGGACGATGACTGCGTCGAGAACATAGTCTTTCGTGCTGCCGTACTTCACTGCGCACGGGCCGCCTGCGTCGGTCGCTGCGTTGCCGCCTATCGTCGCGGTCTTTTCGCCGGGATCGGGAGGATAGTACAGCCCGTGCTTCTCGGCTTCGGCCTTGACATCCTGAAGCAGAACGCCCGGCTGTACGCGCAGCGTGCGCTCTTCTTCGTTATACCCAAGGATCTTGTCCATGCCTTTGACCGACAGGACAACTCCGCCCTTTACGGGCACTGAGCCGCCGACCTGACCTGTGCCAGCTCCGCGTACCGTTACCGGCACGTCGTTTTCGCTGCACAGTTTCAGCACTGCCGCAACTTCCTCGGCACTTTTGGCCTCCACGACCGCCTCAGGTGCAAAATTCCCGCCGGGATACTCGTCATGGCAGTAGTCTGCGCCTATCGCATCGCCGGTGTGGATTGTTATTCCATCTATTAACTTCAGGCAATCTATAAATTGATTGTTGATCATTTTCTTCCTCCATGCGGACTTTTCGCATAAAATTTTACGGCTGCGAGAAACCGCGAATCTGCATCGGTTTCAATTCACTTGGCACGCATCGGTCATCGGCGTGCCAAGTGAATTATT
>ERZ824600.4551-NODE-4551-length-12090-cov-2.611799_pt1 | contig 12090 bp, 11 predicted proteins | sample MGYA00519933_ERZ824600 | MGnify/ENA primary metagenome ERZ824600 (study PRJEB31778, sample SAMEA3449178) | human gut metagenome | biome: human gut; feature: human-associated habitat; material: faeces | place: United Kingdom | collected 2010/2012 ... | reverse complement strand
ACTTCAGAACCGGCTCCGCTCCGCGCGGATTGTCTCCGGAGATATACTCCGTTCTGTAATTTTTCTCAATCATCATCTTATCCTTTACAATAAAATCCCCGATAAATTTCTCCGCCGCCCTGCCGACAGACTCGTCGCTGCCCGCCGTTATCGCGATCTTTGTCCCCACAACGGCAATACGGTAATCGAATTTGCCAAGCCCCTTTGCGGTTTCGGCGCTCTCCTGCCGGTTCGTGTTCCCGACAAGTATCTCGCGGTCGCCGACGGTGTAATTGTCGTCGCCCTCCCTGAAAAAGTCCTCCTTGTAGGTCAGCAGCTTTCCGGAAGCCTCCATGACCGCTGCTCTGATCTTCAGGCAGGCGCTCTTCACGGCGTTCGACGCTCCCTCCGGACAGACTATGTCATAGTCGGTCAGGCTGCCGATGTACTCCGGCACAGGGTCGGTCTCCGTGCTGTTTCCGCCGCTTCCTCCGCCGCAGGACGCAAGCAGGAAAATTGCCGGAATGAGAATCGCAAGGAGGAAAGCCGTTCCTTTTACGGTATGCTGTTTTATTTCTGTTTTCAATTATGCACCTCGTTTTCTCACGGTTTTTTGAAGTGATTTGTTGAAATTGTACTGACTTAAGCCTCTTCTATTGTAAATCATTTATCACCTATTGTCAATGACCGTTCAGGAATAATAAGTACCAATATTGGCATCGTGCAGCGCCGATCCGGGAAAAACCCCTCCGGATATCCCGCCGGAAGCAAAAAAAGCACGCACCGTCTTCCGATGCGTGCCTATTCGATTTTATTGTTTCTGTCCGTAAAGCGGGTACTTTTCGCAGATCCTCGCGACCTCTGCCCTGATGCGGCCGGCGGAGTTTTCAAAGTCGGCGGCGGCGAGCTTTATCAGCCTTCCGACGGTGACCATGTCGTCCTCCTTCAGCCCTCTTGTGGTTGCCGCAGGGGTGCCGACGCGGATTCCGCTCGTGATGAACGGGCTCTGCGGGTCGTTCGGAATGGCATTCTTGTTGACGGTGATATGCACCTCGTCAAGACGGTGCTCCATCTCCTTGCCGGTGACACCGAACCTGCGGAGGTCAACAAGCATGAGGTGATTGTCCGTCCCGCCGGACACAAGGTCAAAGCCCTCGGCGACAAGCGTGTCGGCAAGGATTTTCGCGTTCTTAACGATCTGCTCCTGATAAGCGCGGAATTCCGGCTTCAGAGCCTCGCCGAAGCAGACGGCTTTTCCGGCGATCACATGCATCAGCGGTCCGCCCTGGATGCCCGGGAAGACCTTCGAGTTGACCGCCTTCAGATACTGTTCCTTGCAGAGAATGAGGCCGCCGCGGGGACCGCGGAGCGTCTTGTGCGTTGTCGTTGTGACAATATCACAGTACGGAACCGGGGAGGGATGCAGTCCCGCCGCAACCAGTCCGGCAATGTGGGCCATGTCCACCATCAGTTTGGCTCCGACCAGATCCGCGATCCGCCGCAGTTCCGCAAAGTCGATCGTCCGCGGATAGGCGCTTGCCCCCGCAACGATCAGGGCGGGCTTGTGCTCTTCGGCCAGACGGCGGAGCTCATCGTAATCAATCGTTTCGGTCTCCTTGTTGACTCCGTACGGAATCACGTTGTAGAACTGGCCGCTGAAGTTCATCCGGTGTCCGTGGGTCAGATGGCCGCCGTGATCCAGGCTCATCGCCAGAATCGTGTCGCCCGGATTGATGAGGGCGAAGTAGGCCGCCATGTTCGCCTGCGACCCGGAGTGCGGCTGGACGTTTGCGGCTTCCGCTCCGAACAGACGGCAGGCGCGTTCGATGGCGATCTTTTCCACTTCGTCGACAAATTCGCAGCCGTTGTAATAGCGCTTGGCGGGATAGCCTTCGGCATATTTGTTGGTCAGAACGGAGCCCTGCGCCGCCCGGACCGCGCAGCTGGTGAAGTTTTCCGAGGCGATCAGTTCGATGCCTTCAAACTGACGTTGTGCCTCCTTGTCGATCCATCCGGCGATTTCGGGATCGCTGCCGCGGATGGCGGCGATATCGTCGTAGCTGTCTTTTTCCAGCTGATTGAGTCGTCTTGCATGGCGTCCGCCGACGCAGGTGAATTCCGTATCCAGCCAGGTGTTGACGATTTCGCCGATATCTTCACGCGTGAGATAATCGGCCGGAATCACCAGAACGTTGGAGCAGTTGTGGTCGCGGCTGGCCTTCGCAAGTTTTGTGCTGTACGCCACGGCCGCGCGGACTCCGTGAAAGCGGTTCGCCACCACTGCCATGCCGATGCCGGAGCGGCAGATCAGGATGCCTTTTTCAATTTCTCCTTTGGAGATCGCGCGGGCAAGAGCGGCACCGAATGTGTTGTAATCGTCTTCCGGATCGAAAGCGGCCGGTCCGTAGTCGACGACCTCAAGACCTTTTCCGGTGAGAGCCGCGGTGATCTCCTTCTTGAGTTCGAATCCGCCGTGGTCCGCGGCGATTGCAATGCGCCTGTCGTTTCTGTTCCAGTCTGAAATTGGTTTCATTCGTAACATCCTTTCGTGGTGATTATGATCATTGTTTATTGTTTTTTGTGGTTTGACAGATCCAGAAAAAGATTTTCCAGCGCGCTTTTCATCTCCCGGAAGCACTCCTGATACACTTCTGTGTTTCCTCCGAAGGGATCCGCAATATCTCCCGACGGACCGGATGCAAATTCTCCGAGCAGAAACACTTTGGATCGGGCCTCCGGGCAGCGCCTCAGGATTGCGGCCTTGTGGGTGGCGGTCATCACGATGATCCGGTCGGCCTTTTCGATCCGTTCCGCGGTCAGGCCGCTGGCGCGATGTCCGGAAAGATCGACTCCCGCCTGTTTCATCACTTCCACCGCGTTGGGGGAGGCGGGTGATGCCGGAAAGGCGGAAAGTCCTGCGGATTCGCACTGAAGATCCGTCCTTTTCGCATCCCGGATGAGTTTTCGGAAGAATCCTTCGCACATGGGGCTCCGGCAGGTGTTCCCCGTGCAGACAAATAGGATGTTCATGGCAGATACGCTCTCCCTTGAATTTTAATATGACGGCGTTACTATACCACGTTTTCGAAAAATTGCACGTCCTCTTTCAAAGATTTTGCGGAAAAATGGGACTCGGGGGCGGGGGTGTGCTTTCCCGGAAAATCTTCCGCGGACGATTTTTCTCTTTTCCCTTGCAAATCCGGATTCCCCGTGTACAATAAGAGAAGGAAAACTGGCAATCCGCAGACTCAGAATCTGGAAAGGACCGGGAGATGCAAAGATGAGTACCTATCGCTGTCCGAACTGTAAGAAAGTGTTTGAAAAGGAGGATATGGAGGCGGTTTTCTGTCCGCACTGTCCGACGACTCTCTGCGAGTGCATCCGGAAGCGGACGGAGGAGAGTGCTCCGGAAAAGCAGAATCTCCGGAAAATCCTTCTCTGCCTGAAAACGCTCCTGCTCTGTGCGTTTCTTGCCTGGGTGTTCTGCTTCCTGATCCTGCCGCTCTGGATGGGGCCCGAACCCTCGGCGACGGGTCTGCTGCTCCTCGGGCCGCTCTGGTGCTGTGTGAGTGCTCCGCTGTTCCGCCTGTTCGCGGGAGAGGAGTTTTCGGTTCGGACCGGGATCCTGGCTGCGGCGTTCTGGCTCTTCACCTTTCTATTTGTTCTGATTCTGGCATTGGATGCGCAGTCCGGGGCGGTTTCCGCGGCCGGGCTGCTGAACTGGAAGACTCCTTTTGCGTTTGTCCCGGGCGGATATATCGCATACCGGGCCGGGTCGGTTGAGAACTGGTTGCAGTCGATTCTGTCCGCCCGAAAGGCATTCAAGGGGGGAGAGTAGGGGGATCGGACGCTGCGGTCCGGGACGGGGAAGCGGAGAGGGAGAGCTCTCCGCTCCTTTCCGGAAAATGGTCAATGTGCGTGGTCGTGCGGCTCCTGGTAGGAGGTGCACCACTCTTTGACAAAGTGGGAGTTCCGGTCTTCGGTTCCGTCGCCGATGGTGTCGGAGAAGCGACGGGCGGAGGCGTGTCCGTCCAGATAGAGATAGTTTGCGCTTCCCCGGTGCCGTTCCGTGTTCAGGACCGCCCGGACCGAATCCGGCGCGGAAAAGCCCGGATAGGTCTGATGCGCAATGGCTTTGTCGTTCTCCTCGCCGCGTTCGGATAGAATGATCCGTTCGGAGGCGTTCCGGATTGTGGTCCGTTTCAAGCCGACCGTATACATCGCGTTGAACATGTAGCTCTGCGCATCGGCCGCGTCGTCGAAATAGCGGTCTTCCGGACACCGCAGGTAGGGGGAGCGGTAGCGGTAGAGTTCAAACAGCGGGGCAAACCACTGCGGATCGCCGGGAAGTTCCGCAATATGGGCAAAATTCCCGTCTTCCAGAAGATGGGTCACAGGGAACATCTCCTGATGATCGTCGGCATAGGCGTTCAGCGCCAGAAAGGTCTGACGGCAGTTGTTCAGGCAGTTGGCCGAGTGTGCCTTCCTCTGCGCCGCATTCAGCGCCGGAAGGAGGAGTCCCGCCAGGATCGCAATCACCGCGATCACCACAAGGAGTTCCACAAGGGTAAAATACAAAATGCGTTTCATTTTGATTGTCCTTCAAAATGCTGGGTTGATCGAAATTCATCTGTTGTCCGCCGGGAGCCGGACGGACGCAAAAAGGGGAGGGGATCAACCCTGAGGCGGTCCGCGTGTGGGGGGCAGTTCGATCCGGTTCGTGTGCGGCGGCCGGTCCGGCAGCGCCGTATGCTGCAACGGGCCTCCGTGCGACACAACGTCTCCGGATCCATTCCACTCCAGAGCGTGCAGAAGCCCCGTGCACAACGGACAGAACGATTCATCCGCCGCAACGGTCTGTTCCGTTTGCGGGAGATGCAGAACGGCTCCTTCATCGCTGTACGAGGTGTCATGGTGATGGATGCAGGGGTGCAGCACCCCGTTCAGAGAGAGCAGTCCCGCGCAGATCAGCAGAAGAATCAGCGAGAACGGATTCCGTTTCATCGGCTCCCTCCTCCCATGAGAAATCCTGTGATGAATGCCGCCGCAAACTCCACGCGAAGAATATGCGTTCCGAAGGAGAGCGGTTCGAATCCCGCTTCGGCAAACGCCCGGATCTCCGATTCCACATATCCTCCCTCCGGACCGATTGCGAGAACAAGCGCTCTTCCCTCCGTTTTCAGCTCTCCGGCCGGACGGCCCGGATGGGCGATGATTCTTTTCGCGTTTTTCGGAAAGAGTGTTTCAGACTCCTTCAGAAACTCCTTCAGATAGCGGTAGAAACGGATGTTCGGTTCCCTTGTGTCGAATCCCTGTTCCAGTCCTTCCCGGACTCCTTCCCGGATCTTCTCCGGAGAGAGCGCGGTGCTGTTCCAGTAGCTCTTTTCCACCCGGGCCGAATGCGTGAAAATCAGATCCTTGATTCCAGCCGAGACGGCAAAGTGGAGAACTTTCCGGAAACTCTGGGGACGCGGCAGCGAGACAATCAAGCTCACAGGAATTCCCTCCGGCGGAGACATGGAAAATTCACCCGCCTCCAGAACAGCCCGTCCTTTTTCCAACTCCAGCAGCACCGCATTGCCGATTTTTCCGTTCAGAATACCCGTCTTGACCGTGTCGCCGACTTTTGCCCGGAGAACGGTCCGGATATGTTCCGCACGTTCCCCGGTCACGATAAAACGACGTTCCGGCGAGAGCTCTTCCTCGGACTGGAGCAGAAGCAGATTCACAGATTTACCACATTTCCCCGGTTTCGGCATGTTTGCGGAGAATGTCGCGTTTCACCTTTCCGGAAAGCGTCTTCGGCAGGGTTTTGACGAATTCAATCTCGCGCGGATACTTGTACGGCGCACTGTGATGTTTCGCATGCTGCTGCAGTTCTCGGACCAGCGACTCCGTCGGCTCGTATCCCGGATTGAGAATCACATACGCTTTGACCTTGGCTCCGCGGATCGGGTCCGGCGCTCCGACCACCGCCACTTCGCAGCAGGCCGGATGCGACATCAGCACCTCCTCCACTTCCAGAGGTCCGATCCGATAACCGGAACTCTTGATAATATCATCGCTCCGGCCCACGAAGAACAGGTATCCCTTCTCGTTCATATAGGCCTTGTCGCCGGTGTAGTAGAATCCGTTGATGAAGCTCTTCTGGTTCTCTTCCTCGTTGAAAAGATACTTGTCCATCAGTCCGACGGGGCGGTGTGCCGGATCCACCTTGACGGCGATTCGGCCCGGTTCTCCCTGCGGAACCGGTTTTCCGTTGTCGTCATGCAGTTCGATGAACCAGCCCGGGGCGGGCTGTCCCATGGAGCCGGGCTGCGTCGGAATGTCGATGAAGTTGCCGACCATGCAGACCGTTTCCGTCTGTCCGTACGCTTCCCGGATGGTCAGCCCCGTTCCCTCTTTCCACAGACGGATCGTGTCCACATTGAGCGCTTCGCCCGCGCTTGTGCACTTCTTCAGTTCGGAAAGATCGAAACGCTTCAGGTCGTTGATGACGATCATTCGATAGACGGTCGGCGGTGCGCAGAACGACGTGATCTGATACTTCTCCAGCACCGGCAGAATCTCGTCCGGAATGAACTTTCCCCGGATGTCGTAAATAAAGACGCAGCAGCCGACGATCCACTGCCCGAAATAATTTCCCCACAGATTCTTTGCCCATCCGGCATCGCTCAGCGAGTAATGCAGATCGTTCTTGTTCAGTCCGTGCCACATCTCCGCGGTGATGCGGTGGCCGAGCGGATATGCGTGCGTGTGCTGCACCACCTTCTGCATTTTGCTTGTGCCCGACGTGAAGGCCAGAAGCAGCGGATCGCTGCTTTTGGTCCGCACCTGCGTCGGCGTCTTGACCCGGGTCCGGGAAAGGAGCGTGTTTTTGATCTCTTTCGGATAACTGATCCAGTCTTTGCGTTCGCCGTCCACGATCATGCGGAAGTTCAGCAGGGGGCAGTCGTCGAAAATCTCATCGAATTTATGTGCGTTTTCCTGGTCGCTGATGACGACCTTGAATTTCCCGTAAAGCAGTCTCTGGCGCAGATCCTCCGGGGTCAGCAGTGCCGGCGAGGAGCATTGGATGGCTCCCAGCTTCATCAGTGCCAGCGAGAAGATCCACCATTCCGGAATGCGCGGCAGCATGATGAACACGCGGTCCCCTTTGGAGACCCCGTGCTTGAACAGAAGATTGGCTGCCTGATTGGAAAGACGGCTGAAATCAAAATAGGTCAGTTTCCGTTCCCGTCCCTGCTGGTTGACCCAGATCATCGCCAGGCGGTTTCGTTCTTTTTCCGCCCATTTGTCAACAACATCATATGCAAAGTTATAATATTCCGGTACTTCAATTCCGTGTCTGCGAAGTTCTGCGACGGCTGCCAAATCTTCTTCAGGAAACTGGTTCACTTCCCCATTCCTTTTCTGTATATTGTCCGTAAAATAAATAATTGTCCGATTAATTTACCCTGAAAAAGGCGGATTGCAATCATCCCTCCGGAAAAATTTGCAAGTTTTTCCTGTTTCCCTGTCATTTTCCGGGGAAGTGGCAGGCACAGAAATGACCGGACAAACCGTTCTTCTCTTCCAGACGGGGTTCCTGTTCTTCACAGATCTTCCGGCGGCAGGGACACCGCGGATGAAAACGGCAGCCGCCCGGCGGATTCAGCGGCGAGGGGACATCTCCGCTGAGAAGAATGCGTTTCTTTCCTTCCTGCGGATGAATCGTCGGCACTGCGGAGAGCAGCGCCCGGGTGTATGGATGCTGCGGATTCCGGCACAGCTCCTCCGCCGGTGCCGATTCCACCACCTTCCCGAGATACATCACCAGAATCCGCGTGCTGATATGCTCCACCACCGCCAGATCGTGCGCGATGAACAGCATGGCAAAATGATTTTTCCGCTGCAGATCCTGAAGCAGATTCACAATCTGAGCCTGAACGCTCACGTCGAGCGCCGAAACCGGTTCGTCCGCGACGATCAGCGCCGGATTCACCGCCAGCGCCCGCGCAATGCCGATCCGCTGACGCTGTCCTCCGCTGAACTGATGCGGATGCCGTCCCGCCAGTTCGGGGTCCAGTCCGACCAGTTCCAGAAGCCGTGCCACCTCCTGTTTCCGTTCCTCCGCATTCCGGTCCGTGTGCAGTCGAAGCGGCTCCTCCAGCGCGGAAAAAATCGTCATCCTCGGATTCAGCGATCCATAGGGATCCTGGAAGATCATCTGGAATTTCCCGCGCATCCGGCGGAGCTTTTCGCCTCGGAGGCGGCAGAGATCCACACCGTCGAGTTCAATGGATCCGGAGGTCGGATTTTCCAGTCGGACCAGGGCGTGTCCCAGCGTGCTCTTTCCGCATCCGGATTCTCCCACCAGTCCCACGGTTTCGCCCCGTTCCAGCGTGAAGGACACCCCGTCCACCGCCCGGACCGCGCGCGGCGGACCGAACAGATGTTCCGGCGGAAGCGGATAGTATTTCCGCAGATCCTTCACTTCGAGCAGCGGCATGAAAGACGTTCCTCCGTGAGTTGCACAATCGTGTCGAAAACGGGATCCTCCGGAAGATAGCTCCGGAGTTTCGGATAAAAGTTCTTCTCCTTCAGAAGGCGCCGGGACGTTGAAAATTCCATTTCGGACGCCCAGCCGAACAGACAGGTCTTGAAGTCGTTTTCATTCCGGATCATCCGATAGGAGGTCGGCTTCCCCGCAAGGACGGATTCGATGATTTCCGGAGCCACATCCGTCCCGCCCTTCCGGCTCAGGCTGATCAGCGAGTCGTCCTTCAGCTTCAGCTCTCCTGCAAAATAGCGGAGCACCAGCTCCAGGATCGCCAGCTTGTCCGCATCCCGGGTCAGACGGGCAAACTTCAGCGCGAAATCATCCAGAATTCCTTCCGGAATCGCGAGCTTGTTGTGAAATTCGACCGCCGCGACAATCGTGATTTTCCAGGCGGGCGGAAGTCCCTTCAGAAGATCCTGCGCATAGAGGATCCGAACGCCCTCGTAACCGTGGTCGAAATTCGAGAGTGCATCATTGAATGTGCTGTACTTCCGGACCTGTTCAAAGCGTGCGATGTCGTGGAAGAGGGCGCAGAGCAGAGCAAGCTCCCGCTCCTCTTCGCGGAAGTTCTCCCCCTCTGCGATTCTCCCGGTAAACCGGACCACGTCCCAGGTGTGGTCGAGCTTGCACTGCATGGCATCGACAAGCGAACCGTTCGCCGAACGGAAGGTGTCCACGTAGCAATTGAAACGGTCCGCAGAGTCGGAAAACGTCATTTCGCGTACTCCACCGAGCGGGTTTCGCGGATGATGGTGACCTTGATCTGGCCGGGATAGTTCATCTCTTTTTCGATCTTGGAGCAGATGTCGCGCGCCATGACCTGCGCCTGATTTTCGTTGATCTTCTCCGGCTGGACGACCACGCGGATCTCGCGTCCCGCCTGAAGAGCAAAGCAGGAGTCCACTCCCGGGAAGCTGTTGGCGATCGTTTCCAGCTGTTCCAGACGCTTGAGATAGAGTTCGGTCGTCTCGCTTCTGGCTCCCGGACGGGAGGCGCTGAGCGCGTCGCAGGCGTTGGTCAGAGCGGCATACACCGTGGTTCCCTCCACCTCTCCGTGGTGGGCGGCAACCGCGTTGATGACGTCTTTGGCCTCATTGTATTTCCGCAGAATATCCGCGCCGATGGCGGCGTGGGTTCCTTCGATTTCGTGATCGACGGCCTTGCCGATATCATGGAAAAGACCGATCCGGCGGGCCTTCTGCTCGTCGAGTCCGAGTTCCGCCGCGATGGCTCCCATGAATGCCGCCGTCTCAATGGAGTGCTTCAGTACGTTCTGAGAGAAGCTGAAACGGAAATGGAGACGGCCGAGAAGCGGAAGAAGCGCTTTCGGAACTCCCTGCACGGAGGCGTCCAGAACGGCTTTTTCGCCATATTCGAAGAGTTCGTCGTCGATTTCCTTGCGGATCTTTTTGACCAGTTCTTCGATCCGGGTCGGGTGGATCCGACCGTCGGAGATCAGTTTTTCCAGCAGACGGCGCGCGGTCTCCTTGCGGATCGGGTCGAAGCAGGAGATGACCACCGCTTCCGGCGTGTCGTCGATCAGGATGTTGACGCCGGTTGCGGCTTCAAGAGCGCGGATGTTTCTTCCTTCGCGTCCGATGATGCGTCCTTTCATCTCGTCGGTCGGCAGCGGGATGGTTGCGGTGGTGCGTTCGTAGGTGCAGTCGCCGGCGTAGCGCTGGATGGCGGAGATCATCAGTTTCTGGGATTCGCGTTCCGCTCTCTGTTTCGCCTCGTCGAGAGTGTTGCGGATCAGCATGCCGCATTCGTTTTCCACTTCGCCTTTCAGCTTTTCCAGGATCATGTTCTTTGCGGTTTCGCGGTCCATGCCGGAGATCCGTTCCAGTTCGGTGACCTGGCTGGCGTAGAGTTTTTTCAGGTCTTCCTCCTTGCCGGAAAGACGCTCTCTGCCGGGGACTGCGCCTCCATCGCCTCGCTCGGAAATCTCACGACGCTCTCGCTGACGAACTGCAATATTTCTGACGTGCATTTTCTTGCAGGACTTACGCAGCTGCGCACGCTCATTCTCTCCGATAACGCCATGGCGGACGCTTCGCCGCTCGCCTCGCTCTCGCAGCTTCGCACGCTGTATCTCGACCGGAATCCGGTCGCCGACCTTTCCGTCCTCTCGCCGCTCTCTGCGCTCACGACGCTCTCCATTCAGGGCGTGGAGATCGCGGACTATGTGCTCGAAGACCTGCAAAAAGCGCTGCCCGGCTGCCGCATATTCAGCGACAGCGTCGTGAAGGGCTCGCGTCCGGTGTCTCTCGGCGGGCTGGACTTCACCGAATCGGTCGAATCGCTCGACCTTTCGGGCCGCGGCATCACGGACATTTCCGCGCTCTCCGGCTGCTCGGAGCTGCGCGAGCTCAATCTCTCGAACAACCCGATCGCCGATATCTCCACGCTCGCCCTGCTGCCGAAGCTCACCTCGCTCGATCTGAGCGCCACGGGACGGAGCGATCTCGATAACGAGCTTCTCTCGTCGCTGCGCTCGCTCTCGTACCTGAAGCTTGAAAACAACGACGGCGTCACCGCCGAGGGCATTGACGCGCTGCAATCGGCGCTACCGAGCTGCCAGATCGTCCATGAGCCGAAGTACTATACCGTCGTTTTCGGCGACCAGTCCTTCTCGTCGGACGCCTCCGATGTGACGGTGGACGCGCTGGGACTCACAACGCTCTCCGGCATCGAGAAATTCCACCGGCTGCGGCGGCTGAGCGCCTACGGCAACACGCTCACCGACCTTGCGCCGCTCGCGGAGCTGTTCTCCGTGGAGGAGCTGCAATTGGGCTATAACAACCTCTGCGATCTCTCCGCTCTCACCGGCCACACGGCGCTGCGGCGGCTCATTCTCGACCACAACGCCCTGCGCGACATCACCGCGCTCTCCGGCTGCACCGCGCTTGAGGAGCTTGATCTCAGCCATAACGACCTGAACTCCCTTGCGACGCTCCGCTCGCTCACGCAGCTTCGCACGCTGAACATCACCGGAAATCCGGCTCTCACCGCCGATATGGTGCGCTCGCTGCAGGAGGCTCTCCCCGCCTGCCAGATCATCACGGACATCGACCTCTCCATGCCGGAGCCGACGCCCGAACCGCCCGCGGAAACACCGCAGCCCTGACCGCATCGGTTTAAAAAGCACAAAAACCGCCCATACTATGTACATCTCATACATAGAAGGGCGGTTCTTTTTATGCATAAAAATGACAAGCTGCGGCCATGGGAAACGGCGCTGCTCGCGGCGGTGTGCGTAACGCTGCTCACCGGCGTGTGGGCGCAGGGGCGGCAGAGCGCGCTTGCGGACAAGGTCGTGCGGCTGCACGTGATCGCCGCGTCCGACAGCGCGGAGGATCAGCGCGTGAAGCTCGAGGTGCGGGATGCGCTGCTCGCGTATCTTACGCCGCGGCTGGAAGCCGTGTCCGGCGCGCAGGATGCCGCGGCGGTGATCGCCGCGGCGTCGGGGGAGCTTCAGCATATCGCGGAGACCGCAAGCGGCGGCAGCGCCCGCGTGGAACTCGGGCGTGAAACGTACCCCACGCGGGAATACGAAACATTCTCGCTCC
>ERZ824600.4547-NODE-4547-length-12096-cov-5.154555_pt1 | contig 12096 bp, 9 predicted proteins | sample MGYA00519933_ERZ824600 | MGnify/ENA primary metagenome ERZ824600 (study PRJEB31778, sample SAMEA3449178) | human gut metagenome | biome: human gut; feature: human-associated habitat; material: faeces | place: United Kingdom | collected 2010/2012 ... | reverse complement strand
ACCGGGCTGTCATTCACTACCGCTCGCTCGGCTGCGGCTTCGCCTTGCCTACCCCCTACACGGGGGAGGCAAACACGTGCGGAATCTGCGCTTTGCATTATCCGCTTGATTCAACTGTATTTTAATTTCATACGGCTGCGGCGGTATCGCCGCATTATACTCCCGTACATAATCTAACCGAAAAAGCTTTTCAGAGGTTTTATAAAAACCTCACCGCCACGCGATTGACATTGTGCCCCTCCCGTGCTATAATACCATCGAAAAACTGTCACATTCTCCGTCCGTCTCCGTCAAAATCACGACAGACGGCAGTCCGGACGACAATTTCATCTGGAAAGGTATCATAAATGAGTAAAAAAGAACCCCGTAACCCGAGACTCGGTGTAGTCGGCGGTCAGGCGGTCCTCGAGGGCGTAATGATGCGCCACGGCGAGCGGTATTCCGTCTCGGTGCGCAAGGAGGACGGCAGCATAACTACCGAAAACCGCACCTTTGTCTCGGTGCGAAAGAAGATAAAGCTGCTAAATATCCCGCTGCTGCGCGGTGCGGTCAACTTTATCGAAATGCTGATTTTGAGCTACAAAACGCTCTCCATCTCCGCCGATGCCTACGGCCTAACCGAGGAGGAAGAGGAGTCCAAGTTCGAGCGGTGGCTGCGCGAGCATTTCGGAAAGGGACTTGTCGATGTCGTAATGGCGATCTCGATGGTGCTCGGGCTTGCGCTCGGTGTGGGAATATTCTTTTTTCTCCCCAGTCTGCTGACAAAGGCGACCGACAACGCGCTCGGGGGCTCGCTCGGCTGGGCAAAGAACCTCATCGAGGGTCTTATAAAAATAGTTATTTTTATTGCATATCTGTGGCTTGTGTCGCTGATGCCCGATATACGCCGGACCTTTGAGTACCACGGCGCGGAGCATAAGTCGATCTTCTGCTATGAGGCGGGAGTTGAGCTGACCCCCGCAAACGCAGCGAAATATAAGCGTTTTCACCCGCGCTGCGGTACGAGCTTTATGTTCGTAATGATAGCGATATCAATCCTCATTAATTCTCTGCCGTTCGTTCCGTGGGACAATGTGCTGCTGCGTATGCTTGTCAAGCTCGCGCTGCTGCCGTTTGTCGTCGGTCTCGGATATGAGTTTCTGATGTACGCGGGTAAGCATGATAATACGCTCGTCCGCATCCTCTCGACCCCAGGCCTGTGGATGCAGCGCATTACGACGCGCGAGCCGGATGAGGAGCAGCTTGCTGTCGCAATAGAGGCGCTGATGAGCTGCATGCCCGATGAATTTCCCGAGCATGCCGCAAAGCAGAAAGCTGCCGAGGAGGCTGAAGCTGCCGATAATGATAATGCCGAATCGTGCGATGCTGCCGGAGAGACCGCAGCACAGGTATCGGATAATAACGGCGGTACAGATGCATGCTGTACGGATGCCGGAGATACCGAGGCTCGGTACGGCTCGGATGGCGGTTCTGAGTCTGAGAAAGAGGCTTCCGACGGAGTGATACCGGGCGGAAATGCCGACGGAAATGACATGAATGTCGCGGAAGGATCGGATGCATGACGCGGCATGAGGAACGACTGCTGCGAGAGCATTTCGGTGACGGAGAAAAATATGGTGAGGCGGCGCGCAGACTCAGGTCGGGCGAGCCGCTTGCCTATATTCTCGGAGAGTGGTATTTTTGGCGGTATACATTTGTCGTAACGCCGGATGTGCTCGTTCCGCAGCCGGATACCGAGATACTTGCCGAGCGCGCGATAAAGCTGCTGCCGAACTGCGGCAGGCTGCTCGATCTCTGCACCGGCAGCGGGTGCATCGCCTGCTCGGTGCTTGCAGATCGACCGGATGCGAGCGGAGCCGCCGTTGATATATCGGAGGCGGCTGTGGAGATCGCACACAAAAATGCTTCCCTGCTCGGGCTTTGTGAGCGGCTGAGCATTGTCGTCGGTGATGTTCTTTCGGAGGACTGTCCAAGCGGTCTGTCGGGCGAAACGGGCTGCTATGACCTGATAGTCTCAAACCCGCCGTATATCCGCAGCGGTGTTATACCGACCCTGTCTCCGCAGGTCCGTGCCGAGCCGCATATCGCGCTCGACGGCGGGGAGAGCGGATTGCGCTTTTATGAGGGGATTATCGCAAAATATCCGGCGCTGTTGACACCGAGCGGCAGAATGCTGCTCGAGATAGGCTACGATCAAGCGGAGTGCGTGCGTGAGCTCGCCGTAAGGGCAGGGCTGCACTGCGATATTATCCGCGATTACGGCGGAAACGACCGCGTTGCCGAGCTGTACCGCGAATGATACGGCACCGCAAAGCGGCTTGAACAAAACCTGATATTTCATTGCCGTACTATCTCTGTTTTTTATAATAATACTATTTAATGTGTTTATATTAGCAGAAGCATTATACGCTTTTGAGTCGAAAAGTCAAGAATAATACTGAGACGGCGGAGGCGGTAAAAACAAGCAGCCCGGTGCGGCGGAATATCCGTCTGCATCGGGCTGCACGTATTTATGCTTAACATTCGTGAGCTAATATTTGCCGCGCTGCGGCAATCGCTTTTTCTGCGATGGTTTGTACGCTGCGGCAATCGCTTTAGCCGTGACGGTTATTTTGCCGCTGCGTCGAGCTGTGCCTGCTTGCGCGGCGGGATCGGCTTTTCGGGTATCTCGCCTGCGCGGTCGAGCGCTATCTTTGTGAGCAGCGGACCGACAAGCTCATATACGAGGACGGCGAAGAGCGCGATATTTCTGACGATGATACCGCTCTCGCCGAGCGACATTGCGGTAAGCGACATACCGAGCGAAACACCCGCCTGCGGGAGCAGCGTTATGCCGAGGTACTTCTGTACCTGAGGCTCGCAGTGCATGAAGCGCGAGGAGATGCTTGCGCCGCCCATCTTGCCTACCGAGCGGAAGATGATATAGACTATCCCGACCATAATTATCGCGGGATCCTTAAATACGTCGAGGCGGAGTCCCGAGCCGCTGAGAACGAAGAACAGCACCATGATGGGACCGGTCCAACGGTCCATGCGGTCCATCAGCTCCTCCGAGAAGTCGCAGAGGTTGCAGAATACTGTTCCGGTCGCCATGCAGACGAGCAGCGAGGAGAAGCCGACGGTCACGGGACCGAGCTTGAACTCGAGCATAGAGAGTGCGACGGCGAGGAAAACGAAGGTAACCGAGATGCTCATACGCTTGCTGCGCGAATGGAAGAACTGCTCGCAGAAATTATAGATAAGTCCGATGGCGACACCGAGTGCGAGCGAAGCGACGACCTCAACAAGCGGGTTGACGAGCACCGAAAAGATATCTATCTCGCCCTTTTCGAGTGCCTTGGCGATGCCGAACGAGATAGCAAAAACGATAAGTCCCACGATATCGTCGAGCGCGACTATGGGAAGCAGCAGTCGAGTCAGAGGACCGTCAGCCTTGTACTGCTTGACGACCATCAGCGTCGCGGCGGGAGCCGTTGCGGTCGCGACAGCTCCGAGGGTGAGAACGCAGGAGAGAGGAAGCTTGTCGGGAATAATTAGGTGAACGACGTAGAGCGCGATGTCTACGGCGATAGTAGCGACAAGCGCTTGAAATACGGCGATAACAGTTGCTTTTTTGCCCGTTTTTTTCAGCTCGCTAATGCGGAATTCGTTGCCCATCGCAAATGCGATAAAGCCGAGTGCGGCATCTGATATTATGGAATAGTTTGCCACATCCTCATTAGAGATGAAGCCGAGCCCAGGGACGCCGAGCCTGCCGAGCACATACGGACCGACGAGCACTCCGGCGACGAGGTATGCCGTTACTGCGGGAAGATTCCACAGCTTTGTCAGTCGTGACATCAGCAGTCCCGCGAGCATGGCGATTGAGAGTGACAGTAATATTTGCATGGCTTGCCTCTTTCGGTAGTTGATAGTTTGTATGGTTCGGCAATGCATAAGCACCACCGAACAAAATAATATTATATCACCCGCGCGGCTGCATTGCAATATCGAACGGCAAAAAAACGGACAAATATCGGAAAATTCTTCGCAAATTATTGCTCGGAGAGTATGGCGGCAGGGCTGCGCTGCGGCATATATTCGGATGCGGCGCATTGCCACTTGCGGCAGACGAAAAGCTATGATATAATTGTACGAGATAATATGAGTATTTCGGTCGTATCGCGGCATGCTCGGAGAGCGGCTGCGATTTTGGGGGTATAGGGTTGAAGAAAAAACAGATAACGGGATTTTTGCCGCTGTGCAGGACGGAGGCGCTCGAGCGCGGATGGGAGCAGCCGGACTTTGTCTATGTTACCGGCGATGCATATGTTGACCATCCGAGCTTCGGCGTATCTATCATTTCGCGCGTGCTCGCGGCGGAGGGCTTCTCGGTGTGCATCATCGCGCAGCCGGACTACCACTCGGCGGAGGCTTTTCGTGAGTACGGCAGACCGAGACTCGGCTTTCTCGTATCATCGGGAAATCTCGATTCGATGGTCGCAAACTATACCGTCGCAAAGCGCCGCCGCAGCTACGATTACTATTCTCCCGGCGGAAAGCCCGGACTGCGCCCCGACCGCGCCGTAATCGTATACTGCAATCGCATCCGCGAGGCGTACGGCGATGTGCCGATAATCATCGGCGGACTTGAGGCATCGCTGCGCCGATGTGCCCATTATGATTACTGGGACGACCGTGTGCGCAACAGCATCCTTGTCGATTCCGGAGCGGATCTGCTGACCTACGGAATGGGCGAGAACATCATGATAAGACTCGCAAAGCTGCTCGACAGAGGCATTCCGATATCCAAGATACGTGATCTGCGCGGTACCGTTTATCTTGCTTCGGCGGACGAGCGGCTGCATTATGAGTCGGTAGGCGGATGGAGCATAGACGAGCTGCGTACCGACCGTGCGCTGTATGCAGAGGCGTTTGCAACTCAGTACCGTGAGAACGACCACATACGCGGCAGGGCGGTAACCGAGCGCTACGGCGACCGCATCCTTGTGCAGAATCCGCCTATGCCCCCGCTCGAGCGCGAGGAGCTGGACCGCGTTTACGCACTGCCTTATGAGAGAACATATCATCCGAGCTATGAGGCTGATGGCGGCATTCCCGCTATTCGCGAGGTGCGCTTCTCCATCACGCATAATCGCGGCTGCTTCGGCGGCTGTGCTTTCTGCGCCATTGCCTACCATCAGGGCAGAGCGGTGCGATCGCGCAGTATTGACAGCGTTGTCCGCGAAGCGGAGCTGCTGACAAAGCTCCCGGATTTCAAGGGCTATATTCACGACGTCGGAGGTCCTACGGCAAATTTCCGCGGTCCCGCATGCGAGCGGCAGCTCGAGTACGGTGTCTGCCCGAATCGCCGCTGCCTTACGCCGACTCCGTGCCCGAACCTCATCGCCGATCACAGCGAATATATCGAGCTGCTGCAGCGTGTGGAGAGTATACCCGGCATAAAAAAGGTGTTTATCCGTTCGGGCATTCGATATGATTATATGCTTGCGGATAAGAGCGATGCATTCTTTCGCCGTCTTGTTGAAAAGCACGTCAGCGGTCAGCTCAAGGTGGCTCCCGAGCATTGCTCCGACCATGTTCTTGCGCTGATGGGCAAGCCGCCTATCGGGGTGTTCGAGCGCTTCAGTGAGAGATATTTTTCTCTCTGCTCAAGGGCGGGACTTGACCAGTATCTTGTTCCGTATCTTATGTCGAGCCATCCGGGCAGCACGCTTCGCGACGCTGTCGAGCTTGCCGTATATCTGCATAATAACGGCTGTACGCCCGAGCAGGTGCAGGATTTCTATCCCACACCGGGCACAGCCTCTACGGTCATGTATTATACGGGTATCGACCCCATGACAGGGAAAAAGGTGCCCATCACCGACGATCCGCACGAGAAGAAGCTGCAGCGCGCGCTGCTCCAGTCCTATCGCCCCGAGAATGCGCCGCTCGTGCGCGAGGCGTTGCGCCGAGTCGGCAGAGAGGATCTTATCGGCTACGGCAGAGAGTGCCTCGTCAGACCGGAAAACGGCGGCGGACATGACGGTGCGCAAAACGGACGCGGCGGTCGTAACGGACGTGGAGGCTCGCCGAATGACGGCGGTCGGTATGGACGCGGGAATTCGCCGCGCGGCGACAGTCGAAACGAGCGCGGAAGCTCACCGCGCGGTAACGGTCGTGACGGTCGCGGTAGCTCATCGCACGGCAGCGGTCGAAACGAGCATGGAAATTCTCCGCGCAGCGGCGGTAGAAACGAGCGCGAAAGCTCACCGCGCAGCAGCAATCGAAACACACGCGGGAATCCGCCCCGCGGCGGTATCCGGAACGAACGCGGAGGCTCGCAGTACGGCGCGAAAAAGAATGTACATAAAAAACGCTGATAAAGCAGTAAAAGAGCGCAGCTGTCTGTCGATCGCTGCGCTCTTTTTCGATAGGATATCTGTACTTTACAGAGAGGGACGCTGCCGGTCACGATAAAAGCTTGCTTTGAAGGTGGCTGCTTTCCCTGAGGAGAGGCTGACTTTTTCATGGCGGATATGGCTTTTTGCCGTGGCTTTTTTCGGGCGCGCCCACCGAGGCAGAACCGGAGAAAAGCTGCCGTTTTCATGTTTTAAAAATAATCTGAAAAATGAACAACTACACTGTGTTAAAAAAGGACTCCGTGCGGAGCCGAATGCTCTGCGGAATCCTTTTTTCTTTACTCTTTTGTGAGTATACGGCAGGAAGCGGGTGACGTTGCGGATTTCGGCTTGCCGCGCCGCCTTAAACAGTCGCCGGCACTCGGTTTTCCGCGCGTTGCTTATTATCATTGCCGCGCCGCCATCGGCATTTTGTGCGCTATGCCGTCTTATTGCAGACTCAGCCCTCTGCGCGGTGGACTATCTTCGGGCGTTTTTTATGCTTGATAACGTCCTTGTCGATTATGACCTTTTCTATGCTTCGGTCGGAGGGAACATCGTACATAACGTCGATCATAGCCTCCTCCGTGATAGCACGGAGTCCGCGCGCGCCGGTCGCGCGTTCGATAGCAAGCTCGGCAACCGCGTCGAGCGCGCCGTCGGTAAACTCGACCTTGCAGCCGTCAAGCTCAAAGAGACGCTCGTACTGCTTGATTATCGAGTTTTTCGGCTCGCGGAGTATACGGACGAGCGCCGCGCGGTCGAGGTCCTCGAGACCTACGAGCACGGGTAGTCTGCCGACGAGCTCGGGTATGAGCCCGTATTTAACGATATCGTGCGGGGTGATATCCGCGTAGATATCCGAGAGGTTCTTTTCGGTCTTGGAGCGCACCTCGCCCGAAAATCCCATCGTCTGCTTACCGCGTCTTGTCTCGACCTGCTCGGATATGCCGTCGAACGAGCCGCCGCAGATAAAGAGGATATTCTCGGTGTTTATCTGAATGAACTCCTGATTCGGGTGCTTTCTGCCGCCTTGCGGGGGAACGTTGGAAACGGTACCCTCGAGTATCTTGAGCAGCGCCTGCTGAACACCCTCGCCCGAAACGTCTCGGGTGATGGAGCGGTTCTCGCTGCGGCGGGATATCTTATCTATTTCGTCGATATAGATTATTCCGCGCTCCGCACGTTCGATGTCGAAATCCGCCGCCTGAATAAGGCGCAGAAGTATATTCTCGACATCCTCTCCGACGTAGCCTGCCTCGGTGAGGGTGGTCGCGTCGGCTATCGCAAAGGGAACGCGCAGCGTCTTTGCGAGCGTCTGAGCAAGATAGGTCTTACCTACACCGGTAGGACCGAGCAGCAGGACATTACTCTTTTGCAGCTCGACCTCGGGCTTTTCCTGCGCAGGCTCGGATTTCTTTTTGCCCTTGCCGGAGGTCTGCTTCGGCATCTGGAGGATCCTCTTATAGTGGTTGTATACCGCGACCGAGAGGACCTTTTTAGCCTTATCCTGGCCGATGACGTACTCATCGAGCGACGCCTTTATCTCCGCAGGACGGGGAAGTGTCTCAAAGGTCAGCGGCTGTGCCTCGGGCGCCTCTGCCGCAGGGGTGCGGCGGTCGCCGCCGAGCTGCTCGTCGATTATCTCGTTGCAGATATCAATGCAGTGGTCGCAGATAAGCAGTCCCGTGGGCGAGGGAATCATGAAGTTGACATGATTCTCGTCTCTGCCGCAGAACGAGCAGGTAGGGCGGTCCACTCCGCCGTTTCTGTTATTTGCCATCTGAAAAATGTGTCCTTTCTGTGCAGGCGGGCAGCCTTACGCGCGCTTTTCGTATACCTTGTCGATGAGACCGTACTCGGCAGCCTCTGCTGCAGTCATGAAGTTGTCGCGCTCGGTGTCACGCTCGATTATCTCAAGCGGCTTTCCGGTATTGGAGGCGAGAATACGGTTCAGGCGCTCGCGGGTATGGAGGATGTGGTCTGCGTGGATCTTGATGTCCGATGCCTGACCCTGCATTCCGCCGAGCGGCTGATGGATCATTATCTCGCTGTTCGGAAGTGCGAAGCGCTTACCCTTTGTGCCGGAGGAGAGCAGGAACGCGCCCATGCTCGCCGCCATGCCGATGCAGATGGTGGAAACGTCACACTTGATATAGTTCATGGTGTCGTATATTGCAAGACCTGCGCTGACCGAGCCGCCGGGGCTGTTGATGTAGAGGCTGATGTCCTTGTCGGGATCCTGTGCCTCGAGAAAGAGCAGCTGAGCCACTACGAGCGATGCGGTCACGTCGTTTACCTCGTCTGCGAGGAATACTATGCGATCGTTGAGCAGGCGGGAGTATATGTCGTATGCTCTCTCACCTCTGCCGGTCTGTTCGATTACGGTTGGTACAAGTGCCATAACAGTTTTTCCTTTCATATACCTTTGCCGAGGTGTCGCCTCGGTGCATAAGAGCACAGCAAGAAAACGGTGCCCGCATCTCACTGTGCTCTCGGAAACATATTTTTTATGTGCTCGGGCTCTTATAGAATTGTAGACCCGGACGGGGCAGAATATTCATCAGCCGTAAAATCGGCATATCTGCCGTCCCGCTACATTTCCCCGATTACTTATTCTCTTCCTTTGCCTCGGCAGCAGCCTCTGCTTCCTTCTCTGCCTTGGTCTTTCTGGTTCTCTTAGGCTTGGGAGCCTCCTCGGCCTCAGCCTCGCCATCAGCCTTTTCCTTCTTGACTGCGGTCTTGGCTGCGGTCTTGGTGGATTTCTTGGCGGGAGCCTTCTTAGCGGGCTTCTTCTCCTCCTCAGCCTCTGCCTCGTCTGCCGTCTTTTCGGTGATAGCGGCGTGAGCCTTTACGAAGTCAATAGCCTTGCGCAGAACAATGTCGGTTGTAAGGTTGTCTGCGGAGAGTGCCTCCTTGACCTTCTCTATCTCCATTGAGTACTGATCTGCCAGCTTCTTGTACTCTGCCTCGATATCGTCGGCGGTAGCCTCGAGCTTCTCGAGCAGAGCGATCTTCTCGAGTGCGAGTCTGGTCTTGACCTGACGCTCACCCATCGGGCGGAGCTGTGCGCGCATATCGTCGAGCGATGCGTTCATGTACTTGAGGTATGTAGCAAGGTCGAGACCCTGGCTGCGGAGCTGATAGTCGCGCTCGCGAACGATGTTTTCTACCTCGTCGTCGATCATGCACTCTGGAACCTCTGCATTGAAGTTTTCGAGCATGCCGTCGATAAGCTTGCCCTCGAGAGCGTTGTCTGCGCTGTTCTCGTATCTCTCCTCGAGCTTCTTGCGAACATCTGCCTTATACTCGTCGAGCGTGTTGAAATCGGATACGTCAACTGCAAAATCGTCGTCAAGCTCGGGGAGCTCGGTGAACTGGATCGCGTGGAGCTTGCACTTGAATACGGCGGGCTTGCCTGCGAGCTCTGCATGACCGTAATCCTCGGGGAAGGTCACGTTTACATCGAACTCGTCGCCTATGCTATGACCGACTACCTGCTCCTCGAAGCCGGGGATGAATGTGCCGGAGCCGAGCTTGAGCGAGTAGTCCTCGCTCTTGCCGCCGTCGAACTGCTTATCGTCAACATAGCCGTCAAAGTCGATCTTTACGGTGTCGCCCATCTCTGCCGCGCGGTCGGTAACGTCGACAAGACGTGCGTTTCTTTCTCTTACGCGCTGGATCTCGGCGTCTACCATCTCGTCGGTGACGGGAGTGACGATCTTATCTGCCTTGATGCCCTTGTAGTCCTTGACCTCGACCTCGGGCTTTACGAATGCGGTAGCCTTGAGCTCAACGTCGCCGTCGCCTACCGAGACGATTTCGAACTCGGGGCGGCTGACGAGCTCGGCACCGGACTCCTTAGCTGCATCCTCGTAAGCCTCGGGCAGCAGGTTATTGATGGCATCCTCATAGAATACGCCCTTGCCATACATCTTTTCGATGATGCTGCGGGGAGCCTTGCCCTTACGGAAGCCGGGAACCGCCATGCGAGCGGCTCTCTTCTTGAATACCTTGCCGAGCTCGGCATCAAACTTTGCCTTGTCGATAGAAAATTCGATCTCAACCTTACCGTTGTCGACCTTTGTTACTTTCCTGAATCCCATGTTTTTTTGTTTCCTCCGATGAGAACATATTTATCGATAGTAAATCATTATCGTATCTATTTTAGCCGCTTTTGACTGTAAAGTCAATAGATAGGCTGAAAATTATTGCCCATATTTCGCCGATAGAGCACCGAAATGCGTTATTTTCGCTTGACTAGCTGCGTTTTTCGATGAACAGGGGCTTGAATTCGAGATAATCGGCAGAGGTGATGATGTATTCAATGCCGCCGTCCTCGAATACCGGCGGTGTATCGTAGCTGTTATGGATGTGCCCGTAGAAGCAGCGCTTTATACCGTGCTGCCGCAGCACCGAGATTATCTCATCGCAGCGGTAGTCGCGGAATATCGGCGGAAAGTGGAGAAAGACGAGCAGCTCACGCTCCTCCCCCCGCTCTCGTGCCGCCGCAAGCAGCCGCTCCCCGGCATCGAGGCTCATTCCGACGCGCAGCGCCTCGCGCGCCACAATTTTCTCATAATCGACTCCGCTCGGGCAAAGTCCCGCATCGCCCCACCATCCGCGAGAGCCGCAGACGACAAAGCTTTCAGTCTCGTATGCATTATTGTAGAGAAAGTCGATAGTGGACAGTCCGTTCTGCTCGACAAAGAATTTCTTCATCTTATAAACGGTGCCCCACCAGTAGTCGTGATTTCCGCGCCCGATGAGCTTTCTTCCCGGCAGTCGGTCGAGGTAGGCAAGGTCGGTCAGCGCCTCGTCCATCGACATCGCCCACGAAATATCGCCCGCTACAACGACGGTATCGCCGTCGCCGACCGTATTCTCCCATGCCTCTCGTATCCTCTTGTCATGCTGCTGCCATCGCGAGCCGAATATATCCATCGGTTTATCGGTTGACAGCGACAGATGCGTGTCGGACAGGGCAAAAAGCGACATTTCTATACCTCCTTTTCGGGTGCTTGAAAAACTAAAATGATAATTTAAAAAAATTAAGCGGCGAATAATTTATGCGCGCACTGCGCAAACTACCGTCGGCTGAAAAAGCTCTAATAATATTGCTGTTGCGGCGATGCCGCGCGGCGGGAAAGTGAAGGTACTGTTATAATGAAAGATCACAACGGTAATTCGTGCGGCTGCGACCACATCAAGGGCGTTTGCTGCGATGTAAAGAACTGTGTTTATCACGAGGGCGAGTGCGACTGCACCGCGGGTAAGATAGCGGTAGGACCGGGGTATGCGACGTCGTGTACCGATACTGTCTGCGCGACTTTTAAGCAGAAGGGAATCTGACGGCGGGCGGTGAGGCTTTCGCAAAACCTCTGAAAAGCCTTTTTGGTTCGCTGCATGGCTTTAGTGTGTACCGCGCTGCTGCCGGCAGGTTTTTTCGCGGATAAATTTTCTCTGTGCAACGAGGTGTCAAATCGCGCCTTCGGCGGTTAAAGACTGTCTCAAAATCAAGTTGATAATGCACGCTGAATTTGCGCGCGTGAAAGCCTCGGCATTTGTTAAGAGCACAGCACGAAATCCGGCTTAACGGAACTTGAGTTTAGCTTAATATCAAGTTGATAATGCAAGGAGTAGATTCCGCACGTGTTTGCCTCCCCTGTGTAAGGGGTAGGCAAGGCGAAGCCGCAGCCGAGCGAGCGGTAGT
>ERZ824600.4541-NODE-4541-length-12105-cov-8.941909_pt1 | contig 12105 bp, 8 predicted proteins | sample MGYA00519933_ERZ824600 | MGnify/ENA primary metagenome ERZ824600 (study PRJEB31778, sample SAMEA3449178) | human gut metagenome | biome: human gut; feature: human-associated habitat; material: faeces | place: United Kingdom | collected 2010/2012 ... | reverse complement strand
CCATACTTCTCAAGAGAGGACGTGCAAGCACAATGCAGGAGCTTCTGATGAGTGCGGAATACATCATGGCGGGCGGCAACGAAAACGTGATCCTCTGCGAACGCGGAATACGCACATTCGAAACGTACACGAGAAACACGATGGATGTTTCGGCGATCCCGCTGCTCCACGAAAAAACTCACCTCCCGATAATCGGAGACCCGAGTCACGCCGCCGGAATCTCCCGCATGGTAGAGCCTCTCTCGCTCGCATGCACCGCGGCGGGAGCCGACGGTCTTATGATCGAGGTACACAACGACCCCGCGCACGCACTTTGCGACGGTCCGCAGGCACTGCGTCCCGACGCTTTTGCAAAGGTGGTCGAAAAGGTAAAAAAGGTACGCACGGCGCTCGACCTCGGCAACGCCGCCGAGTGAGCCTCATAAACGAAAGGAAAACGCGAAATGAATGTATCGGTCATCGGGCTCGGGCTGATCGGCGGCTCGCTCGCCAAGGCGTACCGCGCGCACGGCGCGCGCGTCCTTGCCTTTGATACGGACGGCGCGGTGCTCTCCTTCGCGCAGCTCGACGGCACGGTGGACGCCGTGCTGACGGCCAACTACGCCATCTATTACGAGAACCGCGAACTGTGGGAGGCCAAGGGCAACGTCGTCGTCGAGAAATCCGACGGCAAGACCCTCTACACCCAGCAGTTGTTCTGGAATGCGCGGACCAAGAAAATCTATTCGAACGTCGATTCGAAGATCGTGCAGAACAACGGCCGCGATGTCTTCATCGGCGAAGGTTTCGAATCGGACGAGGAGTTCAAGGACTGGCGTTTTCGCCGCATGAAGGGCCGTATGGAGGTCGAGATGAAGCAGAGCGCCGACTCCGCGGCCACGGATTCCACGTCCGTGCGCCCGGTTCCGAAACCCTCCGACAGCCGGCCCTCCGACAGCCGGTCCGCCGTCCGGACGCCCGAATCCGGGAGGGCCGCTCCGGCCCGGGAGATTCCCGCCGGACCGGCTGAAAGGCAGGTCGGAAGACCCGAGGCGGAAGTTGAGCGCCGGCCGCTGAAAATGCTGGACGGCTCCCGGGAGGAGCAGGTTTCCGTCGAACCCAAACTCAAAAACTGAAAGCGATGCTCACCACCGTCGTCCTGATTGTCGTAATGCTGTTGCTGTCGGCTTTTTTCTCGGGGATGGAGATTGCCTTTACGAGCAAGAACCGTCTCAAGCTGGAGATCGACCGCAAGCAGAACCGCATGTTCGACCAGATTGCCGAGGTTTTCGCCCGCCATCCGGGGCAGTATATCACCACGATCCTCGTGGGCAACAACATCGCACTGGTCGTCTATTCGCTGGCGATGTCGCTGCTTCTGCGCAGCATCTATGCCTCGCTGGGGTGGGAGCAGCTCGCCCGGAGCGGCTCGGTCGCCGTGGACACCGCCGTTTCGACGGTCATCATCATCTTCTTCGCCGAGTTTCTCCCCAAGTCGATTTTCAGGAACAATCCCAATTTCTATTACCGCGCGCTGGCGCCGGTGATCTATTTTTTCTACATCGTCCTCTATCCGGTGGCGCGTTTCACGACGCTGCTTTCCCACGGCATTCTGCACCTTCTGGGCCGCCGCGTCGAGGAGCGGAACATCACTCCGAGTTTCGACCGCGAGGACCTTGCGGCGCTGCTCGACTCGAACAGCCCGGAGCAGCATTCGGAACCGGACAACGAGCTGAAACTCTTCCAGAACGCGCTGGATTTCGCCGACCTGCGCGTCAGGGACTGCATGGTTCCGCGTGTGGACGTCGAGGCCGTGGACATCGACGACACCTCGATCGAACAGCTCACGGCGCGTTTCGTCGACTCGAAATATTCGCGTATCTTCGTCTGGCGCAAGTCGATCGACAACATCGTGGGCTACGTCAATTCGAAAAGCCTTTTCACGCGGCCCCGGCAGATCGCCGACGTGATGATGGAGGTCAATTTCGTGCCCGAGACCATGCCTTTGCAGCTGATGCTGGAGAATTTTATCAAGCACCGTTCGAACATCGCCGTCGTGATCGACGAATTCGGCGGCACGGCGGGCGTCATTTCGCTCGAAGACGTGCTGGAGCAGATTTTCGGCGAGATCGAGGACGAGCACGACATTCCGGACCTCACCGAAAAGCAGGTCGGCCCCGACGAGTATGTTCTCTCGTGCCGCCTGGAGGTGAAATACCTGAATGAAAAATACAACCTCGGCATCGAGGAGAGCAAGGAATACGACACGCTGGCCGGTTTCATCATCTTCAATTACGAGGGTATTCCCACCGCCGGGGAGACGGTTTTCATCGGCGGCCTGCAATTGCGGATTCTCCGTACGACGCGTTCGCGCATCGAACTGGCGCGGGTGAAGAAATTGTAGCGTGGGCCGGATTCCGCCGCCTTTCCGGTAAATTCCCGTCCCGGCGGGGATTAGGGGGGGCGAAGCGTGCGTATATTTTTACTTTTATTCTGTTCTTTTTACAATTAATTTTACTACCTTTGGCTGATAATTCGAAACAATACGAATAATTAACAATTTATATGGCAAGTTTAAACACTTTACGAACCAAGTTCGGCATCGTGCTTTCGATCATCATCGCACTGGCCCTCTTGGCATTCATCCTCTCTCTGAAGACTGAAATGGGCTTCTCGGGCAACGACCCGCGTGTCGGTGTGATCGACGGCGAGAAGATCAACTATTCGGAGTACTACGACCAGTACGAGACGATCAAGTCGCAGAACAACATGCCGGAGAGCGACGAGCAGCAGTCGGCCATGCTGGCCAATGCCGCCTGGCAGGCGCTGATCGCCAAGCACGTGCTGACGCCCGGTTTCGACCGGATGGGACTTCGCGTCACCGAGCCGGAGCGTCTGGCGATGGTCAGCGGACAGCATCCTTCGCAGGCTTTCTACAATGCTTTCGCCGATCCCCGCACGGGCGAGTACAGCGTGGCTGCCATCAGCCAGTTCCTCGCGCAGGCCGAGACCAACCCCGAGGCGGCCAATGCCTGGGCGCAGCTCAACGAGCAGGCCCGTCTGGAGCGCGAGGTGCAGAAGTACTTCGGACTGGTGAAGGGCGGCGTTTACGTCAATTCGCTGGAGGTCGCCCGCGGTGTCGAGGCCGCCAACAAGTCTTTCTCGGGCAAGTGGGCCGGCAAGAAGTTCTCGGCCGTTCCCGATTCGCTCGTCAAGGTGTCGTCGGGTGATGTGAAGGCTTACTACAACAGCCATAAGAACCAGTTCAAGCAGACCCCGTCGCGTACGATTTCGTATGTCGTATTCGAGGTCTCCCCCACGGACGACGACCTGCTGGCGCTTGAGAAGAGCGTGACGGAGGTGGGCCGGGAGTTCGCCGCCGCCGAGGAGGTGAAGACCTTCGTCCGCGCCAACCGCAACGGCAAGATCGCCGACAGCTACGTTTCCGCCGCACAGCTCTCCGACGAGGAGGCCAAGGCGCTGATGGCGGGCGAGATGTACGGTCCCGTGCTGAAGAACAACGAGTGGACGATGTCCCGCGCGCTCGATTCGAAGATGGTTCCCGACTCGGTGGGCGTACGTCATATCGTGCTGCCCTATGCGCAGGAGGCGCTTGCCGACAGCCTGCTGACGGTGCTGAAGAAGGGGGGCGATTTCGCGCAGACCGCTGCCCGTTATTCGGTTTACGACGCTACGGCCGCCAACGGCGGTGAAGTGGGAGTGCTGCCTTTCTCGGCCTTCACGGGCGAGTTCGCCGCCGCTTTGGCCAATGCCAGACAGGGCGACATCGTGAAGATCGCTTCGGGCGACGCCATCCAGCTGATGCAGGTATACCGTGCCGACAAACCTTCGAAACACGTGCAGGTGGCTACGATCACCTATCCCGTGGAGGCTTCGGCCGCCACGCGCCGCGACGTGCACAACCAGGCCGGTTCGTTCATGGTCAACGCCAAGGGTTCGGCCGCCGCATTCGCAGATGCCGCTTCGACGGCTGCCGTGACGCCCCGCGTGGCTGCGATTGCCCAGGGCGACCGTACGATCCGCGGCCTTGAGGATTCGCGCGAGGTGGCCCGCTGGGCCTACGGAGCGAAGGAGGGCGACCTTTCGGCGATCTTCAATGTAGGCAAGGACTACGTGATTGCCACGCTGACCGAGATCGACGACAATGAGTACGCACCGCTGAATAAGGTTTCGGCCCAGATCCGTTCGCAGCTTCTTCGCGACAAAAAATACGATTATATCGTCAAGAGCCTTTCGGGTTCGACCCTCGCCGAGCAGGCTGCAAGTCTCGGCTCGGAGGTGGAGGACTTCTCCGATGTGACTTTCGGTTCGTTCTACGTGAACGGCGTGGGCATGGAGCCTCGTCTGGTGGGCGCCATCGCATCGGCCGAGAAGGGTGCCCTGTCGGCTCCCGTGAAGGGACTTTCGGGCGTCTATGTCTTCGAGGTCGGGGATGTCAAGACCGACGACAAGCAGACCGCCGAAGGCGAGAAAGTTCGCGCCCAGGCCATGGCCGAGGGCATGGCCCAGCAGTTCGCCATCCCGGCTATCCAGCAGATGGCCAAGATTCAGGACCTGCGCGGCAAGTACTTCTAAACGATTGATTTTACGGTGCATCTTTGCACTTGCTCCTGCAGGGCGCGAATGGGACGTACTTCGGTACACCCATCCGCGCTCTGCTTCGTTTAAGCACAAACCGGCAGCTTTCACCGCAAAGATTGAAAATTAGCGGAGAATTCTCTGCGCAGTCCGGCTTTTTTCGTATCTTTAGAGGCGTAACGGCTCTTTTAGCAGCCGGAGGCCCTGTCAAACCAGGTGCAATCCGGTTTCGGAGCCGTCCGGTCATTCATTCTCTTCGTAATAGGATAAATAAATATTCGCCATGAACAACTTCATCTATCACAATCCGACCAAACTGGTTTTCGGCAAGGGCCAGATCGCCCGTCTGCCGAAGCTCATTCCCGCCGGAAAACGCATCATGCTGACCTTCGGCGGCGGAAGCGTCAAGCGTAACGGCGTCTACGATCAGGTCGTCGCCGCACTCGAAGGCCGCGACCTGGTCGAGTTCTGGGGCATCGAGGCGAATCCGTCGGTCGAGACCCTGCGCGAAGCCATTGCGCTGGGCAAAGAGCGGAAGGTGGACTTCCTGCTGGCTGTCGGCGGCGGGTCGGTCATCGACGGTACGAAACTCATCGCTGCGGGCCTTCTCTACGACGGCGATGCATGGGACATCGTGCTCAAGGGGCAGGCCGGCAAGACCGTGCCGCTGGCTACGGTCCTCACCATGTCGGCCACGGGTTCCGAGATGAACTCCGGGGCGGTCATTTCGCGCTACGAGACCAAGGAAAAATATGCTTTCTACGGCGATTATCCGGTCTTCTCGATCCTCGATCCCGAGACGCTCTATTCGCTGCCGAAGCGTCAGGTAGCCTGCGGACTTGCGGATACTTTCGTGCATGTGCTGGAGCAGTATATGACTACGCCCCATCAGTCGCGGCTGATGGACCGCTGGGCCGAAGGCATCCTGCATACGGTGGTCGAAATCGCTCCCAAAGCGCTGGCGGACGAGCGCGATTACGACACGATGTCGGAATACATGCTTTCGGCGACGCTGGCCCTGAACGACATGATCCGTATGGGCGTGACGCAGGACTGGGCGACGCACATGATCGGCCACGAGCTGACGGCGCTGCACGGCTTGACGCACGGTGCGACGCTGGCCATTGTCATCAACGGTACGCTGCGCGTGCTGCGCGGGCAGAAACGCGGCAAACTGCTGCAATACGGCGAGCGTATCTGGGGCATTGCCGGCGGTTCGGAGGAGGAGCGCATCGACCGCACGATTGCGGCCAACGAGGCGTTCTTCCGTTCGCTGGGCCTCTCGACACGCCTTTCGGAGGAGGGTATCGGCGAAGAGACCATCGCCGAGATCGAACGCCGCTTCACGGCTGCGGGCGATCGGTTCGGCGAGGCGCAGAACGTCGACGGCGCCATGGCCCGCCGGATTCTGGAGGCCTGCCTGTGATCCCATTGCCGGCTGCCGAAAGAACAATCCCCGCAACCGAGGTTGCGGGGATTGTTTGTCATGGAACGCGGGTTTATTCGTCCACCCCGAATGTCGAAACGTTGAGACTGCCCAGCGCATCGACCGTGATGCCGTATTCTCCGGTCTCGACGCCTTTCAGGATGATGAGGTAGGAGCTGCTTCCGAACCGGCGCGAGGTGAAGGGCTGCCGTTCCAGCGTGTTGCGCTGCTGGTCGCCGAAGGTTCCGACCGACGCGTATTCGGCGATCCGCATCTTCTTCTTGACCTTGAACCGGAAGACGCTGATCACCGACATCGGGTCGATCAGGTTGTCCGGAACGCGGATGATAAAGGCGATGCCGTCGCTCTTCCGGAGCCGGACGGGGGACTGCGCGCCTTTCAGCGTCATTTCGTCGATGTGGTTCTTTCCGATGCCGAACAGTTTCTGCCCGGTGGACGAACGGTGGCGGGGAGCCAGGCTCTCCTGAACGAGCTGCTCGGTTCTGTTGTCGGGCCGGATAGCCAATGCCTGGCCGATGAATTCAGGTTCGGGGAATGTCAGGGTGCTGTCGGTCCGGGTTACGGAGGGTTCCGGTGCGGCGGCTGCCTCCGGAGTCTGCGCCTGCGACCGGATGCAGGCACAGCAGGCAAGCAACAGAATGAGGGTTTTCTTCATGCGAATGGAACGTTGGAATGAATGAATTTGTGTATTTCAGTCGTAAAGATAATGCAAAAACTCCCGTTCCGGTCTTTGGCGGGTGAAAAAAGTCCCTCCCGAAGTGCTCCGGAACAAAAAACGCCCCGGTCTTGCGACCGCGGCGTTTCTCTTGTCGGAGCCGGGAATTTACTCGGCGAGCAGGATTTCGAGGATCTTGATGGCTGCCGTGGCGATCGGCGTACCGGGGCCGAAGATGGCGGCGGCGCCGTCGCGGTAGAGTTCATCGTAGTCCTGCGCGGGGATCACGCCGCCGACGATGACGATGATGTCCTCGCGGCCCAGCTTCTTCAACTCGGCGATGATCTGCGGCACGAGCGTCAAGTGGCCGGCGGCCAGCGACGATACGCCGACTACGTGTACGTCGTTTTCGACGGCCTGCTTGGCGGCCTCCTCCGGAGTCTGGAACAGCGGACCCATGTCGACGTCGAAGCCGATGTCGGCATAACCCGTAGCGACCACCTTGGCGCCGCGGTCGTGTCCGTCCTGGCCGAGCTTGGCGATCATCACGCGCGGCTGACGGCCCTCTTTCTTGGCGAATTCGGCGCACAGCTCCTTGGCGCGCTCGAAGGATTTGTCGTTTTTCACTTCTGAAGAGTATACACCTGAAATGGAACGGATAACAGCTTTGTAGCGGCCTACGACCACTTCGCAGGCGTCGGAGATTTCGCCCAGCGAGGCGCGGACCTTGGCGGCCTCGACGGCCAGTTCGAGCAGGTTGCCCTGCTTGGTCTTCACGCACTCGGTGATGGCGGCCAGCGCCTTCTTCACGGCAGCTTCGTCGCGGTTGGCGCGCAGCTCCTTGAGCCGCTTGATCTGGCTCTCGCGCACGGCCGTGTTGTCCACGGCGAGAATGTCGATCGGGGCCTCCTTCTCCAGACGGTATTCGTTGATGCCGATGATCTTCTCCTCGCCGGAGTCGATGCGGGCCTGCTTGCGGGCCGACGCCTCCTCGATGCGCATCTTCGGAATGCCGGTCTCGATGGCCTTGGCCATACCGCCCAGCTTCTCGACCTCCTCGATGCGCTCCCAGGCTTTGTGGGCGATCTCGTTGGTCAGTGTCTCGATGTAGTAGGAACCTGCCCACGGGTCGACCTCGCGGCAGATGTTGGTCTCCTCCTGAATGTAGATCTGCGTGTTACGCGCAATACGCGCCGAGAAGTCGGTCGGCAGGGCGATCGCCTCGTCCAAGGCGTTGGTGTGCAGCGACTGGGTGTGTCCCAGCGCGGCGCCCATGGCCTCGATGGCCGTGCGGGCCACGTTGTTGAACGGGTCCTGCTCGGTGAGCGACCAGCCCGAGGTCTGCGAGTGGGTGCGCAGCGCCAGCGACTTGGGGTTCTTGGGGTTGAACTGTTTAACGATCTTGGCCCACAGCATACGCGCGGCGCGCATCTTGGCGATCTCCATGAAGTGGTTCATGCCGATGGCCCAGAAGAACGACAGACGCGGTGCGAAGGCGTCGATCGACATGCCGGCGTTGACACCTGCGCGCAGGTACTCCAGACCGTCGGCCAGCGTGTAGGCCAGCTCGATGTCGGCCGTGGCGCCCGCCTCCTGCATGTGGTAACCCGAAATCGAGATCGAGTTGAACTTGGGCATGTTCTTCGAGGTGTACTCGAAGATGTCGGCGATGATCCGCATCGAGAACTCGGGCGGATATATATAGGTGTTGCGCACCATGAACTCCTTGAGGATGTCGTTCTGGATCGTACCGGCCAGCTGGTCGAGCGTGCAGCCCTGCTCCAGGCCCGTCACGATGTAGAAGGCCAGGATCGGCAGCACGGCGCCGTTCATGGTCATCGACACCGACATCCGGTCGAGCGGAATGCCGTTGAAGAGCACCTTCATGTCCTCCACCGAGCAGATCGACACGCCGGCCTTGCCCACGTCGCCCACCACGCGCGGGTGGTCGGCGTCGTAACCGCGGTGCGTTGCCAGGTCGAAGGCCACCGACAGACCTTTCTGTCCGGCGGCGAGATTGCGGCGGTAGAATGCGTTGGACTCCTCGGCGGTCGAGAATCCGGCGTACTGGCGGATGGTCCACGGACGCATCACGTACATCGTCGAGTAGGGGCCGCGCAGGAACGGGGCGATGCCTGCCGCGTAGTTCAGGTGCTCCATGCCTTCGAGGTCTTCGGCCGTATAGGCGCCCTTGACGGGGATGCGCTCGGCCGTCAGCCACGGCTCCACCTGTCCGCAGCCTTTCGAGGCGCAGCAGCTCTTCTGCCCGCCTGCTTCGTATGTCAGTTCTGAAAATTTAGCTCTCATGATCAGATGCCCATTTCTTTAAGATAAAACTTCAGAGTCTCCAGGACGTTCGACTTCACCGAGATGAAGTTCGTGATGCCCTGGGCCTCCAGTTCGGGTGCGCATGCGGGAGCGCCTGCGACTACGAGAATGGCTTTGCCGGCGAGCAGCTCCTTCACCTTCGGTGCGGCCTCTGCGTAATCGTCGTCCGAAGCGCAGACCACCACGATCTCGGCTTTCGATTCGAGTGCGGCCTTCACGCCCTCCTCGATCGACTTGAAGAAGGTGTTGTCCTGCACGCGGATTCCGGCGCAGGCGAAGAAGTTGCACGAGAACTGGGCGCGGGCGCGGGCCATCGCCAGGTTGCCGCAGGTGAGCATGAACGCCTTGGGCTGTTTGCCCGAGCGGTCCACGTGCAGGCGCATCGCCTCGAAGGCCATGGCGCCGCGGTAGGGCGTGAGGACGTTGCCTTCGGCAGCGGGACGGGTGACGGCTTCGGCGGTGATCTCCTTCGGGGCCACCTCCGTGAAGTTGGGGAACTGGTTGGCGCCGAGCAGCGTCTGGCGGCGCGTTGCGATGGCCTTGTCCTTGGCGGCGGCCGAAGCCTCCACGCGCTCCTTGATGAAGCCGGCCTTGTAGGCCTCGGCGTAGCCGCCCTTCTCCTCGATTTCGAGGAAGAGCTTCCAGGCCTCGGCGGCGATCGACTGCGTGAGGTTCTCCACGTAGTACGAGCCGCCTGCGGGGTCTACCACCTGGTCGAAGTGCGATTCGTGCTTCAGGAGCAGTTCGACGTTGCGGGCGATGCGCTTCGAGAACTCCGTGGGGCTTTCGAACGCAGCGTCGAACGGCGTCACCTCCAGCGAATGTACGCCGGCGATGGTGGCCGACATGGCCTCCGTCGTGCCGCGGAGCATATTGACATAGGGATCGTAAACGGTCTGGTTCCAGTCTGCCGTGCGGGCGTGGATGTGCATTTTGCAGGCGCAGTTCTTCGAGGGGTTGTAACCCTTGACGATGTTGGCCCACAGCATGCGCGCCGCGCGGAACTTGGCGATTTCGAGGAAGTAGTTCGAGGTGACCGAGAACGAGAAGCGCAGCTTGCGGGCCGCCAGCTCGGCGTCCACGCCGGCGTCGGTCAGGCGCGCGATGTAATCGTTACCGGCCGAGAGGGCGAACGCCAGCTCCTCGACGATGGTCGATCCGGCGTTCGAGAAGATGCCGGCCGAGACGGTCACGATACGGATGTGCTTGTACTCGCGGGTCTTTTCGATCAGCGAGGCGATCTTCGCGAAGCACTTTTCGCCGTTGGGCGAGCAGAAGTCGCCTTTCTGCGACAGTCCCTTGACCAGCGGGTCGATCGAGAAGGCCACGTGCGCCTCGGAGGCAGTGCCTTCCTTTTCGAGCTTGGCGATCACCAGTTCGGCGATGCTGCCCGTCTGCGCGCCGCAGAAGACCATTTCGATGGCCGGGATCGAGATTCCGGCGAGCAGCTGATCGAGTTCTTCGGCCGTGAAGCCCTCCTTCGCGATTGAGAAGCCCAATGAATCGACGCCCGAGTTGAGGAGTTTCAGCGCCTCGGCGTTGGCCTCCCTGGGACATTTTACCTCGACGGTCTGATGCACGCGCCAGCGATTGTGGCTGCGCGTACCTCTGACGTACGGGAACTCGCCTGCCTGCGAGCCCAGAAAACGGATGCCTTCGAGGTTTTCGGCGCGGTAGTAGGGGCGGACGTTGAATCCTTCTCCCGTACGCCACACCAGCTTGCGCTCGTAATCGGCTCCTTTCAGGTCGGCTGTAATCACCTCTTCCCACTTTTCGGTCGGGACCGGCGGGAACTCGGTGAACAGCTTTTCACGTTTGGTATTTGCCATGACTATTTAGAGATTAGTATGTGTGTAGTTTCGTTCTGTTTCAAAATTGCACGTAAAGTTACAAATTAATTACCGAATTGTAACAAGAAATTGTTACGAAAATAACAGTGCAGCGGAATTTTTCCGGATTTCGCCGCCCGCCGCATTTCCGGACGGCCCGGCGCGGATGCTGTCTTCGGTGTGGTTGAATGGTTGAAAAATGGTCTTTATTTCTGCTTGTTTTGGAAAAAAACGAAAAAATGTATTTTGGGGATTTTTCGTGAAAAATGAGGCTGTTTTTCGAAAAATGACTGAAATTTTCGGGTGTGTGCGGCGAAAAACGGTTGTTTTTTCGGGAAAATGATGAAAAAAACGGCTGTTTTTTGAAAAAACGGTGATTTTGTAAAAACAACGTAACGGAATAATTCGTACATTTGTAGCCGGAACGAAAGATGTACCGCAGCGGGGGAGCGGCCCCGGGTTAGTTAGGTCGGCAGGTCCTGCCGGGAGGCAGTTGTCCGGTTGAATTTCAGGTTAGGTTTTAGTTTGCAATTATCGGGTCCTTCCCCGCGCGGTTTTTTCTACGAACACTAAACCCTTAATCAGTCAGGTATATGTCATCATTACTCAGATTCAAGATGGTCGATGCGGCCATAAATCACACGGCCGTCGAGGTGAAAGTTCCCGAGGGACGCTCGTCGGACTACTTCGGAAAGAAGGTATTTGGACGTGCGGCTATGCGGAAGTATCTCGACAAGCGCACCTATGCGGCCCTGCTCGACACGATGGAAAAACGCACGCCGCTTACGCGCGAAGTTGCCGACAGCATCGCGGCGGGTATGCGCCAGTGGGCGCTGGAGCACGGTGCGGACCACTATACCCACTGGTTTCAACCCCTGACGGGCGGTACGGCCGAGAAACACGACGCCTTTGCCGAGCCGGACGGTCAGGGCGGCGTGCTGGAGGAGTTCTCCGGCAAGCTGCTCGTGCAGCAGGAGCCCGACGCCTCGTCGTTCCCCAACGGCGGCATCCGCAATACGTTCGAGGCCCGCGGCTACTCGGCCTGGGACCCCACGTCGCCCGCCTTCATCGTCGACACGACGCTCTGTATCCCTACCGTCTTCATCGCCTATACGGGCGAGGCGCTCGACTACAAAGTGCCCCTGCTGCGCTCGCTGACGGCCATCGACAAGGCCGCCACGGAGGTGTGCCGCTATTTCGACAAGAATGTCGAGAAGGTCTTTTCCTACCTGGGCTGGGAGCAGGAATATTTCCTCGTGGACGAGAGC
>ERZ824600.4540-NODE-4540-length-12110-cov-4.747242_pt1 | contig 12110 bp, 11 predicted proteins | sample MGYA00519933_ERZ824600 | MGnify/ENA primary metagenome ERZ824600 (study PRJEB31778, sample SAMEA3449178) | human gut metagenome | biome: human gut; feature: human-associated habitat; material: faeces | place: United Kingdom | collected 2010/2012 ... | reverse complement strand
GATATCTTAGTATTTATAATCACCGTTTTAATTTTTTTTTCATTATATAATTTTATATCACTAAAAGTATTAAATAAAGAATATTCAAATGTATTAGGAGTTAGTATCTTTGAAATAGTAAGTGGAAGTATGGAACCAACACTAAATGTTAAAGATTTAATAGTAGTAAAGAAAACCTCTAATATTAGTAAGAATGATATAATAACTTATATAGATGGTAAAGATTTTATTACCCATAGAGTAATAAAGATAGAAGGTAATACTCTTACTACTAAAGGAGATTCTAATAATAGTGATGATGTTAGAATAAATAAATCTAAAGTAATAGGTAAAGTAATACTTAGAATACCAAAAGGTGGAGTATTAAGAGAAGTATTTACTACTCCTAAAGTAATAGTGTCAATAGTAGTAACATTAATATTAATAAGTCTAAGTATATCTTATATACCTAAAGATAAAAGAAAAAAAGTAGTATCTTTAGATGATAAGTTTGAAGATCCAGATTGTATATATAAAAAGTAGGTGAAGTATATGTTTGATAGAAGAAAATTATTAAAATCTAATAAATTAACAATAGCTATAATATTACTCGCCGTAGTATTAACATTAATACCAATAGCCTACTCTAAACTATTTTCTAAAACAGATTCTGATTCTAAAATAGAAACAGCTTTATATATATTAAATACTGACTACTATGAAAAAGAAGTAAAATTAGATGAATTAGTACCATCAGATACACCATATGTATATAATTTCAAAGTAGCTAATAATGATGGTAAAAATAGATTAGAAACCAAATTAGAGTATACTTTAAAAATTGTTACTACAACTAATTTACCACTATCATATAAATTATATATGAATGAAAATTATAACTATAATGCAAGTACTAATATCATAACTAAAGATACAATCGAAAAGACAGGGGAAGATGGAGCCTATTTTAGAACTTTAGAAACCGCTAAACAAACCTTTGGTTTTGATAAAGATGAAGAAAATATCTATCATTTAGTAGTTACTTTTCCTAAAGAATATGATAGTTTTGAATATCAAGATATCATTGAAGGAGTAACAATATGTATAGAGTCAAAACAAATAATAGATAAAAATGCTTAGTAAATAAGGCTTCAAAAAAGTTATGCGAAAAATGTCGAAATATCTATTGCAAATAAAAAGGAAGTATGATATACTGAAATAGTAATAGTAGGAGAGAAGTACTCTCAAATTCTTAATAAAAAGGAGTGATAAAATGGAAGAAAAAGTTCTTACTAAAGAAGAAAAAGAAAAATTAAGAAAAGAAAGACAAAAAAGAAGAAAATACAGATTGTTGATATTACTACTTCTAATGTTAGGAACTGGAACAATGCTTGCTACATCAACCTATGCATGGTTTACATCTAACAAGAACGTTTCAGTAGAAACATTAAAAGTAAATATCGAAGCTAAAAATGGTATTCAAATATCTGCTGACGGAACAAAATGGAAATCAATAGTTCAAAAAGCTGATTTAGTTGGTGCTCATCCTGGTAATTATAAAACTGCTGTTAACCAAATACCAGAAGCATTAGAACCTGTTTCTACAATAGCGGTTCCTGATGATAATGGATATTTACCTATGTATTATGGTGTAGTTGAAACTTCTGAAACAGTGGCTAATAATGGTGAATATATTATTACTGCTACTAAAACAACAGAAATTGATAATGCTGTTAGAACTGAAGGAGATACTGATACTGCTAAGTTTATTGCCTTTGATTTATTCTTCAAAGTTAATGCTGCAACACCTATATATTTACAAGCTGGTTCTGGTGTAACTAGTGCTGATGAGAAGGATAATGGTATTAAGAATGCATCTAGAATTGCCTTTGTTAAACTTGGAGAAACTGCTGATGGTTCTGCTTTAAATACTATTCAAGCTTTGAATGCTGGAGCAGCTTCTACTGTAACAGTTTGGGAACCTAACTTTGATGTTCATACTGATGCTGGTGTAGCTAATGCCAAAGACGTATATGGTATTACTACTACTGCTGCAAATGGAGCATTAGTACCTTATGCTGGCATTAAAGGTGCAATTACTAAGGCTGAAGATATTTTACTTGGTGAAGCAACTCAAGAGAAACATGAGGATAAGTTTACAACAGTAACACCTGGTAAGACAAGTACTGCTGCATTTCCTGCTAATATAGAATTAATGACTTTAAATAAAGGTATTACTAAAGTAAGAATCTATATGTGGGTTGAAGGACAAGATGTTGACTGTGAAAATAATGCATCAGGTGGAAATATTAATTTTGATTTAAAGATTAGTACAAATGCTGCATAAATATAATTATTAAAGAAAGTGAAAGCTTTCTTTTTTTTGTGGATTAAAAAATAAACTGTGGAATAAAAGACTTTAAAAAAATTCCAAAAAGTAATATAATAAATTAGAGAGGTGAAACAATGAAATTAGAAAAAATATTAAATAACATTGATTATAAATTAATAAAAGGAAGTCTAGATACTGAAGTATCAGGATTATACTATGATTCCAGAAAAGTAACTAATGGTTCAGCTTTTATATGCTTATCAGGAACTCAAGTAGATGGTCATGATTATATTGAGTTCGCTATTGAAAAAGGAGCAACAACAATCATTATCGAAAAAGATGTTGAAGTACCTGAAGATGTAACTGTAGTAAAATTACCAAATACTAGAAAGAATTTATCATTATTAGCCATAAACTATTTTGATAATCCTGCTAGTAAATTAACTATGATAGGAATAACAGGAACCAAAGGTAAAACAACAACATCATGGATGATTAAGAATATTCTTGAAGAAGATGGTCACAAGACTGGAGTTATAGGTACAATGGGAGTATTTATCGGAAACACTCATTACGATACCGTAAATACAACTCCTGAAAGTTATGATATACAAAAATATCTAAAAGAAATGGTAGATGATAAAGTAGAATATGCTATTATGGAAGTATCATCTCAAGCTTTAAAAGTAGGAAGAGTAGAGGGCCTTTCCTTTGATTACGGAGTATTTACTAACTTAACTAAAGACCATATTGGTGAAGGAGAACACGAGAATATGGAAGACTATATTTATAGTAAAAGCCTATTATTCCAAAAATGCAAACATGGTATACTAAACATTGATGATATCCACTATGAAGATATGATAAAAAATAGTACTTGTGATATACATACCTTTGGTAAAAATAAAGAAGCTAATCTTTTAATAGATAATATCAAATTATTAAGAAAAGAACATTTTATAGGACTAGAACTAAATACTAAAGGAATCATAGAAGATACTTTTCTAGTAAATACACCAGGAGAATTCTCAGCTTATAATGCTTCTAGTGCTATTTTAACAACATATCTAATAGGGTGCAAAGTAGAAAATATTAAAAAAGCCCTATCAAAAGTAGCAGTAAAAGGAAGAGTAGAAATAGTACCAGTATCTAGTAAATATAGTGTTATAATAGATTACGCCCATAATGGAGTATCAATGCAAAGTATACTAGAGACTATGAGAGCATATAATCCAAAAAGAATCGTAAGTTTATTTGGCTGTGGTGGAAATAGAAGTAAAGAGCGTCGCTATGACATGGGCGAAATATCCGGAAGACTAGCAGATTTTACCATAGTAACTGAAGATAATTCTAGATATGAAGATATAAATGATATCATGAATGATATCGAAATAGGCTTAAAGAAAACATCCGGAAAATACATAAAAATACCAAGTCGTAAGGATGCTATAAAATATGCTATTGATAATGCAAAAGAAGGAGACATAATTCTTTTGTTAGGAAAAGGTCATGAGACATATCGTGAAATAAATGGTGTAAGAGAACATTTAGATGAAAGAGAAATAATAAAAGACATCTTAAATAACAAATAAATATTTACAATAAATAAAATATCTGCTAATATATAATTAAAGAAAAGGAGAGTGCAGAAATGTTACCATTTAAAAGAGCAAACATCTTATTACCAAAAGATGTAGACATGACCAAATGGTCAGTAGTAGCTTGTGACCAATATACAAGTGAACCAGAATATTGGAAAGAAGTAGAGGATGTAGTAGGTTCTTCACCATCTACTCTTAATCTAATCTTACCAGAATTATATTTAGAAGAAGAAAATGTTGAAGAAAGAATCAAAAAGATAAATTTAACAATGGAAGACTATTTAAAAGAAAATGTCTTCCAAGAATATCCAAATACCATGATTTATCTAGAAAGAAAACAAAGTGATGGTAAAGTAAGAGAAGGATTAATGGGAATGGTTAACTTAGAAGACTATTCTTATGAAAAAGGTTCTCAAACACTAATAAGAGCAACTGAAAAAACCGTAATTGAAAGAATACCACCAAGACTAAAAGTAAGAGAAAATGCTCCCTTAGAATTACCACATATAATGATTTTAATAGATGATGAAAAGAAAAACATTATCGAAAGTTTAAAAAACAAAGTAACAACTAAAGATATCGTTTACGACTTTGACCTAATGGAAAATGGAGGTCACATTAAAGGCTATAACTTATCTGATGAAGTAATTACAGATATTGAAAAAGGATTAGAAGGCCTTATGGATAAAGATTACTTTGAAAAGAAATATAATGTTAAAGATAAAGGAATACTACTATTTGCAATGGGAGATGGAAATCATTCATTAGCAACCGCTAAAGCAAATTATGAAAACCTAAAGAAAACTATGAGCAAAGAAGAATATTTAAATAATCCAGCTAGATATGCCTTAGTAGAAATAGTAAACTTACATAGTGAAGCTTTAGAATTTGAACCAATACATAGAGTAATATTTAATACAGATGTAAATAACTTAATTGAAGAATTAAATAAATATTATGATATTAATGAAGAAGGAAAAGGAGAATACTTTGAATTAGTTACTAAGGATTTTGATAAGAAGTTATATATTTCTAATCCTAAATCTAATATAGCAGTAGGTTCCATTCAAATGTTCTTAGATGAATACCTAAAAGATCATGAAGGAAAACTAGATTATATTCATGGCGATGAAACAACTAGAGGTATGGGCAAAGAAGAAAATAATGTAGCCATTCTATTTGAAGCAATGCCTAAAGAAGAATTATTTAGAACTGTAATATTAGATGGTGCCTTACCTAGAAAAACATTCTCTATGGGACATAGTTATGATAAGAGATTCTATTTAGAAGCAAGAAAAATAAAATAATAAAATTAACCAAATTTAGGTTAATTTTTTTTAATTATATGTTATACTTATAGTAGGTGATAAAAAATGAAAAAGTTAAATATTTTTTGCATAATAATAGGCATAATATGCCTCTTAGTAGCGGGTTACATAGTAACAGATAAAATATTAATAAAAGAAGATAATAAAATAGAAATAGATGAAGAAAAAGAACTAAAAGATATCAACAATCATTTATCTAAAATAGGTTCTCCTCTTGGTTGGTTAATAGTAAAAGAAGGTATTGATAGTCAAGATGATAATGGTAAATATAGTCCTAAATATAATTATAATTACCTAGAAAAATATGAAAATAGACAATTATTTGTTATGGAATATATATTAAGCTATCAAGATGATATAGATAGTTTTACAGTTTTATCAGCAGGAGATCAGTCTGCAGTAGAAGATACTCCTACTAGTGATTTTACTTTAGCATATTTAGATTACAAGATATTTAATAAATACTATAAAGAATTACTAGGAGAAGATTTTAAAATAACTAAAGGCAAAATGGGTAATACTAAGTATGATAAAGATTATGTTTACTTTGATAATAGACATCCTGGTAGTAATGGTGTATATGTATCAATGATTACTAGTGATAAAGTAGAATATAAAAAAGGAGAATATATAGCAAGTGTTAAAGTTACTTATAGTACTAGACTAGCAGATATTCTAGATAAAGAAACTAGTGATGGTATAATATCATATACAAAAGATGGCAATAATAATATTATATTAAAATCATTTATATTAAAGAAGTAGAGAGTTATCTCTTTTTCTTTTGCCCTTACAGCCTTATATAAAATAAGTCTTTCAGGGTATGACAGAGCCTAAGGTCTCTGTCATAGCACTTTTGTTATAAAATTCATGAAAAATATTTACTTATTTAGCATAATATGGTACTATATAAATGGCTTTTCAAAAAATATACACAAATATTGATTTAATTATTCGAGTGCCTAATATAAGGTGGATATTAAAGAAGAGATATTTGGAAGAAAAACGAAAGGAGATATGATAATTATGACAGTAGTATCTATGAGCTATTTGTTAGAAGCAGGAGTTCACTTTGGTCATCAAACTAAAAGATGGAATCCTAAAATGAAAGAGTATATTTATAACTCTAGAGATGATATTTATATCATTGACTTACAAAAAACTGTTGCTAAAATGGAAGAAGCATATGAAGCATTAAATAAAATAGCAGCAGAAGGAGGTAAAGTTCTATATGTAGGAACTAAAAAACAAGCCCAAGAAGTATGTAAAGAAGAAGCAGAAAGAAGTAACATGTATTACATGACTGAAAGATGGTTAGGAGGAACATTAACAAACTTCAAAACTATCAGAAGAAGAGTAAATCGTCTAGAAGAAATCGAAAAAATGGAAAAAGATGGTACATTTGATAGATTACCTAAGAAAGAAGTAGTAGGACTTAAGAAAGAATACGAAAAATTAAATAAAAACTTATGTGGTATTAGAGAAATGACTAAATTACCACAAGCAATCATTATTGTAGATTCAACTAAAGAATATAATGCAATAAGAGAAGCTAAAAAATTAGGTATTCCAGTATTTGGTCTAATTGACACTAACTGTGATCCAGACGATGTAGATTATGTACTTCCAGGAAATGATGATGCTGTAAGAAGTATCAAAGTAGTACTTGGTTCATTAACAAATGCTATTATTGAAGCAAATGGTGGAACTATTATTGATTATGTAAGTGAAGATGATAAAAAGCCTGCTAAAGAAAAAACTTTTGCTAAAAAAGATAAAAAAGAAGTTACTGAAAAAGAAGAAATCAAAGAAGAAAAGCCAGAATTAGATTTAAATATCTTAACAGTAGCAGAACTTAGAGATTTAGCTAAGAAAAAAGAAATCAAAGGCTATTCAAAAATGAAAAAAGAAGAATTAATTGAAAATTTAAAATAAGGAGGAATACTATGATTACTGCAAATATGGTAAAAGAGTTAAGAGAAGCAACAGGAGCAGGAATGCTAGATTGTAAAAAAGCTCTTACTGAAACAAATGGTAATATGGAAGAAGCAATTACTTGGCTTAGAGAAAAAGGAATTTCTAAAGCTGCTAAAAAGCAAACAAGAATTGCTGCTGAAGGATTAGCTAAGGCTAAAGTAGAAGGAAATAAAGCTGTTATTGTTGAAGTAAATTCAGAAACAGACTTTGTTGCTAAAAATCCAGAATTTACTGGATTAGTAGATTTAATTGCTACTGCAATTTTAAGTAGTAATGTAAAAACAGTTGAAGAAGTAATGAAATTAGAAGTAGAAGGCAATACTATTGAAAATATTATTATTGACAAAACTGCTACTATTGGAGAAAAATTATCATTTAGAAGATTTGAACTAGTAGAAAAAGAAGATAATCAAGTATTTGGCACTTATTCACATATGGGTGGAAAAATTGTTACATTGGCAGTTTTAGAAGGAACTGATGAAGGAGTAGCAAAAGATGTTGCTATGCAAATAGCGGCTATGAGACCACTATATTTAGATAAAGATTCAGTACCTACTGAAAGAGTAGAAAAAGAAAGAGAAATCTTAACTGAACAAGCAGAGAATGAAGGACTAGATGCTAATAAATTACCTATGATTGTAAATGGAAGATTAAATAAATTCTATGAAGAAGTATGTTTATTAGATCAAGGCTTTGTAAAAGAAAACAAAATGAAAGTATCTAAATATGTAGAAAGCAAAAATATGAAAGTATTATCTTTCGTAAGATACGAAGTTGGCGAAGGTATGGAAAAAAGAGAAGAAAACTTTGCTGACGAAGTTGCAAAACAAATGAATGCATAAAATTAGAAACAGAAATGTTTCTTTTTTTCTTGCTCTAATATTGCTATTATGATATACTTAAATTGAACATAAAGTAAGGAGGAAAATGAATTTATGTACGACTATGATTTATATGATTATTCAGCAGGAGTATCCACAACATCATCAATAGGAACATTTCCATTAATAGGAGGAAGTCTAGCTTCTATACTAATAATAGTTAGTTTGTGGAAAATCTTCAAAAAAGCTGGTAAACCAGGATGGGCTTCTATAGTACCAATATACAATATGATAGTACTATTAGAAATCACAGAATTACCATTATGGTATATAGTACTATTCTTTATACCATTTGCTAACATATATGCATTATTTAAAATATACATTGAGTTAGCACATAAATTTGGAAAGTCTACAGGCTTTGGAGTAGCAACAGTATTCTTTAGTATTGTATGTCTTCCAATATTAGCATTTAGTAAAACAGCAGAATATAAATAAAAAATCGATTAGAAATTCTAATCGACTTTTTTTCCACAATTTTCACAAAACTTAGCATCAGGTTTTAATTTAACTCCACATCCTAAACAATACTTTTCGTTGTTTGTATTCTCAGAACCAAAAGGGCCATTAGGACTAACAGAAACAGTATTATCGAATTGATAGTTGTTAGATAAACCTAGTACCATTGCAATAATTGGAGAAAATAATGTTCCTAAAATAGCAATTGGTACATGATTTTGTTTCATTTTCTTTCCTATATTCCAGAAGATAAAGAATCTAGTTACTAAGGTTGCAATATTAGCAACATAATCAAGACCATTAATTTTTAACATACCAAGAATAGTGCCAGATATAGCAATAAGGAAATACCACCAATTAAGTCCAGATATTTCTACAAGCACATATGTATTATAAAACGGAATAATAGCTTCCCATCCTTGCTTTCCAGCCTTTTTAAACAATTTCCAAAGTCCAATAACATAAACCACATATAATGCTATAACCAAAAGCAATATAAATATAGATCCTCCTAATATTAAACTTGTTATCATAATCTACTCCTTTCATTATAAATATATCAAAAAATAATGATAATTACAATGATTTATTAATAATTTATTGTAATTAAATATTTGTTGTTAGAATATTCTTTAGTAGGGTGATATCATTGTTTAGTAAGAATATACATAAAAGAATTAAAATAGTATTACTAATAGTAATAATAGTATTTATAATAATAATAGCTAAAGTATTTTATATAGAAGTAATAGATTATAAGAAACTTAATAAATTAGCTAATGGATTATGGAGTAGAAATTTACCAATAGAAGCCGATAGAGGTAAGATATATACCATAGATGGTGAATTATTAGCAGGTAATGTAACAACTACGTCATTAGTATTTATTCCTAATCAAATAAAAGATAAAAACTTAGTAGCAGAGCAGATAAGTAAAGTATTAGGAGTTTCTAAAGAAGATATCGAAAAGCATATATATAAGAAGACAATGATGGAAAGAGTACACCCTGAAGGAAGAAGACTTTCCTACGAAATAGCGGATCAAATAAATAGTTTTCATTTTGATGGAGTATATCTTTTAAAGGAATCAAAAAGAGAATATACCCATAATGAAATGTTATCTCATGTTTTAGGTTATGTTGGCATAGATAATCAAGGCCTTAGTGGCTTAGAACTTCAGTATGATGATATCTTAACAGGAGAATATGGAGGAGTACAATACTTTTCTGACGCTAAGGGTAATAATTTAGATAGAAATTCCGTATATGTAGAACCAGAAGATGGGTTAGATATATATTTAACAGTTAATTATGAATTACAATCTTCTATTGAAAGAGAACTAGATAATATTGTAACTAAATATAATCCTGAAGGAGCATGGACATTAGCTATGGATCCCAATACAGGAGAAATACTTGGTATGAGTTCTAGACCTAATTTTAATCCTAATAATTATAAAGATTATAGTACTGAAGTAATAAATAGAAATATGGCTATATGGGCTAGTTATGAACCAGGTAGTACTTTCAAAATATTAACAGTGAGTGCAGCAGTTAATGAAGGTAAGGTAGATTTACTTAAAGATACTTTTTACGATGGTGGTTCTGTTAATGTTGATGGTGCTAGGATTAAGTGCTGGAAGGCTGGTGGACATGGAGCTCAAACTTTCTTAGAGGTTGTTCAAAATTCATGTAACCCTGGCTTTGTAGAATTAGGACGAAGATTAGGAAAAGAAACATTATTTGATTATATAAATAAATTTGGATATGGTAAAAAAACAGGTATTGATTTAAATGGAGAAAGTTCAGGAATACTATTCAATTTAGATAAAGTAGGACCAGTAGAACTAGCTACTACTGCCTTTGGTCAAGGAGTTAGTGTTACCGCTATTCAACAAGTAGCAGCAGTCTCCGCAGCAATTAATGGAGGTACATTATATAAGCCTTATATTGTTAAGAGAATTACTGAACATGAAACAGGCCAAATTATTAAAGAAATAGAACCTACTAAAGTAAGAGAAAATATTGTTACTAAAGAAACAAGCGAAAAAGTAAGAATGACACTTGAATCAGTAGTATCATTAGGTACTGGTAGGAATGCTTATATAGATGGTTACCGAGTAGGAGGAAAGACAGGTACTGCTCAAAAGGTTAATAATGGTGTTTATATGCATGGTAATTATATAGTATCCTTTATTGGCTTTATGCCTGCTAATGATCCCAAAGTAGTAGTATATCTAGCCATAGATAATCCTAAGGGTGTAACCCAGTATGGAGGTACAGTTAGTGCTCCAATAGTAAAAAATATCCTAGAAGATGCTATATCAGCCTTAAATATTAAAAAACAAGAAGGTGGAACCGATAAAAAGTATCAATGGTATGACCAAAAATATTATACCGTAGAAGATGTTGTAGGCTTAACTAAAAAAGAAGCAGCTAGTAAACTAAAATCTTTTACTATAGAGTATAGTGGTAGTGGAGATAAAGTAATTAATCAGTCTCCAGAAGCAGGAAGTAGAATACCAGAATATTCTAGTATTAGATTATACTTAGATTAATTTGCATTTTTATTACTTTTGTGCTATAATAGCGGCATCAAAAGAGGGGGGAATATTTATGCAAATAATTAATATGTCTAAGACTAAATTAAATAGTTTAGAACCACTTATATTACCAAAAAATGTAACTAGCACAGAGTGTGAATTATTTAAATATCCTTATTATGGTAAAGAAAAATTACTTAAGAAATTACATCGTACTGATGGAATAATATTTGCTAATAAATTATATACAATAGAAGCATTAAATGCTAATAAAGATAGTATGCCTAGTAATTTTGTATTACCCGAATCTTTAGTATCTATTAATAAAAAAATAGAAGCTTTCACTATGAAGTATATAAAAGGAATAAACTTAAGTGTTATATTAAATAATCCTGATATTACTTATGAAGAGAAGATTCATTATCTAAAGAGTATTGGTAGAATACTAGAACAGATGCAAAATATTCGTAAATATACTAATTTAAATAACTTCTACCTAGGAGATATTCATGAAGATAACTTTTTAGTAGAAAGAGATAAACAAGAAATATATATAGTAGACTTAGATAGTTGTAAAATAGCGGGTAATAAATCATTTCCTGGTAGATATTTAACTAATTCTTCATTAATTAAATATAATAGCACTAAGTATCAAACATTATCACAGACTGATGATTTAGCAGATTATAAGATTGATGAAAATACTGATATATATTGTTATATAATTATGATATTAAATTATTTATATGATGGCAGAGTAGATAGATTATCACTAGATAAGTTTTATGATTTTATAAATTATCTAGAAGATATTAAAGTAAATATAGAGTTAATAGAGTGTTTTAATAAGATAGTAGTAGGAGGAAACAATATTAATCCTTGTAATTATCTTGATACATTAACTCCTAAACAAGTAGCGGGTGCTAGAAGACTATATAAAAAGAAGTAAATATCTTTACACTACTAATGTAAAATAAAGTAAAAAGATATATTTATTTAAATATATATATG
>ERZ824600.4537-NODE-4537-length-12118-cov-2.589240_pt1 | contig 12118 bp, 9 predicted proteins | sample MGYA00519933_ERZ824600 | MGnify/ENA primary metagenome ERZ824600 (study PRJEB31778, sample SAMEA3449178) | human gut metagenome | biome: human gut; feature: human-associated habitat; material: faeces | place: United Kingdom | collected 2010/2012 ... | reverse complement strand
GGCTTGTATCGGCGGCTGTATCGGCGGCGCAGGCTGTCTGACGCACGGCTCAAACAACAAGGCAGAGATCGATAAGTACGGCATGCAGGCGTATGAAAAGAAGATCTCGGATGCCATTTCGGTTCTGAAATAATCGGCGCCATTTCAAATGATAAAAACCGTATGCATATCATTTTCGTCCCGACCACGGAACGGAAATGACGGCATACGGTTTTCGTTTTGCGCCGTCGCCTGTATTAAAACTAAAACGCGGTGGATCAGAGATCGCCCATGCCTGCACGGTCGCAGATGAGGGTCACATCGGGGTGGAACTGCAAAACGGATGCAGGAACATAGGGGGTCACCGGACCGTGGAATGCCCGACGAAGAATCTCCGCCTTGTCCGCACCGGTCACAATCATCACTATCTTCCGCGCCGACATGACCGTACCGATGCCCATGGTAAATGCGGCGGTGGGAACCTCGTCAAGCGATGCGAAGAAGCGGCGGTTGGCATGACGGGTCATTTCGGTAAGCTGTACCTCGTGGGTCGCCACGGGAAAGCTGTCCGACGGCTCGTTAAAGCCGATATGTCCGTCATGACCCAATCCGAGCAGTTGGAGATCGATGCCGCCCCACGCCTCGATCTGACGCTCGTAGGCTTCGCACATGGCGGGCACATCGGCGGCAAGTCCGTCGGGGACAGCGGTATTCTCAGGTCGGACGGAAACATGATCAAACAGATTCTCCTGCATGAATCTGCGGTAGCTCTGCGGATGATCGGGGGCTAACCCCTTGTATTCGTCCAGATTGACCGTGCGCACCTGCGAAAAGTCCAGTTCGCCCACCCGTTCTCTCCGGATCAGCTCTCGATACAGCGGAAGGGGCGTAGATCCTGTTGCAAGCCCGAGAACACAGCTCGGCCTGGCGTGCATCACGTCGGCAAAAATGTCTGCCGCCGCCCTTCCCGCTTCATCGGGAGAATTCACTTCTACGGTTCTGATATGTAACATGACGGTATCCTGCTTTCTCTGTCGGTATAAACGGATAGATTATACCACCGTTTCCCGATACATGCAAGTATTTTCTGAAAAAATATAAATCGGAATTCGTGTATTTTCGCCGTGCGGGAGCATTTCAACAAAAAACAATTGAGGTTTTCCCTTGACATTTTCATCAATGTGCGGTATACTACCACTGAAAAAGGATTTCGGCTGAACGGCACGGATTCCATCAATAACAAGGAGTATCATTATGAAGAAACTGAGAATCGGTATCATCGGTACCGGTAATATTGCGGGATTCCACCGCGACGGTTATTTGGCGGCAGAAAACTGCGACATCGTTGCTCTGTGCGACCTCAAGCGTGAAAAGGCAGAGGAATTTGCCAAGTATTGCACCGGTTGCAACCCCACCATCTACACCGACTACAACGAAATGCTCAAGAAGGAGCAGTTGGACGCCGTGAGCGTGACCACCTGGAACTCTGAGCATAAGAATGCATCGGTTGCCGCTCTGAACGCAGGCGTGAACGTACTCTGCGAAAAACCCATGGCTATGAATGCAGAGGAAGCCAAGGAAATGAAGGAAGCCGCAGATCGCAACGGTAAGGTTTTGCAGATCGGCTTTGTGCGCCGTTTCGGACCCGATTGCATCACCGCAAGAGAATATGCGGATTCCGGCAAGCTCGGCAATCTGTACTTCGGTAAGGTCTCCTATCTGCGCCGCAACGGCTGTCCCGGCGGCTGGTTTGCAGATAAGTCCTATGCAGGCGGCGGTCCTCTGATCGACTTAGGCGTACATGTAATGGACTTCGCGCGCTACGTTGCAGGCTGTCCCAAGCCCGTTTCGGTGTACGGCGCGGTGTTCTCGGGCATCGGACATAACCGTAACGACTCCAAGGCGTGGGTTGCCGAGGACGGCGACTACAAAAAGGACGTTGAGGATTTTGCAACCGCATTTGTCCGCTTCGACAACGGCTTTGTGCTGAACGTGGAAGCGTCCTTCAACCTGAACATCAAGCAGGACTGCGGCGAAATCGAGCTGTTCGGCACGAAGGCAGGTCTGAAGCTGGGCACCAACGAGTGCTTCTGGGCAGACGGCACCGACAGCGAGATCAAGGAAGGTCTCAGCGGTATGGACTTCGGTCAGATCTTCCGCGACGAGCTGAAGAGCTTCACCGAATGCGTAGCCGAGGGCAAACCCTGCCGCGCTCCGGCTGAGGACGGCGTTGTGCTCATGCAGATCATCGACGCGATCTATGAGTCCGCACGCACCGGTCACGAGGTCATCATCGGCTGAGCCGATCTCATAACCGAATCACAAAACAGGCGAATGAACGAAGCATTCGCCTGTTTTATTACGCAAACGGGGAGAAACGGTGTCACATTCGAGCAGGACGAACAAGGTCACTGTCACCATCTGATACGGAACGGGACAGAATTCTCCCGGGTTGACCTGACTCATCAGGAAAATGCCAAGGTAGGAAAGAAACAAACAAAACCTGTAGGCGTTGACGCGCCGAAAGGCGATGCGAAGTCTTCCGACAAACTGATACCCGTACGCCGCAATACCCGCCCAGCCCATCGAACCGATGATCTGCGGGATCATCATGTGATAAAAATGCATGGCGCCCTTTTTGGGCGCATAGATATCGGCGTTTCCGCTGTACGCCAAGCCGCGTCCGAAGATCGGGGCGGAACGGAAATCCTCCCACGAACGAACAAGCAGACGGGCGCGCGCCTCATCATCCGAAATCAAATCCTTTCCGCCGTCCCGAAAATATCGGTCGATCCCGAGTGCGGAAAAGACAGGCTTGTGAAAGACGGCAATCACCATCACAAAAGCCGCCAGAACCGCAACGGAGGCTATCTTTCGCGTCCTGCCCTTCTGCACGACCACGCCGTAGACCACGCATACGAGGAATTCCGCCGTGCCGAAGACCCATCCTCCGCGACTGCCCGTGCACAGAATCGCAAAATACATCCCGTAAGCCGCCGCCAGATGTCCTATGCGGTCACGCGCAAAGTAAAACGGAAACGGCAGGGCGAACATCATCATGGTGGACACATTGTTGCTCCACTGGATTTCCGGAAGCAGGTTCTTTTCCATAACGGTATCCCACTGCATTGCAATGTTGAAGAACACCATGAAGGCGCATATCAGCCCCCACAGGTACATGGTGCATGCAAAGAAGTGCCGATCCCGCCCGGTCTGCTCTTCTGCGGCAGACGACCATTCTGAACGCAGAAGCAGATAAAACACGACCATGCCCGCGCCGAGACCGATGACATAGAACAGTGCGATGGGTCGGAAATATTCCTGCAAAGACAGAGAACCCAAGCCGCCCAAGGTCACGGCGACCGCCACCGCGCACAGCCCCCAAAAGGAGCGTCCCACGGAAAGCGGTCTGCGATAGCGGACGATGTGAAATACGATGGCGCACGCGGGCACAATGAGCACCCACCAATAGCCGATGAGGGCATCAAAGCAGTCATAAAAGCGGGTCACGGTCGCCGATATCATAAGAATCGGAAGAAACGCCGGCATCCAATGCGGACTGAGAATGAGCACAGCAGAGGCAATGTAGCCGAGCACAACGGCACACGGAATTTCCCATCCCGTGACCACGCCGAACGCCGCCACAAAAAAGCAGAGAGCCATATATCCCCTGCTCCAAACAAATTCACGCAGAGCCGACAAAAATCGCGGCTCCCGTATGCTTGCCTGTTGATTCATAAACAATATCTCCCAATGTATAAGGGTTATAGAGCGTGAGAATCCGCCAACGTAAAATTATCAGCGTAAAAAGGTTATAATACAACTTGCGTAAGGCTTTAAGCGTAACAGATTTGTAGGGGCGACCATGTTATGCCTAAAACTTTACGCGGTCGGATTTTCACACGTTACAACACCTTTATATACGGTGTGTGTTTCCTTTTCGTGAATGGGATCATGATAATGTATTTTTAGTCTTTAAATCGTACTACTGGGTAAAGGCTAAAACAGATACATCGGAAAATCAGTTGGATGCGCGGGTCAGAAGATAAACGCCCGAGGAAATCTCGGAGGCGGCACCGTTATCATTGACATGCCACCCGTCAACGAGTGACAGCGGCGCGCGCATGCCGTCGGGCATCCACACCGACAGCTCAACGCCCCATTCGGTGCGGCGCCAGTTCACGTCCACCCTGCCGAAGGGCGCTTCGTGGAAGGCGCGCGCACTTTGCAGAGTTTCCGGGAAGCGGGGCGCAATGACCAGCGGATGACGGGCATCCCGACGCAGATCCACCCGAATGCCGCACAGATACTCCATGAAAAATGCGGAAACATCGGCGCAGAACTGATGGTTGTGGGACTGGGTCATGGCAACCGAATCATTGAAATCCTCGCACAGTGCGGTGTCGCCCCGTGCGACCCAAGCGCCGTAAGACGGCAGATCGGGGCGCGTGATCATGTGCATTGCCAGATCGGTCTCCCCGAAGTCCGCCAAAACGCGGAACAGAACGCGCGTGCCGAGCACACCGGTATCCAGATGGTCGTCGTTTTCATGGATCAGATCAATCAACACCGAAAATGCCCTCGCTGTCTCCTCGCCCGCCTCGGTTATGCCGTAGTAGATCGCCATTGCCTGTGAGGTCTGGCAGTTGCCCGCAAAGGTCATGGTGTCGCGGTCGCACAGATGCTCCCGCACAGCGCGCCGAAAGCCCTCACTGCACTCCTTTGCATATGCGGCGTCGGCATCTCTGCCCAACGCCGAGAACAGCTCGGAAGCCTTGCGGCAAATATCCGTGCACTCCACCGAATCGGTGAAGGCAAGCGGGGATTTTATGGGATCGTGCGGGGCGCACCAATCGCCCAAGCCGATGGAGATCGTGCCGTCCTCATTGCGGCGCGACATGATATAGTCTACATAAAGGCGCAGGGCATCGGCGCACACCTCGGCGCCGCGCAGATCGCCGCGCATCTGATACAGACGGTACGGAAGCTCAACCAACACGCTGTCCCATGCAGGGCCGTTGCCCCAGTCAAAGCCCCAGCCGCCTGTGGGAATGATGCCGGGCAACTGACCGCTTTCCCTTTGGGCACAGACGATATTGCGCAACCATTCCACGTAGTTGTCATCAGGCTCCCAATTCAGGAGCACCTGCTCGGCGGAAAGCGCCGCATCGGCAGTCCAGCCGTTCTTCTCGCGGTGCGGACAGTCGGTGGGGAAATGATAAAAGTTCGCCAAGGTCGATACCCGACACATTTCCTGAATGCGGTTCACCACGGGATCGGAGCAGGAGAACGCGCCCCGCAGTTTCATGTCGGTGTTCATGATCACATAGGTCAGAAGCTCCTCTGTCGCCTGCTCGGGGCGAAGCCCGCTCACACGGATATAGCGGAAGCCGTGATAGGTAAAGCGCGGCATGTATACCTCCTCGCCGTCTCCGCGACAGGTATAGCTGTCGAGCTGGAGGTACAGGGGGTAATTTTCATACTGCGGCCACGGGAAACGGATATTGTCGTAGAAAAACTTCCCGTCACGGAGGATCTCGGCGTGAACCATATCGATCTTCTGCCCCGCTTCGCCGCAGATGCGCAGACGCGGCAAGCCCGCCGCATTCACACCGAAATCGTAGATATAGTCGTCGCCCTCGCGCCAGATTGCAACGGGCTTTCTCTCCTCACGCGGCAAAATGGGATGCGCCTCGCACAGCCGACGCTCCCCCTTGGGTGTGGAAACGGAAACGGCAGGCGTCCATGCGCTGTCGTCAAAGCCTGGCATATCCCATCCCGCGATCTCGCGGCGCGCATCATACCGCTCGCCCATGCGGAGGTCGTCGTAATAGATGGGGGACGGCGCACAGCGGAAGCTCTCATCCGCCTCAAAGGAAACAGTCTGCTCCCCGCATCGGATCTCACAGTGCAGTGCGGTCTTTGGCTCGGTGCGAAAGCTCGCCCCGTCAAAGCACCACACATAGCCGCCGAAGCAGTTCTGCATGCCGTTGCCCAATTGCAGACCGATGACGTTTTCGCCTTCGGTGAGGTAGGGCGTGAGATCATACCGATCATAATACACCAGATCGTCGGAATTGGAGATGAACGGGGACAGAAGTCCGCGCGTGATGCGGTTGCCGTTGACAAACAACTCGTAAAAGCCGAGCGCGGAAAGGGTGATCTGCGCCGCATCGGGCGCGGCAGGCAGGGTGAATGACCGCCGCAGATAGGGCGACGGCACAAAATCATACATGTTGCACATGCCGTATCCGGCGGAAATGAAACGTTCAGAAAGCATGTCGGGATCCTCCTTTGTCATGGAAAGCCGTTTTGTTGCGGAAAAACTGATAGTAATTGCAACGTATCATGCCGTTATATAAACGGCGAACCTTATCGGCGCGCCTGCCGTACCATTTTTCAAAGGTCTCGTCCGAGCAGATCACATAGATCTGCCATGCGCCGAGTGACTGCCACGCCTTTCCGATGTCGCGGTACAGTGCCTGTGCCGAACGCAGATCCATCATGCGTTCGCCGTACGGCGGATTACACACCACCGTACCCCGTCTGCCCTCGGTCTCAATGGTTCGTGCATCGCGCACAAAGCAACGGATGCGCGCGCCCATGCCCGCACGATCCACGGCAGACTGCGCAATATCGATCACGGCAGGGTCTATGTCCGAGGCATACGCGCAAAAATCCGTTTGATGTACGGCACAGCGAGCCTCCTCCCGCGCACGGGCAAAGCTGTCCTGCGGGATCGCCGCAAAGCTCTCTGCGGCAAAGGAACGGTGCAGACCGGGCGCGGTGCCCGTCATGAGAAGCGCCGCCTCGATGGGAATAGTGCCCGAGCCGCAGAAGGGATCCCACAAAAGCACGTCCTCGCGCGGGCGCGCCATCCGCACCATTGCCGCAGCAAGAGTCTCGCGCAGGGGCGCGTCTCCCGCTGTCGGACGGTAGCCGCGCTTATGCAGAGGGACGCCCGAGGTATCGATCATCAGGGTCACTTCATCACAAAACAGGAAAAACTCCACCTGATATTTCGTGCCGGTTTCCGGAAACCAACGTATGCCGTACTTCCCTTCCAGACGGCGGCAGATGGCTTTCTTCAAAATGCTCTGACAGTCCGAAACCGAAAACAACTTGCTGCGGATGGAATGTCCTTTTACGGGAAAGGCGTCGTCCTTCCCGATCCATTCCTCCCACGGAAGCGCCGCACAACCGTCGAACAGCTCAGTGAAGGCCTCGGCGTGAAAGCCGCCGATGCGGATATAAAGACGCTCCGCCGTGCGAAGCCATAAATTACAGCGGGCAACGGCGTCAAGGTCTCCGGCAAAGGTCACTCTGCCGTCCATGGTGGACAGACGCCGATACCCCAACGCATCGATCTCCTCGCCCACAAATTTCTCCAGCCCGAACAGACAGGTCGCCACCAGGGTCAGCTCATTGCTCATCGGTCTTTTCCTTTCTGCGCGGGAACAGGCGTCCCCATACGGTAGGCGGAAGCTGGGAAAGCACCACGGCGCACAGGATCAGCGCACAGCCGATCAGCTCACGTGCCGTGAGGGCTTCTCCGAGAATGATCCAGCCGATCAAAACCGAGAATGCCGACTCCATGCTCATCAGCAGGCTTGCCACCGTCGGGTCTGCCCGCCGCTGTGCCAGAATCTGCAGAGTATAGCCCACGCCGCACGACATGACACCGGCGTACAAAATCGACCATTTGGCATCGAATACCGCGCTCACGGCGGGCGCTTCCATCAGCAAAAACGGAAGCCCGCTCAGCCCCGCCAAAAAGAATTGCAGGCAGGATAGGCGAACGCCGTCCGTGATCTTGGAGAAATGTCCCACGATCAGAATGTGAAACGCATAGCACAGAGCGCACAGCATAAGGAAAATATCGCCGATCTCCACGGAAAAGCCCTGCTTCACGCAGAGCAGATACAGACCCACCGCCGCGATGGCGATGCTGATCCATATCTCCGCACTGCTTTTCTTGCCCAAAAACAGGGAGATCACAGGCACCAAAACAATATACATCGCCGTAATGAAGCCTGCCTTGCCCGCCGAGGTATCGGCATTGATGCCGATCTGTTGCAGATTGGAGGCGGCGGACAGGCAAAGACCGCACAGCACACCGCCGATCAGCAGGTCGCGGCGTCCCTTTGCCGACTGCGGCTTCCGTCCGATGCCGAGACGGTCGCTGAGCAGTATCACGGGGAGCAGGACGATCCCGCCCACAAACAAACGGATGGTATTAAAGGAAAACGGCGGCAGATAATCTGCGCCGATGTCCTGTGCCACAAACGCACTGCCCCAAATCAAGGCAGTGACCAAAAGCATGATATCGGAGCGCAGTGCCCCGAAGCGTGACTGTGCCATAATAAAACCTGAGCTTTCTTTACAAATAGGAAACAGAATCCATTATCCCCTCAAAGAACGGGTGCATACGGAAGTGTGCCGTCGAAATCAAAGCATGTGCGAATAATGCGGTGCAGATGCCTCAATCTTTTTTCTTTTTCTCCGACCTTTGCGCCGCTTCCTCACGTTCCCGCGCCGCCGCTCCCCGCGTTTCATGATACGCGCCGATTTCGGCACGGGCATACATGATATTAGCAAACGCCATGGCGCCGCGTCTGACGATGAGGATATCGGAACGGTCTGCGTCGTCTGCGCGCGGAACGACGATCTCCGGCTCGGTAAAGGCGTTGTGCAGTGCCGTCTCGATCTCCTCGCACACAATATTATACAGACGGTCGTTCGGGTAATGCTCCAGGAGCATACGGCATCCGTCCGCGATCTCACCGAGATTCAGAAACTTCTTGAAAATGCAGATGATGGTCAGGCGCGCCAACTGCTGCCGATTATATTTCTTGTTCTGCGGCGGCTCCAGAATCTTCTGCTTGACGTAGTTATTGACCATGGTCGGCGTCAGGGTCTTGGAATCGTCGATCTTGGAAAACAGCGCCAGATTCCGTTCCACCACACCCAACACCTGATCCATATACAGCCCGATATCGGGCAATTCCTCCCAACGCGGCATGCGGAAGGAAAGTACCTCTTCCTTGGTTAGCATAAAACACCCTCCCGAAAAGCGACTGCGTCACATTTAGGATTCCCCGTCTTTGGAATGACTATCCTTGCCGGAAGCGTCGTCGGCATCGGAATCGTCCTCAAAGACAGGAATGAACTGACTGGCAATTTTGCCTTTTCCGCGATGCTTCACGTAGAAATACCCGATGACGCTGAACACCACGGCGCCCACGAAATTCACCATCAGATCCTTAATGGTATCAATGATGCCGATGTCCAGATAACCGCCCTCAATGATATACGTGCCGCCGTTATAATAGACCTCTGTCCGCGTCACGCCCTCCAAAATCACAGCCTTATTCAGACCCTGTTCGTTGAGCAGGGTGGAGGAAACGGTCTGCACCAGGCGATCCTTCTGCATATCGGTCAGCGCCACACGGTCTGCGGTAAATTCAAAGAATTCCCACAAGGCGCCGATGGTCATGGAAAAGCAGAACGCGACCACCGCAAGATATATGGGCGATAGCTGAAAACGGATGTTTTTGCTCTTGTTCAGGATGTCCGCCAAGCAAAATCCGAACGCCGCGAACATAAAGCCGTTGACCGTGTGGAGCGCCGTGTCCCAAAACGGAATCTTAATGTAGAACGCCTCGATCTCACCGAGAATTTCGGCGCAGAACACGAACACAAACACCAGCACTTCAAGCGTTGTGGGAAGCACCACGCGGAAGGACTTTTCCACAAAGGGAGGAAGCATGAACAGAAGCAGTGCCAGAAATCCGATGAAAACCGACTCCCACTGTCCCTGCACGGCGCACCGCACAATCACTGCGATCACGAGCACGCGCAGAATGCAGTAAACGACAAATGCGGTCTTGTCTTTTTTGATCTGCAATACAAGAGAGCCGAAAAAGCCGGGCTTGCCGCCCCGTCTGTTCCTGCGCTCCCGCCTTTTCTCACTGTGCTTCATCGGTTGCGTCTCCTTCGTCTTTGCTTTCCTTTTCCTTTTGCTCGCAGGCGGCGATCATATCGCGAAGTTCCTCTGCCGAAAAGGTCGTCTGCTTGCGGCAGTACCGACAGCGGATCTCCACCGGACGGTTCTCCTCCGCCATGCGGCACAGCTCGTCCTTGCCCAGTGCCAGAAGCGCCCGCGCATATTTTTCGCGGTTGCAATTGCAACGGTATTCCACGGGAATGGTGTCAAACAGGTCGAACGGAATGCCGGACAGCACCCGCCCGATGATCTCTTCTCCCGTAAGTCCGTCACGAATGAGGGAGGACACGGGCGGCAGTGCGGCAATATTCGCCTCGATTTGCGGAATGATCGCCTCGTCGTACCCGGGCAGAAGCTGGAGGAGAAAGCCGCCCGCCGCGCGGCAGGAGCAATCGGTGTCGGCAAGCACGCCGAGCGCGCACACCGTGGGGATCTGCTCGCTTTCCGCGTAATACTGCGTAATGTCCTCGCCGATCTCGCCCGAGACCAGATTCACCGTGCTTCCGTAATGACCGGCATCCGCCGTGTCCCGCATGACGGTCAGCGTCCCCGCACCCACGGAGCCTCCCACGTTCAGCTTTCCCTTTTCGTTGGGCGGTAGCTCGGTATCGGGATTTTCCGCCCAGCCGCGCACGTTTCCGAGATAGTCGGAAATGCATACGATCCTTCCGGCAGGTCCGTCGCCGTCGATCTGCAGGGTCAGAACGTCGGTCTTGTCCTTGAGCAGACAGCCCATCAGTGAGGCGGCTGTCAGACAGCGGCCGAGGGTCGCCGTCATGGTTTTTGAGGTATTGTGAATTTCATGTGCACGCTCGACCAATGCGGACGAATTGCACACAACGATCCTTGCGGAACCGTCCTGCGTCATAGCGCGGGTAATGACTGATTGATGCATATTGTAACTCCGTGCCGATATCGGCGAAATTATTTGAGAACACCGCAATGCGCGCCGAAAAACAGCCCATTGCCTCATGTGTTTTCTTCTCCCGAAAAGTATACCATAATTCCCCAAAAAAGTCAACCGAGACAGAGCATCTTGCGCAAAGTGAAAAACGCCGTTTTTCCCGAATTCGGGCACGGGAAGCGCTTGACTTTTTTGCCGTTTTATGCTATAATGTCGAAGTATAATGCGCAGTCTGCCGTTGCGCGTGTCAGTCGTCTCGGAGGCGTCCTGCGGCACGCCGCATCGCCTTATGTTTTACGGTGACATTTCCCACGCATGCGCTCTCCGCATTTACCCGTCTGCCGTCGGTTTTGACAGTCCGCACCGTTTATCCCGGCACGGCTCCCGAACCGATCGCCCTTTGGTTCTGTGAAACACCCTTTCCGTGGGTTCCGGAGGTTTTTCATGATTAAAAACACAGTATCTAATTTCAAACGATACCGTTTTCTCCTGGCGCAGTTGATCTCGCGCGATTTCAAGGTCAAGTATAAGCGCTCGGTTCTCGGCGTCCTTTGGAGCCTGCTCTACCCCGTGCTCATGACCCTTGTCATGTCCTTTGTGTACAGCAACGTCTTCAAGGTCGGCAAAATGACCGCAAACGTCGATTATACCACGTATCTGATGATCGGTCTGACCCTGTTCAACTATTTCAGCGAAGCATCTAACCTGGCAATGAGCAGTGTGGTGGCAAACTTCAGCCTGATCAATAAGGTCTATATCCCGAAGTATATCTTCCCTCTGTCAAAGGTGCTCTTTTCGGGCATCAACTTTCTTTTGACCCTCATCCCCCTCTACGCCGTCATTCTGATCTCGGGTACGGGGCTGAACTGGTATCACCTCCTTTTGCCCTATGCATATGCCTGCCTGTTCATCTTCACACTGGGCATGGGACTGATCCTCTCCACGGTCGCGGTGTTCCTGCGCGATATGTTCTATATCTACGGCATCGTCGTCACCATCTGGACTTATCTTACCCCTATCATGTACGATATGTCGGTTTTGCAGTTAGGCACCTTTTCCGCCATTCTCAAGTGCAACCCCCTGTATCAATACATTAACTTTGCGCGCGCCATTATCCTGCACGGCTGGTGCCCCACTCTCTTCCAGTTTGTCTCCTGCTTTGCAACGGCTTTTGGCACATTGCTCATCGGCGCTGTCCTGTTCCGCAAAAACCAGGACAAGTTCATTTA
>ERZ824600.4536-NODE-4536-length-12120-cov-2.125736_pt1 | contig 12120 bp, 9 predicted proteins | sample MGYA00519933_ERZ824600 | MGnify/ENA primary metagenome ERZ824600 (study PRJEB31778, sample SAMEA3449178) | human gut metagenome | biome: human gut; feature: human-associated habitat; material: faeces | place: United Kingdom | collected 2010/2012 ... | reverse complement strand
TAATCAATCAAATAATTCATCAAACAATAGTTCGTCGAGTCAACAACCAACAAATGGAAAAATAACTGTAAATATGCAAGTAATTGGTATGGGTAATACAATGATGTCTGGTACTTTAACTGTTGATAAAGGCACTTCTGTATATACTGTTTTAACACAGTTAGCAAGCCAAAATGGATTAAGTGTTTCTGGAACTAAAATATATGTAAAAGGTATTGGAGATTTATTTGAAAAACAACATGGAAGTTTATCGGGTTGGATGTACAGTGTAAATGGGGTATATCCGAATAAGTCTTGCGGATATTATTATTTAGATAATAATGATAGTGTAGTATGGCGTTATGTTAACTACGAATAGGAGAATATATGCATTCAAGTAAAGTAAAAGAAATTAGTTTAATAGGAATATTAGCAGCTGTTAATATTGCCTCTCGTATATATCTACAAGCATTACCCAATATTAAACCTGTAACATCTATTATTATTATTTCAGTAATGTTATTTGGTTTAGGATTTGGTGTGAAGTTAAGTATTGTAACGACCGTTGTTTCTAATTTGTTTTTAGGTATGGGAACATGGACTTTTTTCCAAATTCTTGCATGGGTTGTTATTTGTTTGATTACACAGGTTTTATTAGATTTTTTAAAGAAGGTACATAAGGAACCAAAACTGTTTCCTATGGCTATTTTTTCCTTTTTGATGGGATATGTCTTTGGTATAGTTGTTTCTCTAGAACAATTAATGTTAGGTGGACCATCTTTATATATTGTTTATTATATGGCAGGATTGTTATTTGATACTTTTCATGCAGTAGGTAATTTTTGCTTTTATTTAATATGTGCACCTATTTTAATGAAAGTATTAAAAAAGGAATCAGAAAGAATAAGATTAAAACAAGACTAAGTTCTTGTTTTTCTTTTTGATTGAATTATAATAAAGTAAGAATTTATCATGAAAGGAAGAGTTTTATGATTGTAAATGAAGAAGCAGTTAAAAAGATATTAGAAGAAGTAAAACCAGCAAAATTAGTTGCTGCAACAAAATATGTAGATGTTAAAGAAATTGAAAAATTAGAAAAATTAGGAGTTACATGTTTTGGAGAAAATAGAGTACAAGCTTTTCTAGAAAAGTATGAAAATTATCATGGAAATGGTGAGTTTCAATTTATTGGAACACTTCAACCAAATAAAGTAAAATATATTATTGATAAAGTGACTTTAATTCATGCAGTTGATCGTTATTCTTTATTAAAAGAAATTGAAAAGTCTTTAAAAATGCGTCAGTGGGGCGAAGTCATCAAGTTTGAGTATGAAGAGCGGATGGATAGCCGTCTGGAGAAGTATTTAAAGAAGCAGTTTAAAGTGCATCCATGCGACATGTATGCTTTCAATGGCCCGCTTGACCTTACGTTCCTTATGAAATGTTATGGTATTGAAGGGTTCTCTGATTTAAAAGAAAAACCATATACTCCGCAGAAAAATAAAAAGCTTCGTGCAGATAAAAATATATTTACCCAGATCCGAAAGGGCGATGTGTTACTGCATCATCCATATGAAAGCTTCGATCCGATTGTGGCATTTATCAGGCAGGCAGCAGAAGATAAAGACGTGCTTGCAATCAAGCAGACTCTTTACCGTGTCAGTGGGCATTCCCCGATTATCGCTGCATTGGCACAGGCAGCAGAAAATGGAAAGCAGGTAACTGTATTGGTAGAGTTAAAGGCACGATTTGATGAGGAGAATAACATTAACTGGGCAAGAAAGTTAGAAAAGGCAGGCTGTCACGTTATTTATGGTTTGGTTGGTCTGAAAACACACTGTAAGATTGCACTGGTAGTGCGGAAAGAAGCGGATGGTATCCGCCGCTATGTGCATCTTGGAACAGGAAACTATAATGATTCCACTGCAAAGCTTTACACAGATACCGGTATGTTTACTTGCCGCGATGTTGTCGGAGAAGATGCTACAGCCGTATTTAATATGTTAAGTGGTTATTCCGAACCGGCAAACTGGAACCGTCTTATTGTAGCACCAATCTGGATGAAAAAGCGTTTTCTTGAGATGATTCACAGAGAGACGAAAAACGCAAAAGAAGGCAAACCGGCAAAAATTATCGCCAAATGCAATTCTCTTTGTGATAGAAAGATTATCCTTGCCTTATACGAAGCTTCCTGTGCAGGTGTACAGGTTGATTTGATTGTTCGTGGAATCTGCTGTCTTGTAGCGGGCAAACCGGGAGTCAGTGAAAATATCCGGGTACGTTCTATTGTGGGAACTTTCTTAGAGCATGCAAGAATTTTCTATTTCTATAATGACGGACATGAAGAAATTTATATGGGAAGTGCGGACTGGATGCCTAGAAATCTTGACCGCCGTGTAGAGATTGTTTTCCCAGTTGAAGAGGAAGAATTAAAAGAAAAAGCAAAACATATTTTGGATGTTCAGCTTAGTGACACATTAAAAGCGCACAGGCTTTTAGAAGATGGCACATATCAGAAAGTGGACAGAAGGGGAAAAGAGGCAATTGAGGCACAGAAGACTTTTTGCGAGGAAGCGATTGCTGCAGCAAATGAATCAAAAAAGAAAGTACCCAAAAAGAGAACCTTTGACCCTCGGTTTTCACCGCAGGAGGAGTAATGAAAAGATATAAAGTAATAGTGTTATTATTATGCCTTACCCTGTTTGCGGGAATACTTGCAGGGTGCGGCTCCCATAAAAAGAAAGAAAAATCCGAAGAAAGTACATCTACCTCAAAGGATTCAGGAGAATTAGATGATATTACTTTAGAGGGGATGGTTTCTGATGCTCTTTCAAGTATGACCTTAAAAGAAAAAATAGGGCAGATGTTCATTGTCTGTACCGATTCACTTGATTTTGATGCGGAGACAGAAGTAACAAAGAAGATGCAGCAGAAATTAGAAGAGTATAAACCTGGTGGTGTTATCTTTTTTTCCTATAATCTTAAAGACCGTGAGCAGGTAAAAAGTATGATTGCTGACATTCAGAAAAGTAATGATATTCCATTGTTTATTTCGGTTGATGAGGAAGGCGGCTCCGTAGCAAGAATTGCAAACTCAAAAAATATGCAGACAACTAAGTTCCCTGCCATGTCTGAGATTGGTAAGAGTGGGGACAGTAAAAAAGCCTGCGAAGTAGGAGAGACAATCGGAAAAGAAATCAGGGAACTTGGATTTAACCTTGACTTTGCACCGGTAGCAGACGTGAATACAAATGCAGAAAATACGGAAATCGGAAATAGAAGTTTTAGTTCTGATGCCAAAACCGTAGCAGGAATGGTATCTCAGGAAGTGAAAGGCCTGCAGTCTCAGGGCGTAAGTTCTACTTTGAAGCATTTTCCAGGACAGGGACAGTGTGGAGAGGATACACACAAAGGGTATGTAGATCTAAATGCAACAATTGACCGCCTCCGTGAAGTAGAATTCCTTCCGTTTGAATCTGGAATTGCAGCGGGAGCGGATATGGTAATGATGTCCCATGTTGCTGTGAGCCAGGTAACAGGAAAGGAAACCCCGGCTTCTCTTACAAAACTTATGGTAACAGATATTTTAAGAGAAGAATTACAATTTAATAATGTTATTATTACAGATGCTATGAATATGAAAGTTATCACAAAGTTCTATGACGCAGATCAGGCGGCGGTAATGGCAGTTCAGGCTGGAAATGACATGATTTTAATGCCGGATAATTTTGAACAGGCATTTGAAGGTGTATTAGAAGCAGTGAAAGACGGCACGATTTCTGAGAGTAAGATTAATGAGGCGGTAAGCCGGATTCTTTCCGTAAAAATCCGCAGAGGAATCCTTCCAACAGATTCGAAACTATTTCGTCATAATGCAGGAAAATAATCTGTAAAATTCATAAAAAATACTATATAAAATACACATAAAATTTGTGAATGGTTCTGAAATCTGAGAAATGGCTTGTACGGACACTTATTTTATGTTAGTATACAATCGTTTCAATTATATTCACTAATGAAATTATGGAGGAAGAAAATGGCGTTTGATATGGAAGAACAGTTTTCTGAAGAGTGTGTGGATTCTGGAATTCACGAAGAATGCGGAGTGTTTGGAGCATATGATTTCGACGGAAATGACATTGCTTCAACAGTGTATTATGGGTTGTTTGCTCTGCAGCACAGAGGACAGGAAAGCTGTGGTATTGCAGTTTCGGATACCAACGGCCCGAAAAAGAACATTCAGGTTCATAAAGGAATGGGCCTTGTCAACGAAGTGTTTAGCAGTGAAAACCTTGAGAAATTAAAGGGAAATATCAGTGTGGGTCATGTCCGGTATTCAACTGCAGGTTCTAGTACCAGAGAGAATGCACAGCCGTTAGTACTGAATTATTATAAAGGTACGCTGGCTCTTGCACATAATGGTAATCTGGTAAATGCATTAGAACTTCGCGAGGAACTTGAAAAGACAGGCGCTATTTTCCAGACAACGATTGATTCTGAGGTAATCGCTTACCATGTTGCCAAAGAGAGAATTTCTTCCGCAACAGCAGAAGAAGCGGTACTTGCAGCAATGCGTAAGTTAAAGGGAGCCTATTCTCTTATCGTAATGAGTCCGAGAAAGCTGATTGGGGCAAGAGATCCATTTGGTTTCAGACCTCTTTGTATCGGCAAGAGAGACAATACATATTTCCTTACATCTGAGACGTGTGCCTTAGATACAGTAGGGGCAGAATTTGTAAGAGATGTAGAACCAGGAGAAGTTGTTACCCTAACACCGAGTGGAATTGTATCAAATAGGGAACTTTGCTTCAAAGATTCTTCTAAGCAGGCAAGATGTATTTTTGAATATATCTATTTTGCAAGACCGGATGCAGTCATTGACGGGGTTGGTGTTTATGCCAGCCGTATTAAGGCAGGAAGATTCCTTGCTATGGATTCACCGGTAGAAGCAGATATGGTTGTTGGTGTTCCTGAATCAGGTAATCCGGCAGCACAGGGATATGCTATGGAATCTGGTATTCCTTACGGAACAGCTTTCATTAAAAATTCTTATGTTGGAAGAACGTTTATCAAGCCAAAGCAGAGCATGCGTGAGAGCAGTGTACAGGTAAAGCTTAATGTGTTAAAAGATGCTGTAAAGGGTAAGAGAATTGTTATGATTGACGATTCTATCGTTCGAGGAACAACTTGTCATCGTATTGTTCGTATGTTAAAGGATGCCGGAGCAAAAGAAGTTCATGTAAGAATCAGTTCTCCTCCATTTTTACACCCTTGTTATTTTGGAACGGATATTCCTTCCGAAGATCAGTTGATTGCCTATGGTAAGACTTTAGATGAGATTCGTGACAGCATTGAGGCAGATACATTAGCTTATCTTGGAATGGAACGTTTAAAAGAACTTAACAACGGACTTCCATACTGTGATGCATGTTTCAGCGGTAACTATCCGATTGAACCGCCAACACAGGATATCCGTGGAGAACAGGGATAAATTAACTAATAGAAAATCAAGTGGCAATTATAAAAAATCAGGAAAGGAAAAGCTATTTAGATGCAAATCATCTAGCATATACACATTTGTATATGTTTTTAGTAGCAGGTATAAACAATGTACGACAAATATCAGAGTCCTCTCTCAGAAAGATATGCAAGTAAAGAGATGCAGTATATCTTTTCTCCAGACAAGAAGTTTAAGACATGGAGAAAGCTTTGGATCGCATTAGCAGAGACAGAATATGAGTTAGGTCTTGACAGTGTGACAAAGGAACAGATTGAGGAGTTAAAGGCCCATGCCGATGACATTAATTTTGATGTGGCAAAAGCAAGAGAGAAAGAAGTACGTCACGATGTTATGTCCCATGTATATGCATATGGTGTACAGTGTCCAAATGCAAAGGGAATCATCCATCTTGGAGCAACATCCTGCTATGTAGGTGATAATACAGATATTATCATTATGACAGAGGCTCTCAAGTTAGTAAGAAGCAAGCTGATTAATGTCATTGCAGAGCTTTCTGCATTTGCTATGAAGTACAAAGACCTCCCTACACTGGCTTTCACACATTTCCAGCCAGCGCAGCCAACGACCGTTGGAAAGAGAGCTACATTATGGTTACATGATCTTATGCTTGATTTAGAAGACTTAGAATATGTTATCAGCACAATGAAGTTGTTAGGCTCTAAAGGAACAACGGGAACTCAGGCAAGTTTCTTAGAGTTATTCAACGGAGATCATGAGACAATCCGTAAGATTGATGGAAAGATTGCAGAGAAGATGGGATTTGATGCATGTTATCCAGTTTCCGGACAGACATATTCCCGTAAGATTGACAGCCGTGTACTTAATGTACTTTCTGGAATTGCACAGTCTGCTCATAAATTCTCTAATGATATTCGTCTTTTACAGCATTTAAAAGAAATTGAAGAACCATTCGAGAAACATCAGATTGGTTCCTCTGCAATGGCTTATAAGAGAAATCCTATGAGAAGTGAGAGAATTGCCTCTTTAGCAGATTATGTAATGTCTGATGCGATGAATCCGGCATTCGTAGCATCTACACAGTGGTTTGAGAGAACATTAGATGACTCTGCTAACAAGCGTCTTTCTGTACCAGAAGGTTTTCTTGCGATTGATGGTATCCTTGACTTATATCTGAATGTCGTAGATGGTCTTGTAGTATATCCAAAGGTAATTGAAGCACATCTTATGAGAGAACTTCCATTTATGGCAACAGAAAATATCATGATGGATGCAGTAAAAGCTGGTGGAGACCGTCAGGAACTTCACGAAAGAATTCGTCAGCACTCTATGGCAGCAGGTCGTGTTGTAAAAGAAGAAGGTAAAGAGAATGATCTTCTTGAAAGAATCGCAGCAGATTCAGCATTTGGAATGACAATGGAACAGCTTCAGGCCATCATGAAACCAGAAAACTTTGTTGGAAGATCTCCAGAGCAGACAGTAGAGTTCATTACAGAATACGTTCAGCCTGTTCTTGACGAGAATAAAGACATTCTTGGAATGAAAGCAGAGATTAATGTATAAAAATACAGAAACTTCGGATTGACATGCTAGAAAGAAATCCGTATAATACTAAGGGTTATCGGCAACGATAACCCTTAAGTTATGTAATTTATAAAAACAGGAGAAAGAATAACCCTTAAAGTTTGGAAAGGTGGTTGTCAGTTGAGTAGCAAAGATACAAAAGAAACGAATGTACTTGCCCAGGCTTCAATATTGATGGTGGCAGGTATCGTGACAAGGATTATCGGTGTATTATATCGAAGTCCGGTTACAAGTATTATAGGTGATGAAGGTAATGGATATAGTATTGCTGTGAATATTTATACGATGATATTATTGATATCTTCCTATAGTATTCCTATGGCAGTTTCCAAGGTGGTTTCGGCCAAGATGGCGGTACATCAGTATAAGATTGCACATAAGGTATTTAAATGTGCACTTATATATGTTCTGGTAATAGGTGGGATTGCCAGCCTTATTACTTTTTTTGGAGCCTCTGTATTAATTCCTTCGAATCAGCCTAAGGCGATTCCTGTACTTCGTATTTTAGCTCCAACTATCTTTTTCTCCGGATTTTTAGGGGTATTCCGTGGATATTTTCAGGCACACAGGACGATGATTCCGACTTCGCTTTCTCAGATTGTAGAGCAGGTGGCTAACGCAGTCATTAGTATCGGGGCTGCCGTATTCTTTATTCATGCATTTGCAGGTGGGGATGCCGATAAGATTCCAGTATTTGGTGCGATGGGAAGTGCCGCAGGTATTGGGGCAGGTGTTATAACCGGTCTCTTATTTATGTTGTTTATTTACTCCTGTAATAAAAAATATTTTAAAAAAGAAATTCAAAAAGATGATACGGGTGTTGACAGTTCCTATAAAGATATCTTTAGGATTATCTTTATGATGGTAACACCGGTAATTTTAAGCACGTTTGTCTACAATATCAGTACGGTAGTTGACCAGACTTTATTTATGGATATTATGGGATTTAAAAGAATGGCTTCTGAAACAGCGGCCTCTTTATATGGCGTGTTCTCCGGAAAATACTGGGTGCTCATCAACGTGCCGATCGCGCTTGCAAATTCTATGTCTACTGCTATGATTCCTGCAATTTCCGGCAGTTATGAGTTGAAAGACTATAAAAAATGCAGGGGGCATGTAAGGCAGGCAATTCATTTTACAATGGTTATTAGTATTCCTGCTGCAATTGGAATGGGGGCGCTTGCCTATCCAATTATGGAAGTGCTGTTCCCACAAAAAGCAACGATTGATCTGGCAGTAAGTATTTTACGCACTGGCTGCATCAGTATTATATTTTATGCACTGTCTACAGTAAGTAATGGAGTATTGCAGGGAATTGGAAAGGTAAATATTCCGCTTCGTAACGCAGCGGTTTCCCTTGTCCTTCATGTTGTTCTGCTTACACCGTTGTTGTATTTTACAAACCTGAATTTATATGCGCTTGTATTTGCTACGATGTTCTATGCTTTCCTTATGTGTCTGCTGAATAATTTGAGTGTACGCAAGTATTTAGGATATCATCAGGAAATGAAACGAACATTTATGATTCCATTACTTTCTTCTGTAATTATGGGAATACTCTGCTATGTATTTTATCAGGGAATCTACTTGATCTTATCAGGAATATTCGGAAGTTTTATTCATTTAAGAATTCTTGTATTTATATGCTTGATGATTTCAGTAGGCTTTGCGGTTATCGTATATTTCGTTCTGGTACTTAAGTTAAAGGGAATTACAGAGGCAGAACTTCGTAACTTCCCGAAAGGAAATATGCTTGTCAGAATGGCAAAGAAAAGTAAGTTATTGTAATTATTCTTTACTTATAAAGCAAAGTAAGTTATAATTAGTGTGTTTGGGTGATGGGACAAACCACATCCATAAAAATAGTAAGTTTTTAAAGCTGGGAGGAATGAGCTAATGGTAAAAGCAATCGTAGGCGCAAACTGGGGAGATGAAGGTAAGGGTAAGATTACTGATATGCTCGCACAGGATTCTGATATTATTATCCGTTTTCAGGGTGGTGCCAATGCAGGCCATACAATTATAAATGATTATGGAAAGTTTGCACTCCATACATTACCATCAGGTATTTTCTATGGACATACAACAAGTATTATCGGTAACGGAGTAGCACTGAATATTCCTATTCTTTTTAATGAGTTAAAAGAGATAACTTCTAAGGGGGTTCCTGCACCAAAGATTTTAATTTCTGATCGTGCACAGATTGTTATGCCTTATCATATTCTTTTTGATGAATATGAAGAGGAGCGTCTGGCAGGTAAATCTTTTGGTTCTACTAAGTCTGGTATCGCACCTTTCTATTCTGATAAGTATGCGAAGGTTGGTTTCCAGGTTAATGAATTATTTGAAGAAGAGGCAGTACTTCGAGAAAAGATTGAGCGTGTTATCGTACAGAAAAATATCTTATTAGAGCATCTTTATCACAAACCATTAATTGATGCAGACGAACTGTATAACACATTAATGGAATACAAAGAGATGGTTGCTCCTTATGTATGTAACGTATCTGCGTACTTAGATAAGGCAATCAAAGAAGGTAAAAATATTTTATTAGAGGGTCAGTTAGGAACATTAAAGGATCCAGATCACGGAATTTATCCAATGGTAACATCTTCTTCTACATTAGCAGCATATGGTGCGATCGGAGCAGGTATTCCTCCATATGAGATTAAGAAAGTTGTTACAGTATGTAAGGCATACAGTAGTGCAGTAGGTGCTGGAGCATTTGTAAGTGAAATCTTCGGTGATGAGGCACAGGAACTTCGTGTCCGCGGTGGTGACGGCGGAGAATTTGGAGCAACAACAGGACGTCCAAGAAGAATGGGTTGGTTTGATTGTGTTGCATCTAAATACGGATGCCGTCTTCAGGGAACAACAGATGTTGCTTTCACTGTAGTAGATGTACTTGGATACCTTGACGAGATTCCTGTATGTACAGGCTACGAAATTGATGGTAAGGTGACAACAGAATTCCCTGTAACAAATCAGTTAGAGAAGGCAAAACCTGTATTAGAAGTACTTCCAGGATGGAAATGTGACATTCGTGGAATTAAGAAGTACGAAGATTTACCAGAGAACTGCCGTAAATATATCGAGTTTGTAGAAGAACATATTGGATATCCTATTACTATGGTTTCTAACGGTCCGGGAAGAGATGATATCATCTACCGCGGATTTGAGAAATAATTAAATAAATATACTCTTAGGAATCTTTCTAGAGTGTGTTTGAAAAATGTTTTCTGTAAGATGTGCAGATTGCAGGAATGATTTCCCAAACACGCTCTAGGTTTGCTTTTTGACTGGGAGAATTTTTCGTACTAAAGCAGGAACAGAAAGATTCTAAAAGTATATAGGATACCAAAGGAGGTAATTCATGAAAATCCTGACAATTGCAATTCCAAGTTACAATTCTATGGATTATATGAGAAACTGTATTGAAAGTCTTCTTCCAGGTGGGGAAGATGTAGAGATATTGATTGTTGATGATGGTTCAAAAGATGAGACTCCTGCAATCGCAGATGAATATGAGGCGAAATATCCGGGTATTATTCGTGCGATTCATCAGGAAAACGGTGGACATGGAGAGGCAGTGAATGCCGGACTCCGTAATGCAACCGGATTCTTTTATAAAGTAGTAGACAGTGATGACTGGGTAGACGCAGAAGCTTACCAGAAGATACTTGCCTTTTTAAAAGAGGCAGTGAAAGAAGAAGAGCCTCTTGACATGCTGCTTTCAAACTATGTTTACGAGAAGGTTGGAGCAAAGCATAAAAAGGTTATCCAGTATCATTCTATTCTGCCGGAGAATCGTTACTTTGGATGGGAAGAGATTGGACATTTCCATGCCAGCCAGAATATTTTGATGCATTCGGTGATTTACCGTACAGAGCTGCTTCGGAGTTTTCAGTTTGAATTACCAAAACACACATTTTATGTAGATAACATTTTTGTATACTGGCCATTGCCATACGTTAAGAAGATGTATTATCTTGACGTAGATTTTTATCGGTATTTTATTGGGCGTGATGACCAGTCTGTCAATGAAAAGGTAATGATTTCAAGAATTGACCAGCAGATTCGTGTGAATAAGATTATGATTGACCTTTATGCAAAGCATGAGAGCATGCTTTCCTGTCCACAGCTTAAAGAATATATGCTTCAATATCTTGAGACGATTCAGATGGTAACCTCTGTGCTTCTTATGAAGATGAATACATCAGAATCAGAGGCGATGCGAGATGATTTATGGCATTATCTTGAAGAGAAATCTCCAGATGCTTATAAAATATTAAAAAGCTCTGTTCTTGGAAAGTTTACTAAGTCCCACAATAAGCTGAGTCATAAACTCACGATGGGAGGATATAAGATTGCACAGAAATGGATTGGATTCAACTAAGAAGTCTTATAAAAATGATATTTTGCTGATTCTGTTTTTTCTGATTATTGGTATTGGTGCCTTTGCTTTTATGCAGCTTCAGGGAAAGAGAGGAGCAGAGGTAAAAGTCAGTGTTAATAATAAGGAATATGGAACATACTCTTTAGATAAAAACCAGACTGTTACAATCGGCGAAGATGACTGGGAAAATATTCTTATCATAAAGGATGGGAAAGCCAGTATGGCAAAAGCAGACTGTCCAGATAAGATTTGTGTCAATCATGCAGCGATTAGTAAAAAGGGAGAGACCATTGTCTGTCTTCCTCATAAAGTGGTTGTAGAAGTCGTTGATGAGAATGGAACACAGGATGGGAATCAGATAGATATTATCAGTAAATAACATCAGTTGATATAATTTATTATTTAACAATAATAGATTGGATTGCATACAATATTGTTCTATTTTAAATACAGTATTGTAAAACTACACAAAAAAATTGCAAATAATTGCATAATAGCGAAGTTTTTTTATATAAAATATGGGAAATGGCGAAGTTGCTAATCGTTAAGAAAATGACGATTCTTGATTTCGCCCTTTTTTTCTTATATTATTATTAATGATTTTATATCAAATATTGAAATGCTTTCGTAAGAATTTATGTGAGACTTACAAAAATATGCATGCACTATTTGATTTAAAAAA
>ERZ824600.4534-NODE-4534-length-12126-cov-3.529616_pt1 | contig 12126 bp, 11 predicted proteins | sample MGYA00519933_ERZ824600 | MGnify/ENA primary metagenome ERZ824600 (study PRJEB31778, sample SAMEA3449178) | human gut metagenome | biome: human gut; feature: human-associated habitat; material: faeces | place: United Kingdom | collected 2010/2012 ... | reverse complement strand
AGCAGCCCTTCATAGGCTTTCCGGGCAACGGGCATGAGGCTCTCGTCGAGGTACCCGAGGCGGATGCCTTTGGCAATGGAGTAGGCAAACATGGCCGTGCAGGAGATTTCCTGGTAGTTGTCGGTGCTGTCGGGGTAGTCTACCACTTGGTACCACGCTCCGGTCTCTGCGTCCTGATAGGCGGGCAGCTTGTCGAATATGCCTTGCAGAATGGTGAGCAGTGATTCGCGGTCGGGGGTCTCTTCGGGGAGTATTTCGAGCACATCGACCAGAGCCATGGTGTACCAGCCGAGGGCGCGGCCCCAGACGTGCTGCGACTGGCCGGTTGTCTTGTCGGCCCATATCTGAACGCGCTTCTCGTCCCAGCCGTGGCGGTAGAGGCCGCTGTGGGGGTCGAGTGTATGCGAGGCAACGAGCTCGAATTGCTTGATGACGTCGGCGTACGAGGCCGTGGGGTCGCTTTCCATGTCGCGGGCGTAGCGGGCATAGTAGGGCGCTCCCATGTAGAGGCCGTCGAGCCACATCTGGTAGGGGTAGTTCTGCTTGTGCCAGAAGCCTCCGTCCGACGTGCGCGGGTGGTCGGCCAGCTGGTCGCGCAGCGTGCGCATGGCCGTGAGGTAACGTTCGTCGCCGGTCTCGTTGTAGAGACGGAAGAGATTTTTTCCGGGGTTTACGTGGTCGAGCGAGTAGTTCTCTTTTTTGTATTTGTAGATGGTGCCCTGGCTGTTGATGCAGGCTTCGTAGTAGCCTTTGGCGTAGGTGTAGAGGTCGGTGCAGTCGAGGGTGTCGCTGTGGTAGTAGTCATAGGCGGCGAAGATCGACTGGCATAGCAACCCGTGGGTATAGTTCCATTTGAGGCCATTGTTGCCGTCGATGGTTTTGTAGTCGGGGTGCCGCAGCATTTCGGAGCGGGCAAAGCGGACGGCCAAAGGCAAATCGGGGTCGACAACAACGTTGTCGGCCCTGAGTGTGGTGTGGAATAAAAGCAGAACAGTGGCAATCACGGCCCCGCTTTTATAGAATTGAGTGGGGAAGTTTTTCATGGAACAATGGTTGTAATGGAAGGTTTAGCGACGTTTCTTCTCCTGAGGATTCCAGCCGTCGTTTCCGCCCAAAACATGCTCGATGTCATATTTCGAAGCCTCTTTGCGCGAGAGTTGGTGCGACCAGGCTACGCGTCCTTCGGTATTGGCGCCTTTGCCTTTGTTCTTGTACTCTCCGTAGCGGGCAGTCTCTTCGTTGGAGGCTTTGCCCCAATTGTGCCACCCTTCGGGACGAATGTGGCTGCCCATTTCACAGCCGGTAAAGAGTACGGCGGCATAGGGACGCCACGGGCGGCCGAGGTATACGCGGTCTACACCCTCGTCGGCTGTCAGTCGGCAGTCGTGGAATACATAGCCGTAGGCAACGTTTTCGGGGGTAGCGGCTGCTGTGATGTAGGAGTTCTGCTTGCTGTGTATGGTGCAGCCTTCGAACCATGCGGTTGCTTTGCCGAAGATAAAGTCGGTTGTACCTTCGATATAGCAGTTCTCATAGTATTGGCGTGTGCCTTCACCGTAGGTATAGAGGGTATCCTGGAAGCCTTTGATTTTGCAGTTCTTGAAGACACATTTGTCGGCAGCCACAAAGAGGGCGACAGCCTGACCTACGGGTCCGGCACTGTTTTCAAAGGTTACGTTCTCGGCCTTGAAGCCGTTGCCATAGACATAGAACGAAGCCGAGCCCGAGGTGCCGGTTTCGTTGCCGACAGCGTTTTTCTTCGAAGCGTAATCGTCATAGGTAAAGACTACCTTGTCGGCATCTTCGCCGATGATGTGTATGTTGGTGCGGTTGCCGGGTACGGTGATTTTCTCTTTGTATACACCGTTTCGTACATAAATGGTAACGGGCTCTTTGCTGAATGTGGGTACGGCGTCGATGGCCCGTTGCAGGGTGAAGAAGTCGCCACTGCCATCTTGGGCCACGACAAAGTCGTAGCGGCGTATGTAAGGTGCGAGTTCGGGTATTTTCTGCTCGATGGAGTCGACTGCCATGCCGGCTACGACGCGAGCGCCTTTGACACGGAGGTGAGTGTCGTCTTCACGGCCTTTGGGTATGGCGGGGCAGGTGCCCGGGGCTACCCACATAAAGAGATCTTTCGATGGCTCGTCGCCGAGGCTGTTGATAAGATTTTCGGTGCTTTTGTTGAGGTCGATGCACACGACATTCATTTCGGCGGCCACCTCTTTGCAGGCCGAGATGTAGCGCCCGTGGGTGTCGATGAGTTTGCCGTCTTCGCCGAATTTACGGCGGACAATAGAGGTGAAGAGTACGGGGGTGGCACCCTTTTCGCGGGTCTGGTTGATGTAGAAGCGAAGGTTGTTTTTATAGGCCGTGTCGGGGTCGGAATAGCGGTCGGTTTTCTTTTTCTGGTCGTTGTGGCCGAATTGAATGAAAACGTAATCGCCTTTTTTCAGTTGGTCATATACGGCATTCCAGCGGCTCATGAAGCTGAGCGAGCTGCGGCCGTTCACGGCATGGTTGTCGATTTTTATTTCGGGCGAAAAGAATCCGGGCAATACATGACCCCAGCCCCGTTCGGGATTCCCTCCGGCAATCGGTTTGTTCGACATGGTCGAGTCGCCAATCATGTATATGACAGGCTTTTGTTTGTCTGTCAAGGCCATAAAGGCAGCCACGAGGCAGACACCCAGTAGGTAGACAAGTGTACGTTTCATGGTGTTTTTGTTTTTTTGTGATTCTAATCAATAGGACAAAAATACGAAAAATAACGAAAGGTTGATTCTTTTTGTTTAAAATCGCTTTTTATGGGGCGTTTTTTTATGGAATTCTCAGTATCTGTCCAGGTTTCAGATTGTTTGACTTCAAAGCGTTGGCGTTTTTCAATGCCTGAACGGTAACTCCCGGGAATTGCCGGGAGATTTCCCACAGGCTGTCGCCTTCTTTTACCTTATAATATCGGACACCGTTCTGCGTCCAAGTCTCGGCCTTGCGGGTGGTTTTCGACGAAGAGGCCGATGTGGTACTTTTCTTGGCGTAGGCTCCGTTTACTACCAGACGCATGCCGGGATATATATTGTTGCTTTTCAGATTGTTCCATCGTTTCAGGTTGGCTACGCTGGTGCGGTACCGATGGGCTATGACCGAGAGGTTCTCGCCCGAACGTACCCGGTGGTATCCCTGTACGGTGGTGGCTTTGGACAGTTCGGCCGTTATGCGCCGGGCATAGAGGTCGGACTGGTGGTGGCTGATGGAGTCTTCGTTCTCTACATAAGCGTAGGCTGCCTGCTCGGGGAGAATGAGGAAGTAGGGGCGCTTTGCCGTGGCCGGAATGACGTCGCGGCGGTATTGCGGGTTGAGTTGCCGCAGTTCGCTCACTTCGATGCCGATAACGTCGGAAATCTGTTTGAAGTGCAGTCGCTCCGAGACCATGACGGTGTCGACTTGTGCCGGCAGTTCTATCTCGCCCGATTGTATATTGTGGTAGTTGTAATAGTTCATGATGTAGTTGGCGGCGATGAAGGCGGGGACATATCCGCGCGTTTCGCGGGGCAGGTAGGGGTAGATGTCCCAGTAGTCGCGTTTACCGCCCGAGCGGCGTATGGCTTTGTTTACATTGCCCGGTCCGCAGTTGTAGGCCGCTATGGCGAGGGTCCAGTCGCCGAAGTTGTCGTAGAGCTGTTTCAGGTAGCGGAGTGCCTGTTGGGTCGACTTGTATGGGTCGCGGCGTTCGTCGACGACACTGTTGACTTCGAGTCCCATCATGCGGGCAGTACCTATCATGAATTGCCACAGACCGGCGGCTCCGGCCGGCGATACGGCGTTGGGGCGCAGGGCCGACTCGATAACGGGCAGATATTTCAGCTCGATGGGTAGGCCTTGCTTGTCGATTTCCTGTTCAAATATGGACTCGTAGTATTGGTTCAGGGCCAGCAGTTTCTCGACCAGTTCTCGCCGTTTCTCGGTGTAGAGGGTGATGTATCCTTTGACTACGCTGTTGTAGGGTAGTTCGATAATGGCGGGGAGGGCGCTGAGCCGCTGTATGTATACCGAGTCGGGGTAGTCGATGTTGCCGCCCTGTCGGTTGACGGGCGGTTGCAGGTTGTCGACCTCTTCGCTGATGAGCGTGTCGACGCCGTTGGCAAGGCCTTCGGGCAGGACGATGTCGTTGTCGGTAATGGTGTCTTTGGCCGTCAGTTTGCGGGGTTCTTCCGGGGCTGTTTGTGCGGCGGCCTGTTTCAGGGTGTCGACGGCAATAACTGCCGTGTCGCGGCGGGTGGCTGCGGTGAGGGTATCGGCGGGGATTTCGGTTTTATTCTGTTTCCGGTCTTTTTTCCTTCTGGCGGCCGAGGCGGTTGCGGGGAGTAGAAACGTCAGGCACAGCAGGAGGGTAAGAGTCTTGTTCATGGGGCGGAGTTCTGTTTTTTAAAAGGTTATGGCGCACTGGAATCCGATGGAGGCTGTCGAGTAGCAGACAGGCTCTATGACCGTGGGCGCAACTTTCATGGAGAGATTGTCGGATATGTCGAAGTTGTAGAGATGGGCATCGACGTAGGCCTCGATCATGGCTACGAAATAGACGCCTATCATTGAAATGATGCAGAGGTCGCGATACTTGCGGTAGTAGTCTTTCTTGCGTTTCATGGTGCTTTGCAGCCAGGCCATGTTGGCCGCAATCCATTCGGGGTCGTTGCGGCGGTTGTAGGCAAGGAAGTTGATGAAACTGTTGGTGTTGGGGTCGTTGTCCATGGCGTCGCGGTAGGCCGTGGAGTAGTCGTTGAAGTAGCGGGTGTTCCAGTTGGTCGCATAGATAAGGCCGAGGTACCCGCCTACGAGAATGGGCAGTTTCCAGTAGCTGCGGTTGTAGATTTGTCCCAGACCGGGGCAGAGGGCCGAGTACCACACGGCTTTTACCGGGTCGGGGCTGAATACGGTGGTATCGGGCATGGCCGCGGTTTCCTGTGTGGCGGCGTCTTCGACACGATAGTATGTCAGGTCGACGTCGGGGGCCTCTTCTCGACCTTCGGCTACGGCCTGGGTTTCGAGGCTGTCGCCGGAGACGATGGCAAGTGTTTGGAGGGAATCACTCCCGGCCGTATAGGCGCGGTTGCCCTCTTCCTGTGCTGTCGACGGCAGGGAGAGTAGACTTATCCATACGAAGAGGAGGAGTCTCAGAACGTGCTGGGAAAGGGGTGTCCGATTCAAGATGCTTTTTTATTTCAGTTGGTCAAAGAGGGCGATGAGCCGTTCCAGCTCTTCTTCGTTTTTGAAGGGTATGGAGATTTTGCCTTTTCCTTTGGCGTTACAGGTGAATTGCACCGGGGTCTTGAAGAAGTCGGAGAGGTGCCGGCGCAGTATGTCGTAGCCTTCGGCGGTTTGGGAGGCTTCTTTTTTGGGGGCGGAGGCGGGAGCTGTCTGTCCGTTGGTTATCTCTTTGGCCAGCTCCTCGACTTTCCGCACCGAGTAGCCGTGTTCCTGTATCTGCTCGTAGAGTTGCAGTTGCCGGGCGGGATTGTCGACCGAGAGGAGGGCGCGGGCGTGGCCCATGTCGATGAGTTTGTTTTTTAATCCTATCTGTATCTCGGCAGGGAGTTTCAGCAGTCTCAGGTAGTTGGCGATGGTGGCGCGTTTCTTGCCTACGCGTTCGCTCAGCCGGTCTTGGGTGAGGTGGTATTGCTCAATGAGTTTTTGGAAAGTGAGGGCGATTTCCACGGGGTTGAGGTCTTCGCGCTGAATGTTCTCGATGAGGGCCATCTCCATGACGGTTTCGTCTTCGACGGTGCGTACATAGGCGGGAATGGTTTCGAGTCCGGCCAGCAGCGAGGCTCTGTACCGGCGTTCGCCCGAGATAATCTGGTAGCTCTCGTCGGGCATCTGACGCAGGGTGATGGGTTGTATGATTCCCAGCTCGCGTATCGAGGCGGCCAGTTCGTTGAGCGATTCTTCATCGAAGTCTTGCCGGGGTTGTCCCGGGTTGGGCTTGATGAGGGAGAGTTTTATTTCGTTTATCGACGACGAGCCTCCTGTCTTTATGTCGTCCATGGTGATGAGGGCGTCGAGGCCGCGGCCGAGTGCGTTGCGTTTGTTGATGGTCATGTTCTTGGCGGGTATTCTCTCCGGCAGTGCCGGGAGGAATTTTATTTCGATTTCTTTTCGCGTTTGATGAGTTCCTTGGCCAGTTGCAGATGGTTGAGAGCTCCTTTGGAGTTGGGGTCGTACATGAGCGCCGGTATGCCGTGGCTGGGCGCTTCGCTGAGCCTGATGTTGCGCTGTATGACGGTGTCGAATACCAGTTCGCGGAAGTGCTTTTTCAGTTCTTCATAAATCTGGTTGCCCAGTCGCAGACGGGAGTCGTACATGGTGAGCAGGAAACCTTCGATTTCGAGGTCGGGGTTGAGCCTCGACTTGATGAGCTTGATGGTGTTGAGCAGCTTGCTGATGCCTTCGAGGGCGAAATATTCGGCCTGTACGGGTATGATGACCGAGTCGGCTGCCGTGAGCGAGTTGACTGTGATGAGGCCCAGCGAGGGGGAACAGTCGATGAGTATGTAGTCGTATTCGGCCTTGATTTCTTCGATGAGGTGCAGCAGTATGCGTTCGCGGTTGGGGGCATTGAGCAGTTCGAGTTCGGCACCTACGAGGTCGATGTGGGAGCATACGATGTCGAGTCCCGATACGCAGGTGGGGCCGATGGCTTCGCGCAGGGAGGCTTCGCCGATGAGGCACTCGTAGATGGAGATGCTCTTCTGTGTGATGTCGATTCCTACGCCCGATGAGGCGTTGGCCTGCGGGTCGGCGTCGATGAGCAGCACTTTGCGGTCCATGGCTGCCAGTGAGGCCGACAGGTTGATGGTCGTTGTGGTTTTTCCTACGCCGCCCTTCTGGTTGGCTATTGCGATGATTTTACCCATATTCGTCTTTTTTACAACGCAAAGAAAAAAAGTTTTCGTTGCATTTCTCTTGCCGGGGCCCGATTATCGCCCGCAATGTTGATAAGTCGGCTCTGTTGTTGAAAAGCCGACCTTTGCCGCAGCCGCGTTCGGATTGCGCGATTCCTCGTGTCGTGTCCCCGCTTTTCGGGCACACCCCGGGGCTTTTTACACGCCGGTTGGCGGTGCGGGTGTATGGTTTCCTGGCAAAGATAGGTAATTTACCGAAAAGATAAATAGGCTTTTATCTATTTTAGCACACTCTTTTCTGTGGGTTTTGTTGCGGGCTTTGGGTCGCCGGCTGTTTTTTGTATCTTTGTCTGCAACAAAAAACGATGTCTATGTTTTCTTCCGATTCTGATTCGGCCTCTCGGCCGCGGATTCTTATTACCAACGACGACGGTATCGGAGCCAAAGGGCTGCGCTTCCTGGTCGACTGTGTCTCCGACCTGGCCGATGTGCGTGTCGTGGCACCCGACCGGCCCCGCTCGGGACAGTCGGGCGCGATTACCTCGGGGGTGCCTCTGGCACTAACCCCCGTTGCGAATTTTGCCGGGGCCGAGTGTTATACCTGCAACGGCACACCGGTCGATTGTGTGAAACTGTCGCTGCACGTCTTTCCCGACAGTCGCCCCCAGCTCATTCTCTCGGGTATAAACCACGGTTCCAACTCGGGTATAAGCATCTTCTACTCCGGCACGATGGGGGCGGTACTCGAAGGCTGTGTGGTGGGTATTCCCGCGGTGGGTTTCTCGCTCTTGTCGCACGACCCCGACGCCGACTTCTCTGTCTGCCGCGACGAGGTGCGGCGGCTGGTGATGCAGATGTTGCAGCGGGGATTGCCCGACGGAGTGTGCCTGAATGTCAATTTCCCCCTGCTTCCCGCCCGTGGAGTGCGGGTGTGCCGGCAGGCTCGCGGCTATTGGACCGAGGAGTATGAGTGGCGCACCGGTGCTGATGGTTGCGAAGGCTATTTCCTTACCGGCCACTTTGTCAATGCCGAACCCCAAGCCGACGATACCGACGAGTATTTCCTGGCGCACGGATATGTTTCGGTTGTGCCCTGCACCTGCGACCAGACGGCCTACCGGGCCATACCCCTTGTCGAGTCGCTCTGCTTGTAGATGCCGGCAGTCATACCCCGGCCGGCGAGGATAGTGTATATGTATAAAAATACACAATATGCAGAATAAAAATACGTAGCGTTTTTGTTTAATTTGCTGATTTATAGAGTGTGTTCGTGCGAGTTTCTCTTCGGTAGTAAATATTTTATAAAAAAGAGTCGAAAAATGTATGAGAATAAATTTTTATGCGTATATTTGCAGCCTCGAAGAATAAATATGCACGAAATGAAAAACAAGGTCAATAGATTGGAAGCAATAAAGTCGATAGTAAGCGCCAACCGTGTAGGCGGACAGGAAGAGCTGTTGCAGCGGTTGCACGAGCAGGGATTCGACTTGACCCAGGCCACACTGTCGCGCGACCTGAAACAGCTCCAAATCGTGAAAGTTTCTTTACCTGCGGGCGGGTATCAGTATATTCTGCCCGAGCTGGCCGGCCTGGCGCGCCGTCCCAAGATATCGCGTGGAGGCGCACTTGCAGCCTCGAACGGTTTCCTTTCCATCGCCTTTTCGGGCAATATGGCCGTGATAAAGACCCGGCCCGGCTATGCCGGTAGCACGGCAACCGACATCGATGCCCACACACTGCCTGAGCTGCTGGGAACACTGGCGGGTGACGATACCGTCCTGCTTATTCTGCGCGAAGGGGTGAGTCGGGAACAGGCCATTGAGGCTTTGCGCGTAATCATACCGAATATTCAGTAATAAAAATACAATTCGACTTATTCAATTTATAAAATGGAATCTCAGGATATTGAAGTGATGGTGGCCGATGCCTCGCACGAGGTGTATGTCGATACGATACTCGATACCATCAGAGAGGCGGCCAAGGTGCGCGGCACCGGTATCGCCGAGCGTACGCACGAGTATGTGGCCCAGAAGATGAAAGAGGGAAAAGCCATTATCGCCTTGTGTGGTGATGACTTTGCGGGATTTACTTATATAGAGTCGTGGGGTAACAAGCAGTATGTGGCTACGTCGGGACTCATCGTTCACCCCAAATACCGGGGCTTGGGACTGGCCAAGCGCATCAAGCAGGCTTCGTTCCAGCTGGCCCGTCTGCGCTGGCCGTGGGCAAAAATCTTCTCGCTCACCAGTGGCGCGGCGGTCATGAAGATGAACACCGAGCTGGGTTATGTGCCGGTAACCTTTAACGAGCTCACCGACGACGACGCCTTCTGGCGCGGTTGCGAGGGGTGCATCAACCACGACATATTGGTGGCCAAGAAGCGCAAGTTCTGCATCTGCACCGCCATGCTCTACGACCCCAAGGCCCATGAAGAGAAAGAACATCATCACCACGACGAAAACAAATAAACATCGAGATATGGAAAAGAAAAAGAAAGTTGTCGTTGCTTTCAGCGGCGGATTGGATACATCGTTTACCGTTATGTACCTGGCCAAGGAGAAGGGCTATGAAGTATATGCCGCCTGTGCCAATACCGGAGGTTTCAGTGCCGAACAGTTGAAACAGAACGAAGAGAATGCCTATAAACTGGGTGCCGTCAAATATGTAACCCTCGACGTTACGCAGGAGTATTACGAGAAGAGCCTCAAATACATGGTCTTCGGTAATGTGCTGCGCAACGGCACCTATCCCATATCGGTCAGCTCCGAACGCATCTTCCAGGCGTTGGCCATTGCCCGTTATGCCAAGGAGATTGGCGCCGATGCCATCGCACACGGTTCGACGGGAGCCGGTAACGACCAGATACGTTTCGACATGACCTTCCTCGTGCTCACGCCCGGAGTCGAAATCATCACCCTCACACGCGACATGGCACTCACCCGCCAGTACGAAATCGACTACCTCAACCAGCACGGTTTTGCCGCCGACTGGACCAAACTCAAATATTCCTATAACGTGGGCCTGTGGGGCACCTCGATTTGCGGCGGAGAGATACTCGACTCCAAGCAGGGACTGCCCGAGAGTGCTTACCTCAAACAGGTTACCAAGACCGGCAGCGAAGAGTTGCGCCTCGAATTCAAGGAGGGTGAGCTCTGCGGTGTCAACGGCGTAACCTACGACGACCCCATAAAAGCCATACTCAAAGTAGAGGAAATAGGTGCAGCCTACGGTATCGGCCGCGACATGCACGTGGGCGACACCATCATCGGTATCAAGGGCCGTGTAGGCTTCGAGGCCGCAGCCCCCATGCTCATCATCGGAGCACACCGCTTCCTCGAAAAATACACCCTGAGCAAGTGGCAGCAATACTGGAAAGACCAGGTGGCCAACTGGTACGGCATGTTCCTCCACGAGAGCCAGTATCTCGAACCGGTGATGCGCGACATCGAAGCCATGCTGCAAAACTCGCAGCGCAATGTCAACGGTACGGTCATTCTCGAACTGCGTCCGCTCTCGTTCTCGACTGTGGGTGTCGATTCCAAGGACGACCTAGTGAAGACCAAATTCGGCGAGTACGGTGAGATGCAGAAAGGCTGGACGGCCGAAGACGCCAAAGGCTTCATCAAGGTTACCTCTACGCCGTTGCGCGTGTACTATACCAATCACCCCGACGAAACGTTGTAACATGGCTCCGGCAAAAAAACTTTTTCGCTCGGCCAATAATAGGATTCTTGCCGGGGTTTGCGGCGGCGTGGGCGAATACCTCGACATTGACCCCACGGTGGTGCGTGTCGTGTATGTGTTGCTTTCGCTGCTCACGGCCTTTGCAGGCCTTCTGGTCTATATAGTTTTATGGTTGATAATTCCCGCACGCCCCGCATAGCGCGGTGCGTCGGGAACAAAAAAATAGCACATGATAAAAGTAGGAATCATAGGCGGGGCGGGATACACCGCAGGTGAGTTGCTGCGGCTGCTCATCAATCACCCCGATGTAGAGATTGTTTTTGTAAACAGCGCCAGCAACGCGGGCAACCGCATAACCGATGTCCACAGCGGACTCTTCGGCGAGACCGACCTCGTGTTTACCGACCAGCTCCCGCTGGACGAGATTGACTGTCTCTTCTTCTGTACGGCTCACGGCGACACCCGCAAGTTCATGGAGTCGCACACCCTGCCCGAGACGTTGCGCGTCGTCGACCTCTCGATGGACTATCGCATCGAGAGCGAAGAGCATGACTTTGTCTACGGGCTTCCCGAGCTCAACCGCAAGCGCATCATTCGCGCCCGGCACATCGCCAATCCCGGCTGCTTTGCCACGGCCATACAGCTGGGACTTCTGCCCCTGGCCAAGAATCTCCTGCTCAACAATCCCGTGCACATCACGGCCATTACCGGCAGCACCGGTGCCGGACAGAAACCCTCGGCCACGTCGCATTTCAGCTGGCGCAACAACAACATGTCGGTCTACAAACCCTTCACCCACCAGCACCTGCCCGAGATACGACAGAGCCTCAGTCAGTTGCAGCACAGTTTTGCGACCGACCTCAACTTCATTCCCGTGCGCGGCGACTTTGCCCGGGGCATCTTTGTCTCGATGTATACCGACTGTCCCGTGGCACTCGACGAGATACGGCGGCTCTACGACGAGTATTACGACGACCACTCCTTCACGTTTGTAACCGATGCCAACCTCGATCTCAAACAGGTGGTCAATACCAACAAGTGCCTGATTCATCTCGAAAAACACGGCGACAAACTGCTTATCCTCACGGCCATCGACAACCTGCTCAAAGGTGCGTCGGGCCAGGCCGTCCACAACATGAACCTGCTCTTCGGGCTCACCGAGGTGGCCGGTCTCAAACTCAAACCGTCGGCCTTTTAATACACATTAAGACAGTACGATTATGAAACTATTCGATGTATATCCCCTCTTCGACATCAATGTCGTGCAAGGAAAAGGGTGCCATGTCTACGACGACAAGGGCAACGAGTATCTCGACCTCTATGGTGGCCACGCCGTGATTTCGGTGGGCCACACTCACCCCTATTATGTGGAGAAGCTCACCGCCCAACTCCACCGCCTCGCCTTCTACTCCAACTCCGTCATCAACAAGTTGCAGGTAGAGCTGGCCGAGAAGCTGGGTCGCGCATCGGGCTACGACGATTACAGCCTTTTTCTTATAAACTCGGGGGCCGAAGCCAACGAAAATGCCCTCAAACTGGCTTC
>ERZ824600.4531-NODE-4531-length-12135-cov-4.813328_pt1 | contig 12135 bp, 9 predicted proteins | sample MGYA00519933_ERZ824600 | MGnify/ENA primary metagenome ERZ824600 (study PRJEB31778, sample SAMEA3449178) | human gut metagenome | biome: human gut; feature: human-associated habitat; material: faeces | place: United Kingdom | collected 2010/2012 ... | reverse complement strand
ATGAGCAAGTAGCAAAGCGGATTGCGAATATCCGCTTGACTTGATAAAAATAATTGGTTTCAGAATTCAGGTTAAAAATTGAAGACTAATTAAAACTGCGTGGATCCGGATATTTATCAGGAGAAGTACTATATCCATTCTGATATTTAACGGTCATGTAAATCGTTTCATCGCCGTTTTCAATTTTGACATAGCAGATATTGTCCTTGTCGAATTTGTCGGTGATCTCTATTTGCTGATTTTTATAATAAACCCATACGCTGCCATCGTCGAAATATTCTACGTCCGGTGCGTTCAGTTCCTCCATAATTTCGTCTTCGGTCAGAGGACGTTCGTTTCCGTCTGCATCGAAGGCAACACCGCCTCCGCCCTGAGTGACGGTGTTTCCGTCGGTATCTTTGTATTCAAGAGAATAAGAACCGTCGTCGGTATTTAAATCAAGAGTGGCACTTGTCTGGTCACCGTGCATCCAAAGCTGGATAGTTCGCTGGATTCCGCCGACATTTGCTGCGTAAGCCGTTCCTGTTCCGCCAACGATCACGCAGACTGCGATTGCAGCCGCCGCAAGTTTCATTTTCTGCTGTTTTCTTAATTTTGCCATATATTTGACCTCCCCTTCAGAGATATCGGAGGTATGCAAAACCGAAAAGGCCTGTTTGTATTTTTCTTTATTCGTCATTTTCCCATTCCTCCTTCAGTGCTGTTTTCAGAAGAGAGCGTCCGCGTGACAGGCGTGTTTTTACGTTGCTTTCCGAGAGCTTTAAAATATCGGCGATTTCCCTGACGGAATAATCTTCATAATAAAATAAATGAATAACGATGCGATATTTTTCGGGAAGTTTCAGAACTTCCTCAAATAAATTCTCAGATTCCGGATTTTCAAAAGTTAACGTTTCTATATAATCCTCCAGCGAACGTCTGTTACGCCGCCAGAAAGCAAGCGTTGTATTTTTCGCTTTATTGATCACGATACGGATCAGCCACGCACGGATATGCTGCTCATCTTCAAAATCTTTGCTTGTCGTGTAATACTGGATCAATGTATCCTGAACAACATCTTCTGCATCTGCCTGATTTTTACAGATGTTAAAGGCGATGGCGTAGAGATTGTTCTGATAGCGTTCGATCAGTTCCTGTACAGGTTGTCTCATGAGTACTCCTAAAATATAAAATTTGATGTAACTGTTCAGAGCCAACCTCCAAAATGCTACGCATTTCGTCGGTGTGGCGTATCCGCCAAATAAAATTTCAAAAACAGTCTTAAAAATGCAAGCATTTTACACCTGTTTTATGAAATTTTGCTTGGCTCTGAACAGTTACAAAATAATTATAAATTTAGTCAGTGAACATTTTAGATCCCATCCACTGTACCATATGATCTACCATTCTGGTATCAGGATCGATCAGGACACAGGCGTTCTGCTGCTTATAGGAGATCATGATCGCATAAGTCTTTTCTGAGGAGCGACCGGAGGAAAAATCATAAGTCTTTTCCGGCCGGTAAGAATCCATACGGTGTGAATCTTTTGGAGCAATGATCTCGGCAGTCTGGATATCTAAAGTCATCTTTGGCTTTCTTCTTGATTTATTGTAGATTGCATCGATCTGAAGGTCATGATTTAAAATGGTATATTCATATTCTACACTTAACTGCGGAGAAATGAAATAGTAAGCGATCAATGCGATCAATGCACCTGCAATGAAAGAGAAAACTCCAAAGAACATTGTCCCCAAAACTGCAATCAGAACTGCAAGGAGAAAAGCACCACCAAGCAGGATATAATAAAGCGGTTTCGTTCTGCAGGATACAAGCTGTTCGTATAAAGCGTCATTCATATTTATGATTTCCTTTCTGAATGGAGATAATTCATTACCATAGTTGCAATTTTGAACGTCATGGCATCTTCAAAGCACCTTAGATCAAGACCGGTCCGCTTCTGAATCTGCTCCAGACGATAGATCAGGGTATTCCGGTGCATATGAAGCTGACGGGCAGTTTCTGCAATATTCAGATTGTTCTGAAGAAAGCGGTTTACCGCAAGCGTAGTCTCTTCGTCAAAGCCATCGGGAACTTCCTCACCAAAAATCTCCGAAAGAAAGCTTTCGCATAAAGATACCGGAAGTTGATAGATCAGGCGTCCGATTCCAAGCTCATTATACGGAAATACGGTCTGTTCAGAGTAAAAAAGCTCACCGACCTTCAACGCTAAAGTACTTTCACGGAAAGCACCGGGCAGTTCGGCAAGATTTTCAATCACGCTACTGTAGGCAATCTGAACGTGGGCGAGAGCCTCGGTATTGAGCGTATCTACGATGATATGGGCGGTTTTTCGGATCTCATCTTCGGAAGAGGCTGACCTGACCGGGTGAAGGATAGAAAGTATATCCTTGCTGACCGGAACAAGATAGGTTTTTGCTCTGCGGGGAAAAAGATTTCTCAGGATCTCAATGATCGTATCAGTGAGTTCTTTTGTCTTCAGCAGATAGATCACCCGCTTTTCTTCAACCGGGATATGAAGACGTCCGGCACGCTCGTAAATATCATAAGCCGGAATACCGTTCTTCATCAGGCTCAGAAGAAAATCATTTTTATTATATTTTTCACGATAAGCAGTACAAAGACAGCGGATCTGCTCCAGGGCAGCAGCAGTCTCTTCAGGGGTATCAGCGGTGATCTGCATTGTCAGTCCGGTGAGACGCTTTAATTCGCTGAGTGCTTTTGTAAGTTCCGGGGTCTGTTCCATGAATTTTCTCCAAAATAAATTAAATGATGTCGGGGGTAAATAGCCCAGTGTAAAAAATCTGTGCTGTGCAGATCTTTTTACAGAATAATAAAAAGGGTTGCACTTAATAAGTACAACCCCCTCATTTTATACTATTAGTTTGTAATAGTCAACTCAGTCTCTTTGTCGAATACGTGGATCTTCTCCATATCAAGAGCGAATACAGCTTTATCACCTGTTCTGAGTGTTGTACGTGGGTTAACACGTGCTGTCATCTGAGTTCCCTCGATATCGAAGTACAGGAATACTTCAGCTCCAAGAAGCTCGTATACTTTGATCGTAGATTCGATCACGCTGTCAGCAGAGTTGTTGATGAATGCCTGAGAATCATGAACATCTTCAGGACGGATTCCAAGAACAACTGTCTTTCCATCATAACCGCCTTCGATCAGTGCTTTCTTTTTGGAAGCAGGAACTTTCAGTACATGCTTTCCAACTGTAAGAGTAACATCCTCTCCATTTACTGCACACTTGGCATCCATGAAGTTCATCTGCGGAGATCCGATGAATCCGGCAACGAACAGGTTGCAAGGTGTATTGTAAAGTGCCTGAGGTGTATCTACCTGCTGAACAACTCCGTCTTTCATAACAACGATTCTTGTTCCGAGTGTCATAGCCTCTGTCTGGTCATGAGTAACGTAGATGATCGTTGCACCAAGATTCTCATGAAGCTTGGAAATCTCGATACGCATCTGAACTCTCAGCTTTGCATCCAGGTTGGAAAGAGGCTCGTCCATAAGGAATACCTTAGGATTACGAACGATAGCACGACCCATGGCAACACGCTGTCTCTGTCCACCGGAAAGAGCCTTCGGCTTACGGTCAAGAAGTTTCTCAAGGTCGAGGATTCTTGCTGCTTCTCTGACCTTTTTGTCGATCTCAGCCTTCGGAACTTTACGAAGTTTCAGTCCGAATGCCATATTATCATATACTGTCATGTGAGGATACAGAGCGTAGTTCTGGAATACCATTGCGATATCACGGTCTTTTGCCTCAACATTGTTCATTACTTTTCCGTCGATCTTGAATGTTCCGTCTGAGATATCTTCCAGTCCGGCGATCATACGAAGAGTTGTAGATTTACCACATCCTGAAGGTCCTACAAAGATGATAAACTCTTTGTCTGCGATCTCAAGGTTGAAATCTTTTACTGCGTGGAATCCGTTAGGATAAATTTTCTGGATACCCTTAAGGGATAAACTTGCCATTTTGAGTGCCTCCTTAAATCAATAAAATACTAAATAACTCATAGAGTCAGTATAAACCTGATTTATTTTCAGGGCAATGTAACGAGTGACTAAAAAAGGAAAGTAAAATTGTACAATTCAACCATACAAGAGTTGAAAAAAAGAAAGAACCGTTATATAATCATACCGATGAAGAAGGGGAGCTGGCTGAAGCCGGCTGAGAGGAGACTGACTGGTTTCGACCCGCAACCTGATTTGGATAATGCCAACGTAGGGAAATAGCGAAAAAGCAGCAGAGATTCCCCTATCGGAGTCTCTTTTTTCTATCTTTTGACCCCGACATCATTTCATACAAGTAGGAGGAACTGATAAAATGCAGAAGAACAGGACAACGCATAGTACAACAGCAAAACTGGCGGTTGCAGGTCTGCTGACAGCGGCAGCCGTTGCGGGCAGTCTGCTCAGCGTGCCGGTAGCAGGAAGTAAGTGTGCACCGGTACAGCATATGGTAAATGTATTTGCCGCAGTAATACTTGGACCATGGTGGGGAGTGGGGATTGCATTTTGTGCGAGCTTTCTGAGAAATCTCATGGGAATTGGAAGCCTGCTTGCTTTTCCGGGCAGTATGGTAGGGGCATTGTGCTGTGGAATGGTTTATCATTTTACAAAACGGCTGGATGTAACATGTATCGCAGAAGCACTTGGGACAGGAGTACTGGGAGGACTTGCAGCTTATCCGGTGGCAAAGCTTCTAATGGGGCTTGAGCCGGGAGGCTTTACGGTTTATATGATTCCATTTTTTATTTCCACGCTTGCAGGAAGTATTTTAGCGTATATCGTCCTTCGGGTTCTTGAAAAAAGCCATGTCCTGGAGCAGATGAGGGAGAATTAATAAATGGAAAAGAATGTAAAAGTACACTGCCTTACCAATCCAGTTACGATGCAAAGTGTGGCGAATGTACTTCTGGCTGCAGGCGGAAGTGCAGTCATGGCACAGGATGAACAGGAAGTGGAAGAGATCACGGCGATCTGTCAGGCCACTTTACTGAATACCGGTGTGCCGGACGAAAGAAAGATCAGATCCTGTATTCTTGCCGGAAAATGTGCGAACAGACTGGGGCATCCGGTAGTGCTGGATCCGGTCGGTGCAGGGGCCAGCAAATTCCGGAGAAAGAAGATCGGACAGCTTCTGCAATCGGTCGTTCCTTCTATTATAAGATGCAATCAGGAAGAAGCGTCTGCATTATTGCGTGCAGAGGATGAAAAGGAATTTCTGGTTTTAGGAACTGAAAGGCAGAAAATAGAAGGAACGGCAGAAAGCTGTCAGCAGGATGGTGATGCAGTATTTTCAGGAATTCAGAGTGGTGGAGTAGAAAGCTCACTGGAACTGGAGCTGGAAAAAGCCCGGAGGCTGGCAGTCAGACTGGCAAAAAAATATCGTTGTACGGTTTGTATGACCGGGGAGCAGGATGTGATCTCTGATGGAGAACGAGTGAAAGTTATCTCAGGAGGGGATGGACGAATCTGCAGAATTACCGGAAGCGGCTGTATGCTTTCCGCATTATGTGCATTAAAATGCGGAGACGGAACAGACTCTTTTGAGGCCGCGGCTGAAGCGGCTGAAACATGGCGGCACTGTGCGGAAAGAGCCGGGGAGACTGTGGATGAAAAAGAGGAAGGAATAGGAAGTTTTCAGATAAGGCTGCTGGATGCTTTGTCATTGAAGATGGAAATGGAGCGAGGCAGGAGAATGGAGGTGCAGAGCAGGATGAAACAGAACAAAAAAAGATATATTTCACCGGAGCAGCTCAGGCTTTATGCGGTGACAGACAGAAAATGGCTCGCGGAAGGCGAGACACTGGAGACAGTAGTGGAGACACTGGTGCGTTCAGGCGTGACGTGTGTACAGCTCCGGGAGAAACACGCTTCGGATGAAGAAATTATTTCAGAAGGAAAGAAATTAAATGAGATCTGTAGAAAGCACCATGTGCCATTGATTGTAAATGACCGGCCGGATCTTGCCAAAAAGATCGGTGCAGCCGGAGTTCATGTGGGGCTGTCTGATATGGGAATTGAAAAGGCGAGAGAACTGCTGGGAGAAGATTTTATTATCGGGGGCAGTGCCCATAATGTAAAAGAAGCTCTGCAGGCACAAAAGGCAGGTGCAGACTACATTGGATGCGGTGCAGTCTTTGGAAGTCAGACCAAGTCAGATGTGACGACTCTTGCGAAAGAGGAACTGTGTGCAATCTGCGAGGCAGTGGAGATCCCGGTTGTAGCCATCGGCGGAATCACCGCAGAAAATATAAAAGAACTGACTGGAACAGGCATTGACGGAGTAGCTGTAGTGAGCGGATTATTTGCAGCAAAAGACAAGCCGGAGATGGTGCGACGTTTTTTGAAAGCATTTGAAATGAAAAAGGTGCTTACCATCGCAGGAAGTGACTGCAGTGGAGGAGCAGGAATCCAGGCAGATCTTAAGACAATGGCAGCCAATGGTGTGTATGGAATGAGTGCTGTCATGGCATTGACGGCACAGAATACCACCGGAGTACAGGGAATCATGGAAGTGACACCGGAGTTTGCCGGGCAGCAGATAGACAGTATTTTTACAGATATTCGCCCGGATGCTGTGAAGATCGGAATGCTTTCTTCCGGGGAAATCATTCATGTTGTGGCAGAAAAGCTGAAAGAATATCAGGCAGAGCATATCGTTCTTGATCCGGTGATGGTATCAACCAGTGGTCATCGGCTGATACAGAAAGATGCGGAGCAATCTCTGAAGAAAGAGCTTTTTCCGCTGGCGGAGCTGATCACACCGAATATCCCGGAGGCAGAGGTGCTTAGCGGAAGGAAGATTAAAAATGCACAGGATATGGAGTCAGCAGCGGAAAAGATTGTAGAGGAGTATGGCTGTGCAGTTTTATTGAAAGGTGGTCATCGGATCAACGATGCAAATGATTTCCTCTGTACGGGGGAGAAAAAAGTCTGGATCTGTGGTGAGCGGGTGGAAAATCCCAATACCCACGGAACCGGTTGTACTCTTTCCAGTGCGATCGCCTCGAATCTTGCAAAAGGTGCAGGAATGGAAGAGGCGGTGCAGAAGGCAAAAGAATATCTGACGGAGGCATTAAAAGAACAACTGGATTTAGGAGCAGGTTCGGGACCGATGGATCATACACTGGGAAAAATAATTTTTGAATAAGTAGTTCTAAAGAAAAAATCAGAGACAAATAAGCAGAAAAGGAGAGGAAAAATGGCAGAATATACGACGCAGATGGATGCGGCAAGGAAGGGAATCATCACAGAGCAGATGAAGATCGTGGCAGAAAAGGAATTTATGTCGGTAGAAAAATTAAGAGAACTGGTGGCTGAGGGAAAAGTAGCAATCTGTGCGAACAAATTACATAAGTCATTGGATCCGGAAGGGGTAGGAAGTATGCTCCGTACCAAGATCAATGTCAATCTTGGAGTATCAAGAGACTGTAAAGATTATGATATAGAGATGCAGAAGGTCATGAGTGCGGTCAATCTCGGGGCTGAGGCGATCATGGATCTTTCCAGCCACGGGAATACGCAGCCGTTCCGTCAGAAGCTGACAAGCGAGTGTCCGGCAATGATTGGAACCGTTCCGGTTTATGACAGTGTGATTCATTATCAGAGAGATCTGTCAGAGCTGACGGCAAAAGATTTTGTGGATGTTGTACGTCTGCACGCACAGGACGGAGTAGATTTTGTGACGCTGCACTGCGGAATTACAAGAAAGACGATCGATCAGATCAAGAAGCATAAAAGAAAGATGAATATCGTCAGTCGTGGCGGAAGTCTTGTCTTTGCGTGGATGAGCATGACAGGAGAAGAAAATCCATTTTATGAATATTATGATGAAATCCTTGATATTTGTGAAGAATATGATGTGACAATCTCACTGGGAGATGCGTGCAGACCGGGATGCCTGGCAGATGCGACCGATGTATGTCAGATTGAGGAGCTTGTCCGCCTGGGTGAGCTGACAAAGCGTGCCTGGGATCATAATGTGCAGGTTATGGTAGAAGGACCGGGACATGTGCCGTTGGATCAGGTAGCAGCCAATATGAAAGTTCAGCAGACGATCTGTATGGGAGCACCGTTCTACGTACTTGGACCATTGGTTACGGATATTGCACCGGGGTACGATCACATTACGGCAGCAATCGGTGGTGCTGTGGCAGCAATGAACGGAGCAGCATTCCTTTGTTACGTTACACCGGCAGAGCATCTTGCCCTTCCAAATGTTGAGGATGTAAAGCAGGGAATTATTGCATCAAAGATTGCAGCTCATGCAGCAGATATAGCCAAGGGAATCCCACATGCAAGAGATATTGATGATAAGATGGCCGATGCACGCCGGGTACTGGATTGGGATGCACAGTTTGAATGTGCATTAGATCCGGAAACTGCAAAAGCAATCCGGGATGACCGTCTGCCGGAAGATGACCACAGCGATACATGCAGTATGTGCGGTAAATTCTGTGCAGTCCGCAGTATGAATAAGGCACTGGCAGGAGAACATATTGACATTCTGTAAGAACAAACATAGTGGTATTTTGTAAAAACAATCATATTGATATTCTGTAAGAATGGGCGGGTTGACCTTTATGGGGCAATCCGCTACAATATTTTAGAAGACAGGATTTATAAATATCAGAAGAAAAGAGGAAATTATTATGGCAAATCCAGTAGTTACATTTGAAATGGAAAATGGCGATATTATGAAAGCAGAACTGTATCCGGAGATCGCACCGAATACAGTGAATAATTTTGTATCTCTCGTAAAAAAAGGTTTTTATGACGGACTGATCTTTCATCGTGTGATCAGCGGATTTATGATTCAGGGGGGATGCCCGGACGGAACCGGAATGGGCGGTCCGGGATATTCGATCAAAGGTGAGTTTGCACAGAATGGTGTGACGAATGATCTCGCACATGATGCCGGAGTCCTTTCCATGGCACGTGCAATGCATCCGGATTCAGCAGGAAGCCAGTTCTTTATCATGCATAAGAAAGCACCGCATCTGGATGGAGCTTATGCCGCATTTGGTAAGATTACAGAGGGAATGGATGTTGTGAACAAGATTGCTGAGACAGCAACCGATTACAGTGACCGTCCGCTGGAGAAGCAGGTTATGAAAAAAGTGACTGTGGAGACATTTGGAGAAGAGTATCCTGAGCCGGAGACAGTATAATCCCACGATATGCGAATATTGGGCAGGATTGTGGGAGTGCGTAGTGCGAAACAATCCGTTGGCATCATTGTTGGGGGCTTTTGCTCCCAACATCTTATTATTTTTATAAAATTATTAGCACTCTATTTAAAAGAGTGCTAATTTTCTATTGACTTTTAAATTTTGCTGTACTAGAATGTCCATTAGGTAATAAATATGCTATGTAAAAGCATGCAGAAAGAATACAAAAGGATCACAGATTGTGAACAAATAAAAAAGGAGTGCAGTAAAATGGCAGTTAAGAAAGGTACTTTATCAATCGACAGCGAAAATATTTTCCCGATTATTAAGAAATGGGTTTATTCGGATCATGATATTTTTGTCCGTGAGCTGGTGTCCAACGGATGTGATGCGATCACCAAGCTGAAAAAGCTGGATATGATGGGCGAGTATGAACTCCCGGAGGGTTATAAGCCAAAGATTGAAGTCATTGTCAATCCGGAAGAGAAGACGATGAAATTTATTGATAACGGACTTGGAATGACAGCGGAAGAAGTAGAAGAGTATATTACGCAGATTGCATTTTCAGGTGCAACGCAGTTCCTTGAGAAGTATAAAGACAAGACGACAGAGGATGATATGATCGGTCATTTCGGACTTGGATTCTACTCCGCATTTATGGTAGCAGATGAAGTTCAGATTGATACACTTTCCTATAAAGAAGGTGCAAAACCGGTTCACTGGGCAAGTGAAGGTGGTACAGAGTATGAGATGCAGGAAGGCAGCAGAACGACCGTTGGAAGTGAGATCACTCTGTATCTGAATGAAGACAGCCTGGAATTTGCAAATGAATACCGTGCAAGAGAAGTGCTTGAGAGATACTGCTCTTTTATGCCGGTAGAGATCTTCCTTTCCAGAGCAAATGCAGAACCGGAGTATGATACCATTGATGAAGCTGATGTACTCGATACAGATACCGTTGTTGAGCATATCACAGAAGAGCCAAAGGAAGGCGAAGAGGGTGAGCCAAAGCAGAAGGCAAAGATTGTAAGACGCCCGGTTTCCATCAGCGATATCCATCCGCTGTGGACAAAAAATCCGAGTGAGTGTACGAAGGAAGAATATATTGAGTTCTACCGCAAGGTATTTATGGACTACAAAGAACCATTATTCTGGATCCACTTAAATATGGATTATCCATTTAATTTAAAGGGAATCCTTTATTTCCCGAAGATCAATACAGAGTATGAATCTATTGAAGGAAAGATCAAACTGTATAACAACCAGGTATTTATTGCCGATAATATTAAAGAAGTGATTCCGGAGTTCCTGATGGTACTGAAAGGAGTCATTGATTGCCCGGATCTGCCGCTGAATGTATCAAGAAGTGCATTGCAGAATGATGGATTCGTAAATAAAGTTGCGGATTATATTTCTAAGAAAGTAGCAGATAAACTCAATGGCATGTTTAAGACAGACCGTGAGAATTATGAAAAATACTGGGACGATATCAGTCCGTTCATCAAGTTTGGATGCCTGAAAGATGAAAAATTCGGTGAGAAGATGAAAGATTCCATGCTTTATAAGAATCTTGAGCATAAGTATCTGACACTGGAAGATATCATCAAAGAAGCCAAAGGCGAGGCTGAGGTGGAAGAAGCTGCAAAAGAAGAGGCTGCAAAGAATGAAGAGTCAAAAGCAGGAAATACTGAGGCAGAAGCAAAGTCAGAAGAGGCAGAATCCACGGATGCAGATGCTGAAAAAGAGCCGGAGAAGACAAGGATTTTCTATGTAACCGATGAGGTACAGCAGAGCCAGTATATCAATATGTTCAAGGCACAGGGACAGGATGCGATCATCCTGACGCACAATATTGATTCTGCATTTATCACTTATCTGGAGCAGAAGCATCAGGAAGTTCAGTTCTTAAGAATTGATGCAGATGTGCATGATTCTCTGAAAGATGAAGTGGCAGAAGATGAGAAAGAAGCATTCCAGAAGACAGCAGAAAGTCTGGTGGAGATCTTCAGAAAAGAGCTTGGTAATGATAAGCTGGAAGTAAAAGTTGAAAAGCTGAAAGATGATAAGGTTGCATCAATGGCAGTTCTGTCAGAAGAGAACAGAAGAATGCAGGAGATGATGAAGATGTATGGTATGGGAGGCATGGATGCATCCATGTTCGGAAGCCAGGCAACACTGGTACTCAATGCTAACCATCCACTTGTTCAGTTCCTTGTAACGAACAAAGACAGCGAGAACGTGTCAATCATCTGCAAACAGCTGTATGATCTTGCAATGCTTGCTCATAAGCCATTAAGTCCGGAAGAGATGACAGCATTCGTTAAGAGAAGCAATGATATTATGATGCTTCTGACAAAATAATAAAGTAAAATGATGAGAAACATGTTCTATGAGTTTCTCATCATTTATGGTAATAAGTTCAGCCGCTTCACGATTATTTGACCGTGAGGCGGCTGTTATTATGTGCGCCTTGCGGCGCACATCGCTAATAGATTTTTAAATTTACATCAACTCAAATTCAATCTCTTTTTTTAAAAAGAACTTCTTTACCATCTCATCCCATTCGCGTTCCAGGGTCTTATCCATCATAAAACTCTTGAAGGAAGTTCCGGTTACGCAGGTGAGATGAGTTCCATCGTAACGTATATTCAAATAGAGTCCCTGCACGTCAGCAGGATTAAGTCCCAGTTCTTTCTGTTCAATCAGACGGGAAATATTCTTTGAATTCAGGCTGAAGATAAAATGAAAACCGAGCGGTGTTTTCTTTCCCTTAATTAAGGAAAAACAAAATTCACGCAGATTTTTCCAAAGAGAATATTCCGGAATCTCTTCTTCAGAAGGAGAAGGATCATGTGGAGGGCTTTGCGCCTGAGGTAGCATGGGTAACCCACGGCGGAAACGAAAAGTTAGAGGAACGCTTATGCGTCCGCCCGACCTCGG
>ERZ824600.4524-NODE-4524-length-12143-cov-3.329500_pt1 | contig 12143 bp, 13 predicted proteins | sample MGYA00519933_ERZ824600 | MGnify/ENA primary metagenome ERZ824600 (study PRJEB31778, sample SAMEA3449178) | human gut metagenome | biome: human gut; feature: human-associated habitat; material: faeces | place: United Kingdom | collected 2010/2012 ... | reverse complement strand
CATGGAATTTTACGAGTGCGCCAGCGTAAGCACTGACACGTTCACTCTTTTGATAGCATAAGGAGGAAATTATGAAGATTTATGATGAATTAGTTTGGAGAGGATTAATTAAAGATGTCAGTTCTCCAGAAATTGAAGAAAAATTAAATAACGGGGGATTAACTTTCTATATTGGAACAGATCCAACAGGTGATAGTCTTCATATAGGACATTATTCAACTTTTTCAATGGCATTTAGATTAAAAAAAGGTGGTCATAATCCTATTTTATTAGTAGGTGGTGGAACTGGTGCAATCGGTGATCCTAAGCCTAGTGCAGAAAGACCTATGATAACATTGGAACAACTTGACTATAACTATAAAAGACTTAGAAAACAAGTTGAAGAAATATTTGGATTTGAAGTTGTAAATAATTTTGATTGGATTTCAAAAATAAATACTATAGATTTTCTAAGAGACTATGGAAAATATTTTAATATTAACTATATGTTAGATAAGGAAACTGTTAAAAGTAGACTTGAGTCTGGAATAACATATACAGAATTTTCTTACATGATATTACAAGCTTTAGATTTTTTACATTTATATAAAGAAAAGAACTGTACTTTACAAATTGGTGGTTCAGATCAATGGGGAAATATAACATCTGGAACAGAATTAATTAGAAAAAAAATCGGTGGCACAGCTTACGGAATTACAATGCCACTAATTACAAAATCAGATGGAACAAAATTTGGTAAGTCAGAAGGGAAAGCAATTTGGCTTGATAAAGAAAAAACATCTTCTTATGAGATGTATCAATTTTTCTTAAATGTAGAAGACTCAATGGTTATAAGTTATTTGAAAAAACTAACATTTTTATCTGTTGAAGAAATTGAAGAATTAGAGAAGAAACATTTAGCAAATCCTGAACTAAGAGAAGCACATAAAGCATTAGCTCGTGAAGTTATAACATTTTTACATGGAGAAGAAGAATATAATAAAGCTGTTAGAATTAGTGAGTCATTATTCAAAGGAGATATAAAGAGCTTAAGTTTAGAAGAAATTAACGAAGGATTTAAAGATGTTCCAAACTTTGAATTAAAAGAAGAAGCACTAATAGATATGCTAGTTAATAATTCTATAGCAAGCAGTAAAAGAGAAGCAAGAGAATTCTTAAAAGCTGGTTCTATAACACTAAACGGCGAAAAAGTTACAGATGAAAACATGATGATAACACCAGAAATAGCAATCGGAGGAAAAGCAATAATCGTTAGAAAAGGTAAGAAGAAATATTACTTTGGAAAATTTTAATTATAAAAAGCCTTTGGTTTTGTAATACTACAATTCCAAAGGCTTTTTGAAAAATATTTGACTATCGAACTAAAGTTTGCTATAATCTGTTATTGCAAGTATACAAAAAAATTTGTATAATATTAGTAAAGGTGAAAAATATATTATGTTAGAAGATTTAGAAAAAATAATAGATTTTATAATAAGCGAATATGAAAAAATTATGGCAAAATGGATTGCAAATGAAAACTTTTTATCAATTAATACTAAAAAAATATTAGTAAAAGACATTTATAAAGATTCCGAAGTTTTAAATGCTATCCTAAATTATCGCACATTTATGAATGAACAGAACTTATATTTATCTTTAAAAATACAAGAATTAAATTTAGTAAGTACAGTAAATACACGAGTTAAAGCAAAAAATTCAATTGAATTTAAAATAAATAATTATATATTAAAACATAATTTGGGTGAAATACCGATAAGTAAGTGCTTTAATGATTTATATGGTATTAGAATTATTTTGAAAGAAAATTTGTCTTGTGAAGACATAATAAATTTTATTTCCCAAAAATATCCTAGCTTAAAATGTATAAATTCTTCAAAACCAGAGGGATATATAGCAGTACATGTATATTTTAAAAATAGTAACCAAACATTTCAATGGGAATTACAGATTTGGAATGAGGCAAATGAAAAAATAAATATGGAATCACATGAAAAATACAAACAAGATTATACTAAATGGGAAAAAGAAAATAGGAGGTGAATAATTTGTATACACATTATATTATTTTAAGTAGTAGTTATTCTAATGGAGAAAGAATAGGGCTTGATTTTAAAATAAATGATGAAGAGCAACATGATTTAAAACTAGATAGTGTTGTAAAAAAGATAATTAATAAATGTGGGCAAGATGTTTCGATATCTACGCATTTCATAAGAACGGAATCAAAAAGTTGGAAATCTGTTTTAGAAAAAGATCATTTTTTTAAAGACGTAAAGTTAATTGATTCAGTAGACAATTTCATTTTACTTATAAGAAAAGATAGTATTACAGAAAAAATAAATTTATACAAAGAAACTATTTTAAAAGAAGAAAACATTAAAAATTATGATATTTTTGAAAAAGGAGTATTTACATATAGTAATGATAAAATAAAAATATATAATACAAATAATGATTACAAGGAATTCAAAAGCCCTACTGAAAATTTAACAAGTAAAATAGTACACCTAAGTAAAAATGAATACAATTTATATGTATTAGAAAACAAAGAAATAGATGTTTATAATCTATATGAAAAAAGTAAAACCACCAGAATAGATATATATAAGGTTAAAGAAAATGTCAAAAGCATTAAAGTTTATGAAAATAAACTATATGTGTTAACAGATAAAACGATATATGTTTATGATGTTTTTGATATTGAAGAAAGTATAAATAAAGACAATTTATTTGAAAATAATTATATAAGCAATAAAGTTACAGAAATAAAAGAAAATTATGGTATAAATGTAAATCTAAAAGAAAGTGTTAATATCATGCATAAAGACTACAACATAACTGAAGTAAATAACTATAATGATATTATAGATGCTTTAAGTTATCTTGAAGATTATCTTCTTATTTTTAACAAAGAATTTTTTCAAAGATTTTATGAGTATGATATGAAAGGCTTAAATATATATTTTGCTTATGACATAACTGGTGGAGAACTGGAAAGTAGTCAAACAGATGTAGTGGGTTTATCATTTGTTAAAAATAGTGAATATGTAATAATAATTAAACTTAATTCCAAAGATAATTTACTTAATATACTAGCACATGAAACTATGCATATTATAGATGCTTATCTTAAACTTAAAGATTTTTCATATGACTGGAATAATTTGAACCCAGAATATTTTACATATCAAAATGTATATTATCCAAATGTACTATATAAAGATGTTTTAGGAACTGGTAAATTTAAAGATGAAATATATTTTGTGGATAACTATGCTAGAACGAATGAAGGGGAAGATAGAGCACGTCTTTTTGAAAGTATTTGTTCATGTAAAAATTATGAAGAATATCCAAACTTAAATAACAAAATGAATTATCTAAAAAAAGTCTTAACTACTAATTTTCCTGAAATAAGTTATATAAAAGCTTTTGAATAAAATTTTTTTCACAAATTAACAAATTTTACTTGACTTTGATATAGACTATGTATATATTAGAGATGGAGGGATAAGTTATGGCATATAAAGTACAAAAATGGGGAAATTCTAATGGAATAAGAATACCCAAAGTTTATTTAGAGGCTTTAAATTTAAAATCAGGAGATGCAGTAAACATTACAAGAGAGGGGGAACAAATCATTGTTACTAAAGCTCTTAGAAAGCCAGAAACACTAAAATCAAGAATTAAAAAATACAAAGGGCCTGAAAAAGTAGAAGACTTTACATGGGACGAAGCGAGGGGAAAAGAGTTATGGTAAAATATATTCCACAAGAAAGAGATATCGTATATATTAATTTTAACCCTATAAAAGGGCATGAACAAAAAGGAGAAAGACCAGCCTTGGTAATAAGTAGTAGATTATTTAATCAGTTTACGAATATGGCAATAGTTTGTCCAATTACAACAAATACTAAAGGCTTTCCAACTCATTATGAGCTTACTGGTTTAAAAAAAATAAAGGGGTCAGTTTTGTGTGAGCACATCAGAAGCATTGATTATGCTGAGCGAAACATTGAGTTTATAGAGCGATGTAGCGACGAAGAATTTAATAACATATTAGAATTAATAAAAAGTTTTTTTGAAAATTAAGAAGGAGAATTATTTATGAAAGTAAGAACACGTTATGCACCAAGTCCAACTGGATACATGCACATAGGAAATTTAAGAACAGCAATATTTGAATATTTATTAGCTAAAAAATATAATGGAGATTTTATATTAAGAATTGAAGATACAGATCAAGAACGTGAAGTTGAAGGCGCAGTAGATTTTATTTACAATACTTTAGATTTATGCGGCTTTAAAATAGATGAAGGACCAAATAATGAAAAAGGTTATGGTCCATACATTCAAAGTAAGAGAAAAGCTATTTATAAAGAATATGCTTTAAAACTTGTAGAAATGGGTAAAGCTTATTATTGTTTTTGTTCTGAAGAAGAACTAACAGCAATGCGTGAAAAAGCAGATGCTAGACATAAACCATTTTTGTATGATGGCAGATGTTCTAGACTAAGTAAGGAAAAGATTGAAGAAAATTTAAAAAATGGAGTTCCTTATGTAATTAGACAAAAAATGCCTAAAACTGGACAAACTATAGTTGAAGATGTCGTATATGGCAAAATTAAAATTGATAATAGCATCTTAGATGACCAAATACTACTTAAAAGTGATGGCTTTCCAACATACAATTTTGCTAATGTAATTGATGACCATTTAATGGAAATAACTCATGTAATTCGTGGCAAAGAATATCTAGATCAAACAGCTAAATACAATTTACTATATGAAGCATATGGCTGGGAAAAACCAACATATATTCATGTTGCTATGGTTCTAGGTGAAGATGGCAATAAATTATCTAAACGTAATGGTGATGCATCGTTCATGGATCTTTACAATGAGGGATATTTACCAAGTGCTGTAGTAAACTATTTAGCATTACTTGGATGGAGTCCAGAAACTAATCAAGAAGTATTTACAATGGATGAACTTATTGCAAACTTTAATGAAAACAGAATAAGTAAATCATCAAGTCAGTATGATGTTAAAAAACTAAAATGGTTTAACCATCATTATATAAATAATCTAAGTGATGAAGAATATTTAACTTGGATTAAAAAATATTTTACAAACAATACGGAAGGTAAAACTGAAGATTGGATTAACAAATTATTACTTGTTTATAAAAATCATATTGATTATGGAGCAGAAATTAATGAAGTAACAGCATCTTTCTTCGATAGTAACTTTGAAATAAATGAAGACGCAGCAGAATTTATGAAAAGTGATGAAGTTATACCTCATGTTGTTGAAGTTTTCAAAGAAGAAATTGAAAATACAACTGATTGGACAGTTGAAACTCTATCAAATGTTATAAACAATGTTAAGGAAAAAGCTGGAGTAAAAGGCAAAATGTTATACATGCCAATAAGAATAGCTGCAAGTGGTATTATGCACGGACCAGAACTAGCAGATACTCTATACTTAATAGGCAAAGAAGAAATATTAAATAGGTTAACAAAATGAAAAAAAGAATAGGTTGGCTTGTTATACCAATAGTATTTATTGTCATCGGAGTTTATATATATCTTTTCTTTAATGAAGGTGAAAATATTTATACTCATAGAAATCAAGAATTTACAATGAAAGTTAAAGATTTTGCTAACATAGAGGATGATATCTATTTAAAATACTCCAAAGTAAGTGACAATAGATGCAAAGGGGAAGATTGTGAAAGAGAAGGAGAAAAACTAGCTAAATTAATAGTTATACATAATCCTTACATTGATACAGTAGAATTAAGTAGTATCAATAATGATGAGATTGAAATTAATAAAACAAAATACAAAATAAAACTGATAAAATATGATACTAATAGTGATGAAATTACTTTAAAATTATTATATGAAGAAAAATAAAAGGAGAAAAAATGAAAATATATAATACACTTACAAGAAAAATTGAAGAATTCGTGCCATGGCAAGAAGGTAAAGTCGGATTATATACATGTGGACCAACAGTATATCATTATGCTCACATAGGAAACATGAGAAATTACATTGGTCATGATATTTTAGATAAAACTTTAAGATATCTTGGCTATGATGTTAAACGAGTTATGAACATTACTGATGTTGGTCATTTAACAAGTGACTCAGACTCTGGTGATGACAAAATGGTAAGTAGTGCCAAAAAAGAACATAAAACAGTAATGGATATTGCTAGATTTTATACTGATGCATTCTTTAAAGATTTTGAAGATTTAAACAATAGAGTTCCAGATGTAGTAAGTCCTGCCACAGCTAATATAAATGAATATATTAAAATAATAGAAAGTTTACTTGCTAAAGGTTATGCTTATAAAAGCGGAGGAAATATATATTTTGATACATCAAAATTAGATGATTACTACAAGCTTACAAACCATAAAGCTGATGAAATGGTTGTTGGAGTTCGTGAAGGTGTTGAAGAAGATGACTCTAAGAAGAACCAAAATGACTTTGTATTATGGTTTACTAAATCTAAATTTGATGAACAAGATTTAAAATGGGAAAGTCCATGGGGACTAGGATATCCTGGTTGGCATATAGAATGTACTGGTATAAGCATCAAATACTTAGGAGAATACTTAGACATTCATGGTGGTGGAGTAGATAACATATTTCCACATCACACAAATGAAATTGCCCAAAGTGAAAGTTATCTTGGACATAAATGGTGTAATTATTGGTTCCACAATGAACATTTAAATGATGAAACTGGCAAAATGAGTAAAAGTCATGGAGCAATTTTAACGGTTCAAGTACTAAAAGAAAAAGGTTATGATCCACTAAGTTTTAGATATATGTGTCTTTTAAGTCATTATCGTCGTCAATTAACATTTTCATATAGTTCGTTAGATGGTGCAGAAAATGCATATAAAAAATTACGTAGTAAAACATCAAGTCTAAAATTTGATAATAACATTAATGAAGAAGATTATAAAATGTGGAAAGGCAAATTTGTATCATGCCTAGAAGATGATTTAAACACAGCAAATGCCATAACTGTTTTACATGATTTACTAAAAAGTGATGTAAATGAAGGCACAAAATACAAATTAGTTGGTGAATTTGATAGCGTACTAAGCCTAGATTTATTAAAACAAGACATAAAGAAAATTGATAATGAAGAAGAAATTATCAAAAAAATAAATGAACGTAATGAAGCTAAAAAGAACAAAAATTACGAACTTGCTGATAGTATCAGAGCTGAATTACTTGCAAAAGGAATTGTATTAAAAGATACTCGCGAAGGCACAACTTATGAGGCTATATAATGAAGAAAGTTAGTATTTTTCTTCTAAGCCTCTTTTTCTTTATCTATCCTGTATATGCCGAAGAATTTTCTATTACTGGTGAAAATGTAATTTTATACAACATGAATGATGATAAGGTATTATATAGTAAAAATGCAGATGAAATAGTTGAAATAGCTAGTTTAACAAAGATGATGACAGCTTTAGTAACAATCGAAAATACAAGTGATTTAACTAAAGAAATAACTATTACAGAAAAAGATTTCGAAGGCACAACAGGGTATTCAAAAGCCGGTTTTAAAGTCGGAGATAAAGTAACATATGAAGATTTACTTTATGGTATTTTACTTCCAAGTGGTGCAGATGCTGTTAACGCTGCAGTAAATAATACATTAGGTTATGAAAAATTCATAAGTAAAATGAATGAAACAGCCAAAAAAATAGGATTAAATAATACTAAATTTTCAAATCCAATTGGCAAAGATGATGAAAATAATTATTCAACAGCAAGTGATATAGCTAAACTTTTAAAATATGCTTTGAAAAATGAAACCTTTAAAAGAGTATTTACAACTAAAAGTTATAAAACAACAAATGGTTTAAATTTAAAAAGTACAATAAGTAACTATGATAATATTTTACAGACGAATAAAATAGATGGTGCAAAAAGTGGATTTACTAAAGAAGCAGGTCGCTGTCTTGCTTCAATAACAAATCTTCATGATGTAAATTATTTACTTGTAGTAATAAAATCAAGTACAGAATATCCATATAATGCAGTTAAAGATACAATAAATATTTATAATTATTATGATGAAAATTACAGTTATCAAAGTATTTTAGATGATGATACATTTATTAAAGAAATACCTATCAAATTAAGTAATAACAAATCATATAAAATAACAGGTTCTGAAAATATATCGTTATATTTAAAAAATGATACTAAAGTAAATTATGTTTACGAAGGTGTAGATGAGATATCTTATAAAACTAAAAAAGGTGCAATACTTGGAACAATAAAAATTTATGAAGGCGAAAAATTACTTGAAACAAGTATTGTCTACCTTGAAGAAAATATTAAATATTATCCATTAGAACTATGTTTAATTATTTTAATAACTTTAATAATATTAATTATATTTATTTTGAAAAATAAGAAAAGAAAAAGAAGGAGAAGACGTAAATGACAAAGGTAAATCACATTGGTATTATAGTTGATGGTAATGGCAGATGGGCAAAAGAAAAAGGAAAAAGTAGAAGCGAAGGGCATAAAGCTGGAGCAGAAACTCTTGAAAAAATAATTTTGTATATAAGTAAAGAAAATATAGCAAATTATTTAAGTTTATACGTTTTTTCAACAGAAAATTTTAGTAGAAGTCCAGAAGAAGTAAATTATTTAATGGAACTTTTTATGAAATGGTTCAAAAAATGCAAAGAAAAATATAAAGATGCAAATATTAAAGTTTTATTTTCATCTCAAAAAGAGTTTTTAAAACCAGAAATTGTAAAAGCCATAGATGAACTTGAAGAAGCCACTAAAGATAATACTGGCTTAGTTGTTAACTTTTGCTTAAGTTATGGAGGCAGACAAGAAATAGTTGATGCTACTAAAAAAATAGCAACAGCTGTTTTAGAAAATAAATTAAATATTAATGATATAAATGAAGAATTATTCAAAAAATACTTATATAATGACTTACCAGATGTTGACTTTTTAATTCGCACAAGTGGTGAAAATAGAGTTAGCAACTTTATGCTATGGCAAATATCTTATGCTGAAATGTACTTTCCAAAAGTATATTTTCCTGACTTTACTCCAAAATGTTTGGAAGAAGCAATTGAAGAATACGAAAAAAGAGATAGAAGATTTGGTAATGTAAAATAAAAAATTGGTGATACAAATTCACCAATTTTTTTAACCAACTAATTTTAACGCTAGATACATTCCAAATGTAATCGCAGAAGTAATTATTAAAATTAAACTTGTATATCCAGCCATTCCCATTCTATCTTTTTTATTAAGCTCATTTAAATAATCTACATTTTTATCAAATTCACTATAACCACCAAATTCAGGTTTTGTTCGTGTTAAAGTCATTTCTTTTCCCATTGTATTTGATTGTTGTTGATTCATACTAGTCATCTCATCATTATATGCATTAGAAACCATTTGATAAGCGTTATAAGCATTTGGATTTGCAAGTCTTCTAGCTTCTTCAATAATTTTCTTAGTAGCCATAAAATCTGTTATAAACATCCTAACACTTTCGTTTTGATAATATTTATCAAAAAATTGTGCATTTCTAGCAAAAATATTTAATTTATCAATATATTGACTAACATATTTTTTTATAGTTTCTTCTTCATCTTCAGTTATTATAAGTTGATTAAAATATTCCTCAATTTGAGCATTTTTATTCCCAGTTTGATAAAATCCATCTTTAAAATAAATAAAAATATCTTCAGGATTCATATTAAAAAATACGGGATCAATTCTACTTAAACCATAACCGGAAAGCTTAACGTAATTTCCTTCATACACCAAACTATCAGTTGGGATATCATAAGAAAATTCAGCTAAATTTGGGTATGTTTTTTGATAGTTTCTTAGTATCATATCATTATAGCTCACAACATTTTCATTATTTATAATGTCACTCATGTTAAATCAACACTCCTATTTTCTAGTATTAAGTTTATCAAATATTAATAAAAATTACAATATCTATTTTTTAATAATTATTAAATTTAATTTAAAAAAAACAAAAAAATAGTTAATTTTTAACCAAATTTTATAATTAATCTTATAAAAATTAATAAATTTCTAATTTTGAAATAAAAATAAAAAATGATAAAGTGGACTTGAAAGGAGGTAAAATTAATGAATCAAGTAATATTAGTTGGAAGATTATCTCAAGACCCTGAATATGAAATAACGGAAACTGGTAAAAAAAGAACTATAATAAATATTGCTGTAACTAGAGGTTTTAAAAATTCTGAAGGAAAATATGAAACAGATTTTATCAGATGTGTTCTTTGGAATGGTATGGCATCAGCCACAAAAGATTATTGCCATACTGGAGATACAATTGGCATCAAAGGTCGTGTACAAAATAGTAGTTATGTAAATGATCAAAATGAAACAAAATATATCACAGAAATAATTGCAGAAAGAATATCATTTATAGCATCATCAAATAAAAATCGTGGACTTCGTGAAGTTTCAGATGAAGATGATGCAATCATTGAATGTTTCTAACATCTTCTTTTTTCAAAGGCATATACTTAACTAAGGTGATTTTAAATTGAAACATTTTCGAAATATTGGCATTCTTGCTATTGCAGCCTTTAGTTTTATTTACACAGAAAAAATAGCTAATTTAACACTTGAAAATAGTGAAATTTATCAAAAGATTAAGAGTGAAGAAGAAGAGTTTAATGAAGCATTTGTAAATGCAGAAATTACTGATAAGTATATAACTCCGGGATTAAATGGCAAAGTAGTAAACATCAAAAATAGTTTCTATAACATGAAAGATTTAAATGCCTTCAATTCCTATTATTTAATTTTTGATACATCTTACCCCGAAGTTACACTTGAAAATAATAAAGATAAAATAGTAAACAAAGGCAATCGTTACAAAAAAAGTGTTTCTTTCATATTAGAATATGATAAAGAATTAATAAATTACTTTAAAGAAAATAATATTGAAGCAAGCATACTTGTTACTATGGACAATTTTAATAAAAATGAAAATTTAGAGCAAATCAATAATGAGGTAAATAAATATAAAGACTTAGAAGCCCTTATAAATAAGTATAGTAATAATACTCATATCTGCTATGTAACAAATAAAAATGAAAAAATATTCCCGATCTTTTATTTTTTTACAACTAAAATAGATTATTTCTTTTCGAGGAACGGCTATTCATACTTAGCATAAAGCTCGAATTGCCCCGATTCGGTAATAAGCACTTCATAGAACTCCCCTATTTGCAGCGCTTTTTCCCTTGTCACGAACACTTCCTGATCCACTTCCGGGGAATCATATTGTGTACGCCCGACAAAATAATCCCCTTCTACCCGATCTATCAAAACCAAAAAACGTTTTCCCACGCATGATTCGTTGATAGCGGCAATAACCCCTTCTTGTAACGCCATCAACTTTTCAGCCCGTTTATTTTTCGTCTCTTCGGGTACATCATCCTGATAATGCTTGTCACAATACGTGTCATCCTCGTGAGAATATGGGAACACCCCTAAACGTTCAAATTTCATCGTTTTGACAAAATCTTCCAGTTCCCGGTAATCCTCTTCTGTCTCTCCGGGATGTCCGACCATGAGTGTCGTGCGCAAGGCAATCCCCGGCACTTCTTCCCGAATTTTATTGATGAGATCTACGGTCTGTTGTTTCGTCACCCCCCTTCGCATCATTTTTAGCATATGATCACTACAATGTTGCAAAGCAATATCCAAATACTTACATACGTTTTTCCGTTCCCGCATCACGGTAAGAAGTTCCATGGGGAACCCGGCCGGGTAAGCATAATGCAATTTAATCCACTCGACTCCCGGTATATCTGCAATCCGGTCCACCAATTCAGCCAACCTGTTTTTTCCGTATTTATCAATCCCGTAATACGTGATGTCCTGAGCCAGCACCAATAATTCCTTTACACCCTGTTTCGCAAGGCGTTCCGCCTCGTCAACAATCTCTTCAAAAGGACGGGACTTGTACTCTCCTGTCATGATCGGGATGGCACAATAAGAGCATTTACGATTACATCCCTCCGATATTTTCAAATAAGCATAATGTGGCGGGGTTGTCAAATGACGTTC
>ERZ824600.4523-NODE-4523-length-12143-cov-7.871939_pt1 | contig 12143 bp, 10 predicted proteins | sample MGYA00519933_ERZ824600 | MGnify/ENA primary metagenome ERZ824600 (study PRJEB31778, sample SAMEA3449178) | human gut metagenome | biome: human gut; feature: human-associated habitat; material: faeces | place: United Kingdom | collected 2010/2012 ... | reverse complement strand
GACTGGGAGCAGGGCGGCCGGGTATATAACAAGCTGCACATCCGCCGCTGGAAGGACCGCCTGCCGGACATGAGCCGCCTGATGCCGGACATGGTGAAAAAGAAGCTGGCGGCGGCGGACCCCATGTCCCTGGTGCAGGAGACCTGCGTGGCCGAGTGCGTTCACTTCTGCCTGGGCCTTCTGTCTCTGGGTGCCTTCGCCCTTTGCCGAAGCGGCTGGCTGGTATACAACCTGCTGGGCAACGTCAGCTTCATCCTGATCCAGCGCTATAACAGGCCCCGCCTGCTTCGTCTGGCGGAGAAGGAGAACAAAAAACGTCTATGAAAATTGCCATTCTCTCCTGCAACACCGGCGGCGGGCACAACGCCGCAGCCGCCGCCCTGGCGGAGGAGCTGTCCGCCAGGGGTCACGAAAGCAGGACCTATAACACCCTGGACTTTCTGCCCAAGGGGGCGGCGGACCTGATCAGCCGGGGCCACGACTTTGCCTATCGCTATGCCCCCAAGCTGTACGGCGCGGGCTATCGCATGGAGGAGAAGCGCCCCTCGCCGCTGCTGTATGAAAACAGCATCCGGGGCATCGGCCCCCTGTATGAGGCGCTGGTGGACCTGGGAGCCGACGCGGCCATCTGCGTCCACGTGTTCCCGGCCATGATGATGACGGAGCTGCGCTGCGGCTACGGTCTGCGGATGCCCACCTGGTTCGTGGCCACGGACTTCACCTGCTCTCCCGGGGTGGGTGAGCTGCAGCTGGACGGCATCTGCCTGGTGGCCGGTCTAGGCGGCAAGGACCACCGCGACGGTTCTCTGGCCTACTACTTCAGCGAGCCGGTGGTGTGCAACGACGCCAAGGGCGTCGGCCCACTAGTGCTGGCCTACACCGAAATGATTGCCCGCAAGAACTGATCCTTCTGCGCGGCATTCCCTGTTTTTCCTGCGGCGTCTGCTTTTTGCAGACGCCGCTTTTTTGCGCAAAAAGGGGACGGGCAGCGTCCTGCGCTGCCCGTCCCCGGGGTTCTTTTTTATAAAGCCTTACTGTGCCTTTGCCAGAGCCTGTGCCACAGCCTCACGGAAGCCGTCGGAGGTCATGGTAGCGCCGGAAGCGCCGTCGATCTCTGCGCTGTTGGCAGCAATGGCGTTCTGGATCAGCTTGTCCAGAGCCGGTGCGCCGATGTCAGAGGACTCGGCGTGGGAGTTGACCACGATGTCCGAGATCTTGCCGTCGGTGATGGTCACGGTCACTTCCATGTCGCCGCCGGTACCGTTCTCCAGAGACATGCGGTTGTACTTGCCGTAGTCTGCATCAAAGATGGACCATGCAACGTTGCCGGTCTGGTGCATGACATTCATGCTCTTGCCCTGCACCCAGGTGCCCTCGTTCATGAAACGGTGGCCTTATGCTGCGCCGCCTGCAGGAGTACGACCAGGCCCACAGCACCGCCCTGCTGCACACCCTGTGCGTCTACCTGCTGCAGGAGCAGAACCTCCATGCCACGGCCCGGCAGCTTTTCATCCACCGCAACACGCTGGTGTACCGGCTGCAGCGCATCCGCACCCTGCTGCAGCTGGATTTGGATGACGCCGCCGTGCGCAATGTCCTGCGCACCGGCTGCATCCTGCTGGAATACTATCAGGGTGCCTTCTGATTTTTCGCACAAAACAAGCCCCGGCACAGTCTGCATTCCACACTGCGCCGGGGCTTCATTGGTTTGTTTTCGTTACAGGGTCTCTACGCGGTCAAACAGGGAGCCTGCGGCCTCCACCGCGTCCCTGCTGCCAAAGGTCACCTTCACACCGGCAGCCATGGCATCGGCCAGACCGGCGGCCTGCTCTTTGAGCAGAGCTGCGTCCACGGCACACAGGGCCTTGCGGTCGGCAGCCTTCATCGCCTCGGTGATGCCGCAGAAATACTGCCGGTCCAGCTCCCGTGCCTCGGCGCGGGGCTTGCGGGGCGTGTCCAGCTTGGCCACTGCACCCACGATCAGGTCGTTCAGGTCCTTTTCGGTGTAATCGCGGGCGGCCAGCTCCGCCGGGCCCTTGGCAAAGGTGTCGTAGCTCTCGGTCAGGTGGGGGTCCCGGTAGGTGTACAGGTACTCCACGCCGTCCGACGACAGCATGCCGGTGCCGTAGGCGCCGCCCACCTCGCGGATGTTGTGCCACAGGTATTCGTAGCTCATCACGCGGGCCAGCACCTTGCGGTCGCTGCGGCGCTCCATGGGCCACACCTGCACCGCGTAGTTCACGCCGCCGTCAATAATAAAGGCCTCGTTCACCGGCGGGGTCAGCGGCTCCGCATAGGGCTGCGCCGCGTCGCGCTCCTGCGCCGCAAACCGGCTGCCCGGCAGCAGGGTGCGCAAGGTGTCCAGCGCCTGCTCCGAGCCGTGCAGGCTCACGGTGAGCTGGGCGTGTTGCAGCACCTGGGCCCGCAGGGTTTCCAGCTTTGCGCCAAGGCCTGCCCAGTCGGCCTTTTCCAGCAGATCGCACAGGAAGTGATAATAGCTTACGCCGCTGCATCGCTCGCTGGCCGCGTTCTCCACATTGTAGTGGGCACTGGCACGGACCGCCGCATAGGCGTTGCCCTGCTGGATGAACTGCTGTTCCATGTTCAGTTTCTGCTGGCTCAGCACCCGGGCAAAGGCGGCTTCCGCCGCCGGGCCGGTGAGCTGCGTGTCATACAGCCACTCGCCGCCCAGCTCCACGGCCTTTTGCAGGCTGCGTTCCAGCAGGCTCAGGCTCATGGTCAGTTTGGCATGGCAGGGTGCGCCCTCCTGCCGGCCGGTCCAGAAGTCCAGCAGTACGCGGCTGTCGCCCAGCCAGGTGCTGCGCAGGGTGTTCAGCTGCTGGGCCGTGTGGGTCGGCGTGTCCAGCTCGTCCAGCACATCGGTGAGCAGGTCCAGATACGGCAGGTCCTCCGGGGCCACATGGCCCAGGTCATAGTAGAAATTCAGGTACAGGCTGCCCGCCGAGGGGTGGCGCAGCACCGTGGCACCGGCCACCTGCTCGGTCTGCCCGGCCGCGCTGGGGGCACCTTCGCCCAGGTCGGCCACGGTCAGCGGGTGATCCAGCACCAGTTTGGCGTCGGTGCGGGCCGGGGCCTGTGTCTCTTCCTGCTTCTTGGGCAGGGTGGGCACCTGCAGCACCTGCACCGGAGCCGGGGCAAGCAGGCTGCGCAGCAGCTCGTCGAACCAGCCGTCCGCCATCTTGCTGCGCAGGGAGGCAAACAGCTTATCCGTGTGCAGCAGCAGGGCGGGGTCCCCGGTGTGCAGCCAGCCCGTGGAAGCGTTGATGGCGTCCAGCACGCCGTCCGGCAGGCTGCCCGGCCGCTCCAGCGAGGCAAACTCTGCCGAATTCAGCGAGGCCAGCAGCAGCTCCTGCGGGATGCCCCGGGCCAGTACGTCATCCACTGCCTTGCGCACCGCCGGGGCAAACTTGCGGGCGCTCTCTTCGGTGGCACCCCGCAGCACCAGCTCCAGCGTGGGCTGCAGGGTGCTGTCATCAAAGCCCATGTCGATGTCCGCGCCCAGCTTTTCGGCCAGCAGGGCCGCTTTCAGGGGCGAATTGTTGGTGCCCAGCAGCACGTCCAGCAGGATCTCCACGCCCAGCTGCCGTTCCCGGTCCGCAAAGGCACCGGTGTACCAGGCCAGTGCGCACTGCACCTCGTCCGGCTCCGGGTTCTCGGTGTAATAGGGCAGCTCCACGCAGGTGCCCGGCTGCTCGTCCTGCACCGTCAGGCGGGGGCGGGTGGTGGTCCTGGGCATCCGGGACAGGTAATCGCGGTCCAGCATTTCCAGCTTTTCGGCCATGTCCATCTTGCCGTACAGGGTGATGCAGCAGTTGTCCGCGCTGTAGTGGCGGCGGTACACCCGCTGATATTTCTCATAGGTCAGCGCCGGGATGCTCTCCGGGTCGCCGCCGGACACAAAGCCATAGGCCGTGTCCGGGAACATGGCACGCTCCAGCGCATTCTGCAGCTGAGCGTCCGGGGTGGCAAGGGCCCCCTGCATCTCGTTGTACACCACGCCGCTCACAGTGCCGTCGGCATCCCGGTGCCAGCCCTCCTGCTCGAACACAGCCCTGTCCACCATGGCCAGCGGGCAGAACACCGCGTTCAGGTAGACGTCCATCAGGTTTCTGAAATCCGTCTCGTTGGGAGTGGCAAAGGGGTACACGGTCTTATCCGGGAAGGTCATGGCATTGAGGAAGGATGCCATGCTGCTCTTGAGCAGCTGCAGAAACGGCGAGGTGACCGGGTATTTTTCGCTTCCGGCCAGCACCGAATGCTCCAGAATATGAAAAACGCCGGTGTCATCGGAGGGGAAGGTGCCGAACCCGATGCCAAAGGCCTTGTTGTTGTCCTCATTTTCCACCAGCAGGATGGTGGCCCCGCTCACGTCGTGGGTGAGCACGGTCAGGGTACCGTGCTGCTCGGGGCAGTCCTCTGTGCGGACGAGGGTATAACCGGGAACCTGCTTCATCGCTTTATTCTCCTTTGTGTTTTTGGTCTGGCCCTATTGTATCATTCACCGTTCCAAAACACAATTGCCGGTTTGTAAACAATAACCCAAAAAGGCTCCCCTGTGCATGCACAGAGGAGCCTTTTGAAAAAACGTGTGTTACACCTGCTTGGCGTGTTCCGTTCGGCACGACACCCGGAACAGCACAAAGCCGATGACGAACAGCACCGCGATGCTGCCCAAGCCCACGTTGACACTGCCGGTGAGCTGGCTGCCCACACTGACGATCATGGTGCCCAGGAAGGATGCCCCCTTGCCGCAGATGTCGAACAGGCCGAAGTATTCGCCGGATTTTTCCGCCGGGATGATCTTGGCAAAGTGGCTGCGGCTCAGTGCCTGCACACCGCCCTGGAACATCCCCACCAGCACGGCCAGCACCCAGAACTGCCACTGCTGGGTGAGGAAGAAAGCAAACACCGCAATGCCGGTATAGGCCGCGATGCACACCGGGATCAACTGGCTGGAGGGGTATTTTGCGCTCAGCCGGCCGAAGATCAGCGCCGAGGGAAAGGCCACGATCTGGGTGACCAGCAGCGCCAGCAGCAGGCCGGTGGTGTCCAGACCCAGGGCCGTGCCATAGGCCGTGGCCATATCAATGATGGTGTACACGCCGTCGATGTAGCAGAAGAACGCCAGCAGGAACCAGAACACCTGCTTGTCCTCATAGAGGTGCTTCAGGGTGTGGCCGATGCGCACAAAACTCTGCCGGATGGCGTGCTGCTCCACCTCCACATAGTTGACCTGCCGGTAGCGCCGGAGCAGCGGCAGGGTGGTGACCAGCCACCACGCCGCCGTGATGAACAGTGCAATGGTCAGGGCGGTCATCTGGCTCATGCCGATGGCCCCGCTGCCCAGCACCAGCGCCAGACACACCACAAAGGGCACACAGCTGCCGATGTAGCCCCAGGCATAGCCGCGGGAGGACACCATGTCCATCCGCTCCGGGGTGGTCACATCGCCCAGCATGGAGTCGTAGAACACCAGACTGCCCGAAAAGCCGATCTTGGCCACGATGAAGATGACCAGGAACGGCAGCCAGGTGCGGGCCGCGCCCATGGCACAGCAGCCCAGCACACCCACGAACAGGCAGAGCATGAAGATGGGCTTTTTGAAATTCTTGGTATCGGCCAGCGTGCCCAGAATGGGCCCCAGCACGGCGGTGACCACCGTGACCACCGAGCTTGCATAGCCCCAGTAGGCCAGATAGTTCACCTTGCTCACGCCGCCGGCCTCCGCCAGCGCATTGAAGAAGATGGGCACCAGGGTTGCGATCATCAGCACAAAAGCCGAGTTGCCCACATCGTACAGGATCCACGCACGCTCCAGCGGCGTGATCTTAAATTTTTTCTTTTGCATTCTTGTTCCTCTCGCACCGCCGTGCGGTGCACTCTCTTTTCCCAGTTGTCTGAACGGCAGGGAGTTTCTCTGACCTCCTGCTGGCCGCCCCTCAGAATTCCCCGAAGGTGTGGTCATAGGCCTTGTCCAGCGAGGTGTCCGTGTCCAGCGTTTCCGCATAGGCTTCGATCAGCCGCACCGCCAGCGGAATGGCCTGCTGGTACAGGGCATCCAGTTTCTCATTGCTCTCGGTACACTGCGGGTTGGGCTGCGGGTTGGCCACAAGGCCGTGGAGCACGTCGTACTTGCCCACTGCCTTCATGCCGGTGAGCACCACCCAGCGCTTGACCGCGCCGGAGGGCTGCAGCAGCCGGTGCATCGCGATCATCCCCTTGAGGGCGTCCAGCACCTGCAGGCCGGTCAGGCCCTCGTAGAAGGGCGCGATGACCCGGGCATTTTCCGCCGTGGGCCGGATATGGCTGGCCGTGAAGAAGCTCTTCGGGTCATGGCCGTCCCGGCGCAGCAGCATGTCGTCGAACTCGGTCTCGATTTCGCAGTGGCTCACCCCGCTCTGGCGGGTGTAGGCCTCCACATAGGGGTGACAGGTGCTGTCCAGCGCAAAATGACACACGAACCCCAGCGCATAGGCCAGCGCGGCGTCCCGGTCCTTTGCCTGTCGCACCACGCCCCGGGCGCGCTCAAAGAACACCCGGCCCGGCTGCTCGTGCATGGCGTTGCCCAGGGCACTCACGGGGTTGGACTTGGCTGCATGATAGTAGAACAGCAGATCCGGCCCGTGCAGGCCCACGTCGAACAGGGCCCGGTTTTTCCCGATCTGATCCTGCAGGGCTGCGGGCAGCTGCTGCAGAACATCCGCGCCGAAGCGGCGGTGCGCATAAGTTGACGGCATAAGATCCCCTCCTGTTTCTGTCGAGCGCAGTGCGCTCATAGTTTCAGTATAGCAGAAAGTTTCCCGACCTTCTACCCTTTTGTGTCTGATTTCTGTAAAAATTTTGAATGATTCTTACTGCATTCTGCCGGGTCGTTTCTGAAAATATGGGCTCTGCACGCAAAGCGCAAAAAGGCACAGCCGTTCTCAGAACAGCTGTGCCTTTCCGGTATCAATTCTTATATGTTCTCGTAGCCCTGGGGCATCTCGTTCTTGCGGTTGCGGTCCATCAGGGTGCGCAGCGCGTCGCTGGCGCTCATACCCTCCTTGACGATGGCGTTCACCGTCTGCACGATGGGCATTTCCACGTTGTACTTGGCGGCGAGCTCCATGGCGGCGGGCAGGGCGTTGATGCCCTCCACCACCATACCCACTTCCTTCACGGCCTGCTCCGGGCTCTCGCCCTTGCCGATGAGGATGCCGGCGCGGTTGTTGCGGCTGTGCATGCTGGTGGCCGTCACGATCAGGTCACCGATGCCGGCCAGGCCCGCAAAGGTGTGGATGTTGCAGCCCATGGCCACGCCCAGGCGGGCGATTTCGGCAATGCCGCGGGTGATCAGGGCCGCGCGGGCGTTGTCGCCGTAGCCAAGGCCGGTGGAGATGCCCACGCCCAGGGCGATCACGTTCTTCAGGGCACCGCTCAGCTCCACGCCCTTGATGTCGGGGTTGGTGTACACGCGCATGCAGGTGTTGCTGAACACATCCTGCACAAAGCGGGCCGCCTCGTCATCCGGGCAGGCCGACACAATGGTGGTGGGCAGGTCCAGCGCCACTTCCTCGGCGTGAGTGGGGCCGCTCAGAGCCACCAGCCTGCAGTTTTTGGGGCCGCCGTCCCTGTTCAGCTCGTCGGCGATCACCTCGGTCATGGTATATAAGGTATCCGGCTCCATGCCCTTGGCCACATCCACAAGGATCTGACCGTCCGGGATATAGGGCCGTGCCTTGGCGGTGGTGCCCCGCACGAACACCGACGGCACTGCAAACAGCAGCACATCCTTGCCGGTGCACACTTCCTCGATGCTCTTGGTGAACTGCAGCTCGGCCGGGATCTTCATGCCCGGCAGGTTGGGGTGCACCCGTGTAGTGGAGAGGTTGTCCACCTCCGCCTCAATGGCCGACCACACCTGCACTTCGTTGCCGCTGACGGTCAGCATCCGCGCCAGCGCCATGCCCCAGGTACCTGCACCCAGAACGCCAATCTTCCGTTTCGTCACGTTTGTGTCCTCCGTTTGCACCGGCAGCCAGGCCGCCGGTGAATTTGCGCGGCACCGGCAAACCCGGTGTGCACGTTGTTATGCCCATTGTACACGAAAGCGCCTGCCGCGTCAACCGGCTTGCCGCATTGCACAAAGTTCCCGCAGCGGCTGGGCCGTTTTTGTTCACAATACGCGATTTTTGCAAACCATTTGCACCGCCGGACGTTTCATGTTATAGTATTCTGGTAGGTTTTGTAGGAATTTCCGCAAACCCCTTGACTTTGAGTATACTCGAAGTTGTATAATACATTCACCGTTGTTTTCTGAGAGTATTTGAGGTACTGTGATCGTTCATGTTTGAAGCACTTTTATCCAACCGCACGGTCAGCGTGCTGGTGGAGGCCCTGCCCCGCATCCTGACGGCCGGTCTTACCATGACCATCCCGCTGACGCTGGTGTCCTTCTTTTTTGCCATGATCATCGCGGTGGTGGTGGCACTGGTGCAGTACGCCAACGTGCCGGTGCTGCGGCAGATCGCCCGGTTCTACATCTGGGTCATCCGCGGCACACCGCTGCTGGTGCAGCTGTTCATCATCTTTTACGGCCTGCCCAGCCTGGGCATCATGCTGGACGCCTTTCCCGCCGCCGTCATCGCCTTTGCCTTCAATGAGGGTGCCTACTGCGCCGAGACCATGCGCGGCGCGCTGGAAAGTGTGCCCCAGGGCCAGCTGGAAGCCGGTTACTGCGTAGGCATGAGCTGGGTGCAGATCATGCGCCGCATCGTGCTGCCGCAGGCTTTGCGCACCGCCGTGCCCGCCCTGTCCAACTCCCTCATCGGCATGATCAAGGACACCTCGCTGGCGTCCAACATCACGGTGGCCGAGCTGTTCATGGCCGGTCAGCGCGTGGCGGCCCGCACCTACATCTTCCTGCCCATCTACTGTGAGGTGGCGGTGGTGTACCTGCTGTTCTGCACGGTCATCACCAAACTGCAGGCTGTGCTGGAGCACCGGCTCAACGCCCGGGGCTTCCAGTAAGAAAGGAGTGTGGAACCCATGGCAATGATGGAGATCCGGAACGTCCACAAGACCTTCCGCACCTACGCAAAAGCCGGTCTGCGCCCCGGTGCACACAAGGTGGTCAGCGAGCTGCCGGTGCTGCAGGGCGTGGACCTGACCGTGGAAAAAGGCGATGTGGTGGCCATTCTGGGCCCTTCCGGCTCCGGCAAGACCACCCTGCTGCGCTGCCTGAACTTTCTGGAGACCGCTGACAGCGGCACTCTGGTGTTCGACGGCGAATCCTTCGATCTTGGCAGGATCTCCCGGGCCGACATTGCCCGCCTGCGCAAAAAAACGGCCTTTGTGTTCCAGAACTACAACCTGTTCCGGAACAAGACCGCCCTGCAGAACGTGACCGAGGGACTCATCGTGGCCCGCAGGATGCCCCGGGAGCAGGCCGACGCCATCGGCCGCCGCATGCTGGAAAAGGTGGGTCTGGCCGACCGGGCCGACTACTACCCCCGCCAGCTCTCCGGCGGTCAGCAGCAGCGCGTAGCCATTGCCCGTGCCCTGGCCACCGACCCGGAGATCATCTACTTCGACGAGCCCACCAGTGCGCTGGACCCGGAGCTGACCGGCGAGGTGCTGAGCGTGATGCGCCAGCTGGCCGAAGAGGGCATGACCATGCTGGTGGTGACCCACGAGATGGGCTTTGCCCGCAACGTTTCCTCCAAGACGGTGTTCATGGAGAACGGCGTGGTGGTGGAGCAGGCTCCCTCCCGCGAATTCTTTGCCGACCCGAAGGAGGAGCGCACCCGGGCCTTTTTGCAAAAGATCGCCCACACGGAGTGATATACGGTCATCGGGGAGCTTCCTCCTCGGACACGAATACGGGTTGCGGCTCCCAGCGCATGCGGCGGCCCTTGAGCGAGCCTTGCATTCTGCTGGCCGCTGTCCCAACAGCAACTCCCTGTTTCCGCCGCTGGCGGCGGTCGTTGCCGTTGCAGGCCATTCCATCGCCCGCCCTATTGCCCTACGGGCAACAGGGTCCCACCCCGGCGGACGGTCTTCAGAGAAACTCCCCGCCTGCTGTCCCGGGCAGCAATGCAGTTCTCCGTTACGACCCCCTCCGGTGAAAATGTGTTTGGAGCGCTCCGCAGAGCGCAACAAACACAAAAATATTAAAATAATTTTCCGCTGAAGATGGCCAGAGCGTGAGCGGAGGCCATTTTAAATCGTTCAGTTCAAAAAAGGAGAAGATATAAAATGGTATCTGTTGCGATCGACGGGCCTGCCGGGGCAGGCAAATCCACGCTGGCACGCCGCCTTGCGGCGGAGATGGGCTACATCTATGTGGACACCGGTGCCATGTTCCGCACCATCGGCCTGTATGCCCTGCGTGCTGGAAAGGACCCCAAGGATAACGAGGCTGTCAACGCCCTGCTGCCGGAGATCGAGCTGCACTTTGCTTTCATCGACGGGGAGCAGCATGTTTATTTAAAGGAAGAGGACGTGAGCACCGCCATCCGCACCGAAGAGGTGGGCATGGCAGCTTCTGCCGTGGGCGCAAACCCGGCCGTGCGGGCCTTCCTGCTGGGCATGCAGCGGGACATGGCCAAAAAGCAGGATGTGCTGATGGACGGCCGCGACATCGGTACCGTGGTGCTGCCGGATGCCACTGTCAAAATTTTCCTCACCGCCAGCCCGGAGGCCCGCGCTGCCCGCCGCTGGAAAGAATATCAGGAAAAGGGCGTCAACACCCCGTATGAGGAAGTTTTGGCCGACGTGAAGCAGCGGGACTATCAGGACACCCACCGCGCCGCGGCTCCCCTGAAGCAGGCAGAGGACGCCGTGCTGCTGGACACCTCGGAGCTGGATTTTGAGCAGAGCCTTGACGCCATGAAGCAGATCATTGCCAAAAAGATCGGCGGGTAAAACAAACAGGACAGGAATAGAAAATGGTACTATATTATATTCTGGTGCCACTTGCGTGGCTTGTGTGGCACATCGGTTTCCGCATCCGGGTGGAGGGGCGTGAAAACCTGAAAAAGGTGCAGACGAAGGGTTATATCCTTGCGCCCACCCATGTGTCTGCCATCGACCCGGTGTTCATCGTTGTCACCCGGTGGGGCAGGCGGATGGTGGTGTTCGCCAAAAAGGAGCTGTTCGAGATCAACGCCTTTCTGACGTGGTTCTTCCGCTGCTGCGGCGGCGTGTGCGTCCGCGGCACCAAGGACGAGATGGCGGTCATCTCCCAGACGGTGGAAGCCTGCAAACAGGGCAAGACCCTGCTCATCTTCCCGGAGGGCACCCGCGAAAAGGACGGCAAACTTCTGCCCCCCAAGAGCGGACTGTTCGTCATTGCCGCCGAGGCGGGGGTGGACGTGGTGCCCTGCCGCATCCTGTACGACACCCCGGACGGGAAAATGCACCTGTTCTGCAAGGTGCGGGTGATCTACGGTGAACCCATGCCCGCCGCGCAGTTTGCCATGGAGGGCCGCCGCGACACGAAAAAACTGCGTGCCAACAAGCAGGCCCTGCTGGATGCGTGGGAGAAGATGGGACGGTGAGGAGAACGTAATGGAGATCAAAGTTGCAAAGACCGCGGGGTTCTGCTTTGGCGTGAACCGTGCCGTGGAGCTGACCTACGGCCTGCTGGCCGAAGGGCGCAGGGTGGCCACCCTCGGCCCGCTGATCCACAACCCGCAGGCTGTGGCCGACATGCAGGCAAAGGGGGCCTTTGTGGCCGACAGCGTGCCTCAGGTGCCGGATGGCTATGAGGTGGTCATCCGCAGCCACGGGGTGCCCCGCAGCGTGTACGACGAGCTGGAGGCGCGCGGCATCGCGTACCACGATGCCACCTGCCCCTTTGTGCAGAAGATCCAGCGCATTGCCGCACAGGCCGAAAAAGAGGGTGCCGTGCTGCTGGTGGCGGGCGATAAGACCCACCCGGAGGTGCAGGGCATCGTGGGGCACACCCGCGGAGAGGTGTTCGTTTTTGCCGATTTGGAGGAGCTTGCGGCCTGGAAAGGCCCCTCGGACCCGCAAAAACCCCTTTTTGCAGTTGCACAGACCACATTTCAGGTGACAAAATGGAAAGAAAGTTCGGAGTTTCTCAAAAAAGCCTATACAAACGCCCGAATTTTTGATAC
>ERZ824600.4517-NODE-4517-length-12155-cov-4.558182_pt1 | contig 12155 bp, 8 predicted proteins | sample MGYA00519933_ERZ824600 | MGnify/ENA primary metagenome ERZ824600 (study PRJEB31778, sample SAMEA3449178) | human gut metagenome | biome: human gut; feature: human-associated habitat; material: faeces | place: United Kingdom | collected 2010/2012 ... | reverse complement strand
AACCAGGTTCAGTTACTCCACATACTAAATTCAAAGCTACTGTATACGTTCTATCAAAAGAAGAAGGCGGACGTCATACTCCATTCTTCACAAACTATCGTCCACAATTCTATTTCAGAACTACAGACGTTACTGGTGTAATTGAATTACCACAAGGTACTGAAATGGTTATGCCTGGTGATAACGTAGAATTCACAGTAGAATTAATCGCACCAATTGCTATTGAAAATGGTACTAAATTCTCTATCCGTGAAGGTGGAAGAACTGTTGGTGCTGGTAACGTATCAGAAATTATCAAATAATGTTAATTTTACAATAAAAGGAAGGAAACTTCCTTTTTTTTTTAAAAGTTATTGAAAAAAGAATGATAATATAGTAAAATGTATATGTGTTAAGATATGGAGGTTTATCATGAATAGCAAAACAAAAATTGTAATAATATGTTGTTCAGTAGTGGGTGTTATTTTACTATTAACTGGTACATTTGCTTACTTTAATAGTAGTGATGGTTATAAAGTTAGTGGACAAGTAATTAATTGGTCATTTAAAGCAGAAAATAATTTGGAATCATTTACAAAGACGTTAGGTGATATTGAACCAGGAACAGAAGGATCATTTGTTATTAGTTTAGATCCATCTAGTGCAACAACTGATGTTGAATGTACTATAACTCCGAATCTTACTGATTCACTTTCTGGTTTAAAATTATATAGTGATTCTGGTAAAACAAATGCAATTACTAATGATAATCCACTTGCGCTTACTTTAACAGCAAAAAGTGCAGCAAAAAGTGTAACAATTTATTGGAAATGGGAATATGATAATGGTTTATTAACTAATACTAATGTTTCTTTTTCAATGAATATTGTTGGTAAACAAATTGCTTCATAACAATGGAAATGAATAAGACAAATTATAGTTTAAGTGAAGAATTAATAAATTCTATTTCTCATGGAATTGGGACATTACTTGGAATTGCTGCATTAGTATTGTCTGTTGTTTTTTCAAATAAACCTATTTCAGTTGTATCTTCTTCTATATATGGATGCTTTCTTATAATTTTATATACAACATCTTGTTTATATCATAGTTTTTCTCCTAGATTAGGTGTTAAAAAAGTATTTAGGATTTTAGATCATGATAGTATTTATTTACTTATTTTTGGTACATATATGCCATACTTATTAGTTGCGTTAGGTGGAATAAAAGGATGGGTATTATGGGGAATATTATTGGTACTTACTATAATTGGTATTGTTTTAAATTCTGTCAATTTAGAAAAATTTAAAAATATATCATTAATTTCTTATATTTTAATGGGATGGATTGTAATTTTTTCCTTTAAAGATATTTATACTGCAATAGGATATAAAGGAACATTATTTCTATTATTAGGTGGAATTTTATATACTATTGGTGCAGTTTTTTATAGTATTGGTAAGAAAGTAAAATATATGCATTGTTTATTTCATTTGCTAGTATTAGCAGGAAGTATATTTCATTTTTTTAGTATATTTTTATATGTAATAAGGTGATAAAAATGAATTTAATTTTATATTGGATTGTTAAAATATTTGGTACACCAATATTTTATATATTGTTTAGACCTAAATATATTAATAAAAATAATATTCCTGAAAATAGTCCAGTTGTTCTTGCTGGTAATCATAAATCAAATTTTGATTGTGCTTCACTTGTATGTTCTACAAGTAGAGCGGTACATTTTCTTGCAAAAAAAGAATTATTAGATACAAAAATGAAATGGTTCTTTAAAGGTATGGGGATAATTCCTGTTGATAGAAAAAATAAAAATCCATTAGCTCTAAAAGAAGCTATTAACAATTTAAATAATAATAATGTTATTGGTATTTTTCCTGAAGGTACTACTAATAAAACTAAAAATATAATTATGCCATTTAAGTATGGTGCTGTTAAAATGGCTAAAGAAGCAAATGCTTATATTGTTCCATTTAGTATTACTGGTGAATATAAATTTTTTGGTAAATTAAAAATTACATTTGGTAAGCCTTATAAAGTTAGTAATGATTTAGAAAAAGAAAATAATATTTTAATGGAAAAAGTAACAAATTTGATAAAAGGAGAATACAATGAGTGATTTGGGTTATAAGTTAACAAAAAAAATATTAAAACCTATTTTTTATAAAAAATATGAACCTACTGTAATTAATGCTGATGTAGTTCCAAAAGAAGGTCCAATAATATTATGTGGTAATCATTATCATGTTTTGGATCAATGTGGTCCACTTTTTGAAATACCAAGGGTAGTTCATTACATGGCAAAAAAAGAATATTTTGATGATTTTAAAACAAGATGGTTTTTTAAAATGGTAGGATGTATTAGTGTCGATAGAGAAAATCATGAAGAAGCTAAAAAAGCAAAAGAAAAAGCAATAAACATATTGAAAAAAGGTGGAGCCATTGGAATATTTCCGGAAGGAACAAGAAATAAAACAGATGCCTTTTTATTACCTTTTAAATATGGTGCTGTTTCAATGGCCCAAAAAGCTGACGCAACAATTGTTCCGTTTGCTGTTACTGGTAAATATGAAAAAGGTGGCAATTTATTAGTTAGATTTGGTGAACCATTTAAAGTAACTGATATGACAAAAGAAGAAGCAAATGAAAAATTATTTAATGTAATAAAAACATTGAAAGAAGAAAATTTAGGTATAAAAAAGTGATCAATTTTGATCACTTTTTAATTCATTTACAATTGCTTTAGCAATTCCTTTAGCATATCCATCTTTATTATTAATAAGATTATTTAAATCTTTTTTACATGTTATATATCCAAGCTCTAGCAAATATCCTTCAATTCCCATATTGGAATTATAATAACTATTTGCTGGATAATCTTTATTTCTTCCATCCATATATGCCCCTGTCATATAACCTCCAGTTTCTCTATTATAAAAATACCAAGGTGTATTTGTTGTAACATTTTCATAATATGTGTATCCATTATTTTTTGCATTTTGTTTTGCATCTTCTATATCTTGTTTAGATAATGTTTTAACATATACACCATTTTTTATTTTATATAATTGTAATGGAGAATACGTAGTATTTGCATATTCTTTTACTTTAGTTGCGATATTATATGCAAAATCATAATTCATAGATGGTGAAGCATATACTTCAATTCCACCATTTATGATAGAATTTGGTGTGCTATTAACATGAATTGAAAGAAATATTTTGGCTTTTACTTCATAAGGAGTAGTAGCGCGACCATTTTTTCCATACGGACTAGGATTAGTATCATCTTCTCTAGTTAATTTTACTTTAAATCCTTCATTTTCTAATTCTTTTTTAAGGTTTAAAGAAATATCTAAATCTATATTTGATTCATAAATATTATCATTTATAGCACCTACATCATAGCCACCATGTCCTGGATCAATTACAATATCATATATATTATTAGGTACACCTATTTTTTTATTTTTAATTTTAAGAAAGCTTTTATCTTTAAATTTGGAAAATGTAAATTTTAAGAATCATGAAAAACCGTTTAATAAGTCTGTGCCTGCTGTGTGCTTGTTGCATGATGGTCAAAGCTGACGATCTGAAGCTGTGGTACAAGCAACCGGCTAAAGTATGGACTGAAGCATTACCTCTGGGTAATTCGCGTTTAGGCGCCATGGTCTATGGCGGAGTAGTTAACGAGCAAATACAGCTGAATGAAGAGACCGTCTGGGGTGGTGGTCCGCACCGGAACGATAGTCCGAAGGCACTCGGCGTATTGCCTACGGTCAGGGAGTTGCTTTTTTCCGGACGTGAGAAGGAAGCTGAAAAAGTGATTGCCGATAACTTTTTTACCGGACAACATGGTATGCCGTTCCAAACCATTGGCAGTTTAATGCTGGAATTTGAAGGACATGCTGACTATTCCGATTATCGCAGGGAACTGGATTTGGAGAAAGCGATAGCCTCTGTACGTTATAAAATAGGTGAAGTAAACTATACTCGTACCGTGTTTACATCCTTGGCAGATAATGCTCTGATTGTGCGTATCGAAGCCGACAAACCGGGAGCAGTCAATTTTACCACTCGATATAGCACTCCGTACAAAGAATACGAAATAAAAAAGAACGGTAAAAGCTTGCTGCTGTCCGGACATGGCTCTGCACACGAAGGCATTCCGGGTGCCATCCGCTTTGAAACCCGTACGCAGATAAAGGCCGAGAAAGGCAAAGTCAACGTCACCAACGACTGTATCGAAGTGAAAGGAGCAGACGCAGCAGTGATCTATGTAACCGCTGCTACTAACTTTGTCAATTATAAAGACGTAAGTGCCAATGAAACCCGCCGTGCAACAGAGTTCTTGTCGCAGGCCATGAAACGCCCCTATGCACAAGCCCTTGCAGCTCATGAGGAAGCTTATCAAAAGCTGTTCGGACGTGTCTCGCTGAATGTAGGTGCTTCCAGCAAAGAAGAAACTTCCTACCGCATTAAGCACTTTAACGAGGGAAAAGACCTGGGATTGGTAGCCCTGATGTTCCAGTTCGGACGTTATTTGCTTATCTCTTCTTCACAACCCGGTGGGCAGCCTGCAGGTTTGCAAGGCATTTGGAATCATGAATTGCTGGCTCCGTGGGATGGAAAATATACTATCAATATCAATACGGAAATGAACTACTGGCCGGCAGAAGTAACTAATCTGCCCGAAATGCATCAACCTCTTTTCCAGATGGTGAAAGAACTGTCCGAGTCGGCACAAGGCACTGCGCGTACTTTGTATGATTGCCGGGGTTGGACGGTGCATCATAATACGGACCTGTGGCGCATGGCCGGTCCGGTGGATGGTGCTTCGTATGTTTGGCCTTTGGGCGGTGCGTGGCTCAGTCAGCACTTGTGGCAACATTATCTCTATACAGGAGATCAGGCTTTCCTACAGACTGCCTATCCGGCTTTGAAAGGGGCAGCTGATTTCTTCCTCGATTTCCTGGTAGAGCATCCTAAGTACGGTTGGATGGTTTGTGCACCGTCTATGTCTCCCGAGCAAGGTCCTCCGGGAACAGGAACCATGTTGACCGCTGGATGTACCATGGATACTCAGATAGTATTGGATGCTTTGACTTCCGTACTGTCCGCCACGAAGTTGTTATATCCCGATCATACATCGTATTGCGATAGCCTGCAAGGCATGATCAAGCGCTTGCCTCCTATGCAGATAGGCAAACATAACCAGTTGCAGGAATGGCTTGCTGATGTGGATGACCCGCATAATGATCACCGTCATGTTTCCCATTTGTATGGGCTTTATCCGAGTAATCAGATTTCTCCTTATGCCCATCCGCAGCTTTTCCAAGCCGCTAAGCGTTCGCTCCTCTATCGGGGTGATATGGCTACGGGATGGTCTATCGGCTGGAAAATTAATCTTTGGGCACGCCTACTCGATGGAGATCATGCGTATACAATTATTAAAAATATGCTGAAGCTGGTGGAGAAGGGTAATCCTGACGGACGCACTTATCCGAATATGTTCGATGCACACCCGCCTTTCCAAATTGACGGAAACTTCGGTTTCACGGCAGGCGTAGCCGAAATGTTGCTTCAAAGCCATGATGAAGCTCTGCACCTGTTACCTGCCCTGCCTACGGCATGGAGCAAAGGTAGTGTGAAAGGTCTGGTGGCACGTGGTGCTTTCGAAGTTGATATGGACTGGGATGGCGGTGAGCTGACGACGGCTATTGTAACTTCACGTATCGGTGGAAACCTGCGTATACGTTCGTATGTACCGCTGGAAGGTGCCGGCTTGAAAGAAGCTAAAGGTGAGAACCCGAACCCGTTGATGAAACGTGGAGATATCAAGGAGCCCTTGGTGGCAGAGGGCCTAAAGGCGCAGTACCCCATCCTGTACAGGATATACGAGTATGATATACAGACCCGACCGGGAGAAAAGTACACATTGCAAAGAGCGTTTTAAAAAAGTGATATAGATAAAATAGGTTATGGTAAAAAGAATAAATTGGTTTATTGTATGTATGCTGTTTTCAATAGGTGTTACAGCACAAGCTGCTGGCAAGCAGTATAATTCGTATAAAGGATTGGTGATGGCCGGTTATCAGGGGTGGTTCAATGCCCCTGACGACGGTGCCGGCCGTGGTTGGTATCACTATACCGGGCACGACGGTTTTCGCCCCGGTTCTTGTACGATTGATTTTTGGCCCGAAGTATCGGAATATAAAAAGCTGTATAAGACGGAGTTCAAGTTTGCCGATGGAACTCCGGCCTATACTTTCTCTTCGCATGATGAATCTACGGTGGATACTCACTTCAGATGGATGAAAGAGTACGGGCTGGATGGAGTTTTCATGCAACGCTTTGTAGGCGAGATTCGCAATAAGAGCGGATTGAATCACTTCAACGTAGTACTGAACTCAGCAATGAAGGCTGCTAATAAGTATGAACGCGCCATTTGTGTGATGTATGATTTGAGTGGTATGCGCCCTGGCGATGAAGAGGTCCTGCTAAAGGATATTGCCGACATAGCTCAGCGCCATGCTTTAAAGGATCATGCTAAGAACCCGTCCTATCTGTATCATAATGGGAAACCACTGGTTACAATCTGGGGTGTAGGGTTCAATGACCGTCGCCGTTATGGTCTGAACGAAGCAGAAAAGATTATTAATGGTTTGAAATCACAGGGGTTTAATGTAATGTTGGGAGTACCCACGCATTGGCGTGAACTGAATGGTGATACTGAGTCGGACCCTCGCTTGCATGAATTGATAAAACGGTGTGATGTTGTGATGCCGTGGTTCGTGGGACGTTATAATGAGAATTCATATCCCCGTTATCAGAAACTGATTAAAGATGATATTGCCTGGGCTAAGAAAAATAAAGTAGACTATGCTCCTCTGGCTTTTCCGGGCTTCTCCTGGCGTAATATGAAAGGTCATGAGAATAGTGTGCAAATACCGCGCAATAAGGGTTCGTTCCTTTGGAAACAGTTATCCGGTGCTATCAAGGAAGGGGCCGAAATGATTTATGTAGCCATGTTTGATGAAATAGACGAAGGTACAGCTATCTTTAAGTGTGCTAAAAAAGTTCCTGTTGGTGCCAGTACATTTGTGCCCATTGAAGAAGGGATCGGAAGTGACCATTATTTATGGTTGGTAGGTCAGGCCGGTAAAATGTTGCGTAAAGAAAAACCGTTGGAAATGAAGCAACCGGAACGTAAATAAATCAATCAAAGTAGAATCCGGATATATAATAAGAAACGTCTGACTTGGGAGTATCCAGGTCAGACGTTTTTCTTTTGGAGTATCTCTATTTGTTTCAGTTTTGTTCGTCGATAATTTCCATTAAGGAGAACTTGTATTCTGTTCCCAGCGAAGCAGCATATTCTTTGCAGAAAGCATCATAGACAGTCTTGGCAAGCCCTTTCTTGCCTTGCTGACAAAGAATGCGGCATTTTACACAAAGAGCTTCCTCGTTGATGTAGTCATGTTGGAATAGTGTATCTGCAATTTTTAGCTTTAACGTCTCCGAGAGGTCTTCCCGCTTCAGTAATCTGCAAAGCAGATCGATAGTGCTATTTGAAAAATCGTTTTTGAACGTATCGATCCAATCGGTTTCCATATTAGGTAACATCATACCACGTAGCAATAACTCAAGCAGCTTCTCTAAGTTCTGACTATTATTCTCTTTATATAAATGAAGTGCTTCCAGATAGTCGCAAATAGTCCCTTCTTCAAACTGTATGCTCCAGAAGCCATTTTGATTCAATATTTTGATATCGCCTACTTTTTCCAATAAACCGCGTAGTTTACTCATATATACATTACGGTTATTCTTGGCAGATTCATCCGTCTTTTTATACCATAATAGCTGGATTAGTTTATGACCAATGATTCCTTTGGAGTCTCTTCCGGTATAGAGTATAAGCAATATCAATAAAGCCTTAAGGGTTGGAGTAAATAAGGCTGTAATGTCATTGCCTTCTTTGTCCACAACATGGAAGCCACCAAAGAAACAAACACATCCCTTGGAGAAATCATAATTGTGGAATGTCGTTGTCTCTGTGTGTATAGGCATTTCTATTTTTATCTCAGATATATCATTGATTAGAGAGCCATTCGCTGTTTCTGATTGGAGGCTGTTTGTTTCCGTTTTCTTGTTGTTCTCGGTGGTGGTCTTGACCCGGTTTATTTCAGCCTTTTTCTTTCTATAATAGAAGACTCCCATTCCGGCAATAACCAGTATTCCGACTATAATGTACAGCCATATAGATGGCTGATCGTTTTGACTGGTATTGTCTGCAACCACATCAGGCTGCTTAAAGGATGAAATGGGAATCGGAGGGAAATTCAGTTCATAGATGCCTATATCAGCTTTTCCGCTTACTTCAGCTTGGTGAATCACTGTATATAACTTCTTTTGTTTTGGTGAATAGTATATGTTGGTATACATATACTGAGCCTCTAATTTCAGTCCTATAGGCAATGACATGAGCTCAAAATGTGGTGTTTGAGTATCAATTTTCATCAACGTACCACCTTGCTGGGTACTGAAGAAGTAAAAACATTTTTTTTCAGTATCATAAACCATGTTTTCACTGGGTTGAAAATCTCCTCCGTCCGGAATCTGGGTGAATTCCCATAGCTTATTGGCTTGCTGGGTCAAAAGGTTGACAGCATACAAATCATAATAGTTGCGGGGAGATAATTCTTGCCGTCCGGATGGGCAACCGCGTCCTCCAAAGATATAAAGTGTGCTGTCAACTATGACAGAACTGGAAGAGTATCTGGGATGAATATTCGTCAGATTGAGGTGACGCTGCGGGGTATCCTCATAAGGATAGCAGATTAATAGCTTGTTATTATAATGATAATGTCCATATCCACCGAAGCTGATCAATGAAGAATTGGCCGGATTATAAACGAGTGTATTATTCCAATAGTCATGTTCCTGTACGGCTGCCTGTGTTCCTTTCCAACTTTGTGAGGCAGGATCAAAGAATGAATATAGATTCTCATTCAGGTTGTAGGATAACAACTGATGTTGCTCTGGTAGATATATCAACTGGTTGGGATAGTTGGCTACAAACTCACCGCCTTTTACCTGAATGGTGTCAGTTATCCTTTCATCCGTATGGAAAACATACAGCTTTTGTTTATTGTTAGCTATGTAGAAAGTTCCGACAGTAGGATCGAATGCTACAGAGGGAGAAGATTTGAATTGCTGTGAATGAATCTTCTTCCAGGTGATATACTGGTCTATGATCCAACGGGTATTCTTGCCGGAAGCCGGACTGTGGGAAATCTCGTCATAACAGACTTCCTTATTATGGCGCGCCATTTTCCACAAACGTATCTCCTGTAATCCGCGCTTGATACTGATATCTCTTAAATTAACGGAAGCCACATCGGCTAAAGAGAAGCCCTCATAGGGACAATAGCCGAAAGCAAAGCGTAGTTTCTGCGTACCCTTCAGGTCGGTATAATTCACATTGATTTCCGTACTATCATATAATACGGTAATATTTCCCTCTTTAACATCGAGGGTCAGGCTGGCTGAAGTCCAAGTTTCACGCCTCACTTCTTTTTGAATGGGGTGTACTGCATCTCCAGTGACCAGAATTGGGAAGCGTCTGTCGTTTTCGCTGACACTGTACATCAGATCGATATTCTTATTGTTTTCAGTAATGATGCGGAATACGGTTCCGAATACATTATCGGGTCTCACCCAGAGGTTAAAACTCAGGGTAATTTTGTCTCCTTTAGTCTCTATGGGCTTTCCATCTTCTAATACCATACTGGTAAACTCAGAATTCTGAAGCGGGTAGGATTGGATATGCAAACCATATTCAGGAAGCTGAGCGACTGAACGCATACACATCAACAGAAGAAAGATAATAGATTGTGTCTTTTTCATTTTGTATGTCCTTAATGAAGTATTAGCTCGTACAAAAGTAGTGTTTTTTGGTGAAAACCGATTACTTATTTATGCAATTATTACAGCCAGGCTTCGCTTTTCCTGCAAAAGTGATTCATTAAGTGGATTTTAATGTTTCATTAATTATAGTTTCACTGTTTTATTAATAGGTTACCGTTTACTTTGCAACATCAAACAGAGTAAAATTAATATCTGATAGTATGAATTTTAAAAAGCACTTGTTTCTTTTTGCAGGTATATTGTCCTGCTCTTTTATAATGGCTCAACAGCCAAGTGATATCTTATCAGTGTCGGCATCAACCAAACTGGAGAAAGCCTCGCTGGCTTTTGATAAAGATCCGAAAACGATGTGGGAAGTGAATGGTCAGGATCTGAAGGCGGACCAGTGGCTGATGTTTACCATACAGACTCCTGGTGATGTGTGTGAACTTAACCTTCAGATGCAGGGTGTATCAAAGGAAGAACTGAAGCAACTGATGAGTGTATTTGTTACTTATGATCCGATGAATCTGGGAGTTCCGGTAGACTATCAGGTGAAGGGTAGTGCGAAAGAAATGCAGGTCACGTTTTCACCTAAATACGGTGCTCACGTTCGACTGGCATTTAAAGGCGATAGTCGTGTGAAACCTTTTTCGGTGAAAGAGGTAGCGGTGCTTTTGGCAGATAAAGTGCTGAAAGACCGAAAAGGAGAGAAAACATCTCTTCGTTATATGGATCCGACGCTTCCGGTGGAAGAACGTGTGGAAAGTCTGCTGAGTGTAATGACTCCGGAAGACAAGATGGAATTGATTCGTGAGGGATGGGGGATCCCGGGGATTCCTCATTTATATGTACCGCCCATTACAAAAGTAGAAGCGGTGCATGGGTTCTCATACGGTAGCGGTGCTACTATTTTTCCGCAAGCATTGGCAATGGGAGCCACCTGGAACAAGAAACTGACAGAAGATGTTGCTATGGCTGTTGGTGACGAAACTCTTGCAGCAGGTACTATGCAGGCATGGTCTCCGGTACTCGATGTGGCACAGGATGCACGTTGGGGACGTTGTGAGGAGACATTTGGTGAAGACCCTGTGCTGGTATCACAAATTGGTGGAGCTTGGATTAAAGGATATCAATCTAAAGGCTTGTTTACTACTCCGAAACATTTTGGTGGGCATGGCGCCCCCTTGGGCGGACGTGATTCCCATGATATCGGTTTGTCCGAACGTGAAATGCGTGAGGTGCATCTGGTTCCGTTCCGTCATGTGATTCGCAACTATGACTGCCAATCTGTAATGATGGCTTATTCTGATTATCTAGGTGTGCCGGTTGCTAAAAGCAGAGAGTTATTGCATAGTATTCTGCGTGAGGAATGGGGATTTGACGGCTTTATTGTGAGTGACTGCGGTGCTATCGGTAATCTGACTGCCCGTAAACATTATACAGCAAAAGATAAGATAGAAGCCGCTAATCAGGCTCTGGCGGCAGGCATTGCTACCAATTGTGGTGATACTTACAATGACAAAGAGGTGATACAAGCTGCAAAAGACGGACGTATCAATATGGAAAACCTGGATGAGGTTTGTCGCACCATGCTGCGTATGATGTTCCGTAACGAACTGTTTGAGAAGACACCGAATAAACCTTTGGACTGGAATAAGATATATCCGGGATGGAACTCAGACAGCCATAAAGAAATGGCACGTCAGGCAGCACGCGAATCTATTGTAATGCTGGAAAATAAAGATAACATATTGCCTTTGGCTAAAGATATGCGTACGATTGCTGTAGTAGGTCCCGGAGCGGATGATCTCCAGCCGGGTGACTATACTCCCAAACTTTTACCCGGTCAGTTGAAATCTGTATTGACAGGTATCAAACAAGCGGTGGGTAAGCAGACAAAGGTGGTTTATGAACAAGGTTGTGATTTTACAAGTTTGAATGGGACGGATATTCCCAAGGCAGTGAAAGCAGCTTCTCAGTCGGATGTAGTAGTGCTGGTTTTGGGAGATTGCTCTACCAGTGAATCAACGACAGATGTTTACAAGACTTCCGGAGAAAATCATGATTATGCCACTCTTATTTTACCGGGTAAGCAACAGGAGTTATTGGAAGCCGTTTGTGCAACCGGCAAACCTGTAATCTTAATTCTTCAGGCAGGCCGTCCTTACAACTTGTCTAAGGCGTCAGAACTGTGTAAAGCTATTCTTGTTAACTGGCTACCGGGACAAGAAGGTGGTCCGGCTACG